>Ga0307514_10000291_pt1 | contig 126354 bp, 103 predicted proteins | sample 16_EM_MG_FD_203088 | JGI IMG/M metagenome (GOLD analysis project Ga0307514, IMG submission 203088) | Populus trichocarpa ectomycorrhiza microbial communities from riparian zone in the Pacific Northwest, United States - 16_EM | ecosystem: Host-associated > Plants > Roots > Unclassified...
CCTTTTCCACCCCCCCCCCCCCCCCCCCCCCCCCAAGCTGTGCAATGCGCCCTCAGTCTCTGCCACAGCATACTCAGGTGCTCCTGAAAGCACCTGGACACCTAGAGGTACATTCAGAATGCTATGAGATCACCCATCAAGATAGTCAAATTTCGGAGCAGCTGAAACCACTGCACACATCTGCAGGAGACTTTGAGACCAGCTCAAACTCCTGGGTGGGTCCACGGAAGACTTTGAGAGCAGCTGATACCACTGTGCAAACTCCGCTGGCGACTTGGTGCCATACTCTCACAGGAGTGGTTCTTGGGGTTCCACAACCACAAGGCATTTCCTTTATCATATTTGTCTTTTTACACTGACAAGATTTGCTATATCATAATATGGTATATCGTATGCAAGTCTCACTATATCTATAGATCCGAAGATGCTGGGATAATGGAGATGGACTCAGTGGGAGGGAGTACATATTTGAGAGACCCCGGGGTAGAAAGACATCATCTCACTACACGAAAGACACACTATGTCAATCCCAGCTCCTGCTCTCGTGCACTCTGGCCAAGATTTCATTGATCAACACAATTTGTGAGGTTCCTTACACACTATTGCCATATGTTCATCGATCCACGCAATGTGTTTGGTTCATCATGGGTGGGTATGATGTTATATTCTCGCCCCCTCTTGTTATGATCCTCGAACAATAACCCCTCTTGCTTAAGAACTCCTTCTGGAGGCCAGGCGAGGTGTGACAGAGTGCTGATAATGTGCTGTCTGCTCTCCAGCTCCACCAATTCACCACACCAGAATCGGGTGGACTCAGCGATACACTTCCATGCCGTGATGGAGCCAATTTGGAGATTCACCTGGAGGCCGTAATCGAGTGTGTCTGGAGGTACACATGGAGGCCAGGATCCACTGAACTTAGTGATGCACTCCAAGTACGTGATTGTGTGAGTTCGGAGATGCAGTTGGAGGCCGTGATTGATCTAACTTGGAGACCCTCATGGTGCCAGTTTGCAGATACACATGGAGGCCATGATGGAGTGAACTTTGACTTGCACTCCAAAATCATGATCAAGAGATTTTGGAGCTGTACTTGAAGGCCATGATTGAGCGAGTTTAGAGACATGCATTTGAAGGCCATGAGAGTGCGAGCTTGCAGAGAGTAATTTAGTGCGGTTAGAGATACACATGGAGGCCGTGATTGAGCGAGTTTGGTGATGCGCTTGGAGGCTGCCATCTTCCGAACATGAAGGCTGTAATTGAGTCACTTTGGCGATATGCTTGCAGGCTGTGAACAATTGAGTTTGGAGATGCACTTGGAGGTCATGATCGAGCAAGAATGGAGGAGTACTTGGTGTCTGTCCATTGGAAGCTGGTAGTTCAGGAGGGAGCCTGGATGGGATCTGAGACTCCATTCATTGGTTAACCTGTAATTGTGGGAATGTGAAGAATTGAGTAGAAGATAGTCTGCCGAGAGATGAGAGACTGTCTGGGAGCAGGAGACAGTCGATCTTTGCATGGTGCAGTACACAGTGTATGCAGTATTCAGTGTATGCAGTACTGAGTATATGCTGTGCTTGTTGTATGCTGTACTTGGTGTATGCTGTACTTGGTATAGGCCATACTCAGTGTATGCTGTACTTGGTGTATGCTGTACTTGGTTCATGCCGTACTCAGTGTATGCTGTACTCAGTGTTAACTGTTGATCATGGCATGGCAAGATAGGCAGGAATGACTTAACTTTGTGTTCTGAGGTGATGCCAGAGTTGAGGATGAAAAAGAGAGAGATGAGAGGAGATTGGGTAAATCATAATGAGAAACTGGGACTTGAGAGCATTTTGTGTGCAAGTCAATTTACCATTCACGATACAGCAGGCATTAGTTTCAATCAGCTGGGTAATAACACCCATACAAGATCATCTGAACTAAATCAGGCAGGTCGCACCCTTAATTTCTCAAATTGGTTCATATCCTCCAGATCGTTTGCTTCTTGCTTCATCTCTCGTTCTCTTCCACAATTCCAGCAACATTACAAAAACACAATGATAAGTCATTCCTCTCCATCTCTCCATGCTATGATTGTCAGTTGACACTGAGTACACCATACACTGAGTACTGCATACACTGAAGATTGTTTGTCTTTGCTGTATTCTCATGTTTACAAGTTGACCCCTGAATGTAGCTGCAGGTTCGGGCATGCCTCCCAATACGATTGACTGCCGTCAGCCAGCTCTCCATAATGGCTCACTGGTACAGTCACCATGTCACATTCCCATGGTTACCAGTTAACTGACTGATGAATAGACTCTTAGCACCCAGCGCAGCTCCCATCGACCGCCTGCAAGTACTTGTGCAATCTCGCTTGATCTCGGCCTGCAAGTGTATCTCTAAACTCATTCAATTACGGCCTATAAGTTCGCACAATCATGGCCTCCAAGTGCATATCTTCAACCTCCTTCAATCATGGCCTCCAAGTGCTTTTCCAAACATGCTCGATCACTACTTTCAAGTACATCTCCAAACTCAGTCAATTGAACCCTTCAAGTGTATCTCCAAACTAGCTGGATTACAGCCTACATGGTTGCATCATCACGGCATCGCAGTGCATCCCCGATCTCACTCGATCACAGCGTCGAAGTACATCTCTAAACTCGATCGATTACTGCCTTGAAGTTAGTATGGTGGTGGCCTCGAAGTGGATCTCTCTGAACTAGCTCGATCAGGACCTCCAAGTGCATCTCCACCCTTGCTCCATTATGAGCTTGGAGTGCATGTCAAAGATCATTCCATTACTGCCTCCATTTGTATTGCTGAGTTCACACGATTACCATTTTCATGTGCACCTTGAATTGCTCCCAAGCACCGCCTACAGCTAGTCCCGATATACCGTGCGTAGATGGGTAGCAATAGAGATGCATAGATGCATAGATACAAATATACATAGATGAGAATACAAACTGCAGACATGAGTTTTAAAAATCGTTGAATGATGAGTAGTTGCTATGATTTCCAGGTTCACTGGCAGCATTCCTACAGAAGATGCTGTTTGTCTCAGCCTGCTCTACTGTGATTTGAAGTTCTCCCAGACTTGTCGCCGGTGCTCTCAGGTTTGTTGTTGGTGCTTCCAGGCTTGTTGTTGGTGCTTCCTGGCTTGTCACTGGTGCTCTCAGACTTGATGAAGGTGCTCACAGGCTTGCTGCTGGTGCTTCGTGGTGATGATGGGTACACCCATGATTCTTTCTGGTGCTTAGAGGTGTTCCCAAACTTCCCACGAGTACTCTCAAAATAGTTCTGTCCTAGTTATCAGAGATCCCAGTTACTCCGAAGGCCAGCCGGAATGCCCTACCAGGGTCTGATACTCCCCTGAGAATAATTCATCTAAGTTGAAATTCCACATCCTTTGAGACACTCCTGGAGGCTCCCAGTGACTACAATACATTTTCTGATGAAGCAGAAACAACAAACTTGATCAGGAGAAATCCAATAAGTCTACCTGGCCACGGTACAGCTAGTTGATGAAGAGATCAATCCAATTGGCCCCAAAATGAAGAGTTCTTATGTGCACCTAAAGAAGTGGTGAGCATATGTGGGGATAGCTGGCCGGTAGACCAAGTGCTAGGGGATGTTACTGAACAACATACTGTATAGCCTACCCAATAGTACTGCACATAACAGATTCATATTTTCAAAGTAGTCCTACCAACACGTTGAAAGCCCATCAAGCAGCAATTAGCCGTGACATCTGCTGTGATCCTAAATGAGATGTCTGTCATTGAATAAACCTCTACTAAAGGCAACTGTCAAGAGCAACCAAGACTTTCACCGTAAGGTAACTCAACTAGAGTTCCTGTCATTGTTACCAAATCAGGATAACTCTACAAGCCCATGTGCAGTAGTAATGGCTGTTGGCAGTATGATGTATTCTACATAGCATGTGAAAGCACTACAGAAACCTTGAACAGTTTGAGATTTGATATCGCAATGACCTAACATGTTGAGCGAAGCTTGTATGTTAGATGTTCACGAATAAGATGCAATTGACAGATATGTTTGACAATTACCCAAAGCAACAAATGTTGGTGACAGTGGTAGCTGTCATCAATACTAAAGCATTAGTTGAAAACTTAACATTCTGGCAATTTGGACTCTGATGTAGATCAAGATATACAACATTGGAATTATTATCTTCCAATAATGAGCTAAAGAGTCAAGATCTGAAGTTAGGATTAATTTTCCATATTCAATATTGCTCGGTTGTATTATTCTTATCATTGTATTATAGCCAGGTACAAATAACATCTGCTCAGATTATGATCACCTACCACTGGAAATGTAGTTTCTGCTTGGGCAGGATATGGTAAACGGTTAAACAGAGTGGTATTGATTAGTAGCAAGACTAATCATTTTGTATAACTTCATTCCGGAAATGGTTTCTTTTGTATATCATAATATATCCTTTGCTTGTAAAAGTATTAGCAGACAAGCTTGACTGCATTCACAGAGGGAGATACTGTAACATTGTGATGTGGTTAGAGTTTTCAAAGCTCATGTATGATATTTCTCGAGTTGGGGAAATACTGCTCTACAAAGTCAGCTAATACCCAGGCTATTATCTCAAATAAATATCGTCATACAGATATATTTGTACAATTATTGGTATTCGCATTTGGAATGGTATCCATTCAATTGAGACAAGTAAATCTACAGAGCCATTACCCCAAGGTAGATCTGCATACCTCTTTCGTGCTGGATTGCACTTGCCATCTCTGCATCTGCCCTTCACTCACATTCACTATCTGTTAACCCTTCATCTGCATTATACAATTCTTTGGTTTGCTCTATGTTCCAACAATCAGAATGCTTCTTACATTTCAAAAGTACATAGTAACCAGAGGGATATAATGCAATTCCTGACAACCATTGAGCAATTCCTTAGTTGAATTTATTGACCTCAGCAGTCGCCATCTTAAAAAACTAAGATCTTACAATGTACTTTGGCAGATGTGGCTGTGTAGTGGCCTAACTGGAGTTGTCTAAGTCTAATTGACATGTATGCAAAACCTTAAGTACATATAGCTCTATCATATACAACTCTCCACCAACGCACACGTTGACCACACTTATATACATTTCCCCAGCATTGACTTGTGTACTTATATTCTCCACACACATCTGGAAAATGTTATTTTGTGACAAGTAATCTACCATAAGCCATATGGCCTGCACTAACCTCCCATAACACCAATAACACCAAATGATACAAACTACCCCAGAGCTATTATCTGTAACCCCCAATAATACACCTGTGATTTATCAATAGCACAACTGCATTATTACTATAATTGAACTGTAGCGCATGTATTATACACTGCAATTCATGGATTATACTACAGATTCGTCACAATTATTTATTGATTTCCTACTGTGACCACTTCTTTCGCATCTTTAACATGAGCACTTTTGCTCTAACTTTCCCACTTGGTCAACTCTGACATGTACATACTCTGACTCCCATGACTATGCCAAGCTTGCTCCTAGAACTCTAACATGCTCACTCTCACAACTCTGACAAGCTCACTCCTGTTACATATATTCAAGAGTTTGATACAGCTGGCAGTAACAAGGACTGGTACTTCCTGTATATATCTGAAGTCTCTCTTCTTTACACTCCCTTATCTCTGTACCATAAAATACACACATACGGTTCTCCCCAACTTCCGTATTATAATAACTCCCACAACTTTGACATGCTCACTCCCACAACTCTGACATGCTCACTTTAACAATGGATATGCTTGCTTTCAACTCTGACAAATTCACATTCAAGACTCCAATATGCTTGGTCTCACCGCTCTGGCATGCTCACTCCCACCTCTCTGACAATCTGGCTTTGCTGGGAGTGAGCGGGTAGCAGTGGATGCGGCTTCGCTGGTAGGTTTGAAATTGGCTTCACTTGTAGCAGTGGTTCCAGCTTTGCTGGTAGGCGTGACATTGGCTGTGGTGGGAGCAAGCTGGTTGTGGTGGATGTTTGTTCGCTGGTAGGAGTGAAACTGCCTTCCCCTGGAGCAGGCTGGTAGAGGTGGATCCTGGGTAGCTAGTAGTGTGAAACCCACTTTGCCAGCAGCCAGCTGGTGGAAGTGGATCTGGCTTCGCTGGTAACAGAGAATCAGAATTAGCTATCAGCTGGCATGAAGTTTTGTATCTGGCATTGCTGGGAGCAAGCGGGTAGCAGTTGATCTGGCTTCACTGGTAGGGGTAAAACAGATTGTGCTGGTAGCAGTTCATCTGTCTTCACTGGGAGCAAGCTGGTAGTGGCGGATATGGATTCGCTGGTAGGATAGAATCAGTATTCACTATAAGCTGGCATGAACCTTTCGATCTGGCTTCAGTTAGACAACTGTGACATTCTTGGTCTGACCGCTCTGACAACCTCAGTCTGACCTCTCTGGGAATCAGGTTATGCTGGGAGCAATCTGGTAGCAGTGGATCCAGCTCCACTGGTAGGGGTCAATCGTCATTCGTTGGTAGAATGCTGGTACGAGTTGATCTTACTTCGCTGGTTCAGGTGTAACTATCTTTGCTGGTAGCAGTGGATCTTGCTTCACTGGGAGCAAGCTGGTAGCGGTGGATGTAGCATTGCTGGTAGCACAGAATCTGTTTTTGCTAAGAGCTGGCAAGAACCTTTGGATCTGGCTTTGCTTCCACAACTGCAACATTCCTGGTTCCACAGCTCTAACATGCTTACTCTTACCTCAGTAGCAATTAGGCTTTGCTGGGAGCCATCTGGGACTGGTAGATCCAACTTCACTGGTTGGGGTGAATCTTGCTTCACAAGAAGTAAGCTGGTAGTGCTGGATCACGCTTTACTACAAGGTTTGAAACTGTCTTCGCTGGTAACAGTGGATCTGGGCTTACTGTTATGGAAGAATTTGGCTTCAGTGGAAACAGTGGATCTGCATTTGCTAAAACGAAGTTGTTAAGATCTTGTTTGAAATATTGCGGTGGATCTGGCTTCCCATCAGGCAGTGAATCTGGCTTTGCTGTGAGTTGGCAGGGGTGTAATACATATTGCTGATAGGGGAATAATCAAAGAGTACAATACCAGATGGTACTAATGCTGATGGTGGCGACAGTAATGGTGGTGATGGTGATGTTGGTGAAGGTGATGGTGGGGATAGTGATATTGGTGAAGGTGATGGTGGTGATGGTGATGGTGGTGATGGTGATGGTGGTGATGGTGATGGTGGTGATGGTGATGCTGGTGATAATGATGGTGGTGGTGGTGGAGATACCAAATGAAAAAAGGAGGGTGACAAACTATATGCAGATGTAAGCGTTACTGTGTTTAATGGCAAATTACAGAATGAAGCAAATTTGTCATACAGCATATAGTCTGTCACCCCCCATTTATCATTCCATAACTCCACCACCAGTGTCAGCAATTGTTCCAAATTCCAGGTTCGGTTCTGTGTCTGGTTCCAACCCAGAACGGGACTGTTGCACTGTATTTTACCACACGAAAACCCGGCCCATTGCCATTTGTCCAGTTTTACCACCAAAACCCACCACTTCAACCTCACAACTTTGTCCCCAATTAAGTATCTGAGTTCTGATCATATCGTGACATAATCAGTATGTAGATTGTGCAGTATTAGCAGCTGTTGCATCTTGCGCTTGCCAATTTGCAATGTGACAAAAATTTATTGAATCGCTATCGATAACTACCGACTTTTGCTTGACATTTGGCATTAATTCACAGGAATTCAACAATTATTAGTCGAATTTCAAATCGGAAAGCTGCAGATGAAAGCGCTGCTAAAATTGCACAATCAACGTACTGATCATGTCCTGATATAATCAGAACTCAAAAACTTAATTGCAGCCAAAGTTGAAGGAACTGTAAGATGGAACTGCAGTCCGGATTACAACCTGACGCAAGTTGCGTAGCCCGTTTCGTTTGTTGAACCTGACTCAGACCAACGCTGGGTAGTCCGGAATGGTTGTGAACACTATATCGTCACCTTGGAGTTGATTTTAATATTACTGGTTATATTTAATAATGTTTGACACCCAGCAAATCACAACTTGGAGGGCTATATTCAGCTACTGCTGGTTGTTACTTCAGATCGATTGGCTCATGTACTCACCTATATTGGTTGCTAGCCACTTTATATGTTCCAATTTATTGTTTCTTGCCTTCTATATATTGTATCAGATTTGTTGTATATTATTATTACCAAATGTCACTGTTTAAATTGGGTGTTTTTGAAAGTTGCCAATGCGAATCTGTTTTAAAAAGTTGGCACACAATCTACCACCATTACCTTCCAGTGCAGTGGCCTATTTCACAGTGCATTGAAATATCCTTGTTACTAGATTGTACCATACTAGTGCTTTTTCTCCAGCAAAATTGCCACCCATTGTTACTTCTATTTGTTGAATCCACTAATTTCCAGCTGATCTCAAATTTTTGCATTTCACCCCAAGCTGAATTCAGCATGCTTCAAGCAAGTTGGGATAGTCACTGTTATACCCCTCAGGTCAAATGCACAGCCACTTATATCATTCACATCATACATATGGTAGGAATTCTCTACTGATACAAATAAGGCTGGATGATTTGGAAGAGTGGATTTCCAAAATTCTGCAGAATGCTGGAATTAATTCATGGGAAAGCTAATGACAGGACTTATGGGTGTGCCAGATGATGATCAATGTGGAGTAAAGCTGAAAGATGTAATGAAAATAACCATGTGGTTCCCAGAAGGTACCGAAGGCACTGGAAGTAATTGGAGATGAAGTGGCATGTTGTGAAAACTGCTGTGTAGGGACAATTTGAAGTTCATTATATCAACCTGGGGGCTTTTTTTTTCCGACCCTCAGTTGAGCATCGAAAGAACAACCTGCACCTGTCATGGTGCCTTGTAGAGAATTTTGTATGGTATTGAAAAACATGTAGTGCTCAAATGGCGTAGCACAAGAATATACTTGCAGGGATGAATGGTAACAAACAGTAGATGGCAGATGCAATTAAGTACCAAAGCGTGCAAAATACTGTTGTGATATGAAAAGTTTGGGGTGAGTTCAAATGAATCACAATTGACATCTTAACATCATTGAAATTTATGACGACAATCCTGTTTAACATTGTTGGTGGGGTTTATCAGATATATTCCTTGGTTCACAAAGTTATTGGTTACGTAATAACCCTCACCCCACACTGGTACACACACCACTGAGCGCTCGACGTTGGTCATGGTTTGTCTTATGTCCAATATCTTGGCGAACGGACGTGTACAATATTGGATATGATTAAAATGAATGTTAGTCCAAAATATTGTAGCAGTTTCATATTTGGTTGAATTCAAGAATTGGTTAAATATAGTGAAGGCAGAAGTAATTTTCAATTGAATGAAGGGCTCATGCATCCTGTGAGTGTATTATGAACAGTGGGGATTTACAATTCTTTTGATTTATGAAATGCAGCTGGAAAGATAACCCTTAATCACCAACTGTCTTTCATTGTTAAATACTTAAATTCAATACTAGAATGTTGAATACCAGCTCAACTGTGTACCACTCGTAACTCTGTAGAGGTACTCAATGTTCTATGATAGTGTATCTGTACTATACACAGCAGAACTATATCAAGTTCTACCAAAAATATTGCTAGCAAGAGTTTATATCAAGAGTGACTTTTATCATTACACGATATGAGAGTAGAGCAATGATTGCATTGGTTTTGATTGAATTTTGTGTGTAAACTGCACTGCCTACTTAGAATCCATGGGCAGGTAATAGTTAATAATTAGAAGATGTAGTGACTATGCCAATAAGTATATGAAGATTCCAGAATAGATGTGAAGCTATGTAGAGAGTATATCTATTTCTTGCATTAAGACAATGTATTTATATTATTAGCTCCTGGAGTCTCCAGTCATTACAAAACAGATATTGGCATCCAACAGCATGATTTTATCTTATTGGCAATATTGGTGAATTCTGTAATACTAGAATAATAGTACTGATCTGTAGAATGCAGTCATTCCCAAGAGAAAATGTCTGTTCTCTTCAAATCATTTTCCGCACCAGATATGAAGGACGAAATGTAATATATTATAGTTCTTGAAAAATGTAGATTGTATGGTAACTTTGTTTTACCCCTTTCTAACATTTGGTAGGTTGCAAAACAGCTGTCAAAGTGAAACTCAAAAAATGGGAACATCCCAATTGGACAAACATTAGTCAGTGTCTATTTACACATGAGACTATGACTGTCTAAAGCATTATCATGACTTGTCACGAGAAGTACACTGACCACTATCATGTCCAATATACTTCTCACTAAATGGCAATTTGTTGAATACTTTCAGTGTGAAGTAAACTTCAATAATCAGTTTCAACCAGAGGCTCACTATCAACAACATTATTTAATATTGAGTAATGCCATGCAATTTTCCAAAGGTCAATTACCACCACCAGACTGGGATTACCGAGACCCATCGTGAGGTAATTTACCAGGAGCAGCTGAAATGCTCTCCACGAATTAGTCAAATGATAATCACCCAATTATTGCTGCGCCTGGTACAATACTGCCAGTTGATTCTTACTATACAGAATGTATAGACCGCCAGATCAGTAATGTGACATGTACGACAATCACAATATAAATGGGAAATATTTGAGATATGGTCAGCATGAATACTGTGCAGTGATAGATGCATTGCATTGTAAGAGACATTAAGAAGAGCTATATCTAGTATTCAGAACAATGGATTTCTGGGGATCTATTTCCATCCAGTTATGGGTTTCTAGATACTCAATTATTTAGCCAGCAAATAGAAAAATATACATATAATCATCTCAGATATAGACTTGATAATATTCCAACTGAATCATTTCAATCAGCCGATACAAATTCCAAGCCCCACACTAGAGTGAAATTTGGACTTGTAGATAACTGTTTGATTGATAATAATTCACACTTCATCGGATCATTACACAACACATATAGTTTGAAATTGAATCACTTTTATTTCAAGTCTGAACTTGTACTGAGCCCACATTACAGATGAAAAGAGTTGTCAAGTGATCTGGATAATGTATACTTAGAATTGCAGTAGGATAGATAGGATCATGTTTCTACCTGCAAAATCATTGTACCAGTTACCTATGGACCTGATGAGATATATATAACTGAATATTAAGTATATTTGGATAGCTGCCAGGTGTATCTGACCAGTGGCAGTATTTAAAAGACATGCACTGTGTACTTTACAAAAATAACTCTCTTCAGATAAGACTAGTCTCATTCAATAGTTTGGATTGAATAAAATCTTCTGAACCATGGTATATTGCAGTTGATACTGTAGTAACCCCACCCAAGAATCTGCATCTTACTGGTTCTGTGATAGAATGGAACTATGAATATGCAAGCTGAGGATAATATTATCATCATTTAGCTATATGGGTCAGGACATATCCTGAATAAGTGATGATTGATTAAGTTTCATAATACTCATATACGATAAGAAATGCTTCTAACACAGTGCTCATAGTGTATGCCACATTGTACCTGCTTGATAACCCAGATGTATGGCATATGTGCATGATACAGCTGGACAAAATGAATATTGATGTATCTAATGCTTGAAATATTTACTCTATCTACAATCTGTTCTCGCAAGATGCTTTCTACTATGTTTATTGGCTTTCCACCTCTGATAATTCCAATAACCTGCTCCTGCAATTTGTCAAGAACTAATTGAATTGGCTCTTTGAACACCTGGAAGCTAGACATATCAAAGGTTAATTCAATATTCAGTCTAGTATTGCCCAACTATATCTGCACTTCCATTGCTTGTCTACATAATTGTGCTGGATTGTACACTACATCTGCCTCAGATAGACAATCAGGGAAATAATCTGAATGCTAGCATTGAAATGTATGGCAAGTTTTTATAACAAATACATTAATGGGCAATGTATAGCAGAAACAGTATATATAATAACATAGTAATTTGAGCTTTGTGGAAACTGAGTAACTTCTTTCTACTTGTAAGCCAAGAAAATTCCTCTGATACAACTGTCAACTTACTTGACACAATAGTCAGAAAAGTTCACTTTACTAAGAGTGTACATTGTGAAAAGTTAATATTGAAGTCTGGTATCTCCAAAGTTGAAAGTTAGTTGGTGACAGATTCCTATTGTATTCATGACCAGACAATACTTGAAGTGTCTTCTGACATATACATTCTGATGTGCTGGACTGAAATGATTAGTATATCAAATTGGAAGATATTTTAGATAAACATAAGCAGAGTCTAGATATCAGCTTGTAAATGGACATTTTCTAATTAGCAAAATCCCACAAGTAGTTAGAATGAGAAATCCACTAGGTAATAAAGATTACATACAACCTGTTTGTTAAAGTATTTCAACAGGATGAGCCATAAGATTGCATAAAGCCCAAACTCTGACTACCAAACACAGAAGTATACTTGTAACAAAGTCCATACACATCATATAAGGCTTTCAGACGTAACCAACCCACAGTCAAATATGACCCCTGACAAGCACTCGAAGTTGATGGTATTTCTATTTAAGTTTGCGGCCAAAGCTACAATTTAATATATCAATCATCAGCAGCATATGGCTAATTGTCTTGACAAGACATCCATAGTATTACCTCAAATGGGCAGAACTATTTCAAGAAGGTATTATTCATCAGCTTTGTTATATTTCAAGCTTTGTCACGGATAATTCATATCCTTGAGCTCCAGTAAAATACCACAATATTCAAAATTCATCTCCCATTAGAAAAGATGAATCTTGTAATCAGTATCTCAGAATTAGTTCAGGAATTTGGTTTCAGTGACAATGTTACCTTGAATCATTTTGAATAATTATCCATTCGCACTATTCAATCCATATGTCATTCACAATGTAAAGCCAATTGCATTGGACAGATACTGTAACAAAACAACAAGCGTAGTGATTTAGACGTCATGTAACAAGTACTTTCATATTCTGTGCTTCAAGCCTTGTATGATATCAACTCTTTAAGAATTTGCCACCTACAATCCACTTTAAATGCACAGTTCCATTCATCCACAGGCTGCCTTGTACATCATATGTTGTTGCAGTATGATGGGGGTTTGCAACAAATCCAACAGCAAGTCCATCGTTTTGAAGAAACCTATATCTGTGCAGTATCAAGAAGTATCAATTTGATCTCAGTTAGAGAAACATTAACACATTTCAAATTTACCAACTGTGAACACCTATTCAGCATACATACAAAAGAGGACCAATGACACAAATGTAATACATTGGCATTCAGTTATCATCGGAACATTCTGATTGGCAGTACATTTCTGCAACTCCAGATTGGGCAGTTGTGATAACATTAACCATTCTACCAACTGACTTGAGTTGGGCATCTAGAAATGCACTTCCGAGTATTATTTCGTCGAACCACCTAATGGATAATTGCTGAAGTACATCATATATACATGCACTATACACAATATAATGAGAATGACCTCAACATCAGCTTGGAACGAACAGTTCCATCCAGTGCAGTCTGCTTCTGTACTTCCATTGCAGCCAACCAGATCCTCCAGTTTTGAAAGCACATACCAACCTATCCAATACTAGTTACACTTTATGAGAATTACAAAATTACTCAACAGGGAGAATTCCATCATCATACTCACCATTATATGGTACTAACACCAACAATGTAAAATGATGTGCACTGTTGGGTTAATTTTATTGAAAATTTTGTCTGAATTATCAAATAGCCTAACTAAATACATATCATATCTGCCAGACCACTTGTTCAAATGGCACATTATTGTGAGAGGATTCTCTATCAAATGGCATTGATGATAGATAGGTTTTCAACAATTAACCAAATTTAGACAGATAGTGTACAATAGATTATTGTGAATGCTGAAATCATGATATACTAAATAAATATAGTATATTGAATTATACAATTTGATAAAATATTATATTTATTGTTGCTGGAAAGTTTAGCTCCAGCTTGAGGTGTACTGAAATTGATATGAGGATGAGGTCAATAGTGTTGGTAGCTTTAAAACCATACCAACCTAATTGCTTTATTGTGTAGCAATCAGAATCAAACTCTAAACTGTTCCGAATTATTGTGTACTGTGTTCCACAACTTTTCAAATATTGAGGAGAAATTTTTAGTGCTTTCAGAGTACTGGTATGAATTCCACATGTCAGTACATCTGTATGGGAGACTCTGAGAGTACATACACATATTAGGGTTTGCGTTGAATGGTGCGAAGTCTTTCTGATACGAGTTTTAAACAGGTTCACATTTTGCTGATGTAATTGTAGACATGGAACATAATATCTTCTAGAATGGAAGTTGTGGAGCTTAGCTAATATTGAGAGCTCCTCTGTATATCTGTATAACAGAATAGTATTTATCAGTACCCCAAATTCCCACTTGATATTCTGGGGGTCTACATATAGAATCAACCATATAATAAATTCTAACATCTGTTGTATTCTAAATTTGAGTAAGTTATATCTCAACATATATAGCTTTTAATATTCAAGATAGCAGGATCGAAGAATATGAACTCAAACCGATTATGGCAGTCTAGCATGATACTTTAAAGCTTATAAGTGTAATAGTCAGATCTAGTTTCTATTAGTTATTATGTACCTAATTAGATCAAAGTGTACGGCCTCATACGCCAGTGTACGGCCTAATAGTTTACAGTCTGCTAATTTTTCTGTACAGTTGCAAGCCTTAATGTAAGTGTTAGTAATTATAGGCATATAGGTAAAATTATCAATAGAGATTTAACTCTTTTGGTGGACAATGTTACCACACATACCAAATTTGAATATTTGACCCCTTAACCTTGAGAATCTCCACTTGACCAGTCTAATTATGTTCAAGTACAATCCCAGGTGTTAATTGAGCACAATCATCAGCAGGAGAAGCTCCAACTGATAGAGTAATCTTAGTCTTAAATGTCAGAGTATTAATAGCCAAGGGCAATGTCGAGAGACGATTGACCAGTCAGCACAGTGAGAACCATATGTCTTCTCATTGTGTAGTGTAAACCTATAGCACGTTTGGTGTAAAGAACCAGCTCTAGCAGATACAAAGAAGCACACTTGCCAAAGTACTCTACCACTACATGAGGAATACACAACTGGAGTGAAGCATAGCAATGGAGTAGCATCTGCCAACATATAGGAAACTCCAAATGCAAAGAAAGTTTGCATCAGTGAAGTGTACTTATACAAACAACTCCTTATAATTGAAGCTTACTGCCGATGAGAAGGTTTGTCTCAATGGAGAACTTATAGCAGTGATAGATTGTACAGCATGAATTGCATGTATGGTTGAAATCAACTCAGCTCCACAGAACAACTATGATGACTTCATAGACAACATAGTCTACAATCGCTTCGATGACCATAATAAGCTCACAGAATAACTGTGAATGAACAATTATAGGCCAACTACTATATGACTGATATTCGACCACAAAGAGTCCTGAAATCCACTGTGGCACAACACACAACTTCATGAGACCTAATCCTCTCAAATAACCTGGGGTATGACATGAGGTGGCACACGAAATGACCCTAGCCCAGAATCAAGGTGTGCTGAATCATGCAAATGACAGCCAGAAGTCACAGATCACTGTCCAATAATTGGACTATCACAGACCAGTTGACAAGTCACACTTGGTAGTGATGCCAGTATGGGCATACAATATGGTACTTGGCCAAGTGTGGTTCCAGATGTTGAGCTGATTGGGAGTACAGATATCACTATGCCAAGGAATATGATGTAACTTGCCTCTGTGGTAGTTAGCACCATTAGTCATCGTTTGACCTTGTGTCGATGCCAAATGTCTTGGTACATGATACGATAGACACACCTTCGCATACGCCTGCACACACTTGACTACTCGAGCACATGCCACCGTACAACAGGTTAGGAGCCCTTATATTTAAACAGATAACCGACGATTAATACTTCCACTTTTGATTGTTGAGTGGAGGTCAACATTGTCACGGAGAAGCATCTCCACAAGCTAAGCAATTACCACTCTTTCCGCTGTGTTTCTGACAGCGGCTGCGGAACATCTCCCAAACAACCTGAAAGACTACAATAAATGACGATTGCGATACAATATGAATTCGACTACGATCACAATTACCAAGTTCAATGGCACCAATGATGCACAAGAGGCAACCGAGATAGCCCTACTTCTTAACCAGAAGCGAGTATATGGTATCATCAAAGCATTTGATGACAAGCCCGAAGAGCGAGCTGCAAACGTGACCACTACAGAGAAGGCCGCTTTGACAGACTGGATGAATCGCCATGGTGTTGCCAGATCAACTCTCATGCTTGGCATGGAAGTGAGGATTCAAGCGGAATACACAGTCATCGACGATGCGAAGACGCTTATGGAAAAGCTCCCATCAGCCTTCAAGTCAAAGTTGAAGCTCAAGATCTTTGAGATTAGGGACGACCTTTCGAGCACCAAGCTACATGAATGTGAAGATGTCGACAACTACGCATCGCGGATAGATCGGAAAGTCAAGCATTACAATCTCTGCACTGGGCCATTGACCACTGACACTGATGCCGATACAGACACTGCAAAGACAATCGCCCTGATGAGTTAGCAGGAGCACGTCTTGTACCTCCTTTATGGTATCCCAAGGAACAACAAGTGGCAAGTCTTCCTGGAGCTCATGATGGACAAAACCACCATGATGACCGCCATGCCCGCTGAGATCGTCACCGACCTCATGGAAAAAGAAGCTGCAATCCAGAGAGTGCATGGGTTCGCTCCAGACGCTCCGCTCATTGCAAAAAACGTTGGAAACAGTGGTCCTGGTGGTAATGGCGGTAAAGCCAGTACAGGTGGCAAACATCCAAGGAGGAATAAGAGAGATAATAAGGACGATAGGAAAGAGAAGGATCTGCAGAAGTGTTTTCATTGCCAGTAGTGAGGGCATATCTCCGAGAACTGCTTGAGCAAGCAATACAGCGATTCTCCGAAGGCTGCCGACACAATAGCAAAAGCATTAACTGAAACTACTTCCACTCTGATCACTTCGATCAAGAACTATTGGATGGTGCCCAGCTCTAGTGCTTCATCAAGTGATTGCTTCATCGATTGCGTATTCATGACTCACATGTCCGGCCGCCAATCAATGTTCATCACCTACGCGGAATATCCTACAAATATGAAGCAGGTGAAGGGATACAATGGGGTCACATCGTTCGCATCAGGATATGGAAGAATTAGGTTGATTCGTCAACTACCAGATGGAAACACATCAACAATCATACTTCAAGAAGTGGTGCATTTGCCGCAATCATTCAATCTAATCTCACAATCCCAGATCATGGACAACGACGTCAATGCCAAACCAGTGAATCACAATGGTCTCAACCTCTAGAATTGCAATTGCAAGTTAATTGCCAATGCACCTCAGAATGACAGGGTAATTGTTCTGGATCGCGTTCTGGATCAAGGTCCGGAATCGACCGCATACACTGATATTGACAACAACAGCTGTCCGCTGGCACTTAAGACGACTGGTCAAGCATCTTGGCACCATGCAGGGAAACCGATGTTATGGCTCTGCCGCCTGGCACACATCGGTCTGAAGGCTTCTGAGATCTTACCAACGATCACCGGTTCTCCGAAAATGACCGTGAAGTGCCATTGCAAGATCTGCATCAAGTGTAAGTTTTCTCGAAAGCCTATTTACTCCCACGACATCCCGTGCCCCTGACCCTTTGCACCTTGTGCACTCGGACGTATCTCGTCCGCTGGAAACAGCCATCGAAGGAGGTCGATCTTAGCTGCTCTTCATCGACGACCCCACCACACATCCGGATGAGTACATATTGAAGGACAAGTCAGAAACCCTGGACAAATTCAAACAATGGAAGGATTTTAGAGAAAAGGAGTTGAGCAAGCAAGTGAAGCGATTTTGTACTGATGGAGACGCTGAGTATACTTCCAAGAAATTGGCAGAATACCTAAAATCAGAAGGGATCTTACAAGAAACGACTACACCCTACCCTCCTCAGTCTAATGAAGTCGTCAAATGAGCGAACCGCACAATAATAGAACGCATACGATGGCTGCTGGACGATTCCGGACTTTTGAAGAACTGGAGGGCATCTGAATTTCCAACGGCGGTGTATCTCATGACCCCACCCTCCGACACAATCAGAAGTTGGCAAGACTCTGTACAAGGCCTGGCATGGGAGGAAACAATTTCAGTACGATCTCGGTGTGTTCGTATACTGCGCTTTCCTGCACATTCTGAACGAGAAACGAAAGAAGGTGGATTACAAAGTCACTCCCGGCATATTCGTGGAGTACATCATATAGACTAAGTAGCACTTCGTATACGATCCATTGGCCTGGATGCTTTACCTCTCCCGAGATGTGGTAGTTAGAGAAAGAAAGCGGTATACAGCATTGAATGCTGTACACAATGTGATCTTGAACGAGCACTTCTATAGAGACATCATCGAGGTACCGAAACCCACAGGGAAGGAACTAACCAAACGTCAAACGGAGGAGTCATTGGATGAAGAATCACCTCTAGAGCCTCCAAAGCCAAAGAAGAACTCGTGACAATTGGCTGGCGGTGAGACGTCACTTTGAGATGCATGGAAACAGCCGGCCGAAGGAAGTCACTGAGACAGCTCTCACAAGGTTACCGAGTCTGTACAATTGGCTCTCGAAGATGAGGGATTCGAAGAGATGATTACTCTGTCTGCTGCCGCTGCGATCTGCAATGATCGTGAGGATGGGATCAATACAAAGCTTTACACACCAACAACTGAGGCTCCGCTCGCCAACAATTGGGAAACGGCGATGAAAGATCAGTTACATGCGATTGGTCAGCATCAAGTCTTTGGAGATTTCATGGACCTTCCGGCAGGCACAAAGGCTTTGCCAAGTCATTGAGTATACATGATCAAGTACGATGGAGCAGGCAGTGTGCAGCGGTTCAAGGTCAGGCTAGTCCGTGGAGAAAATCACCAAATCGAACGCATTGATTACCAGGCTGTGTACACACTTAGTGCTCCCTTGGGCCATGTTAGACTGCCAGTCGCGATCAGGGGGAAGTATTATCACGACATCCATTGAATCGATATCTCCGTGGCTTTCTTCAGAGTTCACTTGAAAGTGGAGATTTGTATGCACTGGCGACAGGGATATTCTTGTTTTGTCCAAACTGCGAGCCGATACAACAATTCAAGATTAACAAAGACCTCGCGGAAGATGGTACTACGCTTCAGCAAGTCTCTTCATGGCCTGGAACAGTCCTCATACATTTGGTACGCCACTATTAAGAACTTCGGGATCTGGATTAGATTGATAGCATCACATGTCAACGGAGGACTGTTCGTAATTGAGGATCTAGGCACAGTTGTTGCCGTAGTCATTCTGTACCTTGATGATCCCCTTATTATTGCTAACAAGGGCTTGATTGGGCAGAACAAGGATCAACGGAACAAGAGGTTCCGGATGCATGATCTCTGGATTGTGTCCATCTATATCGGCTGGAACGTCGAATGCAATCAGGAGCATCACACGATTGACGTCCAGCAGCACAGCAACATTCGAATGATATTGGCGAAGTTCACAATGGATCAGTCCAGACCTGATCCCAAGCGAATGGGCATAAAGCTTGACAAGAGGAAGCACTACGAAGATGCCTGCAATCCGACTATATAACAATGGATGTTCGGAAGCCTTATCCACGCGATGTCAGCCACTCAGCCGAATATTACACATCCCATCAGAGATCACAGCCGGTACAATCATGACCGGAGCAAGGAGCATATGGTATTACTCAAGTACGTGTTGCGGTACCTGAACAGCACGAAGGATTGACGACGAAGTCTTGGAGGAGAAGCAGAAGGTTCACTTAGATGTTAAGTCGATTGGGACTATGCTGGATGCCCGGATGACTATAAATCGTAACGTGAACTCATCATCACCTTCAGAGAAGAGGTTGACTGGAGATCACGAGAACAGATGTCAACTTCGCTGACCATGAATGATGCCGAATATGCTGCATTCGGAGAAGGCCGCACGGGACTCACCCAGTTCTCGCATCTCTTCAATGAGCTCGGCATCCCAATGATCTCTCAGTTGGTCTCCGATTAATAGTGACTGATCACAACCATCAAGAACAGATTATACCTTGGACCTGCGGTTGCACACATTGCGACCATGTACAATCTTGCAGCAGATATGGCTAGAGATGGATAGATCGAATTCAGCTATGTACCAACTGCTGAGATAATCACCGACTGCTTCACAAAGCCACTGCTGATGCCCGCCTTCTTGAAGCAGTGTGCTGAGATCGGCATAATCAGAATAGGACGCTGGAATAGTCTCGGGATGGGAATTTGGAATGGCCTTGGGAATGATCGCGATATGCACCAAAACGGTCTCCAAAATCGCCATCGGAATGGTACCAGAACTGGAAATGGCATCAGGAATGCTGTTGTACATTGAAATGATTGTGCACGTTTGTTTCGAGGAGATCGATGATGTTTGATTGGCTCCTCATCTCATTTGTTTACTGATTTGTTTGAACTGGATGAGATGGCCATCCTGGAGAAGGGTTGAGCTGATGGGGAGTATGGAAATCACTATGCCAAGGACTTTGATGTGACTTGCCTCATTTGTAGTTAGGGGCATTAGTCATCAGTCGACGTTACATCAATTCGACAAGTCTTGTTACATGATACAATAGTCACACCTCCACATCCGCCCATACACACTTGACTACTCTAGCACCCGCCACCGTACAACACCACACACAGAATCCGGATAACAACTGGATCCACTGTCAACTGAAGTCCCTGTCATCAATAAATGCAAGTGGAGTGGAGTAGTTCACTTCGACACCAAATGAAGTGGCATCGAAGGTCTCAGTAGCCAATATGAACTGCCATAGTTACAATGACTAGCTTCTGGGGTATTCTGTGGATTAACAGACACTTGGAGCTACTGCATTTGATTATGTTGTATCATGCAATGAGGTCATCGCAGCTTTTGCCCTACAGTTTGGACTATGCAAAGGACTGCTGGGAGCAACTTGGGAAGGCATCGCCATTGATTTTGCAGGGGATACAAACTTTAGCCTAACTTTCACTGAGACAGGATATGTGGCAGTAGTTGTGGAAGACCAGATGCTCTGAGGCATCACATCAATCATTGCTACTGGCTCATGAAGACCCTAATGGAGTGGCTGGATGGTTGATCTTTGCTCCCTTGATGGCAAACTATTGAAGACAAGGCCTCTTGGTTGTTCAGTTTCACTTTTTTGTTTATTTGTTTCTTTCTTTTAGCTAGCATGGATGGATCAGACTGCAAACAATTTGTAGACATGGAAGTTCGCTGTTCGCCAATAGCTCCAACCAACCAATGGCAACTGAAAGTGCCAACTTGTGAGATAATTGAAATCACAAATATGGGAAAGTATTCCGGATAAATGAAACTATTGTCCCATACATGACTACATAGGAAGGAATACAACTGTCATATCGACTGTGGGAATTGAACATATATGTATTGTTAAACTAATTCTGGAGATCCACTGAGTCAGATGACGATCTGTCATGGATTATGGCAACAAACACGAAATATATGAACTAGCTACAGAATCATTCTGAGTGAAATCGTGACTATTATTCAGAAAACCAAATCATCTTCTATATGCGAAAGATTGTGATTCCAAATACAATGCTGATTACAATAATTATTACAATACAAATTGCAATACCAACTACAATGCCAATTACAATGCCCAATAAAATGTTGTATTGACATTGAAGATGTAATGCTGAGAATACTCCCTAATCAATTCGTGACTCACAGCCAGTGATATTTTACTTCACAACTTCTATTACAATTGACGGCTGCAATCGAGCTCCAAAATAAGCCTTTGAATAATTTTCACAATACAAAGCCATATCACAGTGCTTGTGGGGGGATCAATACCTTTCAAATGAGGAAGCTGACCTGTTTCACATTTTAAACAGCCTCTACCTCAAAGCTTCACTGTCCTGGGAGTGCAGGCATGAATCCCTGTTGGATGCATTTACCCGTTGAGAACAGCAGGAGATGCAGGTACATCAGGAGGTAAATCAACTGTTGGACTCCAAGGAAGACAGCGAGTAAACTGATTCAAATGCTGGCCAGAACACCAATGGACACACCGATTGGTGGACTCAGCGAATTACAATATGTGCATGGAGTGAAGTAATGGGAATCACATCTACAGAGAAATCAACAAGCACACCAGGAGGACACCCTGTGGGTGCAGCCTGTAAGTCAAGAGAATAAGTTTACCTGGCAATCGACTAATGTCCAGTAGACAAGAAAATGTACAAGTAGAATAACAGATAAAACAAGCCTGACCCATGCCAAATGAGAGTACCTATGGCCATCAAAGCAGTTGACACAGCGATACCAAATGACTGTGATGAGGGCACGGAATGGATTCTGACAGTAATCGATTTTAACCACCATGCACTCCTGATGTTCTACCCACTCATTTCACAAATCATGACCAAGATTACTCTTATGGAATGATTACTGAGATCTCAGAGTGATACCTATCACTGCCAAAGAGCTTCATATCGACATTGAACAAGAGGATCACTAGGGACTCAATGGCACAAAGCTACTGTTGGAGATATTTACGAATGGTATACTGAAGGAACAGAAAACTATAGCCAAATAGTATCGCAAGCGGAAAGCCAAACAACCAGTTTAGAGGTGACCCAACTCAGTAGAGAGAAGACAATGAATATCCTACCGAAGCTGTGTATGTAGATAATGCCTTGGTGTGTGGAAGTAAATATGTGATGGTGTGGCAATAGAATACCCATGTAATTGGATGTAGCACATCCGTTGCAGTATCTCCCGGTCAATGACTGAAAGTTGACCAGCAGTAATTGTCTTGATGAGATACTATGGCAATGTGGTATAGATTGAAACAATTCGAAAGTCTCATATGTCAGTAATTTATCAGCCAGACCAGGTCAGAGCAGTTATTAGACAGCTGGCAATAGAAATAAATGACTGATGCGAAAAGATGATCATCTTCAGATGAAGTGAACGCAATACAGAATTCCTTATGAAATCACAAGTGAATAGCAATATTGATTAGATGATCAAAGTCACAACACCCCGAGCGATGTTGGCAAACAACAATCCATCTGGTTGAAAATACTTCAACAGTGCAACGAACTCTCCATGAGAGGGATATCAATGTCAATATAATTACATTCTACCGACAAGTAAATCATTTGCAAATTGGCAGTTATACCACATAGTTTGATATTCAACTGCCACCAACTGTCGAGAGCACGCCGATGATATTGACGGAATAGTTACTACAGTGTACTCCAACAAAGAGTTGCCGACGACAAATCAATACTCGCTCTAAGTTCTACTCTACCAAATGCACGGAAGCACTATACCGAGCTCAGATACAGCTACTGTGCTTGAATGTGGTAAGTATAACCATTCAAGGACAGGTTCAGTATTGGATGCTGACAAATGAGACACAACTGGATACGGCTTCAATAGTGTGATAGAATTGATCACTGCAGATGGCAATGAAAGATACTGGCAGACACAGCTTCCACTCTTCCCAAGTCATATGTGGAAGCTCTACTGCTGCAGTGATGTTAACCATGACCTATGTGCAGGTTGCAGCTGAGAGTGTGGTACTGCATTCCAGGTCAGATGCTGCACGAGATTTGAACTGGAGATAATGAGGAAATGATGTCTAATACACACGGATGGAAGAAATGCGTCAATCGAGTTGCAAAACATGCAATAGGGGAAATATAATGGATTGGGCATTCCTGTCTGCTGTTCATGTCTTCTCATCTGTATACTTTATTGCCTCATCATATTTCAGAACAAATCACTTTCCCATGGGTTGTCATCCTCTCTTGATTACAGGTAAGTCATTGTGTGGTTTCCCCATATGCTGAATTTACAGAATGTGATCCCTGGTGGTATCACTCAGCTGTGGGACTTATGGATCTGTGTGATTGTATCCATAGAATGATTCTACTATGTGTTGTTTCCAATTCCTTGTTATTATACATATTAACAGTGAACGCCCAGGAGACTTGGGCCAGTGGAGACGAATCATATAATGGTGGCCTATGACCATGGCCAGGTAATGGCTGTACACAATTCTTAGCTCACCACAAGCTGTCCATCTCAAGTAACAATTTTACCTTTATACTACTATACAATATTGACAGCCACATTTACAACAATGTCTATCCATTCATTTTCAGAGGAGACCAAACAAGGCTGTATCCCTTCATATTCAGAATGTTATAACACCAAGTGACTATGATACAGCTACAAATTTGATTGGATTCTTGAAACAGTCAAGTACACTTGAGACTTGGTTGTCTGGGAGTTCAATACTTGGTATATTCTATCCCCAATCTTTATCGCTGCTAAGCAGCTGGGTATAAGTTTTCCATTATCTCAGATGAGAACTTCACCTAGGGGTATATGGTAACATGGTCATCTTCACTTTCAAAGGACGGTATACCTGCCTAATGTTACCATGTATTTTATTAAGTAGACATATCGACCAGCAGGTGACTTAGCATTTTACAATTTGATTTGTTATGTGTTTCCAAGTATTGTTTCTCAGCAGACTCTGGTTAATCAATTAGATTTATTGAACCGATATCTTTTCAGATTGAAAGTAAAAACAAGTCAGTCCTGAGGAATGCACTGGTCATTATATGTGTATCGGGGTGGGGTCTGGACCGTTGACATGTATCTATGATACTTGATGACTTGAATTTTTCTGACCAAGATTTTAGACCTGATCACTATCACCTTCATTCAGCTGTGTACATACGTACATCATTCTAAATTGATTCCTACTGTTCAGAGACATTGATATAGATTACAATGTCCTTAGTTTTGGTGGATGTACACATACAATTTAATAATATTCTATGAATTGGATACACACTCTAATCCAGATCACAATAATCTAAATCCTAATATTCAATCACTTAAATCTGTATTGCTTTATCACCCCAGAATGATCTCTTCATTGTAGACCTCTATTAATTAATTTCTGCTTGCTGACTATGGTTTAGATATCCATACCCTTGTTCCCACCTAATAAGCATCACAGGCCACTGGTAATGGTATACAAACCATTGGATAACTACAGTATATCATTGATATAGACACAATTCAATATACAGGTAAAGTAAGGAAATCCACCTGACAATATCCAAACAACAATAAACAACCAAAATAAACCAAGCAGCCAATGAAATACCATTGATATGTCAGATAAACAGTCCAATAATACATGACCAGCAGGTCAACAAAAAAACATTCCATGAAATACAATCTAACAAGGACATGAACAGTGGCTTTCAATTTATTCCTGGTGGAAAACCAACTGCAACCCATGGAATATTATGACTTACTATCCATTCCATTGACACAAAAACCAATTCAAAAGCCGCAAGCTTATACCACTAGTTAGTCCAGCAGCATGAAGTGTGTGATCGCTGTTGAACACATACGGCAAACATTCTGGTGGAATGATATTCGAACTCTACCTTCATTAACATCAGGTACTGAATGCCACACCCAGTGGAGAATGCCATGTGTACCACCCTAGTCTCATCTAAGTTTGAACTAAGTTGAGATGTCCACATCCCACTTAATAAAGACTATTCTCATCTTTGGCAAGAACTGTGGAAGTATATCTGACGTATATAATACATCTATTTACCTCATGCTAGGCTGATCTGAATGACTTACAGGCTGCAACTATATCCACTGGACAGTCCCATATGACCAATGGATATCCAGAATCAGGATACCATAAATATGATCATTCCAGTCTGTGAGGCTGCTGGTGACCTATATTGTACAGTGGGACCTGATTGAGGAACTTTGTTGCACGAATATTTTTTCTGGGATGTGACCACTGCAACATTACAACTAGCCTTCAAACAATGTGTCCATGGTATCTGCAGTGGAAGTGGCCCAAAACGGAAGAGATAGAAATTCTGAAGAGTCAATCAGATACCCTGCAATAACGAACATACTATCCACCAAATTAGGATGGTCAATAGAAGTACCATCAATGGCTGTTGTAGTACCAGACAAAGTGGTTCAAGTGGAAGAGTCAGTGGCCAAGGGATCACCTTGTCAGGAGAGTTACAGTTATCCAAATGATTCCCATTTTTCAACTTGTACTGGTTGTCAAGATGATTCCAGTTGTACAGAGAGTCCCAGGTGTTGAGATAGTTGCAGTTGTCCAAAAAGTCCCAGAGGTTATTGGTTTTATAGTGGTTGGCTGGAGGGTGTAATTGGTACCATTTCTTTGCCACCAATACTGTTTGGCCCACTCCTTCAGCATGTGGATCGGTGCCCACCAGACAGCATTGGCTCTGTATTGACCATCTCAACTACGGCTACATGTTCATTTGTCTCCATGCTGTGACACAGCACAGCTCTTGGCACATACAGAAAATTAAGTGATATTTGCACTAATTGGAAGTATAGTATCACTATACAAAGAAATATGTAGTAATCAGCCTGCTCTGTCGTTGGAGTCACTACATATCATTGTACCCAATGTCAATATTGTATGTTTCATTATATGATACTATGGACACACCTTCCCATGTATACACATATACTGAACTCATCATGCATATGCCAGTATTCAATAGTCAATGATTCCTTACATCTAAATAATAACTGAATATCAACTCTTCCACTTCATGTGCCAAGAAGAAGGCAATATTTTCATTGGGATGTGTCTCCACAAGCTTGGCTATTGTTTTTCCACCTGTCCTGCCTCTGACAGCGGCTGCTGGATGAGTTCTGTGGAGAGTAACAAGGTACAATACCTGATAACTTCAATAAACAATTTTGTTACACAATGAGTTTGTAATCCCACATTATCGCAATGTTAAAGACACAAACTATATATATTATCCCACTCTAATGGCCCTTCTTCTTGTGCAAAAACAAGTGCATGGTGTGCGCAAATCATACAATGGCAAGCCAGAAGAGCCTGCTGAAAAGGAAGCTGCCACAAAGAATGCTGCTTCCAAAGACTGGATGAAATGCCATTGTTTGCCAGATTGACCATCCTGCTGGGCAGAGAGCCAGGGATCCAAATTGGATACACAGTTGTAAAAAATGCAACAATACATTAGCAAATTCTCTCATTTGGCTATATGGTAAAGTTAAAGCTTATCATTACCAAGATTAGAAAAGACCACTGTAGCATAAAGCTCCAGCACTACAGAAATGTCAAAAACTCCCAAATGAGAATTGCTTAGAAGATCAAGAATTACAATCACTGAGTATGGCTCCTAATCACTGTTACTGATGCTGATATAGACACTGCAATGGCAATCACAATATTGAGTAGGCAAGTAATATTGTTCCGCCACCATCACAGGATCCCAAGTGATGTCAAGTAGACTGTCTCGCTCGCGTGTATGATAAAAAGAAGTACTTCAGTGATGACCACACCTGATGAAATCATCACAGAGCCCAACTGAAGAATGGTGGGAATAAAGGAAGAGAATGGGCTTCATTCTGAAGCTCAGTTCTTTGCAAGGAAGGGTGTCATAGGCAGTAAAGGTGTAAAAGGTTCCAAGAAGGATAGAAGAGATGATAAAGACAATAGAGAGGAGAAGGATGTCTGGGAGTACTATTATTGACCAAGGAGGAGGCATATCGCCAAGGAGCACTATAGCAAAGAAAGTGGCAATTCTCCATCAGCTGCTAACACAACAGCAGACACATTAACTGAAGCATTGCCAACTTCAACTCTTACTACATTGGCCTAGAAATATTGCAGGGGAGCCAGCTACAATGCTGGATGAAGTAATTTGTGCTTTGAATACAGATAAACAATACTCATCTGTATAAAATACACAATGTTTGGTATGTACACCAGATATTTGTCTGAAGCAGGACAACAGATTCAAAGGGGTCCTATCGTGGGCATTTGAAGTTTGAAAGCTTACATTGATTTGCCAGCTGCCAGATGGAAAGATGGAAATAATCATACTTGAAACAATGGCACAATTGCTGAATGCATTTGATTTGCCCTTACAGTTTTATATCATTGACCAAAACAACAACTTTGACGAGGTACAGCGCTATTGCTTCAACCTCTCTAGTACCCATGGTAGATTAATCGACCCTGCACCTCAGGGTGATGGAATATTGTTTGTTGATTTGGTCCTGGATTGTATTCTGAAATTGCTGACTGAATACACCAATATGTGCAACCACAGCTGTCTGCAGACACTTGTGACACCTGGCTATGCATCTAGATATAATGCAGAGAAGCAGATGTTATGGCATTGCTGCTTGCTATATGTCAGGCTCAAGGCTTCAGAGACTGTGCCAACAGTTATTGCCCACACTCTCAGAATGACCAGCACATGGTAGTGCCAGTACTGCATCCAGTGCCAGGTAGCTGGATAGTTCAATTCTTCTACAACTTCGTATATCACTGAGCAGCTGCGGCCTGTACACTCTGATACATGCAGTTCCCTGCAAAGAGCTATCAGAGAAGATGAATAGATGGTTCGGATGATAAACCACACCGCTGGACACATGAATAAGTAAATATGAATCTACAAGTCCAAACCCCCGAAGAAAATTGAAGATTGGAAGGCTGTTCAAGAAATCGAGGCAGGCAAGCAACTGAAGTAATTTTTTACAGAAACAGATATTCAATGTACCTTCATTATGGTTACTAAACATCAACGATTGGAAGGGATCATCATGGTCATGACTACACACAATTCGCCATGGTCTGAAGGGGTTACAGATATGGTGAACCTTCCGACTATGGAGAGTGCACTATGCATGCTGCATTCTTCTATACTCTGAATAAAGTACTGCCCTTGTGCAGTCTCAGTGGTGGTCAATCATCTGATCTGAACTGTAACAGGATAGCTGGTAGGTACAGCTCAATGCAAGGCCCGGCATGCAAGGATGCCACCATCAAACCATCCGCATGGAATATAATGTTTGGCCTTTGTTCACGTTCTCAATGCCAAATCTCATATGATGGAGAATAGTGTAACTCCTATCATATTCATTGTGAATAGTATATCAACTATCCAGTAGCTTATATACAACCACTTGGCCAAGAATCAACAGGACTTCAGCAATGTTGTATACAGAAAAGATATCTGGTACACAGCACCATATGCTGCAGATAATGTAATCTTGAACGAATACTTCTACCAAATGTTCATGAATTATTCCACACTTACAGTTAGTACAGGAACTGCATGTCAAAAGGAGTACTCCTTAGGCAACCATTGATTTCCAGAGTATGGGTAGCAAATATAGATGTCATGAGTATTGTGTGGCCTTGAAATATTCCTTGGAGAAGTGTGGAAGTCGGCAATTTAAGGAAGTCATTTGAATTGCACTGGCCTGTATGAGCTGGCAGAAGCTGTACAAGATGCTCCAAAAGATGAGGAATTCAATGATGTGATTCCCATCTACACTGTCAATGGGATTCCCATTGATTACAATAACGAGGTTAGGATAAAGCATCCACAGTCTTACAAACCATCATCCAAGACTCCACTCACTGAAGAATGTTATACACTGATGTATGAAACATTACATAAAATGGATCAGTATTACGACTTTGGAGATGATATTGTGCTTCATGATGACAGAACGGATTTGGTACGTAATTCAGTTTGGAAGATGAAACATAATGCAGCTGGCCATGTGCAGTGGTTCAAGGAAAGGTTTGTCTGAGGAGAAAATCACCATATCGATGGTGTCAACTGCCAAGCTATATATGTACTGACTGCTCTCCTTGGTCATGATTGGTTGCCATTCACAATCACAGCCAACTGCAATATGCTTGTTCTCTAATTGGACCTTTACAAAGCATTCTTGGGATATTATATAGATAAACAGAGACATATGTACTGACGAAAGGGATATTCTTGTTTGCTCCTGATTTAGAGCCAAAACAATAATCCAAAATTCAAGGCTTTGTGGTCAATGGTACTCTGCTTGGGAATATCTCTGTATGGACTTATGCATTCTATGCACATTTGGTGAGTCACTATTGAGGACTTCTTCATGTTGAGTGGGTTTTTGGCATCTCGTGTCAATACAGGAATGGTTGTGCTTGGCAATTATGGCTTAGATGTTTCTTAACTCATTCTGCATGTTGAATCGTTTGTTATCAGAACTGATAAGGGCGTTATTGGGCTAATCAGGAATCAGATGGCAAATTTGATCCAGATGTACATTCTTGGGAGTGGCTACTTTTATCCCCACTAGGACATTAAATACAATTCAGATCATCACATGATTAACATTGAATGAATAGCAATAGGTGCAATATTTTTTGTCAATGTTCAACAGGAAGGAGTCAATTCCGGCTGCCACACCTATCGTAATCAACTTTCAGATGATAATAACCTGCTATGAATTCTCTGGTTCTAACCATTACCCAAACAATGAATAAGAAATATTTGAACCCAATAACCCTAATTCAAACCGAAATTTCATATGTAGTCAGGGTAGTCAGCAGGTACCCACACATCCCAGAGATTGAGTATATGATAGCTCACAAGTTTCAGTTTTGGATCCTCAACGGGGCAAAGACTGACATCTGTGGTTCTGTGGAGCTCTCAAAGGAGAAATCTAAAGCAATTGCTCGCTGCAATGTCTTGTCTATTCAATTCAGACAATACTCGATCCCAGAATAACCATACGTCAATATTTGGACTTGTGATTATCTCAATATGAATGATCAATGTGAGATCATGGAAGCTGAATTCTACTGCCCAGCCAATGCAGAGTGCCTTGTAGTATGCCACTGCAGTGGGCTCCATATGACGTGTTCATATCTCACATTTTCTGAATGAGCTAAACTACTTGAGTATCCCTCAGATATTCTCAGATTTGCAGTCACTGAGTGTGAGCAGTAAACACACAATCTAATGTTGAACTGCAGTTGCTCACATTGCAACTAAACGCTATCTGGATACAGATGTGGCGTAGGAGGGAGAGAATGACTCAAGCTATGTACTGACTGCAGAGATACTTATTGACTGCTTCCAAAACCCACTGTCTTGGCATGTCTACTATAAGCAGTATGCTACAATGTGAATGATCAGAAATAGTCTCAGAATTGATCATGGCAATTACTGTGGAATTATGAAAATCTGTGTTCGAAAACGCGTTGGTAGCGGTCACCTGAGTGGTGTCAGAATTCAAATTGTAAATGGTATTGGGAATGTGATTACAAAGTGAATTGATCAGGAATTGTTCTTTCAAGAATATGCACAATGTCTATTCACAAGAGTTCCAGATTCAGGGTTCAGTTCTGGGTCTAAGTTGGAACGAAACTGGAACTGTGGCCACAGGTTTTGCCATGCCAAAAATCTGAAATGCACCTAAACTACAGTTGTTGGGCTGGTTCCACATTCTCGTGAACTCAGGACTTGGACAGCAATTACATATTTTTGTTCTGATCGTATCACATTTCGATATTAATGTAAATAATACAGGCATCGATGCTGTTTCACAGCCCACATCCAATCTGCAATCCGATCAATATTTGTTGAGTCGCTGCAAAAAATGCTCAGTGTCAGCAGTTATATCACAGTGGTTCAATGAATGTTTCTCACATTGCAAATCGGTAACGAGAAGGTGCAAGAAGATCTGCATTTGCTGAATTTACCTATATATCTTATTATCATACAATGACATCAGCACAAACGATTTCCCTCTGGGCGGAATGGTGCCGTCAGAGTGGAGACACCGTGTCAGAGCCGTCAGAGGAACTCCGGTGCCGGATTTCATTGTGCCCGGCGTCAATACCACACCCAGTGTCACATATCACCCTCCATACACACTATCACCATTTCTTCTCGCTCTGTCTGTCCCCTATATCACATGAACACTCTGGCGTTGTGGCCAGCAGTGACCATATGTTAGAGTGGGTTCATTGGGTACAGGCTTGTATCAGGATTGTAATGTGATGGGTGACTCTGTGAAATTCTCTCCTTACGTTGCTTCTACTGGTGTGCAATATGCAATTCCCTCTTTACTAATTATACACATCATTCCAAGTTGCCAGACCTATATGGCTATCGACAATCCATCGCACATTTAGTCTGTGTCCCTTCTCATGACTGTTAGCTATCTCAGGAATTAAGTGTGCCCAGCCAACAGCATTTCCAATGCCAGAACCTTGTAAACCAATGGTGGCCAGTGCGTTCTCACTTCAACAAATCTTAAGACGTGATCCAAGCTACCCGAGATTTGAGGTATTGTGGTGAGCGCCAGGGCTAACCAGTGCTCAACGAAAGCTCCAGCCTTGTTTAGGAGCTTGATGTTGAATCGTGGTTGCAGTTACCATGGAAGAAGCCAATTGAGCATGCCATAATACCTCCCTGGGCGTTGGTTCACCCACATCCAGTCATTCCGTCGATCTTCTTAGCGCCAGCGCTGGATTACACCCCATTGACAAATCTGACATATTCGTTCACCTTCTTAACCCTCCACTGGAACCGTAATACCATGCTGAATACAGACCTCCATTGCCTGCAGGTGTTCATCCGATACATACATATTGTTATGACTTCTATGCTTGACAATCTCCCGCTAACCGCTGTATATTGCCACGCAGTGCATTGCATCTTGCCTGTTGTCAAGTAATTCTCTGAAGTCTTTCATCATAGCGTCAGGATGCTTTCCATCACGGCTGTTTTGGGGTCCAATGAATTCGGGCTTTGCATTTGACTGGAAGCTCAGGGGGGCAGCCAGATCAGCACCAGAAGGGAGGACTTTGCAAGGGGCAGCACTGTTCTCCCAATGCTGAGTGTGGGCTTGGAGATTGAGTTCTCTGTCTTGGAAGCAGAGAATGCGATGCTCAAAGCTGCGTACTTGCGGCAGGTTGTTGAGATTCCTATTGGACGCGTTCCAACCATCCTTGAGGTTTGATATATGTACTGGTTCATGTCATATGGCAAAATACTGTTGCAAGGCTCCATATTGACAAATATGATTGACCAAATGACAATTCAAGTGGATCTTCGGAAAGTTGAAGTCAGCATCCAACTTCTGTGAAACATCAATCTCGTGGCTGAAATGATCCCACCAGACATTCATTTGGCACTGCTTCTTAAATGGGGTTCATGATTCAGCATTTGTTTCCTTGTCTACCTTTCACTTCTTCATGAGTGCAGTTCTCAGGGGATTGGCTTTGCCTTGTGCCTTTTCGCCAGCTGGACCGGGTAAAAATTCATCTTTGAAGGTGTGAAAACGACACAGGGTGTCCTCCATGGAGCTCAAAGTTGCGCTATTGTGAGATGTATATCGACCATACATATAGAATTGAAAAAATTCCTGTGTGTACTCAATTGCGTGATTGAATATGGGATGCTGAGTGGGGCTTCCCCATAGTAGTGACTGGGTTACAACTTGAAGCAGGTATCAGCTCATTTGTTTTGTCTCCTTCCCATTCCATTGAGAAATATCCACATTTGAAGTATTTTTTGGTGTGAGGTCATGGTAAGCATGCACGGAAAACCTGATTGCATTGTACTTGTTGAGCCGTTTTTGCGCCTTCATGAAGTGAAAAATCCACTTCTGGAGATGCTCAAGCATGCCGACCTGCATTGAATGGGGGAGGTCAGGCTTTGGAAGGTCGCTCACGATACAGGGAATATATAGAAACAGGTTGAATCTTAGGTGACCATGATGCGATGAGAGTTCGGCATTGCCTGCCTTGGTGTTTCCATTGTTCAGTGTTCTATATAGGTTGTGATCCCGCCAGGGGTGTTGCTTGTTAGGAGGAACATGATGTCAAAGTTTGTTCTTCGGACAGTCACACCACAAAGTGACATCCCGCTCGAGATCATGCAGGTCGCTAGTCTCACGGCAATCTGCATGCTATGCTGCTAAAACTGGTTTGCAATCCCTGAAGTTACCATCTGCACAGGGAATGTTGTAATACCTGCTCTTGGCGCTGGGATTTTGTGTAATGGTCAGAGACTGGAGTACCCGCCAAAGTATGTTGTTGAGCACCTTTCACTTTGTTTGTCGCTGTTGATCCAGCCACTTCTGAGAAATATTATGGTTCTTGATTGGAATCAGCAGTAGAGGTACCATTATGACACTGTGCATTGAGGGCATCTGGCAGATCTTCGAAGATGAATTGCAAATTGCCACATATACAGCCCACTATGTCATGTGGCCAGCAAAATTCGAGAGATGTGTTCAGTTGGACATGAAGACCAAGGGAAATTGTGTATCCCCCACTCTGGGTGTTGACATTACGTCGTTTAGCACGTTATTATCCTTGAGTATCTTTCCCTACCTGTGTCTCTCATCACCAGTACACAGTGTGTATTTCGGTATAGTTGCAATTCAGTGGCGTATTGCTGTAAAAGCAACGCTGAGGGGTGTAAATGAGATTCTTGTTGTAGGCTGGCTCATGCATCAACCATCTCCTGCTTTTGATGATGTCTCAACTCCAGTATTTGATTTGGCATTGGCGACTGTCATTCCATCTAATAGCCTCAAGAGTGGGTAGTTCCCACTCCAGAAGAGCCCGATCATCTGGCATTGTTGCAACGAGCTTCTCGACGCCATGTGCGTTTTTGAAGCTTCTAAAAGGCAGTGAAGTATTTTCCTTCTTCAGCACATTGTGATAGTACGTCTCCATGCCCTTCTTCTTGATCCCGCTCTTGATATATTTTTACTCTTCACGTGTCATAAACGGATAGTAGTGAGTGTTTTAACGGTTCATCTCAAGGCAACCCTGAGCATCCAGTTCGCATGGTTCAGCAATGGAAATGCTCAGCTGTGTGCGGGTGCCGGGATACATTACCATCCACAGCAGAGATGGTGGTGGTCGTTGAGACTCCGAGTCAGCGATGTTTTCAACGTGTAGGAGGTAGGGAAACACGTGGAAGTCTTCGACTGAATCATTGTTAGCATTCAATTCACGATGCTGAGCAGGTTCCACGTATCAGGGCGCACTGCGAATTGTCAGATTGTTCTGGTGTGCAACTGGAAGGTGTTCAGGATGGTGTATTATGTTATATTTATGTCGCCAGCTATCTGAGGTGAACATCTTTGGGCATGAAAATTTGGGGGAATGGAATGAGGTATTCTCTGGCATTGTCGATGACATGCGTGGAGTGGAGCATACACTGCAGAAAGGGACTACAGTTGGTGCTGGGCCTGTGCAGCTTGGTGTGGGTGTAAGCTCACGATACTTTCAGCTGACTTGTAAGAATTATTGAACCTTAACACCTTCATGAGGAGGTTTGTTACAGAATGGGAGTTGCAACAACGCTGCATGCGGGATGTCCCATAAAACTATCAATCAAATAAAATCAATACAAAACCTATACACATAACAAACCCTGAGTAATCCAAATACCCTTGCGACGGGTGTAATAATCAATACCTGAAATACAGCAATAAGAACAAATGAAACAAACGAGGCAAGAAGCCGATGCTCACCAGAACTTAACAACAATTGCGTCCTCTGCCACACAAGGACAGGTTCACTCCTCGCAATCCAAGCCATCTGGGCGCGCCACAGAACAAGATACATCAGGCAGACTGTCACCACCGGCTGGTTCACTGAGTAGCTGCTGTTCCACATCCACATCCAAGGTGTTTCCGGGTTCCTCAGCTTCTCACAGAGTTGGCACCGTGGGGCAAGGTTTTTGTGATGTCACAAGCCCCAATACCTACGGCCCACTGAGGGAATGAGTCTCTGGAGTACATGGTTGTGGGTGAGACTCTGGGGATTCTAGCTGTGGGGCAGACACCGGAGGTTGTGGCTGTGAGGTATGCTCGTGCTTCTCCTGCCCTGGCTCAGATGGCACGATTGGCTGATTGTCCACTGTGGTATCTACATGTCAGCCAGGTTTTTACCATTTCTCCCTGGCCAATAGTCCGAGGTTCTTTGCCATCATCCATATCCTCATCCTCCTCCTCTTCCTCATGCTCCTCCTCCTCCTCATCATCATCCTCATCATCCTCATCCTCTTCATCTTCCTCCTCATCATCACCATCCCTTTCTATATCCACATTGAAGTTTAAACCAATGCTGTATGGTGCGTCCACATCATCCTCCACATGCATATCCAAATCAGAATCATCTAGGGAGCCATATACACGGTCCAACTACTTGGTAGAGTCGGTATCATCACCTGAGGAACTTGACATGGTGGGCAATGCTTCTGACTCTGAATATGCCCTCTGTAGTTAGCCCACAGTGTTGGAGTATGCCCCATACATTGCCTAATGCAAATTCATAGCAGCGGCATGAGAGATATCATCTCCCCCTGGGGTTTGTTTAACAGTACCTTTACCTTTACCATTTCCCTTCCCCTTCCCCTTCCATTCCTCCATTGCCTTCCCCTTTCCCTTCCCGTTCCCCTGCGCATTGCTATACACATCCGGCGTTCCCTTCCATTGCTCGGTCCCTTTCTCACCGTCCTGCATCTCCTCCTTACCTGCGCCGTCGCCAATGTGATTGACATTGCCACCCTCGCTTGTTGCACCGCTCGGTGCTCTGGCATCCACGCAATTCTCATCTTCATCATTCTCGTTAACTATTTCAACCCGATTCAGTGGTCCACAGGCCAGGACGTCGCCTGGCTTGAACTTCCAGCAGCTTGGCTGCTCAATCTTTGCCGTGAGATCATTGCTACTGTACTAAGGGAACCGCTTGACAGTGCATTTTACCTTCCCTGAGTTGGTTGTCTGAGGATTGGAGCGATTGACTTGGTCCCCGAAGGCCCACGGGTTGTCACACCTCAGACTGTTTACATTGTCACAGGTTTTGTGAAACATTTGCCCCAAACAAGAGCGGAAGGCTGCCCACCACTCCCGCAAAGGCGAATACCTGCTGCTGTGGTGCTGCCCCATTCGCTAGAATTGTGACATGTGGCAAGTCGTGACTGCATAAAGAAAGATTATATCACAAAAGAGGTCCCATCCCTCTCATCCTTCATGCCACAAACATTGAATATCCGTATGAGTCCACAGATGTGTGCCTAGGCGACTCCCTTTATCCGGTTCAAATCCAATGACAGGCGTCGAATTGAAACCAATGTCGGCATTTTTACCCTAGCAGTTGCCTTCACATTACGTTTGCAGCTGCCCTTTGCAGCCATCGCTGTGAGTTCAGATTAAATCTACATCCGTGGAATCTGCCTGACGATACAGTTACACTTCGCGGAAGGAAGCCCGGGGGGAATGTACCACATGGTGTAGGATTTCGGGTGTGTTTTGAAACAAGAGCTGTTGCATTGTGCAAGTCTGCTGATGTTGAGACAGTTCAGAATGCTGGCAGTGTGGCCAATACAGGAGGAAAAGGACATGGAGTTGTACACAGGAACAACAGATATATATAGTCATGTTCCTGGAATTCCTTGGTTCAACTAGTTTGGTTAGTTCACGAACATACAACGGCCCAACCTTGATCTTGCATAACAACCAGCCACCTCGTGAATGCGAATCCTCGAGAGGACACTTAGTACTTGTGGAGAGGAAGGTTTCTGACACCGTGCATTGCTTTCACATCTCACACCACCTTTTCAACTCAGGCCTCATACACCTTGGAGCAAACTGACTAGTTCTCAGGTTGACCCAACTATGCAACCAGCCAATATGGCTACCAACAGGTCTAGTAGTGGAAAATGCACACGCAACTAGTGTCAGCAACAGTTCCATTTTTGGACCGTTTCTACTATAGCGGTTCCAAGAAAACATGTACCTGGCCGGTTCAGTTCCAGTTTTCGCTGAATGGTTTGCTCAATTAAATCCACCAATATTGATTAGAAAATTTGGAGCTTTGTATGTGAAATATTCAGCTTAGCATGGCGCATCTTTTTGTGGTCTCCAATGTTCGATATCTTTAAAACCCAGCAAGCGGCTTTGAAAATACAGTCATTTTTGGTCCGAAAACAATGTTTTTGCGCCACCGCTTGTTTAGTTTTGTAGATATTGAAAATCGGAGACCACCAAACGATGCGCCATGCAAAGCTGCATATTACACATACCAAGCTCTCAATTGTCTGATTAATATTGTTGGACTTAAATGGGCAGTTCGCTTAAAAAATCGTCAATTTTTGATGTGATACGGCCGTTGCCATGCAGACCTACAAAACCGGTCGGTTCCAAATATGGAACTTTTGCTAACACTCCACGCAACTGTTCTCATGGGATAGAGAATCCATCATTGTTCGCATGTGATGCTTTTCGCTCTGCCAGAGGGCGAATTCCTCAGGGAAGCTGAAGATGTATACAATCGATGGTTCGAAGTATTCTGCCATGACCACGTGCAATCCCATGATAACCGGGACAAGAAGGCAAAAACACACTTCAAGCGGTGCAAATAGAGCTTCAGACATTGCTGTAATGGTGAATAACAAAGCTGAGTGTAATCTGAAGGCAGTTAACCCCATAATTAAATGCTTTTCGGGGCAGCTCATCCCCAAATGTTGACACAGTTTAGAGTCTACCACGGTCTACACTGCACCTCCCTCTTTTGATGAATCCCTCACAGGTCCTTCAAATGTGCGACTACCTCACCTTCCATTGCATATACACACAGAGGAAATGATTGGTATATTTTTAATGTCGAACATCCATATCAGACTATGCCTGCCCAAACTCTTTACTCTGGCGCGTCTATAGTCGTACGAAATGTTCAAAGTCTTCGTAATCGTCAAAATCAACAACAGCGTAGGACTTAAGGGAATTCCCAACTTCTCCGTGCCAAGAGACGTGTTTCCGTACTCGCTGGCAAGTGGTTTTCCTCTCAAGGAAAGAGTTCTGAAGCCTGTACAATCGAAGGTCAGAACTCCACACCCTCATCTTTGCTGAACAATTCTCGCATTGCAGATATTACTCTACGCATGACTTCCACCCTGTGCACAACACAGTAACGGTCAATAAATACTCCCACTGCCACGCTGGGTACAAGCAGTCGTACCACACATGCACCTGGAGGCACACCTCAGACAGACTCAACCCGTTGTGTTGTATCCAGCACTGCATCAGGCATTGCTCGCACTCCCACTCATTCTGGCAGTCTTGAGAACCTGCCTGCCCCCATCCCTAATCCAGATACCCACGCGACCATTCCAAATGCAATTCGAATGCGAGCTGCCATCAGGAATTAGAGACAGAGGCAGTGGTAATTGCAACTGCAGGCAGTGTCAACACCTCGATCAATGGTTTCTGGCAGTCGTCTCCTCCATTGAGTTGGTTACTCAGACATAATGCATCTTGTATTTCCAACAGGCAGACTCTTGGAGCTCTATATGTTGAACAGACGGCCATTGATGAGTGCAAGTGACTTGGAAATGGTAAGTAATGCAACGCAATGCTTTGCGAAAGCATTAGCTGAAGCCCCACACTGGCAGATAATAGAAATGTACTGGAACACCACTATGCAGCAAAACGAAATTTTGTGCATAGCTTGTGAGGCACACACAAGGGAGATTGTTGAAAGAGGTATGCTGAAGCAACAGCACACGTTGGATATTACACACTCAAACCGGTACCAAGTTTGAACGCAAGTCAATAAGATTTAATCTCATTTTATTCAATCAGTAAGGGACAACATAGCAGAGCTTTGTAATTGCCACCGTGTTGAATCCTACACAGAGCATTGTAATTCATTGATTTCATTCTGGCAGAGAATAAATATCTGTTTCCAATGGGAGGTGGTGTGGAAGGTGGTGTACACGGACCAAATACAATGCAGCGAGAGTCAATAACTGGGAACGAATGGCCAGTGTCCACTTTACTTCATCGCAGAAGCAATCCTGCAGGTAATCTACATCATATTTGCCCATTGCGCGCATAACCGTGGTAAGTATGCTGATGGATTTTATAATTCCATCATTGACGACAAGGATGGTCATACACCCTCGCCAATGCTCATGTTTACGTGCACTGCATTCTGCCATTCCCTCCTGAAGTTGCAAACCAACAAAGGTGTTCATCCGAAAGCTTCCAAGTCAAAGCTGAAAGTGTACAGACCTCATCGCTCCAACTACTTCAACAACAAAATGCCTGTAGTTTGAACCCATCCTGCTACGTTGCAACTGGTCACAAGTTGTTAACTTTGCCTGGCATTGTTGTCACATATACATTCTCGATGAATACCTGGAACGCACTTCCAGAGAGCTACCAACAGATGGTGTATTAAATCCCTCTTGCTACAGTCATGCGTCACATCCAACAGGCGGAGAACCTAATGCCTGATGTGGTCTTCAGTTTCGAAGTAGCACGTGTCGACAATTGTATTCTGCTTGACTACTTGACCTTCGAAGCCATGCATGAGGAGCCTGAGAATGGAAGCACTCACCGGAACATCCAGATAGACAACAATTCCACAGAAGACGTACAGCATTTTCCGATGCCAGGGGGCAGCGGGAAATACAAAGATGAAGGTGACAAAATCGACAATCGCGATAGCATTCCCACCACCAGCCGCAGACAACAGGCCGCGACTGAACTTGTGACATTTAACCTGGGATCGAGTAATGTCGACGGGTATGCTGACGAGGATGTCGATGATGTGGATGGGGATGGGGAGGAAGAAGCGTCGCAAGCCAATGATGGATCTACGCCAAATATGGAGGACTGAGGTTATAGTAAGTTTGATCTGGGAACCAGTGTTCTCGACAGATGAGTGGGCAGGGATGGCGATGATATGGATGTGGATGAGGAGGAAGAACCATTGCAAGCCGATGATAGATCAACGCTTAAAGTGGAGGACTGTGTGCATAGTACTAGGGAGTGGGATGATTGTACAGTACATTTCAAACTTGTGAAATTCGATAATGGCTGAGGAAATGCAACAGCAAGCGATGTATCCGAAGTGAAGACTGTATTGTAATCAGTGTCCACATCACAATGATGATCATATATGGTGAAAGTGCAGCATCTGATATATAGCAATAGCGGAGAGTTAAGATGTGGCACTTGGCCAGAGGAATGCATAAACATTGCCAGGCATTGTGTAAGTGGCTACCGCATAACACCCGCCCCTGCAAAGAGTGTAACACATGTGTCGTTCAAATGGTGCATATACATCACCACATTCTGAGCGCAAAGTGAAGGAGGTATGCATGCAACGCGACCTGTCGCCTGGGTGATGGGAATGGTGTAATTCTCCATCAGAGTGTACAAGGTTCTGTTAGAGCCATCAGAGCCATCCGGAACACGCGGCTGTTTCTCACAGAAATTTCGGATGTTGCTGATGCAGATAGAACGAACCGACCAACTACCAGGAAAAACACCTAGGAAACGGCCCTGGACTGACACCGGATGAAAGGCACCAACCTCATACCGGGACAACATGCACCGACCTAAGACCGGGACAACAGGCACCATTCTATCACCAGGACGCAATGGACTGATGCCATACTGGGTTGACAGACACTGCCCTCGCGGACAGACAATATGCACGGACCTAATAGTGGAATGAAAGGAACCCACCTCCTACTAGTACAACTGGAATCGGCCTCACAGACGGTAGGACAGACACCGACATCATACCTGTGCGACAGGCACTAACCTAACAGTGGGACGACAGGCACTGAACTAATATCGGGATGAGGGGCACTGACATTATACTGGGAAGAGAGAACAGAAGCTGAGAAGGATGCCAACCCCGTACTAAGGAAGACACTGATCTGAAGGAATACTACGAAATGGATTCAATGGTGTCTTTAAGATTGTGAGAACTGCTAATGCAGATACTACAAGTTGTAGGGGGAAGTTGCAGTGAATCGAACATTGTGGATAACTTGGCAGGAAGATCAGAGAGAAGACAGTGTGAGGCGGTGAAGCCGGACTGAGAAAAGAACAAATCACAGAGCTCACCTCAAACAGAGTGCCAATTGACCAAACCCCCCTTCCAAATACTGACAATCTAGCAATTGACCTTAGATCACCACTTACTGCCAATTCACCACCTGATTCACCATTGCATTTCCAAACCGCTACAAACAGTACCAAGATGCCAACTGAACAATCTTGATCTACTTCCGCCGCCTGTTCCAGTAGCCATACCGCTGTCTCCAGTGCCGGACCCTCAAGCCATGCTGGATCCTCCACAAGCGCCAGACTGTCTGTCAACACCTCGCCCAATCATGTACACAATCAAAGGCCATTCATGACGTTCTTTGCACTCACCATCATGAAGGAAATGAAAGATATGGCACTCCCAAGCACCATCTGCACACCAATCTTTGGAGAAGAAGACATTTCCAAGTTCATCAAGGGGTACAGAAGGCTCTGATCTCCCAGTGGGACCGACCCTGTGGCAAAAGACAGTATCGCAACTTTCCTGTACTACTGCTTGGAAATGTTCGAGGAAATGATCTAAATCGTCAATGCATATCCCAGGAAACACAGGGTGCAGTTCCAAGAGGCACTTAGAAACACCATTCGCTAAGCTGATAGCCGTGTCAATATGTAAATAAGATTGTTCTTCGAGCGACAATGCATGGACTAGAGGGACAATGGGAACAAAGGACTGAAAGCCTTTATCCATCCTGATGACAACATCAGCAGCAACATGATCAACAAGGGAGACTTGGCAGAGTACTCACAGGTATAATAATTACTCGGAGCCCTCCAAAGAGATTTGAGAGCAACAGCAGTAATGAAACTCAAACTAGATCCCAGAGACCACTCAACATTCATACATGCCAAACTCTGAAAGCATGTCCGAGACAAATATGCAACTGCCAATGCCCTCGCCCTCCTCGATATCAGAAGGAGCACGTATGGTGCTGGGAGTCTCTTGTTACTCAATTCCAGCTGGAGTTCCACTTCCACAGATGCCAGTGGTTTTCAACCGTTGGGCAATCCATAACCATGAGACCCCAGCACCAGGTCAAGCAACAGAGGAAATCCCCATCGCTGAATCCCAAAAGTCAATCGTGACATAAATGCACAATATGATCACGGCCTTCGAACCTTGGACCATCCAGCTGAGCAAATCAATTCAGCCCAGATGCAGAAGCAACCAGACTCCCAGGGCGTATGCCATCCAAGCTGACAATGCACCTCTGCACACACCAATGAACTTCCCACCTGCGAATTCACTGATGGGCCCTGCTCACTACTGACTGGGACCCAATTACCAGTCATAACCACAGTAAGGAATAGAACCCTGTACCTAATGCGATGAGCTACAACAAATACGAATGTTTTGTCCTCATGTGCACACAGATGAGGAAAAATGTATGGTCCACCTGAATGAATGTGGAAGAATAACCTCGGGTCCAAGAGGAGTACATGGTGGTGAGATATTCAGCTATCGACCTGACTGAAGGTTTTTGTCAAGGCAGATGCACGCCTGAAAAGTAACTCGACAAGGGCACTAGGGAGGGGGAGTTGCCACCATGACTGCACCACAGCCGGCTCAGCCGCAGCTCATTGTAAGATCTCTGCTGATTTAGAGGGCCAGGACTAATGTGACTGCATTTTGTTCAAGGATAGCGCGACAGCTGTCAGAAATCGATGGGTCATTCTCATGATGGTCAAAAGGTAAGAAACGTAAGGAAGATTGAAACGAAGACTGTATCGAGGAAGTGAGTGACCAGGATGATGTGCAGACAGGGAAGCAAGGTGACAGCTGCCCAGAGAAAGAGGAGGAAAGTAATATGGAGGAGGGGAGAGACGCTCGTTTAAATGAAGAAGAAATAGAAACAAGGTCACCAGGTATGCGCATGCAGACAGAATATGTCATTGTGGACAAGCGACAGAAAAGAACGGACATGGTGACGAGGGGTGATGACAAAGGGGCGCTTATCGAGGAACAGGTTCTCGAGGTCTCAACACGTGCTAGTATCCAGGAAATGCGGACTAGCAGGAATGCAGTAGCATTTAGTAAGCAACTTGGCAAGTTGGACCACATTGAAAACACAGCTCCAAACACACCAAAGGTTTCAAAGGTGCCACGCAAGAAAGCACCAGCACTGGATACTGGAAACTACAAATTTCTTGCAAGCAGCCAACCCGATGACTCTATCCTAGCCCGTCAGCAGTGCGAAACCGGTGAATTGACCTTTCGACTGATACCACAAACTAACACAGTCTAAGTTCTCACAGGCGAATGAGTTGCTGGCAGAACCCCAGCCACACCAGAGAAATTCAGAATAGCTCACGTTTCATGCACCTCCGGCCTGAATGATTCCACCAGATACACTGAATTCAGGTACGCCAGTGCAGTCCAACGATTCTCGGAAAGATACATGGACACTAACGGCGCATGCTCATCGATGGCAGATCCGAGATCTGAATGAAGAGTAAAGAGGTTTCCAGGGAGTAGATCATCAGCTGGAAACATGCCGACAGGACTATGAGCACTAACGATGGGAATTGGTCTGAGTTGACAAAGGTGGGCGAGTCAGTGCCCATCAACGTGCAAGGTATCATCATATCTGTGCCTATCATATTAGCGAAATCTGGATCCGAACCAGTCATCATGGGTCATCCCGCGGAAACCCATCCCCAAAAGTATGAGACGAACCTGGACGCTAGAGGTTGTGAGATTGCTATCTCAGCTGTCGATTGGTTAGAGTAAGTGACTTTTGTTGCTACCTCTCTGGATGACGAGAGGGATAGATTTACAAATGGACAGATGGGAATCAGACAGCTCAAATAGTAGAAAAGGAATATTGAAGGAGTGGGTTGTTAGGAAGAGGGCGCTTGCAGGGAAAGTGGAAGGATTATACAGCGGGAAACAAGAGCAAGGGTTTAAGGAAGGGAAACAGTCTGTCAGAAAAGGGGGGCTATCGAAGGCAGTGAGGAAGCAAATGGGAAGAGACATGAATTGGGGCAATGAATAGAAACTGGAGAAAGAACTGGTAGTCGGAGAGCTGGGTAGGAGAATGGTTATGGAGTAGTGGTCAATCTGAGAAGAGGCTCTGGTGAAGGATGGTAGGGTAACCAGGAGAGAATCCACAACTTTTGGATGGGTTTCTATCCATAGCATTGCTCAGGAAGTAAGTCAAATGCAACACTTTTTCTCGTTTCTTGCTTTGGGGAAGTGCAACTTAGACAAAATCATACATGCAGTCTGGATGTGCACCCGCTGCAAATGTGTTGTCAAGAAAGTGATGTCTGCTCCCTTGCCAGATTAAAGAACACCAGAGGCTGGACTTAACAGGAGAGGAAGAGCTACTGCCCTGGCAGTACCAAGACCAGGTCCCTGAGATGCGTGGTTTATTTGCAAATTCTCCCACTGAGCAAGAGGGGCAGGTTAACACCTGAGATAGTATGCGAGCTACGGACAGGGAGAATATTAAGGCCAGAGAATGAGGAAGCCCTTCTTGGTATGATATCGAATAGAGAGTACACCCTCACATGGACATGAGATGAATTGGGAATGATCAGCTATGAAGTCGAGCCACCCCACAGTATCCAGCTGGGATCCGGTCACAAGGTCAGAATGGATTGTGCACTCCGCATGCCGAAGACAGTGATTTCTGTCAAAAAACAGAAGATTGAAGAAAGGGTTTAGCAGGCCCTATTCGAGCCTGCTTTGGGCCACTACAGGAATGCTCACTTCTTGGATCCAGAGGAGAATGGGAAGAACCGCTTCATCATCTCTGCCGTAATCACAAATCAGCATACAGTTGAAGAGGCCGTGATAGCACCCAACATCGAAGAGTTTTCCAAAGCCTCTGCCGGACTGCCCATTTCTTCATTGAATGACTTTCATTCTGCGTCTGACCAAAACATGTTGCACAAGGATAGCCAAGCCTACATGGCCTTCCAGACTACTGCAGGCATGTATTGGCTAACCAGACTGGTACAGGGAGCGAGCAATTCAGTATCAGCATTGTTCAGAGTATCGTGGAAAATACTCAACACTTACCTGGGATCAATAATGGAAATAGTTGTTGACGATGTCGGAGTGGAAGGCCCAAATAGTCAATATGGAGAAAAGGAGATCAAAGGGCTGCCTGGAGTTCGAAGGTTTCTTACAGAAAACCACAAGAACCTTTGTAATATACTTGCCGATGTCAAGAGAGCTGCAGCCACTATGTCCAGAGAGAAATCTGCCAGTTGCTGGAAGAGCATACAAATTGTCGGGTTTATCTGTACGGAAGCAGCAAGGTGGCTGCAAGCAACAAAGGTCGACAAGGTGTCAAATTGGCACCGGTGTGCATTCCATACCGAGTGCAGGGCGTTTCTATGTCTTGGCACAGACTAACAAATATGGAATCCTAAGTATGGAACAGTTACATACCCCTAGTTTGGAATCTTGCAGAAGGACATTGAATGTTATTGGGAGACTGAGAAACAGAGAGCTATGGGTAAGTTGTAGGAGGCTTTCCGCAATGATCCTGCGTTGAAGATGTTAGGCATTCGGGATGGCGCGAGGCAAATGATTGTGGGAGTTGAGGCCAGCTGTGAAGTGTGGGGGGCGATCATGCAGCAGGATGACAAAATAAAGGACCCGAACTGATCTCCCTATGAATGGTGGCTCCAGAACAAAGCCGACAAGACATATGACATGGGAAAATGTGAGTGCTGTAGACTGATGCAGGGACTTAGGAAGTTTTGCAATAACGTATATAGGGTCAGATTCTTCATGGTGCCAGACGCTAACACATTAGCACCTCAACTCAACCTGCCCACTAATGACCAGCTAGGAGCACTAGTTACCAGCTGGATTGCATGGATATGACTGTTCACTATTGACAAGGAACACGTCCCAGGGAGACTGAATGGCGGTCCTGATGGCCACTCATGGCGGCTGTCAAGGGATATGGTGCCTGACCCAGAAGAGGAGGATTATCTGGAGCAAATAATCAAACCAAGCTGAGGAGAAACAAGGGTGAAACGAGGACCGGAACAAACAATCAACGGGAGAGCATATCCACCAACTGTTAGATCGAGCATTGTGGACAAATACAATGGGAAATGGAACAAGATTGGCAAATTTCTGACGAACCTCATGCAACCACAAGCAAAGACTTTCAAGGAAATGCAGCAATTTCGGTGGGAAGCCACAAAATACCCAGTTTCAGATGGAATACTCTACCGGAGGCGCAAAACCAATCAACTGCCTGCATAGGTGTTAGTGAGCTCAGACCAGAAGAGGAAAGTAGTTGAAGCTGCACACGATCTGACTGGGCACTGTGGAATGGAAAGAATGTTACATAAGGTAATGAAGTGGTACTAGTGGCCAGAAATGTAAGTTGAAATCACAGAGTGGGTAAAAACGTGCGAGTAGTGTGAGAAGAGAGTGCCTCTAAGGTATGACAAGCCCCAGAAAAGTCTAACAGTCAGTCATCTATGGCAGCAAGCAGGGATGGATATTTCGTACATGCCCAAATTGGACAACGGGTATCACATCCTAGTGATAGACATGGAATATCTACCGGATGGGCAGAGATAACACCACAAACACATGCTATATTGGCGAAGGAAGCAGACATCTGTTACGAAGATGCAATTTGTCAGTTGGGGACAACCCAAAGTGTGGTAGTAGCCAGAGGACCAGAGAATGAGGAATGGGCCAACCTCCACCTAAAATGTTACAGTATCCAGAAGATCACTGTAACCGCACAGCACACCGCTGCTAACGGAGTAATTGAGTGAAGTCACAGACTGATTGCGGATGCACTATCCAAACTGATGGCCTGCTCAGACGTACCCAAAGAGCTGTGGATTGACCCCCCACCAGCAGTGGTTTGGGCCGACAGGATCACCATCAGATGTAGCACTAGACATTGGCGCTGCCCCCTTATATTCGGCCAAGATGTGGTACATCCAATAGCGCTGCAGAACACAACATGGTATACCACCAACTACACCCAAGGCATCGACAACACAGTGTCACAACTAGCGGCAAGAGCAAGGCAGCTGCAACAAAGGCGAGATGATATGGACCCTGCCATGCAAAACCTAAACCTGTCGAGATATACAAGCAAATGATACTTCGACCACACTGCCAACCTCCAAGCAGAAGATCACCAAATTGGTGTCATGGCTTTCAAGCAGTAAACTAAGATATTGTAGACTGATGGCGCCAAACTAGATGCTAGGTGGCATGGACCCTACCAAGACACAGAAATTGACCAGAGCTTGAGGACTTATTGACTGACAGAACTAGATGGAGCAGAGCTCACGGGCTGCATAGATGGTAGTCAACTGTAGAGGTTCTCACATGCAACAATGGCCTACACAGTATTTGAGTAATGAGTATGCCTAGCACCACACAAGAGGAGGAATCAGAGGAATGTGAGGAATTTGAAGTGAAGGCAGGAACAGACCAAAAATATATAGAAGGACGACCAATGTATTTAGCTAGGTGGAAACACAGTGAGGGAAGATTGTGGGTATGGGCGAAGGATATGGTGCGGACTAAGAAACTAGTAGATAGGTGGAACGCCGCACATCCAATGCCGGCAGACCACACGTCCAAACAACGATGGGAAAGACGGTTGCATGGAGAAGAAAGGTGGAGAAGAAGGGTGAACGGGAGAAGATTTTTTGGATGGACCATAACGAAAAGAGTTGAGAATATCCGAAATGCACAGATTGGCATGGATTTATGTGACGGGGGGGGAAGAAATATTCCTATTGGCTGAGTTGCACTCACATTACACTAAAAATTCCTACCATTCTCCCATCACCCTCTAGTAAACTTGAGACAGGAGTGATGACAACAATTGCAGGAGTACACAAAAAATTAACCACCAAGAACAGTAATGATGAGCAAGATATGCCAAACCACTGAGTGCACCTGGAGACAGAGCAGGGGAAGAAGCGAAATAGTTGTAGACAGATTTGAGAAAAGCATACTAGGGAAACCAGGAACCCCATAGAGACTAGAAAAAGAAGGATCTGGCACTAAGCAGCCCTCCAGGTGTATAAAGAGCTCTCCCCTTCCATGTCCCTAAGTTAACACAGTGCGCTTACATTACCTTTCATCTCACTTAGTACACCAACAACTATACCCATCTCAACCATAACTGATGACTGATGTGCCATCTACAACAATGAACGACATTGTAGCAACCACTTCTGCTGCAGCCACCACCACCGCGGCCACCGCCACTGCCTGTACTATATTCACCCCCTAATCGGAAATAGCGACTCTCACTAGTGACCCCTTTCCAGTTACCCTTTCGTCAAAGACACTATCACGCCTCTGCAGTCAATTTATTTCCAATAGACCTGTTGGATTGCTACAAGAAGCTGTGGAGATCACTGCGGGAGGGCTCTCCCCCAAAAACCAATCGAATTTCAGGTGTCGGATCAATGATCTCTTTCGCAACAATACCCATATTGCCAAAACACAAAGTGGATTGCTGTCAAACATCGCCGAGAGAATCCTTGACTGGATGATGTTCCAGTCCAACCGATACAATGACTTCGTTAAGGCTCTAGACAGCTCTGGCAGTGTTAGTGAATCACTCTGCGCAGCACAGGAAGACACAGGCAACAAACAAGCTAGGTGACCGCTCCCAACACTATCCTAAACTCCAGTAAATCGTAACCACCTCCAGTGGAAGTGTGAAGTCGATGCAATTAATGGCGTTTACCAACCAATCATCCTAGTACCCCATGTTAGCGAAGAGATGTCTCAACCATGCATACGTTAACATTCTCACCAAGTTAAGCTGGAAGTTGAAAGCTAACAAGTGGTTGACTTCCGGTGACTTCCGGGAAGCTTACAAGCTATTCGATGATTGGTGCCCCCAGCTGCAAGAAGGAATCAACTACAAAGCTGTGGGCCTCAAATGCCATCTTGGGTGAGTAATGCCATTTAGTTATTACTATAACATGGGTGACCGCAATCACGCCAACCAACTCCGTACCATCTCACCATCAGCAACAGCTGCTGACCATAACATCCCTGATCCACCTCCGTTCCTTGATCAGAGCATGATGCTCCCACTGCGAGCACCAGCGAACATGGAAAAACAAACAGAAAAGAATGTGAGTAATGTTGGAAGGCTTGCAATGGACCTGGCCGAGAATAGATTGGAGGATAGAACCAGAACTCACACTGTGAATAACACCAGTAAAATTCCGCCAGCCGCCACCAGAAAGGATGCAAGTACGATCCTGCCAGCACCCACTGAGAGAGGTGCTGTTACGATCCCGCCAGTGCCCACCGAGAAACCGCCCGGTACAACACTGCCATCTCCATCTGGGAAAGAAACCAGTATGAACCCATCGAAGCCTACCAATCCTAAGCAGAGGAACATTCCTAAGCCCGACTGGGATGCCACTCCCCGCAGCCACAGTAGCGGTTATGATGACGACGACACTGAGCATTAAGAATATGCAAGCTGTTTCCCAACATGGCTTGACCTCAATGCAGACTGCAAGAAAATGATGTATGATGAGATGAAGATGTAGGCACACAACAAGAGAAAAATAGGGAACAAAGCCATTCCCATCTTCCAACAACCAGTAAACGAAGACCCCGAGTTGTATATAGTGGCCCAGGCACAAATTACAGCCACGATGTGCCTGATGGGTAACATGATAGTTTGATTCTATCCGTAGCTTGGCAACATTTCGTACTTCGCAAGTTGTCAAGGCAAAAGGATGGCACACATGGAGGGTGGCAGGAGAAATCTGGGGGGCCAGAAGTGACACTTTTTACAGTTGCCCTTTGGACTAATGATGATCATTTTGGTTCGTGGATTTCATCTGGGTCTGCATCTGTGTCTTTCCTCTGGGTTTATGTTATTCTTATATTCTTGTAATTGGGTTTATGTTATTCTTATGTTCTTTCCTATCTGTTTATGATACTCTTATGTCCTTTCGGGTTTGCGTATAAGTTTAAATGGGATGGAAGAGGAGAGATGTGATTCACACAAAGGGCCAGGGAGGAGTTGTGGTGGGAAAATGTGTTTCCCACCACTACCACCACCACCACCACCACCAGAACCACTACCACTGAGCTTGGCAGACGGAAGCGACTGCAGGTGTGCGGATATACAAAGATGACAAAAATGGGCTCGGTGACGGCAGCATACAGAGATGCAGGGGTAATGGAGATGGGCTGTGCAATGGCGAGTATATATTTGGGAGAACCCAGAGTAGATAGATCTCAGTTTGCATCACATCTTGCAGCATCTCATATCATCTGATTGTACAACCAATTATACACTCGATCATTCCCATCTTATAATCTCACTCGCTCTGTCAGAGATATTGCGAATCCTCACGGCCAGGTTGTATTATATCTTGTCACCTTGTCCGTACGCTACTCAAGTCAGAACAGCACTTGCTCATGAACTCATTTTCAATACCGCGAGAGGTGTGGTGGAGTGTTGATGATGAACTCTCTGCCTTCCAGCTCCACCTTTTCACCACAGAGGTGGAACCGCCCTCTCCCATGAATTCCATTTCGATGTAACAACAGGTGCAACAGCATGTCGATGATGGCACCTCTGACTTTTTGCTCTGGCAATTCACCACACTGGGATGTAATCAGTTTGCAGAATATATTGGAGGCAATGATTGACAGAAATTCAAGTAGCACTGGGAGGAGATCAATCTGAACATGGTTGATCTGGAAGGAGGCATAACAGATGCTCAGACTCTAGTTATTGGTGCACTTGTAATCATAAGAATGTAGGGAGTCGAGTACGACATGGTCTGCCAAAAGGTGACAGTTTGGAGTCTTACTGGGAGCAGGCGATATTTGATCCTTGGATATTGCAGTACTGGATACATTAAATACACCGTGCATGCAGTACTCGGTGTATGCAGTACTTGGCATATGCTGTACTTGTTGCTAACTCATGATCATGATATGGAGAGATAGAGAGGGATAATTTAACTTCATGTTTTCAGGTGATGGTACAGTTGACAACTACAAGGAGTTGGATGACAGGTGATGGGGGAAATCTTCTTCAGAAGCTGAAATGTAAAACAAATTTGGGTGTGACACAATGTACCATTACCAATACAGTGGGTAATACTCGCCTGCCTGCTGGGAATTACACTAACATGATGTCCACTATTCAGAATCAGGCAAGTGATACCTAACATTTAAGATGTCTGCACTTACCCTCCATACAATTCTGAGCTTCGGCCCACACCCCTTTCTCTCATTCTCAACTGTCTGATCATCACCAGACTCATGGTTAAGTAATCCCTCTCGATCTCCCCATCCGATGATAATGAGTTAACACTGAGTAATGCAAATCCCGAGTAGAGTGTACAGCAAGTACAGCATCTACCCAAGATTGACTGTCTCCAAAATACTTACAGCATTACAAGCTCGCCCCTGAATGTAGCATTGGGTTCCGGATTGCCTCCCAATTGATTGACCGCGACCAGCTGTCACCTCCATTCCAGCTTGATTGTAAAGTCACCTCTGCACATTCCCACCATTGCAAGCTTAGTACTTCATGAATTCAATCTCAGCGACTGGCGCACCTGCCATTGACTACCTCCAGATCGGCCAAATCCTAGTACTTCTCCACTCTTGCTCGATTATCCAGCTTCAACTGCATCGTCATACTTTGTTGATCATGGCCTCCATGTGCATCTCCAAGCTCGGTCAATTAGAACATCCAGGTGTATCACCATAAATTCATAATTATCGCATCAAAGTTGACACAATCATTGCCTCTGAGTGCATCTCCAAACTTCCTCAATCATGGTCTGACTGTGCCTCGCTGACATCACTCCATCTCGCCCTCCACGTGCATCTAGCAACTTGGTCATTCTTAGCCTCCCAGTGTATCTCCAAACTTGCTCAATTGTGCCCCTGATGGTCTGTCAATCCCTGGCACTAAGGGCATCTCCAAACTGCCTCGATAGCGGCCTCCAAGTTCAAATGATTGTCGCTGACAAGGGCTTCACACAACTTGCTGGATTCATGGCCTCTAAATGTATATTTCAGTTTACATGATAATGGCCTCCAAGTTAATCTCTGAGTGTTACACCTTTGATAATACAGTTATATTTCCGGAATCCTACAGAATTACTCAACAATCGATCTATAGATACTGTTGCATATATGGTTTATCTACCTGACGTATGGCTTCAGATAGGCTGATGTATAATCTCTCCAAGATAATGGTCATTCCGGGCTCAGCTGTAGATGCAGACTCAGCTGGAGATGCCAGCTGTGCATGCATGCATGTGTACGAGACATACTCCGGATATCGTATATATAGGAGCATGAATGTATCTGTCCTCGGAATACAACCTTCTAGGAATCAGCATTTCAACAGGTAATGAGCCCGGTTATTGCTACTATGTGAATTCTCACGATCTTTCCTACGATCTGTTTCATGATCTCAAAAAGAGCCTGAAGAACACTATACCTTGTCACCGTAGCTACACCCGCATAAACAGCACTAAAACTCAACACCATCATCAGCGATATCCATGATCTCACAATGAATTCTTCTGAACCCAGCTTCAACAAAACGACATGGGGCATAGGATGCATGGCAAGTTTTCTCACAGACCGAACGGTAGATATGGTACTTGAGGGTAATATGATGGAGAGTCACCCGGTGGAATCAGGAATACCACAGGGCTCACTGGTGTCTCCAATCCTCTTCGCAATTTACAGGTTAGCGCTTATAAAATGGGTTGAGGAGAGGGTCGCTGGAACTGAAGGCCTGTCCTTCGTGGATGATGTCGGATGGGTGGCGATGTGGAACGACGTTAACCAAGTCAGCAGAAACCTCGAAGCCTGCGCCAGAGTGACCATCGACTGGACGGAAAGATGGGAGCTGGAGTTTGACACCGCAAAAACTAAAGTGGCACTCTTCACCTGCAGACGATGCCACAAGAAGCACCTGCATCCGAAGCTAACAGTGAAGATAAGAGTTGGGAATGGCTTTGTCAGGTTTAACAGGGAAGTGACCAGGTGGCTGGGGGTCTGGATGGACACCCACCTAACGTTCAAGGAGTATCACAACCGATGCATCAAGAAAGTGAAATCCGCAGACGTACAACTGCAGTCACTCACAGGAGAGCATGGGATCCTACCACCATGCATGAGAGCAGTACAGGTGGCTTGCGTCCAGGCCATCACCCTGTACAAAAGCGAGGTCTGGTGGGATCCGAAGGAAGGCAGCCGGCGAGATGACCTCCAGCTACTCCTCAATCGAAAAGCCAGGTCAACCCTGCGTCCACTGCTGACAACTCTGACAGGAACACTAATGAGAGACTCCAGGCTCACACTTGCAGTCGTGGCCATCGACGCCAGACAACAACTGTGTGTATCAAGGCTGGCAAGCCCATGCGAAGGCTGAAAGTGGAAAGAGCTCTACCATTACTCTACACCTGGTGCCCCTGTAGGCAGAGTGGCCGCGATTGAGCACGCGCGCGGCAGGACAGCAGAGACGATGTGCTGGGCAGACCCAGGGGAGAACCCAGCGGTCGAGTCCATTATACTGGAAGACAATGCCGCAACAAAGAAAGCCAGCAAGCTGTAGGCAAAAAGAAAGGACAGCAAGGCGGGATCTGGCTCTTGGACGTGGTGCATGGACTGATCTCGAACGGAAGACGGAAGAGTGGGAGCCGCAATGGTGTGCTTGAAGGTAGACGGCTGGACAGTCTTCCGGAGCAACCTTGGCCCGGGACAAATGATGGTGTGTGACGCAAAACTGTGGGCAATCGGAGTCGAACTGCAAAAGTCCATTGCAAGAGCAGAGGCGCTACAACCACATGGAGTCACGACAGTGGCAGTGTTTAGTGATTCGTAGGTGGCCATCAGACGGACAACGCACCTGAACCCAGGGCCAGGGCAGCATTTTGCAAAAGCGATCAACGAGCATGCTAGGGCCGTCCGCGCCTACGGCATCAAAGCTGCAATGAACTGGGTCCGGGGACACTCGGGTATCCCCTGTAACGAAGAGGCTGACCACCAGGCAAACAAGGCAGAAGAAAACCGAGGCTAGACAGTATGTGGGCAAATATATACCTCGGCTGTGAATAGAGCTAGAATGATCTCTGAAAGGAGGACGGCAGCAAAGACAAAGTGGGAGGCCGACAAGTGCTCCAAACACAACGGATATAGACTGAAGGGCAGAGCAGGGAACAAGAGACCCATCCTGATGACAAGAGTGGAATCATTCGCAACGAGGTTCTCCAGACTGAAGACCGAGCATGCGCGGATTGGAATTTACCTAAAGTGGTTTGGACAACGAGAGGATGAAAAATGCTCATGATGCGGTGGTGGAGGCAGGATGGCGGCCCAGACACGGGAACACCTCTTCTGCCCCTTCAGCCTGTGGAGAGACAGGCAGAAAGCACTATGGAAGGTGGTGGGAAAGGTGATGGGCTGGAAAGTGGGCAGGTGCCGACACATGCAGATCTCTGAGCTGTTTTCCATAGAAGAGTGCGACCAAGTGGTCATGGACTTTCTGGCAGCTACTGAAGTTGGCAAGTTCCCGCCCAAATGAATGGCGGTATGGAGCGGGCCTAGTGGCTGACTCAGGTGCGGGGGGGAGGAGGCAGTGGACGTATATATGTTTTCTTTTGTCTTCTTATCTTTCATTGTCTTTTCTGGTCCATCTTTTAACTTTCATATGTCAGCGAGGATGATGGGGAGCAGGGGGAGAGCTCAGCCTTCTAGCCGGCTCGGCCAGAGGCGAAGGGGGTTATCAAGGTCCAGTCATACTCTAATTACAGTGAATACAGTATGATTAAAACATAAAATCAAACAAAAAACGAGGTGCGGCAACATCCCTATGCTCACTCACGCCAACCACGACAAATGGAAAGACGCCATGATACTCATCCAGTCAGCCATGAAAGCATATGCAATCATCACCAGAAAGGATCCTGAACCATAGCAACTTGATTTTGACTATGATGACAACAATGATGATTGGAAGGCTAAGGAAGCCTAAGCGGCATCTATGATCAGACTTACCTGCTCCCCCAAAGTACAACGCATCGCCAGAGGTATACGAAATCCTCATGAAATGGGGAACACACTAGAAACAACTCTGGACACTGCCAGATTCTATATCAGTAGACAGGACATCCTTCGCCCGTTCCGTGCTTGCCAACCTACGGAGGACGAACCGCTAAAGCCATCCTTCACCACACTCAGTGACTATCACATACAACTGGACCATACTAACAATGCAATCACTGATCGAGATTTTTGCACACATATATTCACATCACTGCCTTCCCAGTGTGCGATGATATTAATGGTCCTGAAGTATGGAAGGCCCTCACGTACACCCGAAGAAGCCATGCATTACCTTCTAGATGAAGAGTCTACAGCCAGCCTCACCAAACAACTTGGAGATGCATCCATGGGGGCCGCCATTTTCACCCAGCATAGTAGCCACCGGGGCCGACGCCATGGGTGTGGTGAACACGGTGGACAAGGTGGACCTGGTCGAAACAGTGGAACCGGAGAGAGCCACGAAAGTATGTGCACCAATTACAACATGGGCAGCCGTACTACAGATGCATGCACAAAGCAGAAACACGCTCATGAGAGAGAAATCAATGATCAGCATATAGATTTTCAGTGCAGGCTCCCAAGTCATGTCGAGGTCGATTGCGTCTCCTACAAATGTGTAACAGAGTGGTGGAATGTGAAGAAAGCCCCTGCTACAGCAGCTCTCGCTACGACTGGTGACTGCGATCCGTTTTGGATAACCACTTGTGTTAACACCGCCTCCGCCGTGGCTCCAAAGTGGGTGATTGATTCCGGAGTGTCACACCTCATGTGCAATGACCACAGCAGGTTCTCAACATTCAAAATGCTCTCACTGCCTATAGTAATTGATCTTGGAGACAACAATTTCGTTACCGTCACGCACTATGGATTCGTCGATGTCATGTTAGGCGGTCAAGTCGAAGCACTCCATACTTGTATTTTCCACCTTTGCCTTCTATCGATTACACAATAGGATTTGTGCGGCCATATGAATATATTTCGGAACGGAAAATGCAGCATAACTATGCCATCATCCTGCAGACTCACCAGAAATCTCCTCAATGGCATCTATATCATAGTCCCCGCAACTGAGCTCCTCTCATCTACTACCAAGAATCAAAAAATGAGAAACAGAAACAGCTCACCGACAATTGAGCCTACAATTGAATCATCAAGAGCACCTATTGAAGCCAAAACTAAGTCCACTGAAAAGTCTCTGGCGATCTCAGAGTCAAGAATATGGCACCGACAACTAGTGCATCTGAATCCTACCACCAAGAAAGCTCTAATTGACGCATATCCACAGGATGATTCTATGTGCACAGTCTGCATCCAAACCAAGCACAAGCAACTGTTCATGAAAGTGCCAGTACAGCGCACTACAAAGCCCATTTAACTTGTACATTAGGATGTGTAGTGTCCCTTTTCTACACCGACTTTTGGAGGCAATCTATTATCTTCATTATTCAGTGATGACTACACAAGGCTCACATTTGTATGGCGGCTCCCAACTAAGAAGACCAACACCCGCACCTCTGCCCATCAGTGATTTCAGGCTTGAGTAGACTCGATAGGATACGAGATCAAGCGATTTCGGTGTGATAATGGACTAGGAAAATACGACTCCAAGACCTTCCGATATGTCATCGCTGCTCAAGGCAAAACAGAAGAGCTATGCTCTCCATATGCTGACTATATGAATGGTGTTGCCGAACGCATGATCTCTACAATCACTGAAAAGGCCCGCCCAATGATGATTGACTCTCAGGCCCCCATTCAGGGAGAAGCAGTTAATACTGCAGTCAATCTCCATCAGAGATCGCGAAATGAGGGCCTGAAAAGAATTGACCACCATGGTTATGAAGCACCAGACGAAACGCAATACAACATACTGCATGGATTTGGAAAACCTACGCACAATGACATTAGCAGCAAGATATCAAAACAAGCTTCTCTCTGTTAGGCATTCTCCTTTAGCAGCGGTAATGATACATGTTTGAATGAAGCAGCTACATCTGACTAATCAATGAGGATGTTCATATGGAAAACACCTACCTGCGATTAGGTGAACACGTTTGTCAGTCAAGTGGATCTTAGCGGATTTACACCTGGACTGGGTGTCAATGGATTAGAGACGATTACGGTTGCACTTGGGAATTCAGCTATGATGATGCAATTACATTGCCATTACTGGGAAGTGAAAAAATCTTCAGCAGTGTACATAATTACTAGCCACACCTATTAAACCCTGGCTAGTGGGACAAAATATGGTTAAGTTGCGATTACGCAGAAATTCCGTGTGCAGCAGAAGTTATTGCAATCTGACAGTAAGCGGGATCTGCAGAATCATACACTAAGCAGCGAGAACACCCTGCGGCACTCTCCGGTCTATGGAAGGTCGAGACCTAAGCCTGCAGTGTCGGAGGGATTATCGACATTGGCTGAAAACAGGAAGCCAGAAGCAAACCGGGTTATTGAGTTATAACGGTATGCAGTGCAATGTCATACTCAATATAAATAAGAGGTTGAGGTGTCATAATGTACATTGGCGGAGGATCAGTTGGCCACCAATTGAATCTCTGTCGCAATACCGAATAGCCAAAGTAAAAGGCGAGGTATTTAATAGTGACGAGTGTTGAAAATATATTGCGATAAGCACCGATAGGACTAAGGTCGTCAGATGTTCCAGCTACTGTACAAATGGGAAGCAAGATGTCGAACAAAAGGTTATGAGCTGTCATTATTTGCCGTTGATATCATGATAATGAGGATGGCCCCATGGGGACATAATGATGAAAACCACTTATGCATGAACACGATAACCAAGGGGAACTCATGGCGTAATCATGAGGGCATACCAGTAGACTCCTGTGATAAGCAATCAAACAGTGATGGTGTCAGGACAGAATCCTGAGGGCAAGCTTGACCTGAGGGACCGATTATTAAAAGCTCACATCGTCTCTGACGGTGAGAAGAACTAAGCTCTTGCACCAATCCACAGTCAGACATTATCAGCGAAGAACACCTTAAAATATTATTAAGAATTCTACCTATAATTACCAAAATTACTGCCTTATTCCACTTACATGAATATGCTCTGTATGAGTTCATGCAAACCAACACATTCTCAGTACGCACACCAGAAGGTGGTCGAAACTTCCGGAGATCTAATCCCATCATACAATGAGCAGGGTTTAGCCCACATCCCCCGAAAGGTTTTATAGTCGGTCATAATCAATGGGGTTGAATACTAGGTGCAGAGGTACACCACTGCCGGTGTGTTGCGTTACGAAGAGTCGTCTGAAGAGCGACTTTGGACGGACAAGGCACAGTGGTAAGCACATATCTTTAGGATCAGAGATTGAGTCTGGGAAGCAGAGGAAGGATAAGGAGATAGGCGGCTGTATATAGTCTAATAAATGTTTTATTGATTATTGGGACTTAAAATACCCCTGTAACACTCTTCACAATCTACGCTGATTTGGATGTTACACTAGCAGACTCATCCCCTAAGTCCAATGCAGAGGCAAACTCGGCCCAAGATATAAGCCCTACATGATCATAGGCTACACACACAACTCAAAAAGGTTGTGGAGAATATAGGACCCCAAATTCCAGAAAGTGAAAGCCCAATCAGAAGTTGTCTTCAACAAAGTAACGAATGCTCACATGTTGTGTCAGCTTGGACCCAATGAGATCGACATGTTTGTATTACCAGAAGATGAGGAATATGTCAAAGAAACAGATACCAGAAATGAGCCTCTCCAAGATAGTCAACCTATGCAGATAAGTAAGAGATCCAAATCTCACATGCATGAAGCTCCTGACGAGCAAACAGAAAATCCCCCCAGCCAGCGCCTCCAGTGAGAGGATCGGACTGCCCAGGGTTTGGCAGCAAATGCAGAATACAACGCCCACATCCAGCGCCTCCGCAGAGAAGACCAGACTGCACAGTGCGTGGCAGCAGCAATCAAGAAATCAAGTGAAGTACCGCATGCAGCTCCAGCTCCAGCGCCAGCTCCTGGTCCAGCTACAGCTCCACTGTTAGGGAGTCGTGTCAGAAGAAGTCAAGGTAATGCCTCTGCAGAAGCATTGAGGGCATCCACAGCAGATCCATTCACCTATGCGGAAGCTATGGACAGCCCTCAACAAAATCATTGCAAAAGCGTCATGGAGGAAGAGAGTACATCAATCATGCTCAATAACACGTTCTCCGCTCTCAACTTCCGGGAAGCACGGCAACTGCAAGCTTAGCCGATTGGCTCATAGTGAGTCTTTAAGACTACACGCAATCCTGACGGGTGCACACGGTACAAAGCATGGCTAGTCATCCAGGGATACAAGGAGACGGATTATGATATGACTTAAGCTGCTGTTAGGATACTAACTGTGTTTCGGTATCTCATCTCTCTCATTGGGGGATATCGCTGGTATGTGCACCACTTTCATTGCAGTCACCGCCTTCCTCAATCCCGAAATCGACCATGACGATATCAATATGACTCTACCAGAGTCTCTACGACCTTAAACAAGCTCAACTGCGATGGCACGACAATATCAATGCATTTCTACTCTCTCGTAGGTTTACACAGTCTTTACCTGATGTAACCGCTATCTACGCAATGGTGGCATTTCGATACTTCTCTATGTTGACCATATCCCCATGTCATATCTGGTGGCCGCCACCAAGGCTGCGATCGAGGTCAAAGCAAAACTGTCAGAGAAATATAAGATTACGATCCTCGGCCTAGCACGCCAATACCTTGGCCTCAAGGTCTACCACAATGAAATTGGTACCGGAAGCAGTCTTCGTCAGAAAGCCTATAAAACCACAATCCTCAAACAATTCGGCATGGGGAATCGTCACGATTTCTCAACACCCATGGATCGTAACATAAAATTCGACTTGGCCAAGGTTGGTGGGGAGAAGGAATTGGAAGAGATCACAGACTATCAAGAAGTCATGGGATGACCAATGCCTGCAGCACTTGTAACTCGGCCCCATATCTCGTATGTGGTCACTGCACTTTCTTGTTGGAATTTGGGGCCATTTACCAGCCATATGACCGCAGCTAAGGAAATCCTTCAGTATCCCAAATCTACAGCCGATTTTCGACTACACTTCAACACAAATGGCATTACCATCGGCATCGGCATCGGCATCGACAACGGCCGCAGTTTCATCGGGTATTCAGATTTGGATAGGGCCAATGACAGTGCAGACCGCAACTCCCAGGGAGGACATGCATTTCTCGCCAGCAATGCAGCTATCTCGTGGCAGTCCAAAAAGAAAACTCTAATAGCCAGGTCAACTCTCAAGACAGAGTTCATCGTCTGTTTCGAGGTCTCTAGAGAAGCGAAATAGTTACTTCAACTACAGAAAGAGATTCATGAGAACGACTAACCACCGCTGCCAATCAACAACGACAATCAGGCTGCTCTCACCCTCATCACCACTGGAATCATCAACACTCGAACTAAACACATCGGTGTTTGCTATCACATCAGTCAGGATCTGCATAATCAATTGATTGTCAACTACTTCTACACACACAGAGACGAAAATGTGGAAGACATACTCACGAAAGCACTTACTGATGTTAAGCATACGAAGTTCACTAAAGCAATGGGTTAATGGTAGTGGAGGTTTTAGGCATATAGATTTGTTTCCTTATATTGATGGCCATCCTCAGGCTACAGTAGTACTCTTTCCCTGCTCACATGCCACGCAGGGTTTCAACGAGGCTACTGTGGGAATCACAGATTGTTTGTTTGTTTGTTTGTTTGTTTGTTCTTTTGCTCCACAGAGCGTATCAACAGGGGGAAGTGTTGCATGTATGGTTTATCTCCCTGACGTATGGTTTCAGTTGGGCTGATGCATAATCTCTCCAAGATGATGGTGATTCCTGGCTCAGCTGGAGATGCAAACTCAGCTGCAGATGCCAGCTGAGTGCGCATGGATGCATACAAGACTCACTCTGAAAACTGTATATATATGAGCATGAATGTACCTGTACTTAGAATACAAGTTTCTATCAATCAGTATTTCAACCGATACTCGATCTGGAATCACCAATTATCGCTTGGATCTCTAATTGGATTTACCTTCAAGATTTGTTCACCAATCACTTATATCTCCATAATCTGACCATCGTATCAATGGATCCATGATAAACATCGAGCAAAACACAAATAGGATCTGTATCATCTTTGAGTCAGTGATGGTTGTGAATTCACCATTCTCAATTATTACTCTTTATTAGCGGAAGGGTTTATTCCCAGTCACTGACCAAACAACTTTTCACTAATGCTCTAATGGTTCATTCCAGATGAGATGATGTATGGTCAATTTCAGACCACCATGGTATCTCGAGATATGCAGAGTCAAATATGAGATTAGTTAGCATCAAACAATTGATATATCAAAGCCCTGTCAACGAAGTGGACATATACAACTCAACCCTCATTTAACCACACCTTCTTGGTCTGCGCGATTGAGACTTCGTATAGGTTCTGAGTGGCGCAGGGTACTCTTCATTGAATATATGGCAATACAGCTCTGTTGCAGATTACTGTATATTTGGCTGCAATAAAGCGTTGTGAAACTAAGGGTTCTGTTGTTGGCCGCAATTGTTAAAGGGTTATGAACCCGGTGGGTATATCAGAGGGCACTCTCACTGGCTGTTGGTGATATGAACCTATTTGATGATAATTAGCTTCAGATAAGCTTGTATCCATACGAGGTATTGCCAAACCGCAATCATGTCGCCATCAGAGCACATTACCATCATGGTGAAGGTAGTCCTCATGTCTGTTAGAACTCGACTATCAGTGATAGAGGCCTGAGATAATGAGGCAGTTGCGTATGTCAACTCCAAAGCAGCATGTAGCAGACATAGACTAATTAAGGGTCAGAATCATCTGATATAGAGTCAGCAAGACTGACATGGAGGAGGGACATCCATAACATACTATCTACAATAAGATTGATCTACAGATACCTATAGACCTTCATGACCTGGAAATTAGGCCTAAACTTTATTCCCGTGTAAAATCTACTCGTGGTGTATTAAAGTCAACAAGAATACTTCGCCTTTACAATCCAGAGTTGTATGTTCATCTTTCAGTTCCATGCTAGAGATATATCTATTATCTCATCATTCTTCGACATTCATATGACATGCATTGAAGCAACTCATTGATCGGGAAGAGGGCAAGACAATTCTTTCGATTCCAGAAGAAGTAAAAAGGCTTACGCGATACCATGGTGATTCGGAGGATATGTTTGTCAGAATCATCATTTGTTGGCAGTACTCCATCTGCAGAGGCGAAATTACTTTGGTATGTCTTCTGGACCGGTCGATATTTGGAGTTGTGGCATTCCTACGCACTTGTTCTTCGAGTATAAGGGCCAGTTGTTGGGACAACACTTTGCAGTTCTCGATAGGGTGATACTTTTGAGTCGTGTATATCATCAATTCATATCTTACGATGATACTCTGTAGTCGACACTAACAATCTGAAGCAGAGAATGGAACTGTTACCGCATATTCTGTTTTCGTAGTAATCCTCATATGCATACTGAGTGAAGTCTTATTGTTTCACTCCTGTATCTGTCTGGAATTGATTGATGGCTTATATTAATTAGGACCAAGGGTGAATCTCCCGGTGTTAGTCTGAGATCCCCCAACCATGATCTTCAGGTGCATGACAAATTGCTCTCAGGCACCACCTACCACACATCCATACTTACCGTGCATAGATGAATAGCTATATTGCAACATAGATATATAGATGAGAATACAAACTCAATACATGAGTTTTAAAAATCATTGAATGAGAAGTAATAACTATTATTTCCAGGGGCACCAGCTGCATTTCCAACCAAGATGTTGCTTTTCCCAAACTACTCTACATCAACTCCAGCTGCTCCCTGCCTTGTGGCTGGCACTCCCAGTCTTGTCACCTGCACTCCCGGTCTTGTTTTCTGCACTCCCAATCGTGTCGCAGGCATGCACAGGGTCTTTGCTGGTTTTACCAGACATCCAATATCCTGGAAGATTTCTCACTGCCACCCCCAGGTGCGCTTGATGGTCACTATATCAGTCCAGACTACTGTGGTATTTGACCACCCTGGGATTCTGGACGGACAACTCCCAGATACTCCCAGACGCTCTTAATGACAACAATAAATATTGCTGATGTAGGTGCTCCCTGGGAGGCTCCTGATGGTATATGTCCAAGTTTAATTTGCGCTACCACTCGGAGGTATATCTAATGGCAACTGTATTGTTCCAGTCAATTCTGGGATTTGACTACTTTGGAATTCTGGTCTGGCATCTCCCAAACACTTCCAGAGGCTACAAGTGATACCAATTCATTCTCATGCTGCATACCATGCTTATCAGCTACCCAGAGGCTGAAGTGTAGGTGAAAATTACTATGTTCTAATCGCATAGTATATGACCAATTGTGGTAATAGCAGTTACACTTCAGGAACAGTATGTAATACCGGGGGATCCACTCTAAGTTCTAATCAATGAAAGCCCCTAATGACTTCCGGACTAATAAAGAAAAGAATAATTAAAGCTTTACTCAAGATGCGTATAAGGATAACCACCCAAGGAAACAAGGTAACTGTTCCGTTCTCTGCTTTGAAAAGATAGTATCGACTGAAGAGAATTGTCTTACGATATCAGTATACTGATGTACACGACTGAAGAGTTTCCTGCAAGAAGTGTGAACAAACACACTACTGTGTTGCTTCCAGACTTCCTTAGGACTTGTTGAGTATCATCCCAGCAACCGGCACGTATAACCAAAGACTGACTGTCCTCAAGTACGACGACTCCAAGTATCGACTTGTCTTATAAGAAACAGCAAAGTAGTTTGGCCTCAGCAGAAGGAGTAGTGCCAACTAAAGAGTATTCTAGCAGAAGCATCCTTTAAACCACCACGTTATTGGGCTGGTTTCTCGGACTTCCCTTGGACTCTAAAGTATCGCCTTGCTCTCTCCAGATCAACAACTTGCTTCAAAAAAGTTACAAAAAATAAACAAGTGTAAACAGTGATGGGTTTATCCGTGATATAGAACTGAAGATGAACATACAACTCTGGACATCAACCGAGAGAATTATCCTCGTTGACTTCGATTCAGAATTAATAGATATTACACAGGAATGAGGTTAAGGCTTAACCTCCAGATCGAGAAGTTCAATAGGTGTTGGTAGATAAATCTTAATGTAGATTGTATGTTCAAATGAATGTTATCGATCTCCTTCCTCCATGTCGATATCGCTGATATACATCAGACGATCCACACTCTGAACAATCCAAGGACTGTCACAGCCTATTTTGGAGTTCACATTCGTAACTGCCTCATCATCCTTGCCTTCTATACTTGATGGTTGAGTTCTAATGCCGATGAGAATTAACTACATCATCAAGGTAATGAGCTCGTATTACGACACTATTGCTATTGGCGATACCTCGTACAGATACGAGCTTATCCAAAGCCAATTATCAACAAATAGGTTGGTGTCACTAAGAGCCAGTGAGAGTGCGCTCACATATACCCACCGGGTACGTAATGGTTTAATGATTGCGACAAACGACAGAACTCTTAATTTGACTATGCTTTATTGGAGCCGAATATACAGTATTCTGCAGTTGAGTTGTATTGCCATATATTGGATGGAGAGTATCCCGCGCCACACAGGACATATGAATCGCAAGTCCCGTTCACCTCAAGCCTAGAAGGTCTGGTTGAAATAAGAGTTGATTGATACAAGTCCATTCGGCCAGCTGGGCTCTGATATATCAATCATTGGTTATTGACTTATCTGATATATGACTCTGCATATCTTGAGATGTCATAATGCTCTGATGTTGACAACATCTTACCTCAGAAGGAATAAACCATTGGAGCATGACAGAATAGTCGTTTGTTGGGCGACTAGGAATAAGGTTTCCTGTCGATAACGAGTTACCATTAACAATAGAGATCCTCCGACCAATACCGAGTTGAAGATAATGAATATCATATCTGCGCTTGGCTCGATCACTGTCGTCGATCAATTGGTACAAAGGTAGCGTAGTGGAGATAGTACCAATAGGCGAACAAATCCGGAAGGTTAATCCAATTAGGAAACCCGAGTTACAATTCATGCATTCAGATTGAGTATCCATATATGGATTGTCGAGTGATCCTGTAGGATTCCGGAAGTATACCTATAACTCCAAAGGCGTAACACAGTATCTTAAGTTGATGGCAGTACTAATGACAAAATCCTTCTAATCTTGGCTAAAATTTTCTGTAGAAGATGTGCATTCATATTGTACATGATGTCATATATATATCCTTGTTTAGGAAAGAATCATATTACAATGTAACTTGTTTTACCCATCCCACACACTTAGCAAAGTGCAATCTAGCTGTGCAAGTGTTATGCTAATTTAAGTTAGTGCACTTGTAAACCAATATCTCTGATTCTATGAATCAACCGCATATCAATCATAGACATTTGACTGAATATGAAACCTGTGTCCATTTCTTGATTACAGTCAACACTGGCCACAGATAAATTAAGTTCTTCATCTGCATGGGAAACTGTTCAACTGAAACGGACTGCAGGCACATGATCAACATTATCATGCAATTTAGACATCAGAATTGTGATTATCTCATTGGATATTACAACCAGCAGACAGAGATCAGCTTTTGCCATCATGGTTTGACTTTAGTGGGTGCGCCTGAATTACCATTGAGAAGCTACTCGACTCATGTTGAATGCATTAACACAGTTCCTAGTGCAACACCACCTGAAGATACTTCCAACAACATAACCATAGACCTCCGGTTGCTTGATGAGACCTGCTCCTCAGATCCAACCAAAATGAAGGATCATAGTCAGGTAATTGGAATGGAAGATGCAGGTTCAAAAGTGTATGGAAAAGTGACTGGATTGCACAACAAGCGTTGCAAGTACTTGGAACTCTGGAATCTATGTCATCCATCTTGGTCTGTATATAACATTCAATGGGCTCATTTATTTAGCTTGCAGCTGAAAACCTGGATACATCTACATCTGCAGGATGGGCTGGACAACTTCAAGATCAAATCATTGCAATCAGCACCAAATCAGTGCAAGCTCTTCTCTGAAGTCGAATCTGGGCTCAGTGATGGTTGTAGTAGTGAGGATGACTTACTAAACTTGGGGACGTTATATTGCAGGGATATTGTCATATGTCTAAAGTTCCCTTTGCACATCTCTCGATCTAGGTGCACCTCAGTTTTAAACCAATTTACTATGCAGATCAGGTCAGATTCCCACCATACAGCAAAACGAATACAGGCAAGTCGTGATGATATACACAGTATCTGTTAGGGGTTTTCCCTGTGCAGCAATACAGGTACTTCAATGTTTAATTGCTTACAGATGACAGTGTTACTTTCAGTCGAGTCACATGGTTTGCATAACACCTATAAGTAATATTGGTACTATGGCTATTGTATGGCCTTCAGCAGGGTTGCATTTGAGTCATGTGCCGATTGGATAAGCAAGTCCTGTTGCATTCTGAAGTCACTTCTGATAAAGCAGCTAGGTTGCTACACCGGGGGTACTTGCTTCAGCCATGATCATAGTTTTCAACCACATTCATCATCGTGATACTAGCAGGAATTGGCTGATTGGACTGCAGAATACTCCGACTAACAGACTTGGTAGTGGTTGGCCAATGTGAAATTACGTTGGACATCTGGCTTGTCGCCCCAGGCGATACAAACAACCAGTGTACTCTCTTGACAAAGAAAATAATCTTGGCCTATACACAGTGTGACTACTGGATTCCTGACCTTGACAGATGTGAAACGGTTGAAAGTTACCCTACTTATTGGATTGAGTCAGGATACTATACAACGTCAGACTCCAATTTTAATGTCAGACTGATGCAGTAAATTCCACATTGGCAGAGTTCTGGTTGGTTGCCACATAAAAATAATAATACTACTACTCTGACCCAAAGCCAAATAACCTGTGTGGTGAGGCATGTCATATGCGGTAATGCACATCCGACTACGATTGGCTGATAATCCAATTACCAAACCATACATGTTGCAACTTATCCAAGTTAAAAGTATGATCTAATACATTGTCTGATATATTATCATGTGATGGACAGCCTGATTCTTCTCAGAAGCATAACACTTCAAAACAACATTGCATGAACATAATAACCTAATAGATTCATGGCAATTAATGCTAGGCGTAATCGAAAGACCAGAAGATGCGACTGCAGTAGTGCAATCCTGACACAGTGCAATCACAGTATCAACATCAGGGCATACAAACCCTTAAAGACGACTATAAAAAGGCCACATTGTTCCGGAAATGAGAACAACAAGCTTGAGCAGCAAACAGTCAGAAATTCCTACCAGGCAATGCGAAATCTGATATATTATTGCGTTGTCATGAAACCTATATCAATTATTATATTTTCATAAATTGAGTCTCTTTTGTAGACGGAAACGTTGCACCCTGTATGAGCATGACCTTTGAGCACTACGTGGATGTTATGTTTTGGGTACATGGACAGTTTATCCATACATTCCATGAGAAGCAATATGTATTCCCAACTGAGTGCATTTTGTGGTTATTACCGTTTGTAGGATTGCAACCTGCACTAGTCAATTCTGTAGACAATCAAAGATTTCCATTAACAATCAATCCAAACATCGACACTAGGACTTTTGAGATGGATTTTGAGATTTCACCTAATCCAGAGAGAATACAAGAAGTCCCTTCAATGCCCAGGGATATTTGGAGTAAGTCATCAAGTTCTTGCAAGGAAATTGAGAGAGGCTGTAATCCTGGCAATCAACGATTATATGAAATTGATTATGTTGTCAATCCTTGGAAATGAACCAAGATAGGATGGGTAAATCCTGTACCTAAAACAACAACTTAGCTTAAGAATGCTTAGAAACAACAACGCCAAATACAAGTGCATCAACAATGGCTTGTGGAGATTGGAAAGACTATTATCAAGAATCTTTCTGAAGAAGAAGATCTGAGGCTGCAATTAAGAAATTGGATCAAGGGCTGTGCACAAAGTATTTATGCTTACCGGAAAAGCATCCCGCTAAGAATATAAATATCCTGCCAGAGCAATGATTATGGGAGTCGATTGTACATCTGACAAGACTCACTTGACGACATTCTGAGGTGATCAGCATACCTGGCTGCCATTACTCAGAATTGATAACATTCACAATGATATGTACTACACACCTTCAAAGAGCACATGGGTTCTGATTTGCGCAGTTCCCTTGTCCCCAGAAAAGTGCAAAAAACACTACAAACACCTGGCGTTATACTATTATAAATGTGCTGTCCGTACTCAGTCATCTTGACATATCTATCCCAACCTTGTAATCAGATTGCGCTCATGGATTCTGACACAATGTCACTCTCATTGTGTTGCCTAGATTAGAGATACTCCAGAACAAGTAATTGTTGCCCAAGTCTCATATAGTTCATTCCAGATATGAAAAGTTGACAAATGTTTCCTGATGGGACATTACACATTTCAACCACTTGATTAATTATGTGGTCGGCATGATCAGTTGGAACTTTTGAAGTAAACAGTTTTTAATGTTCCGCACCCTCTTGGTGTTGACCCAATCTTAAAATGGTTCTGGTAATAGACTTTTTGTAATACCTATTCGCTTGTGCAGCCTGATGTATGGCATCAGCATCTAGTGGGATTACTTAAAAGCTTATTGCAATGATGGATCAGCAGAATGGTATTCTGTTACTGGTATTTAACCACAAGCCGTATGGTATACCATAATCTCCCACAATCACGATGACACCAAATGTTATCCTCTAACACTTATCTCCGGAGAGCTGTTACTCACAATTCTTAATAAAATGCAAACAATACCCAGATAGGGTATGTACAATACTGCCATCGTATCAGTGTAATTTGGTTGTAGCATCTGTGCAATTTCCAGTGATTCTATGTATAAACTGTATATTGTTATTTATTAAATCCAGTTATACTCGCAAATGTAAAAGACCATCCAAAAATAGGCATGCTGGCTATTGCAATTGATACATGATCGTTCTTGTAGCTTTAGCATGCTTGTTATTTCAACTCTGATATGCTCTCTCTCCTAACTCTGCAGTTATTGCTTGTAAAACTGTGGCTTACTCACTTTCAGAACTCTGACATATTTACACTTGCATTTCTGATATTCTCACTCATACAACTCTGGCATGCTCACTCTCATAACTCTGACATTGTCTGTCACACAATACTGCCATGATAACTCTTGCCACTCTGACATATCTTTTCCTGCAACTGTGATGCTTGCACTGACAACTCTGAAATACTCACCTTTGGAACTCTGATACGTTTGCTCATGCAACTTGGGAGATGGTTGTGAGTGTTGGCTGGGAGCAGTGGTTAGCTGAGTCAAGTGGAGTTTAAGAGAATGGTGTTGATCAAATAAAGCTGGCTGGGTGACATCAAACAATGCATTCTAGAAGCTGACTGGGGTGGATATGGCTGGATGGACTTGAGCAACTGATCAAGTGAAGCTTGCTGGTAGCAGTTCAATGAAGCTGGGTAGGAGATGGCAGATGGTATTTGTTCAAATCTGAATGACGGTGCTGAAGTGAAGCTAGGTAGCAAATGGCAGCTCTGTATATGGCCAACATGGCTGTTAGTGATGGAGTGAAGTTGGATTGAAGCTAGCAGATGTTGACAGGGTGAATACGGCCGGTGATAATAGAGCAATCCTTCAAAGGAGCTAACAGCTGATGACGGAGCGAAGAGGGTTGGTGGCAATAGGGTGAAGCAGAGTAGAAGCTGACTGCTGTAGATTGAGTAAAGCTGAGTGGTGGCGATTGAGCAAAGCTGGGTTGAAGCTGGTAGCTGCTGATTGGACAAAGTGGGCTAATGGGAATTGATTGAAGCAGGGTATAACCTGGCAGCTGTTCATTAATTGAAGCTGGCTGGTAATGATGCAGAGATGATTAATAGGAGGTCACAGCTGTTGATGGAGCAAAGAGGGTGGCTGGTGATTGAGCAATGTTAGGTAGAAGCAGATAGCTATTGATGGATCAAAGTTATTTGTTAGTAGTAATTGAGCAAAGCAAGCTTATAGAGTGTACATGAAGTTAGCTAACCTACACATCAGCAATATGACGGAGGAAATACTGATTTTCCAACCAAGTCAATTACACTTGACAGATAGTTCAGCATAATAACCAGTGTCTATGTCTTGACAGAATGGAGCAGACACTGTCGTATCATGCTCTGCAAGGCTGGTACAATATCAACTTTACACAAGTGTGCATCCCACTATCCGTTATCAATTAATACTGAAATAAATGGCAAGCACTTCTTTTATACCAGCAGCATTGTCAAGATAAACCATTCTTCCACCCAGTACAACAACAGGTACATCAGTCCAGAAAAATCCATGCCTGTAGTGTATGCTGCAGAACTATTCGAACCATATTGCGAGATATATTGGTAGATATCAGAATTAGAAACTTCGGCAATCAATTTCAATTACACATTGAAGAGGACTCTGGAAATGAACAAACTCAACTGGTGCTCTGATATAATCAGAATATACTCCTACACCACATATTTATGATATGTTATAATAGGCTGTTAAATGGTTATCAACCACTGCACAGCCCTATGTCGGTCCAGTATCCAGAACCTGATTATAAGGTAGACAATACCAATGCCAACCAAGGGATTCTGCCTGAATCTCAGAATAACCAGATCCAATATACGGATGTCCTCAAATTGCCATTCCAAGACTATGTTCCTATTTTTAATCTATTTTACTTGTGCAGGGGGCTCAACAATGGGTATTACATTCTCAAGCTGAACAATATGCAGTGGTGATATCAATCAGGTATAAAAATCCACCTGGTTGGGCTGATTGTACTGATGTGTCCATCTGGGTTTCAAAGCATATTAACAAAATATTAATTGCACCCAGCAGCAGAAGTGTCGGACAGGAACATTGGGAGGAACAGAATGCTGCATCAGATAGAATCATTCGCATATGGCAGGTCAATACGCATGCGGATTTATGAATCTGCTAGGTGCATAAACAACAACGATTGCTAAGGTGAAGTGTCCAGGAATAAGGTACTTTCTCGAATTGTACCAGTTTATATTTACATTTCCACAGTCTCTTGAAGAGTATTTCGCTTCTGGTTGTAGGGTCACCATATTAGTTTCAGAAATGTGGTTAATAATTACAATAGCTTTGAATTTGCATATCCAAGTCATTTCATGTTGTAGTTTGTTGCAAACAATTATACTCTATTCCAACAATGGTTGTATATTGATCAACAACTTTTGACACATCGAGAAGAACTGGAAAAGTCTGGTTGCAGTGTCTGATAGCACGTCAGATTCCATTCAACCTAGCTGAGAACATCTGCAAATATATTCAAGCATTAGTGTGGCCATTCAGAGTTGCTAAGTTGTTCCGTTATGACTTCCAAACCATTTTACATTTTGTTGATGGAGTTTAACTCCCCATTAGCACATGTTTAGGAATTTCACATATTAGGAATATGCCATATTGGACTTGTCCAACCATGACTTGTTTCATACAATTATTAACCTAGGCATCCAAATTAGAGTGAAGTGGTTACTGCAATCCATGATCATGATTCCATTTCAAGCTGAGACCAGTAATATCCAAATTTGTTAGTTGAAACCCCACCATGCAAATCACATTATATGATACTTCATGACTGATTTTGGTACCCTTCAGGGGACATGGAATCTGACCAAATAGAATCCTGTTCCAAGTGCTGGTACATGGTCAATATCTGTCAAAAATTCCCAATTGTAACATACAGAGGCCAGACATACTAATTACATGAAAGATTGGTCAAGTAAATCTTGTCAGATATTCCTATGACAGACACAATCATCACCCAGATAGAAAGTTACTAGTGGGAATTACAAACCCCATTGCTTGTATTTATAGAGCTGGATTTTCAATACCTTTCTGATATAGCAAAGCACACCTGTTCAAAATCATACTGAGTCTGAAATGGTAGATTTGCCAAAACATACGGCAAATATTGGAAGACATTCCTACAGTACAATATTCAGATACTATGTCACTTATCACTGACTGGACTATTATCACATATCCCAGAATCCACTTCAGAGAGACACTTGTGTACACCATCTGGGAACTGGACAAGTATAATTTGACATTGTGTACTCAGTAGTACTGGTAAGAATAAATCCGCAGTATACTGTGCTGCCAAAATAATTCAATCTGTTGACAGACATGTATATGCTAAATGGGATATGATAGATTGTATAGTACTGAGTACTTCTAACGTCTATTGTATAACCATGTTGATTTACCATACACTTTTGACTCTGTATGTTTCACTTCAACTATCTTCCAGTAAGACTGTTGCTTTACTAGATGACAGGTACAGGTTGAATCAGGCTTCACAGGGTTTATAGTTTCGTCGTCAGCAGTGTCTTGAGTTGGTGGTACACCTCGTACAGCGCCAATAGACAAATGATGAATTCAGTCGCCCGTCAATGGCAATTCTGATACACCTATCCAAGTTACATAATCAGGTCTTGGAGTAATTACAGTCTGCTGATCTTGACAGTCCATTAGATAATTGTTCTTTATTTAGTACTGTTGCTGAATATAGTAAATACTGCATAGCCAGTTTGTTTATATGGATTGATTTCATTTGCAGATTAAGCATCTGATCAGTACCTGGTGAGTGCTGACAGTATTCAAGGAATTGTCCATGTACATACTCTGACCAATTAAGACCATGCTTAGGGGGCTGATTGTTTGTTGGTTGTTTACAGCAACAAGAATATTTTTTTGATAGCAACCTATCTCTGCTAGTGTATCACTTGTAAAGCTGTATTGCACTTTGCCAAATACTGGGGAGTGGTAAAACAAAGCCAACTTAAAATCACTTTTCATTAGTAGCTACAATATATTTATTATATCCAGCACAATTGTCATACACATCTCTAGCTGAAAATTGTTAGCAGAAAAGGGAAGCATTCTGTTGTCATTACTGCTATATACTTGTATATACTGTTGATCATGTGAAACTGCAATTTCTGCGATCAGGCATATTATACTCTACATAATCACAACATACGGAGTTACATCAACCACAAAGTCTTCTGCAGCTGATAATAAATATTGATCAATTTAATTCAATGAGTTCATATGTATCCTATTCTGCAGAATACAAGTTCAATAATTATTGATAACTGAAAGCGTAGTAGGATATTTGCATGAGAGTTAATTCTTGACCAGAGTATCAATGTTGCAGGGAACAATGAAGTTTACCTAATGAGTGAAATAGATGGTAATCACTGTTGCTGCATGACCCACAGACAATCAATTGAGTGATGTTGTACATCATCGGTGGATATTGTTTGTACAATACTTTTTGATGTGTCTGCCATGACAGTTGAGAGAGTTCTTTTCGAATTTCTTCAAGTACCATATTATTAAACCTATATGGTGTTGGCAGCTGTGAACTGGACAAAGGTTAGTAACTATCGAAGACCCAAGTTTTCCAATGCAGTCATATAACAAAGCACGGTAGTTAGTTCATTATCTAGATTGTATTTCTTGAATAAGTGATTAGGAAACAATTGTAAAGTGAATCACTACAGTTTCTGACAACATACAGTTATCTGAAAGCCTTTCTTTCCACCAAACGTCGCTGCTACTTTCAATACATGAAGTCATACTCCAAGTGATTCTAAATCACATATGACTTCCACTGTTTTTTACTGGTATCTGGTTCAGAAATTATATTGTGAAATGGTTCTCCTCCAAAGGCAGCCAATATAACTTTACTTTGTTGCTTATTTGACTAGTAAAAAGCCCAGATAACATTGTGTGATCGTTTACTCACAGTGTTCAAAATTCCACCAACAAATACAGATAATTGGGAAATACGCCAATCAGTGTCATCTGCCTGCTTGGAATGATAACACTCTTTTACAGAAACTATATCCAGATGCTCTCAAGTTCCACAACATTGCCCCATTTTATATTAGACCTTGTTCACCATAATGTACTGATTCAAGCTAAGAATTTCTTGCATTGGAATAATACTGGCAATGACATGAATACTCCCAAAGTGGTTATGGGAAACATCCAATGTTCCACTGGTATCAATTTTCAGGACAATCTCTGTTATCTTCAGGTGGAGCCCTAGAACTCCCAGCACTGGCAGGAAACAAATCTGTTTCACAGCTGATGCCATCCGGTGCTACTACAGCATCCTCTGCTTTGAATATATCAATTGGACTCTGGATATGTCTCCCCATGTAACAATGACAGGCCAGAGAAGGATTGTAAACAACTGATGTTGTAGGTATTGAGAACTTACCTCTAATAGTAATACCTTCTAATGAGAAATATGATGCAGGCAAAGAATGTGATCATATGTTGGACTTGGATAGTACTGAACGCAAAGTGTCAAACAAGCTTAACTCTACCAAAATCTGCTAGAAGAAATTTGCTGAATCTTTAGTCAGCTCAACTGCAGTATGTATAATAAGTTCAAGAGAATATAGATTGCTGGGCTTTTCAAGACATAGCATCATGGCGTATGTTAGGGAAAGAAATTTGTACTATGGGTGTAAGGTACACTCCAGGACTGAAAGATGGCAGATGGAGAGTTTTTGCAAATTTTCAATAACTGGCTGTTATCAGAAAACCACAACAATCCAGAATTGATGCACTGTAAATACTCTGGTAAATCTTGACTCAAATAAACAAGTGATGTTTCGAAGGTGATATGGAATGGAAGATGATGTAATAGGTGGCCAAATAATGATGTGGAATAGAGTCCAGAGATGAATGCCAGAAGTACTGTTTCAAGTTGCCAATGAGAAGTTGCGATTGTTATTCGCTTGGAACAGAATCATAATAATGACCAGATGTATTGCAATTGATTCCAAGTCAGATATACATATGTGTAGTACTGGTAGAGGCCTGGTGATTTAATTGAAATATTTGATTCTCCAAATAAGTTGTACTATGTCACCGCACCCTGCAAATGTGCTGTGAAGTAGGAAGAATTGAGTGGGCAGTGTATGAGATCTTTGGAATCTGGGCAAACAACTAGTGAATCCACTTATGGCCAGAGTTTAAACAATGGTTTCTTATTAAATCTCTCAGAGATCAACCTGGGGCATAATTTAATTCACTTCATGGTACATGGAACAGATATTGCATGGAATTAAAGTGCAGAGCATATGACTAGACCAATCAGGAAAATTATTACTAGCAATATCGATGCCAGTTACACTCAATTGTAAACCAATATATATCAGCTGCATGGGGTTTGGACAAGTATGACATGATCAAAAATGTAAAGAATGGTCTACAAATGTCTGCTAGTAGTATTAGTATATGTTCTGACAGATAGAACAGAATGGATAATATAATATATATATTAGTGGATTCAGATATGTGAGTGTAAACTTCAAATAATTACAATGGGTTCCAGTAGTCTTGTAGAATGAGTTCAAAAGTACAATAGACTATCAACTGACCGAAACTGATTCTTGGGGGCAAATTGAAGCCAGCCAATAGCACTATGCGGGACAAGGAGCAACTGCATGGCAAGAATGTCCTTAATGAAAACAATAGAAACACATTACTTGACTCGATTCTCAACCAAGTCCACAATGTATATGATTATGAGTATATGGATAAGATGGCTAACCTGCTAAATACACATCCAGTTTACCTGCAAAACAATTATAGATTCTGGTAATAAAGATTAATTTCAGACCCCCCTGGAGTACAAGTGGGAGATAAATCATACCTTGGTTACAGCTTTAAATCAGCCGCAGTATCTACTAGAAGCAAGGTACTGACTGAGAAGGTAGTAGTTGAGTTGCCGCTGGATATATTATGCAGATAGACTCCAGAAAAATGGGTGAATATTACTCAGTACAATATAACATGTATAATCAGTGCAGAATACATTTGATATACGCAGTTGACAATAAATACAGTGTTTTACCACTGTTTTGCCATTTCAACAACTCTCCCTCCATTGCATGCAGTGCTTGAATCAGTACTGTAGTTGATCCTGGCTGTTAGAATGTTCAATAACAGAGAGAAATTTATACCAGTATCAAATAACATAACACCTTGAATCAATTTCAGACTGGTGAACTCATCAGACTCAGACCAGATCAATTTCATGTACCAATATCGATAACGGAATTGATCAGTCAGAACACTGGAAAAATATCGATAATGTTTCACATAATACCTTAATGTTTGGAGCCAAACTATTAAGTGTTTGTCAATACTGCACAAATTGTTAAACTTTTGGAATTTTGGTTGAGTATGTTGGTTCAATGAGAAAAACAGTATAGGCAGCAAAATTCTGACAAATGCTACAGAGCCAATCGAGCTTCTAGTTATGTCTATGCCAAAGTTCCATTTAATCTAGAATTTCATTTACCAGACACTTTAGCAGATGTCAAGCAGTCTTGAAGATTTAGAGAAAGTTATTAAGATGGAAATGTCTGGTACTAAGGCATTGTATTTGGCATTACAGAGTTCGATAAATGCCATCTAGATTAAACAAAGAAATCTTCAGATACACTTGACATGCCCAGTGACAAATATTCCTTATACTGAAATGGTTTGGAAAGCCTAAGAACTGCATTGTGCAAATAGTAAACTACCAGGTAGGGTTGCAATACTAGAGAATACATGTCCTGTTAATCCCAGATGAGATAAGCAACAGCAATTCAAATTACTGACAATTATGAATGATTTGACCTTTTATCATACTCCAGCAGTCTGAAGGGTACTTGGTGAGTGGCTTGTATATATCTTATATGTTTTGGAAGATACTAAGGATTGCAAAGACTATTTTGGACAATTGTATCAAGAATGGCTGCAAGTTACCATGATGTATACTCTCATTTTCCAATGATAGAGATATATATTTCTATCTATTCTTGTCAATGCAGAAGTGGAATAGTTCAAATACAGTCAAGTTCAATTATCGTGTCACATAGTCTGTTACTAATGTAAATGACGTGAAGTTGCCATACTCTGGTTGAATCATTTTGGGCTTGATCTGGCCTGGGATAAGTGTTGATGAATGGGTCATGCAGATATTTTGCACATAATATAGATATTCTTGAAATGTATATTGTAATATGCAATAACTATTGTGTAGAAATGCTGCTTAGATTCCAGAAATCACCAAATTCTTCCATACTTGCATCTACACCTAAAGTGGATGGAGTTGGTTTTACTCTTACAGCCACAAAATCATACAGTATTGAGTCAGATGTTCTGAGTATTATATAAGTAGTTGCAGATATCTGCTCAGATTGTTGGCCGGGCAATCAGAGTTACACCTACATCACTACTTATTCCAGATTATAGTAGTAATACAAGTGACCTCCTCAAATATTTTGCAGTCATCAACATGAATGTTCTATAATATGTAATGAAGTTAGCATGCCTAAGGTTGCTTACTATATCCAACATTTCCACTTGTATACAGGCTGTATAACTCTGCAATGAGAGCAAGATCGCTGCATGTAGTAATACCAAGATGATGAATGATGATACTTGCTATGTAGTATACTAATGTCTCGATATTTCTCTTGATATATCTTACTAATGCAATCTTGTATGCTGATGTCCAATTGTTATTTGGTACCTTTTACATTATACCTGAGTGTATAGATAAATTATGTTGTTTTGCTATATTACAGTTAACCATGTGTTGGGATACCAATTGATGTTACCTAATTTAGTATTAGTTACAGTAGTATTCAATTGAGATTACTCAATTATTAGTAATTAATACATGATGGAGTCAATTGATAAGAGCTGAAGTAATAATCCGAAATGCAGCCTCATGTAGACAATGTGATTGGGGATAGAGCAGACAAGCTGGCCAAATGGTGGAAAGTATGTTGAAATTATTTTGCAGACAACATTAGACAAATTCAATCTCCACTGGATAATATATTTGTCATTGTCAGAAAGTATACAATATTCCCAGGGGTGGCAATAATTCAATACTCCATACTATTTCCATTTCCTGATTATTGCTCAGTGTGTAAGAATTATATATACTTTAGCCACTTGAATTCAGAGTATTTTTCAATGGCAAATTTGAAACATATTAGTAAGCTGAGGCCAGGTAGAGATTGGATGGCTAAATCTATCAAATAGATACAATTAATTACTACCAGCTGTATGAAATAATGCTGTATTCAGTATGAAATTCATTATCACAGATTGAGAACAGAAATTAAATCACCCCGTGAAACTGTGAAGTTCTCAGTGATATCCAGTTCAATTTTCTGATTATGAGATATGGCGGAGAAATTCCTGACTCAACCAGCACTTGTAAATTAGTGTGCTATCTGACTCATAATGAAAGGTCTGCAATCCACCAGATGAACAGTCCACTCAGGTTTGATAATCATATATATTACAGCATCTGCGGTACTGTTTATCAACACAATATGGATGAAATGGAATTGTATCACCGCTTAGGATGAGAGTGGGTTGTATGAGGTTAAGAAAGTTAGTGCTTACAGAAGTTGTGGGAAAGAATTCGTGTCATCAAAAACAGAAAACAGTGATGGATGCTTGTAAATAAAGTGTGGTGGTGGTGGGATTATTTAGCATGATAAGAAAGACATCTAACGTATTGGGAAGTCTGATGATGCGGTGTGGATTATATTGAAAACAGTTTTGTTGGTGGTATGTAAGATCATAAGTGAGGATTCTGATGGTACTTCAGAGCATGAAGAATACCTGAAGGGCAACAGACAAGGTGTATATAAATCGACGTTACTTCTCATTGGAGAATTTCTTCTTTTTCTCTCGTTATTTAGTCTCTTGAATTGCAAAGCAACAGATGCTGTTGGACTCCATTGACACTTATTTTGTCTTGTTTTCGCAATACGGGCTTCAACTTAATGGTGTTGTTCCTGGTATTACATTATTCTCTGTAAAATCACCTATGCTTAACCCAGCCCATTACACATTCTGTATAGTTGTACCAATACCATTCCTGATGATCAGTGATTCATAAATTAGCCATTAACTTGCTTGTAACAAGTTTGTACTGCAATCCAATATTTCATTATGCTGCATTGTGACCATATTATCTTCCTCCAGAAACATTTTGAAACAGTTACCACAGGGCGCAAGCAATGCCATCTGTCAGACAGTATGCTTTCATACATGAGCTATTCATCTGATTTGATCACTTCCAATATGCAGATCTATATCTGACGGATATGACATATCCTCCTCTAAAATGCATTCGGTGCTTTATCTTATATTGACTATTGTTGGGCAGATGGTTACAACTGTATACTGAGACTGATAGACACTGCCCTATCATATCAAGATAGTCACGGCAATGAATGTTTGCTATGTTGTATACGTGAACTGTTTCTGTACAATGCTAAAATGGCTTCACTGGTTCAGGTTGCACAATTACTGCTAGTCGTAGAGAGACTGATTTTCAAAAGGCAATTTCTACTCACTATTATGATTGATGACTGCCAATTTCTGTGTACTCCATATACCACAATGCAATATATGGGTATAAGTTTACAATAATTTTAATATAGACTTAACTGGATACTATCTGAATTGGTTGTTTGGGCAGCCAATTACCATCTATTAGAATAAATAACAAGATTTAATTTCTATGAAAAGAGCTGGCAGAGACAGATTATGCATTATAGTGTGTTCTAATCAACTCAGTAGGTAACTAGTAACTTTCTCTGACTTATGCTTCGAAGTCTGAGTTATTGTAAATCATAAATAGACTGAAATGGTTTCTGTGACAATTTGCATTCTAAAATAGATTGAAGATGACAATGGTCAGGACAACATAAGTCATGAAACGATATGAGAAGAATATTGAAATGTATGTGAGAATGAGTGTACCGTGCGCCTGCAATCCCAGCGATTGTATTGAAATCTGAAAACCAATTCAATTCTTGGTGTATCTCAACTCTCCACAACTACTTGCAATAATGTGGTAGTCTGCTGTGTGATGATCCCTCACAATGTATTGACATATTCTTATTTGAAGCTTTCAACCACAATGTATATGCCAAGTCAACTCAGTAGTAATGTAACTGGTATTCAATTTCAGACTGAATTCAATGGTTGTTAGATGATATCAGGCACAAAGTATCATTTTGAGTAAGTATAGAAGACCCTGTGCGAGCAATCTTGGCATTGAGAATAACTTGAACGGATTAGATTGCCCGGAATTCAGATTATACTGGACTGGTCATTCACTGTATAGTAGATGAAATTTGTATACCCATAGTCGCTTGCATATCCAATTAGTTTGTAATCGTTTTGATGATTGTCAGTAGACATCACCCAGATGAACACATGTCACTGAAATTATACTTATAATATAGTCATATTGACTTGTAATATATCTGCAGAATCCTCAATTAACAGAATGTTATGAATATTGTATGTCCTTTCAGTCAATTCAACGCCCAGAGAGATTCATGTTCATCCCCTATTATTCATACACTGAGCTGATTCCCATCTACCTGAACAGAAATGATTTTGAATGTCATCAGTCAATTCCATTCTCTAGATTCTCAATGTGCCAAGTATTCGATTGCATATAGTAATTTGAAATTCTTTTTGTAAGGCATATTTACTACCTTCGAAGTCATTTATTACAGCCACTGAATTCATTGCTCACTTTCTTAGAGGTTAATTTGTCTGGCTTGGAAGGGTAGGTTGGTATTTCAACTTGCTCAAAATAAGGAGTCCAGTAAGTACATCTGTTCAATTTGAGATATGTTGGTATATACTCACTGTCTGTTCATGTATTAATAGCATACTGAATTAGAGTGGTAACATTTACCAATAGTTAGTAGAAATCCATCTGTTCCATTGTATTAGACTCTACCAGACATATTAGAAAGGTATGGTGTTTGTAATATTGGTAAAAGCAACTAAAAATATTACTTCTGGGCTCTGTTATCCCTAGTCTTGAATTGAATCCTTTCCCACCTAGGGCCATTTCCTTGAACTATTTACCCCGTATTAAATTTCACTTGATACAATACATACTCTTATTAACTGACTTTCTACATTCCAACTCTATCATTATATTTTCAACAGGAAACTTATGGCCAACATTGTGAGGAAGTACTACTCATTTATTTATTAAGAAGCACACTTTGACAGAGTGCTAGCATTAAAGAAGATAGTATATTTTTATTGTCTATCAAATGTGGGACTGCCAACCACACTGTATACCATTGTCTCCAATTATGTTATAAGAAATAGGAAAGAAATCACAAAATGACTCATGAGGATATTACTGATAATCACTGTTACAACTTCAGAATTGCAATGTTGATTCTGTCATCAGCAAAATGGAATTGACTCACTGGGAAAGCCTTGTAATGTGTGAGAAGACAAAGAATGTAAACCATCCAGTGTCAAATTTAGAAAATAATCAAACCCTATGAATGAATTTCTGGGAGCCCTCCAAGTCAGTTGGATTTCTGATTACTGGTAAAGGAGCACCATCATTGATATTGAGATATGTTTGGGAGCTTGCAACAGTGTTGGAGGACACTTTGAGATCATCTGGGAGAGCAACCCGACCAATGTGGGATTCTAAACAAACACAGAGAGGTTCCTAGTGGATAAATGATTTTTGGCAGATTTTGAGGAGTAAGATCAGACTCTCCTGACATACATGAGCAATGGTTTACCCCTCATCGCCAATATGATATGTAGATTACTGTTCATATTTCTGTCTAAATTATTCTCACTTCTAAATCCTACTAAACCTAGCCAATATCCTCAACATGCAATTTTTCCATTGTAAATGTAAGAGTCCAAAGCAAAAGGGGAGTAATTACAAAAGAAAACCAGTTATACTGAGACGATAGCCAGACTCAGAGTTTGAACATTATGTATTCCACATGCTGTCAATGGCAGTGACTTCATCTTCCATCTCATCTGGGGCCATGAAAGAAGAAACACACAATTTGGTAATACTGTGACAAAGCTGGAGGCTCACTGTCTGTTTGGGGATGGTTCCTACCTGCCAACTGGGTGAAGTTGAATGTCAATGTCGTCTGATTCAACTGGCGATATAAAACAAAGATGTAATCAGATATTGGCTAGCTGTAAAGCTGAAAGGGATATGAAAGCCGATAGTCTATTCGGGTCTGGATGGGAGTAATTACCAGGATGGGAGTAATTACCAGGATGGGAGTAATTACCAGGATGGGAGTAATTACCCGGATGAGAGGAGTAGCAGTTTTAGTGGCCACAGTGGACAGAAAATACTACCAAAACAGGTGACTGAGGAGCACAGAAAGAAATGGAATAGTGCTAACCCAGGCTGAGAAGCACAGACTTTCGTTGAGATGAACCCATCCAAATGGAGCAGCACGATGAAGGGAGGGTGAAAAGCAGGTATCAAATTATTGAAGTGGCAACTGGGGGAATGGCATGCCAATCTCAGTAGAAGAGTACCAACAAGTGGGTCGGAAGTAACTAGTGTGGTAGCCATTATAAGAGTGTCGACTTAGATTGAGGAGCACCCAGTTCAGTGGAAGAGTGCGGAAAGTGGCGGAATTGAGAGTGGAATGAAATTGAGTAGAGCTGCAGTTGGCCTAGAAGTTGAGAAGGGGACATGACAAGTATCTATCAAATCGGTGCTGCACCACAGGGAGGGTATGAAGTTGCCCACTTCCATTGAGAATGTTGAGCATAGCACCTCCAGAGTAAGTTCAATTACCGGGGTAGGGTACAATTTCCCTCAATATTCATCTTGAGAAAGTATAGCAGGTACCTTATTTCCATTTTCATAGTCAGACAGTATATAATGAATTGCTGCAGCCAGCCGCACAAAAGTCTGCAGAGCAAGAATTGGAATGGAGTGGGCTGGCCTCCCAAGCTATCGATGGTAAAGAAGATTTGATGTTTAAATAAACCCAAAACCTCCATTCAGGTGTATCATGATTACTCATAATCTATGACTTATGAAAGTTACGCAGCATTAGAGATGAACTCCTCATCCTCAATTCAAAGAGCAGTCTTGGGACCCAGAACACACTTCTAAGTATGGACTCCAAAATGCTCAGCCCAATCTGCCAACCATCCTCAAATGGTACTAATTGTTAGTATTCACTGCACATAATTTGGAGTGTAGTTAACCATGTAAGTCTGATGGAGGAGGTAACAACAGAATTCAAGATTTACATCTTTACATGTTTGCTAATTGATTATGAGATATAATCCACCGGCCAATTAACACACTAATGTTTTATCTGCTGGAGCACTGGCAAATAGCCATTGTCAGTCCTGAGCTTTAATGGTTAGTTTTCATACTTTGTCAACCATCAAGTACTTCTCATCCGACATTATTAACATAGAAGTAGACCTGAGTATTATTACCCACGTGGAGCATTTCGCAACCTCAAATGTAGCCATTTGGTGTTGGTGAACATCCTGATATCTACTGGCCTTGGGTTGTGGAATATCCTCATCTCCAATAGACTTGAGTAGTGGGAGCTCCTGGGTGGTTGCACTATGAGATTCAGACAAGGTGTGGAGGAACGTTGACTATTGACATGTGAGCAGTGGTGGTGGCTTTGGTTGAGCTGAATTTTGGGAACTTTGAAGTGGAGGGCATGCAATAACAGTACAGCACTCATCCAGTTCTTTGGGAGTGAAAACCATGTGGTTAGTAATGCGCTGTGCTGCAGTACCTGCCATTGAAGTAGGACCTCGCAATGATGATCATCCAATCTGTCTTCTTCAATAACTAATGACAATGTGCAATATCCAGTGTACATACTTTCGTCATAATTGATTTCCTGATTAGTATCGTCATTCCACTCCAGTAGATTAATTGGAGAAAGTAGTTATCTTCAATACAATACATGAGGTCAGATGATTGGAAGGCAAACACTTGATGGAGAGTGATGATTGGGTTGTTTCCTGAATGCAAGCAAACTCTCAAGATGTGCTACTTGATTCATTTAGGAATAGTGATTTGCCACCAGGTTGGTTATACCACTTTGGGGAAGGTAGAAAACAGTGTATAAGCATTGAATATAAGATTGAGGGAAATAGAATACCAAGAAAAGTAGGCCAACATGTTACAAAGATTAAGGAGGACGAGATTTGAGGCCCTCATTTACCGTCTTCATGAGAGATGACATCACTTGTTTGTATTGACATCATTTATAGTCATGTGGTGCGGTGATTCAGAATGCTGTCTTGTGTGCCAGAACAAATAGATTCCTTTTGCTGAATGTTTCCACCAGATTCACAATAATGTGTATCGATGCCAGAAGTAACAGTGAATGCATTCCAGTGCACTGCAAGAAATTATGTGACATTAACATTGTTTGCAACATTAACTTGCCCTTGGTGCTGGCCAAATAATGGAGCACCAAGTACCAGAATGAGAACATGTGCCCCAGCATATAACTCCTCCAAATCTAGTAATGATACATGAATGTTCAAACATTTGAGATAACTGCATGCCATAGAACTGTTGTGGCATTTACAATGTGAAGACCTTGTTAGATTTGAGACAGTGCAAGTGATGGTAGAGCAAAAACCATCCATATTGTGTGTTATTGATAGAGGAGAGATACAAATCTGCATATGCGGTTTTTCTGGTAGTAGCACACCTTTATGTTTATGATATTCTATTGAAATAGGATGCTGCAGATATGTTAGCAGTCTATAAGGCAATATAATATACATAACTTCCCATTCATGTGTTCATATAGGCTGTGTTTGCAGAATAACCTTCAACATAATGTTGCAGTGAATGGAGAAAGGAGAGAATTTGCTACCCAAAGTAGAGATGCAGAGGTAAAGAAAGAATGGTAAGGTATGATGGACAATTAAAGGATAATCTTATTGATTCAAGTACTTGTCAATGTCAAGATTGTTAAGATCTGAATCAGAAATACAAACTCACATTCAGATGTTTTGCCTAGTACCAAGCCATGTACACATCATTAATCACACATTGACACATTTATTATGAGCCTCTCTACTACTACAATATTAACTTAATACAAGTGTTAGGGTTCAATGTTTTATATAATAGTATTAATGTACAATGAGATTTAATTATACAGCAGGCAGTGGAACAAGTGGATCGAAGTTCCAGGGATTTGAGGTGCACTAAGTTTTTAATGATTAGGCAGAATTCAATGGCTGCAATTGCAGGCTCGCCTTACTCAGCCTGTAAATTGCACTCTGCAAAGCTGTTAATTTCTAACTCGAGCTTTCAAGAGTCTCTCACTTTGAACTGTATCTTGATGATTACTGGTTCACATGATTAATATTCTTATATCAGTTTTGGCAGCCAAATCATGCATTTAGTCATGATCCAGGTTAGTCTGTACTAGACGGATTGAGGACTTTGACCTTGTAGAGTATGTGTAGTACATTGTACGTGGGAGTTGCTGGCCATCTGAAGAGTTGCTAAGTTGAATCTATCTTTGGAGTTTCTCGCATACAAGCTCCAGCTCATTTGATCGTTCGTGACCTTGCAAAAGGTATTTTGGAATATCAATACACAGATCCAAACATACTACTTAGTCAATGTCGAGTGAAGTGAGGTTACCAATTGGCAAGGGCTGTGCAAGTACGGTTCAGAGTGCAGTGTCTGCCTTCCTCCCACCGACAGTTGACAATGAGCTTTACACTCAATGGTTTTTAGCTGTGGCCTTCAATATTCTGATTATGGATAGATCTATATATTAGCAGTGGCCAAGTGGGACAAGTCGGCTGCACCTGAATGTGAACTATCTGAATTGTTTACAACGTGCGTGCACTTCTTACACCGATTCAAAGTGGAAGAAAAGTTGATGAGAATGAAGCAAAACACAATATTCAATGCACTCTGGAACTGGGTACATCCGGTTCAGTGGCATATTTGTCACTGGAAGGGGTACATGGGCTGGAGTGACATCTGGGTAATGAAGTGCAGCATGTGCATAGTTTCATCACCTTCATCCAAAAACCTTGTAGTTGTCTGGACTGCAGATCTCAGTTGTTCCTGAAGCTAAATCATACGCTACAGAATACCTCGCAGCAAAAGCCACACCTAAGCATGAAACAAACACACTGTGTCTTATCACATGATGCTCTGGGATGCAGAACTGAGTTGTGCCTGAACATATATTATATGCCAGCAAATATTGTGGCTTTGGAACAAATACGTGAGCTGTGTCATATTCCAATGCAGGTAGAGAATAATATGGAGATTGTATTTATTACCAGATGGGATTGGCATATATGCAAAGTGCGATCTGTCATAATGAAACTGAAGACCTATACCAACCATTCTCCAGTACACTCCAAATTTGATCATATTCCAACAGAAGATCCAGCTTTACAATGAATACATGAGCGACGTCCGATAATGAGACATTGCTACTACAAATTATGTTGGCTGACTTCAGTGAAAAGCATGATACTCGGATTTACAGTACTGGATCTGTTGTTCTGAGATTCAACCCATTCGCTGAGAATTTTCAGGTACACCAGAATGTGGTTAAACTATTCTGTCTTGATGAGTTGACATCGAAATTGATACCTGACCTCATATTTCTAACACATCTGTCATTTACTATTGATTAAAGTGTTGAAGCACTTGGTAGAATCAAATCTCGTGGGTTGAATCAGGGCGATGATCCTTAGATAAGGCGAGCCTGAAACTTGTAATTTTGGCTTATCACTTCACTTTATCTCATATTAGTCATTGATAATAATGAAGTATGGCAATGTAACACCCACTTTAACCAATCCTGATTCAAGAAACAACAATTCCAACATCAGACCTTAGTTAACTTCAAAATGGTAATGAGATATTGCTCATTGATGCAGTAGAGTGTGTCTAATATATACCCTGTTTGTACTGTGTATACCAGCTAAGCAGAGTAGGATAGTTGAATACCTAACTAAGTATGCCATGATTTTATCATACTGACATTTCATATTGATTATTCATCTGACTGCTATGTGTCAGCAACATCTATCTGCCACTGCGTATGGTCCTTACGAGACTCTAGATCCAAGTATGTCATACATCTGCTAACGATCAACTGACTGGCCAAACTTTGCAGGACTCCCATAAGCATAACTGAAGTACATTGGTTGATATCACTTGTGCAGTTCGCCTAGCCACCAGGGCGCATATTCAGTAACAATGATTGGGGAACTGTGTTTTGCACTAGCTGGGCAATGGGTGCAAATGTCAGCCACAGCGCATTTGATACCCAGAACAACTGTGTGATTGCAACATTATTTGTAGCAGTGAAATTAAGGACTGTCATGTTATTTTCGGGTATTGTTACCAATACAATACAAATTGATGTCAGGAATCATAGAGTTCCAGCTGCATTTTTGAATGTTCATTGTTATGCATTCTGGCATTGATGGAGTATGTATCCATGTAATCTACAGAACACTGCATTAGCCACAACTTCAAATGATGAATATGGCCAAGATGAGAACAAAAACACAGCACAATTTTGGGCAAAGATGCACTAGGGAAAGCATTGTCATGTTGCTCACTTTTCCAAACTTGTGTCTCACTTTCTGTATTGTGCATTTCAGGGTCAGGGTACACTGCATAAATGTTGAATAGCTTTGGCATATATGCCACTCCCGGCCATGGTAGGAAGAAAGTATCCATCTAAGTAGCAAGCAGCCATTAAACATACTCTTGTTGTGCACCCTCATTGCAATACCCAGTAACTTCTAATACTAACTAAGATCATGCTTGCAGTGATCCACGAACACTCCTTGCTCCTCAAGCTCCTTGTAAAGTGAATCTTTGAACAATGATCAGCAGCTTTATTTGCTTCTTCATAGTTCACACAAAGTGACTAAGGTGTGCACTTTCCATTGGTCAGTGACAAAGTTGTATTCAATTGACAACTTTCGATTCCACTCCCTTCATTCACATCGAACTCTTTGCAATTCATATCACAGGGTGCACTGCATAATGCTGAACTATTTGATCTCTTGTCCTGATGGCATGGATCTATCTCTTCACGGTGGAATGAAGTGCATGTGCATTGTACAGTTCCATTTCATCATTATGGTTTGGATTGTCAGGCTTACTTGAAAGTAGCCACATCATCTGGTAACACCAGTTACAGAGTGAATCGAATCTCTGCATAGCAGTGACATGAAGGTTGCATCCAATGCTTACTTTTATCACAATTTGCCAGTTAATGCACCTGTTTGTATTGTAGTAATGGGGCTGAGGACAAAGATCAACACTCCATGAGTGGTATGAGAGCGGGCCGTTGCATGATTATGTCGCTCTGTATGTTAAGGTCTTATATCAAACAAGTTGGACATGTGATTGGGTATCTGCCTTCTCTATACTGGTGTTCAGATACTTCTGGGTGAGATTCGTAGGGTTTGCTTCCAACACGTTCAGCAGTGTGAAATCAGTCTCATATTGCAGCTCATTGATGACACTTTTGAATGTCTCAGCCACTCCACGTATTGGGACCAACAAGATTATTTCAAGTACTGATATCTGTGCAGGATGTTCCAGAAGTGGTATTTCTGATATTTCTTCAAGCAGGTGGAGCATTGTATTCAGTCTCAGCATTGAATTCCACTCTTATTCATTACCAATCATCCCAGGAGAGTTATTCTGCACTACATTCACCAACTATTCAAATCGATTCCTGTAAAATATTTACTCCAGCAACCCCTGACCAACCTTCTCAGTTTGCAATGTGTATATCGTAGCCACTGCTGCTGCGGTCAAAGTCTTGCAATGACCCATTTCATCCACCACCAGCATTTCTGGCATATCAAAATCCCAAACCCATCTGCTCGCCACTGACCAGTGTGTCCAATACTGGTGCACCAGTAATATGTTTTTAAGAAATGCGGTGATTTAATGAGTTTTTGCAGAAACTCACTCAGCTTTTGATTGACACACTGGATGGGCATTTAGCAACCTGACCACTGCAGCAATACACTCTGGTGCAAATTTGTTGTTTATTGTACTGAGAACTGTGTCTAGAATTGAACTGGTATTACCTGGATTGAGGAGCTTTTCACCTTCCTCTACTTGGTGCTGTACCACTCTTACACCATTGCATGTTTTTGTGTTGACGTTAATGATCTCTTTGAGTTGTTCAGAGATATGCTGGGCAGATGTGTTCATAATGTAGTGCTTTTGCAATACATCTCAATGATAGGTATCAAACAGCGAAGCAAGCATTGAATCAATATCTATGTGTAGAATATTATCAGTTGTATTCTTTGAATAAGATCTGACATTAATACAAGTACTATTCTGTTTCCCACCTTTCGTCTCCCCCTCCACTCTTCCACCATTTTCACAACATTCCAAACTCTATGTATAATGATTAGCAGTTGGGTATATCAATATTAATACAGATAGCAGTAATTATATTACCTGGTTCAATTATTTGCTCTGTAACTTCCATTCCCATTGCTCACATCATGACTACTAGAGATACCTTCAAATTGTCTTCCATTTTCGACTTGAGATCGGTGGATGAGTCTGGTGAAGCTCTGGTGCAGCTGTGCTCTATTAGTACTGCATTGCGCAAGGCTCATGTAGTTGTTAGTTATGGCCAACTGTTGGCTCACTCACCAATACCATTGATTTCTACACATACACTGACGATATTCACCCAAATTGGTAGCAATACTTGACTTGTGATAGCCTCATGAGCATCAGAAGAGATTGAAATGCAATGTTCAATCACTGACTTAATACATTTATGTTCCAACCGGTGAAAGCCTGAATGGCTCAGGGACATCACTCGAGACCTCTGGCTTTGTGAAACTTTCTGCTACACGCAATACACACTACACCCATGATGTACGCTGTGTGCAAAATGTCAGTTTCACTGACAGTGTGGAGAACGCCAAGTCAACTGCAGGTAGCAGCAGATTCGAGACATCAGCTGCCATGCACTGTCAACATACAGAGTTTCACACAACAAAATAAATACCAAACTGAAAGGATGTAATCCACAATACTTCTGAGCCCTTGGGTGAGGAAGTGATTCACTGAGTCAGCAATACGGAGGACATCCAACTGGAGATGATCAATGCTAACCTCTAGAAGAGCCTCAAACAAGTCGAGAAAATTGAGAAGTTATGGGACCCCTGCGACAACCTGGCCAATACAGTCAAGATTGGGGAAGCTACTGAGCCCATTGCAAATGCTCTAAGCAAGAATTCACCAGCTACCCACCAAGAGATTGAGGGGTTGGATGACTAGCTCCAGATCGAGTAATGGTTCTCCGCCAGGTTGTAGATGCGGCTTGAAAAGTGTATGTCAGAACTGGAGGTATCAGAACAGACAGACCTCACACAGCTTGCACAACTTCAATAACACACCTCTCCAGCTGGTGTTGCCATACTTTCCCCTATTTTAGGGGAAGCGGCATTATACTTTGACTTTATCTCCAGTTAATTTTGCAATATCTGTCCCTATGTCCCCTGCAAAGCAATTCTATCGTATTGAGTATACCGTTCAATACTACACTTCATAGCCACCAACCATGAGTCCCACTGGTTGGAAGCAACTCACCTGCTTTAGATGCTATATGCCAGTAATCAAAGCTATTCAACATAGTTGAAAGAGTATAACCTCAGAGTATATATGTACCAGTAATTTAATGCAGATGTGTGTCAGTGCAGCACACAATACTTGAATACTCCAAATGACTATGATGGACAAGATCCAGTTGTTGGATATTGCAAGCATTAATATGCATCGGGCCGAAACCACCTACCCACCCACCAGTGCCAAGGCAGATAATCAATGGTATACAGAGTATGATATCTGGACATTTCATTCTCAGATGGGGCATTCCACTGCAACAACTACTTATGAAATGCAGGGCGGACAATTATAAGGAATTGTTGATTGGGCGGCATGGAAGTGGGGTTAGCAGAATTTGAAGAACTGAGGTCAATAAATTATAATGGATGTGGAAATCAGCTTGTCTCCAGTGCAGAGGTTTCAGTGTTGCCTGCAGAGATCTGGTAAGTGTCATTGGGAGGTCTGAATTTGCTGAGGAGAGGGGATAGTGCCTGGAGGGTACAAAGTGTGCTGCATTCATAACATTGCCAAGGGGCTGAAAACCCTGACGCTGCTGTTGGGATTTTGGGGGAGGGTGAAGCATAAGATATATATGCCGTGGCCACTACATTGCTGAATACAGTATGATTAGAAATATACAAACATTGCACAGCTCTGGCTGCAGAAAAACATACTACTGTACATGGTAAACAAACTCTCATTAGGGGACAGCAGCCTACAATCAGGGTTGAGGGCATTTGAACATGTCATTGAATGACTAATCAGTAACCAAGTGCATGTAACTCCGGAGCAAAACACCTTCTAACTGACCACAGGCTCCATTCGGAGCATTCGTTCCTCGGATCTGAATGTTGGCTTATTAAAAATCTATCGTGCATCGAAACTGACCCCTGGCCCATCTGGAAGCGGTGGCTTCTCTGTCATGTCTTCTAACCTTCCACTATATGAATGGAATGGAACTTTGGAAAATGTCAGTACCTTTCTTTTGGCATCGGAACAACAGTTCCAAAATGCAGGCCAGGCCATTGGAGGGGTTGGCACAATGGGATGGATTGAATAAGTAGTGCTATGTGTGAGAGGTGATGTAGCAGTCTGGGTAATGCATCATTTCCCAATAAGTACGGCCATCAAATGGTCCACCATTGGGATAGTGTGGAATGCTAGGTATTGTCTTTTGATCAAGTTGGACTTGTACAACCGCATATGTGAGAATCTCAGTGCAAGGAATATAGAACGTTGCTCAGGGTTTCACAAGCCTTTCCGTCACATCCATCCGAAGTTGGACCCATGCCTGACGAGATGCTAGGCACCGCTTATGTGTATGAGATCAAAAAGGGCAACAAAGTATAGTGTAAGAAGTAGGTATATTAAATTGACATGTGAGGTAGGCCTCTAACCCATAAGCAGTGAATGGAGCACCATACTGCATTGGACACATCTCACTACAAGTCTCAACCTGGTACTGGCTCCAGTATGAATACTAATACAACTATCAAAGCTTCAGCTATGAAAATGAAATCCAAGACAGGTGGTACATCTGACACAGCTGACACGCCCAAAGATAATAGTTCAACTTGCTATATCTGTAGCCAAGATGGTCATATCTCTCGCAATGACTGAAACAGTAACATGATGAACAAGCCACTCCATGAAGCTTTGTTTGTTAAAGATGCCCAAAGCCAAGTCTAAATGCAAACAGAAGTACAAAAAAAAGGGAGCTGAATAAACAAATCAAAAAGAGTGAGGACAGCTTGTGGAGGAGGAAGTGGTTTAGCAGGTGCCGGATAGTGAAGAGGTAAGCATGCTGCTGAGTCGCTCAGACTAAGACTGTGAGGCAGGAAATCACAATGGAGGTCAGTAGATGCAGTTGTACCAACTACAAATACATCTTTTTGTACACTATCGTCAAAAATCAACTACAAATTTGTACCTGATAGTCAATTCAAGTTTTTCACCCAATACCACGACATCTATGTTACAAAACTAGATAGCTTAGTGCTCAATCTACTAATGTTTGAAGAAAAAACGTGTTACCAAACTCATGGCGGATGGTGGACTATCAACACGGTATGAGTAGTAAAGGAAGATCATCCATCAGTGAACCATATGGGTTGGATGTTCTGTGACAATCTGAAATGCCATGGGGCCACACTGAGTACAAAGCATCCACAATGGCTGATTGTGGTGTGGCCTAATATCAACATAGAGAATGGCATTGAGTGATGCCAAGGAGACAGATTGAGAATATAACTTGGTGTGTCACATGGGTATCAGGCAGAATTTGCAGTATATAACATGAAGAACTTTGACATTGAGCTGGGCAAATGATGCATACATGATATATACCAACACTGAAATATCAACCTTGGGGGCAACAAAATACAGATTGCCAATAAGCTATGGATGGCTAGAGGGATGGGCTGAGTACACTACCTGCCTGCCCGAAGCCTCTTGAATATCCATGAAACCATAGTGAAACAGGCCACAGTTATAGTCGTTTACAATATAAAATAGAGCAAGCTTAAGAACATATAGACTAGCCTGTTGAAATTGGCTTGTTTGACCACAGTCCACCACTGTAGTAGCAGCGTTACATATCCAATTGATGAATTACAGGGTGAGTTTCAACAGATTTTGACTGAATGCCAGCGCCTCAGGGGAGACTGAACATATGACAATTTGCAGAATCAGATGGATGTCAAATTCGATAGGTAAATGGTCCTGAATGGCAACTCAGCATTCCACTCACCAAGTTAGTGTTGGCAAAGGGTCTTGGTAACCCGCCAGTGGTCTGGATTTCGACCGGAAAAACAGTTCGGTTCGGTTCCAAACCAGTCCAAAATCCTGACCCACTTTGTGTTGGCTGGGTTGTTACTTGGACTGGACATCAAACCGTGGGTTGGAGGCTGGGTTGGAACTGGACTACGGTTCGAAGTTGATGGTTTGTAATGGTTTGGCTGCTATCAAGTTTTTAAGTTCTGATCGTATCATAACGTGATAACTATGTAGATCGTGAAGTATTATGAGCTATTTCACCTCCAGCATTCAGATTTGCAATCCGACTGATATTCGTAGACTAGCTGTTAAAGAAGGGCAAACATTAAGCTAAATTGGCGGGTTTTCGATAGTGACTACATTAATGTTGGTCGGATCGCAACTCTGCTCACGGGAGGTGGAATAGTAGCGCAACCCGTAGAATCTACGCATTAATCATGTTGGGAGATGATCAGAACTCAAATACGTAATCAGATCCAAATTTGTGAGGTTGAAATGCCGGGTATTTGGTGGAGAAACTGGTCCAGTTGCAATGTTGTGGGTTTTCTTATGGTAAAACTCATTGCAACAGTTCGGTTCTGGTCCCAACCCTAACACAGAGCCATCGCTAACACTACTCATCATACAATATCTCACGATGGGATGACGAAGAGTTTCAGAGGAAGGCAGACAAGGTACTTTGCTACAATTGAATTATGCCATTTCAGAGCAATTTTGGCTTACCAATATAATTGGTGCCTAACCCATATGGTATGCCACATATGTACATTGATTATCGAATTGTAAACCCTGTAACAGTCACGGATCATTATCGTCGTCCACTCATAGAGGCCATACTCACCTGTAGTCCTGATATCTGCTTGTTCATACAGTGGGACTTGGCAGCTGGTTTCCATCAAATGTGCATCACAACAGCTGTCAGGTAAAGAACAGCCTGCACCATGAAATTTGGTTTCTATGAGTGGTAAGTCTTTCCATTTTGTCTAGTAATCTGATGCGGCCAGTTCACAGGCATGATGAATAGTATGGCGGAATTAATGAAATACAAATTTCTTGCGGTATGCTGCAACAATATTATGATTCACCACCGGACCCTGGCAGAATTTTATCTACAGGTCCACGATGTTCTTACACAACTGACAAAACCTGAACTCCAGCTAAAACATGTAAAATCTGCCTGTGCTGGGCAGACAGTCCAATTTGGTGGCTTTGAAATTGATAAGCCTGGCATTGATGCCCAGAAACATACAGCCCATGTGGTAATTGAATGGCTTCCAGCAGAAAATAGTCAGGGTGTCAGAGGCTACCTGGGGTCAACCAGTTGCCATAGAATGTCTGTTAAACACTATGGTTACAATGCAATGCCATAGTATGCCATTGGTATCTCTCCGAAGACAGAAATGATCATCAGGTGGCAAAATGGAGAGCGAAGGAAGTCGTGGTGGTTCACTCCATCCGCCTGTCACAGACACTGCCAGCACACATTTGACACTCTCAACATGGCACTCTGCAATAGTACATACCTGCCTTCATCAGGCCACAAAACCAAATATTGCCTACCTCATTATGCTACTAACTATGCATTGGGTGTGGTGCTCTCCTTGGTCTAAAACATGGCACAGAAGGTACAGAGTTATTGCGGCTGTAAATTATAAAATGCGGAGATACTATCCTTGAGATATCACAGAGGACTATTTGTTGACTGGTATGAGACTTGTTCTCGAAATTCAACCTGGACCGAGCTGAAGTACCATGGTTGGAATACACGAACCATGCAATCTTACATTTGATTCTCACACAGCTGCTACTTAATATTTACCAGATCAATATCCTGTCATTCTTTGAAAATGTTGACTTGGTGGTCAAGCACATTGTGCATGCCCAGATTCAGGTTGCAGATGAGTGAGCTTGCCACCTGGAATTGTGCCCAGAGCAATGCAATATCATGTCACTAGATGTTACTGCAGCCAAGAATGGATATAGGATGATAACATGGGCATAATCAATGATGAATAGTTCAGGCGTTTGTATATTCCTTCGCTAACCCAAGTCCCTGCACCCCACCATCCACTGCATCTACAAAAGGACATTAGTTATGGGTGTCAGCACAAGGGTCATAATTGGCTGAGAATGAAGTATTTTTGGCTGTGTGAAGATATGAAATGGAAACAGGTGGAGAACAGTGAAAGGGCAAAGAAGAAGAACGAAAAAGAAGGGGTGGATATAACTGTCAGGGTAACAGAAAAGGTGGAAGAAAGAAAGGCAGAGAAGAGAGGATGGTTGTGTATTCGAAAAATGATATAGTGAGGAATGATTTAGGAGGCACATAACACTCTATCTGGGGACACTTCAGTGAAGATGGAATGCACTGGCACATGAAATACTGTCATTTCTGGAATATAGTATCGAGTGATACTGAGTCATTCAATGTGGGCTGCAACTTATCCCATCGAACTAACCTCCAGACCAGGAATCCCATGGACCTTCGACAACCACTTTTCATTGTAACAGGCCACTGGCGAAGATTTGGCATTGAGTTTGTAACCGACCTGCCAATCTCGGGAAATGGCTATGACTGCATTGCGGTGTTTGTCAACCATAGGAACAGAGAGCACAGTGGCCACTCTGCTGAAGAACAATTCACATACCAGCCATTGCACGCATATTCATCGACTGAATTGTCCACCTGCACGGAACGCCTCTAGCAGTTTTATCAAATGACAATGTTGACTTCTGCGCAATCGATTGGAAGGAAGTTGCAAGAATTCTCCAGGTGAAGCTACTCATGGCTACAGCATTCGATCCCAAACAAGATGGTCTCTCTGAGATGACAAATTTAAGGATCATGTAGCATTTTGGTGGTCTCACAACTTACATTCAATCCAATCGGGAATACTACATACCATTAATGGAGCATTCGTATAGTTCGACTGTACAACATTCCACGAAGCAAACCCCTTTTGATCTTGATCCTAGTTCTAGGCTTCTCTTGCCCACTCACTACATTGGAGACCTGCTGTGGCCGCTGGGCAATGAATCATGAAATACTGTGCATGGCTGCAAATAGATTGAACAATAACAGCGCATATTGCCAGTTGGCAGTGATGAGCTGCACTGTGGGTGGCACAAACAGGCAGCTAAATATAATTTGTCACAAGGTTTAACGGAACCTGCCATCACCACCAGTCCAAAGGGATTTCTAGATGAAATGGATTGGCCAGTGACAAATGACAACATTGACCGTACCCAATGCAAACTGGTATATTGTCATGTTCGCCCAAAGATATTGTCTGTGTAGGTGAGAAGCCATTGAACTAGACCTCCCCACTGTTATAATGACCTTCAACACAGTTAACAATAGCTGGCTCAGAGAAAACCGCATGGAGAATGCAAGAGTTACCTGCTGGCCGCCGCTTCCACTGCTACTTCCAATGCACTCTATTACCTGTGATGTTGTAGATTCAATCACAAATTACGTACCAAGATCTGAGGCAACAGGTTGGGAATAAGAGGAGAATTGTGAAGGTTGGGATGAGAAGTATAATTCATGGCAGTGAGAGGACAATATGGCAAAAGCAAAAGAGATGCTAAAGCAGTGTTGGAAGGAGATAGATGGATAGCAAATCGCAAGGGTTAAGGTAACTCGGAAGAAGGAGTACTGAGCTAATTGCATTGTGGATGGCTCGAAGTCATTATGGGGGCGCATGTGTTGTGTTTCAATTCAGGTGTTTGTTTCTTCAGGAGGTTTCTTGATAATGATTGGAGATGGTTGTGATAGAGGTGAGCAGCTCTGGGCAAGTTAATGTGTGGCTCTGCGGGAGGCTAGATTAGGTATCAGTTCTTGAGAGTTGTCAGCTTGATCATCAATAACATTCACTTCTAACCTTACAGAGAGAATATTTGCCCACACTTGAAAGCTGCGTGAAGACAACAGCAGTGTTAAGTCTGGCAATATATGGGGTCGTTCAATGTGTTGTGGTGTGAATATGATTCTATGTACTTGTTATGCAGTGCACCCTCCTCAACAGTCAGCATGGATATTGAGATGGATAACTATGGCCATTTCCGACTGCCATTTGTGTTGATTTACTCAGGCAGCCCCTCCCAGTAACTGTCAACTTGATATGAGGCTTGAAGTTATATGGGGGATTTAAGATTAACGATACCATTTGATATAAAGTAAATCAGAATCATGAATGTTTTATCTGACAACTCTTGGGGCCAATTATAAGCCTTTTTGCATATCTACTGTCCCAAATTTGTCATTACTTTCTCATTTGCATACCTTCCCTTTGTTTTCGACTTCTGCACCTCACTTGCACATTTCTTCAAATACATCTCAACTGAAGGCCATGTCATGCAGTAAACAGTACCAAAATTTTCCCATGGCAGCTAGTTCGCAAATGATGCCAAAAAATCTGCAATCCCTCCCGTCCTGTACCGGAGTGCATCTCGGAACTGTTTCAAATCATTTTACCCCTGGAGATTCTTACAAGCTTTTCCCTCCATTAACACTGCCACTATACTTTCTTTTACATCTTGAATGCACTGTAGTTGGGCTGCACCATCCTGTTGTCAAATTGCTTCATGGAGTATTCCATTTGCTTCAAGCTGATTAGGGCTCGGCCTTTGGCAATTCCTCAGTCTGACCAAGAATTGCTCTTGTCATCGGCATTATCATCATCATGTGAAATCTCTGGTAGTGAGGCCATATTCTCGATCACAACAAGATCGGTTTTCTGTAGTTCCTCTGAAGACAGACAAGGAATTATTGGAAGGTCAAAGGGTGGTCTCCCACATGGGCCTCACAGAGGCCTAGGTGGAGGCCAGGTGGCAGATGTTGGCTGATCGACTGGATTGTTTCGTGGCAGTACTTCAAGGAATTGAGGTGTAGCAGGGGATGGTGGACATTATTATTTGAACTGCTTAGTACGAAACTGTAGATATACACCTCAGCCACCCTAATCAAGGTCATATCCATTCCATTGTGACCCATAAGTCAGATGTTAGTGACTGACACTGTTATATGGCTGTGAAGTAGGTGTTATGTTCAACGCAGAAACGCAGTGAAACTGAGGAGCACCTCCAAATTGCTGCTGTAGTGGAGGGTAATCATACCTATGTGGCAGATGAAATTGATTGGTGTGTATTACAGATGGACTGTCAGTGCTGGAGTCAGTTCGTAAACTTGTAACCAATGTTCATACATTGTCCAGCTGGCATCAATGGAGGACAACTTGGTCATCCGGTGGTGCAATAGTTGCTGTATTCAGTGGAGATGTATTTATCGCAATGCTCTGTGAACAAAAGATGGTCGTAAACTACTACAGATGGGAAATCTAATGTGCAATGAATTGGGGTATCGTTAAGTATCTTGCAGGAAGTAGCTACCACTGGTGGAATGATGGGCTTCATAAATGCCTGGCTGTTGTTACCAACTGTGGTGTTTCACTACATCTTTTATACATGACACCTGGCTGCGAATAACAAACCTTAACTACCACCAAGCCATATATCTTTCTGATATGCTTCATTGTATCTACGAGGAGATTCGATGGATGGTCAGGTTTCTGCGGTTCTACAACTTCCATGATTGCAGAACATATATGATATGATAACATGATGAATCTCACCAGAACTATATCCAATGTGAAGTCTGGGATGTCTAGGGATATTAAACATAGATGGTGTGAGTGCAACCTGCACACTCATTCAATATGAGGTCAGCGAGTCCAGCAAATACTGTCATTCATATCTGTATAGTTTCTGTTCTCCACATAATTGTTCTCCTTAGGAGTAATACTCCAGATGAGGATGAATACTGAATTCAACATTACACATGCCCATCAGGTTTCGATGCTCACTGTGCTGCCATACAGCTAGCCAGAAAACACACGGAGTCATTTAATAAAGTTGATTGATGTTGTTTCTTTGCATTTTGGAGGCTTCAGTTCAAGTATATGACTTACAATGTTCGAATGACCTATTATGATGTACATTCTATTTTAATCGGAAAACAGATTGTAATGTAACTTCATTTTATCTCTCTCTCCTTTCTGGCACAGTAAGATGTGACTGTGAGTGTGCTATACTAATCTCAGTTTGGCTCACTTTTACAGTACAATCCCTCAGGATAAAATTGACCACATGATGCATTCAGGAAATTCATCTGAATACATGTACACTAACCATGTCCCAACTATCGTTGACAGTTGCTGAAAACATGTTAAGTGCTTGCTACGGAAAATTGAATTATCGGATATCAACTACCTGGATGCTGACTATCAACAATTCCTCCCACTGTCAATGAATGGTGGTCTGGTACTGGTTGGGATTTTACCATCTGTAGGCTGGGAATGACCAATGCTATTCTGTTTCGACTTCAGTAGGTGTACCTAAATGCCTATTGATGAGCTTCTGAGCCAATGTTCTCCCCATCGCTAATGTACCCAGTGCAGCACCTGCAGGAAATACTTCCAGAGAACAAACTATCACTCACAGATTCCACTTCTGACATGAACTACTCATTCGGCAAAGTGAAAGGATCATTGGTTGGTAGTTGGAGTGGAAACTGTGGAGGGGAAAACATATAGCCAAGTAACTTGATTACACAATAATTATCGCAAGTACTCAGAGGAATTGAATCAATAACATCGAAATTGCTTTGAACACAGCGGTCACCAGATCCAATCTCTTCGCCAGCAAACCAAAATGATTATAGATCAACATCCGACATGTGGAATGGATAACCTCAACATCAAATCACTCCAATGACCAGATGCCTTGCAGACGTTCATATCAGATGTTGTTTGTGATCTTAGGGAGGATAGTCAGATTGGAGATTTGTCACATATGTTCAGACAATTGAGTTACACGTAAGATTTCAAATGGTTTCAGGTCTCATTGGCATATATGCTACTGCAAATACAACTAGGTAATAAACTGGTGGAACCAGCAGATTTGGATTGGCATTTAGCGTACAGTGCAGTTAATATATGCAATTGTTGGTGGGGTATGCAGCATAAATATTCTGCTGGAGGGAAAATTCTGTAATTGACTTGTACATCTGAGAAGACTCAGTTGGCCAATGTTTCCCCTCATTAGGCCAGCAGGGTACAGAATTTCATGATAACTAATATATGAAAAGATACCTGGCCTCTCCCAAGTGTTAGCAACGGGTCGAGGTAACGGGCCAACAGTCCGGGTTTGAACCACAAAAACAGGCCGATTCAGTTCGAGACCAGTCCAAAACCCCGACCGACGGAGTCTTGCCAGGCAAAACCTGGACCTGTACCCGTCAACCAGCGGGGTTGACCGGGTTTAGATAGACCCGTCGGTTCCAATCTGTGGTTCTGCAATCTGGATGGCACATGTATGGTCGCATTCAGATATGCTACTGTTAATCATAAAATATTGACATTGATACGACAAAGTACATTTTCGATGTATTGGCTGTGTTGATGATCAAAACAAATAGACACACGCACCCTACCACATCTTGAAAATGAGCATCAATGGAGCTTCAACAATTGTTGGTTATGTATCTTATGTAATCTGGGGGGGTGGCAGGTTAAATACAGTCATAAACAAAGTAATGGCCGCCTTTATAGCAAAAGGAGAAGGCAAAACCCTCCCTACACCATCTTGAAAATGAGTGTCAACAGAGCATCAACAATTTTGGGTCTTGCATCTTTCATAATATGAGTGGTGCTTGATCACAAGCATCCATATACAAGGATATGGCAACCATTACAGGCAGATATGTACGGGATATTCCCGCCACATCCTCCGAGACAGAAACAACTCATTTTATTTACAGAGCTACCACTAAGTATTGGTGAGTCTTTTACTGTACCAAAACAGTCAAAACCATGTATATAGACCATAATGACCACATTTGGCTGTGATTAACCAGAATGGAAGGCCAACAATCGTTGAAACACTGTTGACGCTCATTTTTATGATGGGGCAGGGAGCGTTTCACTTTCTCCGTTGCCTATAAAGGCAGCCTATACTTCGTTTTTGACTATTTCGAACCAGCCGCCCCCCAGATTACCCAAGATACATGACAATGAATTGTTTATGCTCCGTTGACGCTCATCATGCCACAGGTGTAACAACACTATGCAATAATTTGATTTGGCGTAGTCCATCATTTACCTTGATTTTGCAGCCTTTCTAGTGTTGTCATTTACTTTCTTCTTGATCACTACATTGTTCTTTAATAATACATATAAATATATCCTTTAAAATATACTTTATTGTATCCGCTAATTCAGGATAATAACAATCTCCAACATCCTGTGCCATTCAATCAATGCTAGTCATCACTGCCAGGTTCGCTCACTAGGCTGCTCTGGTCTTCCAAATGAATGCTAGCTATATTACCACACAGCAGATAGTGTACTAACCAGTGGATGTTCCTTCATCAGTCAGCATATCTGGATTATAATCTGTATCATGCTGGCTATCCTGGGCAGATGCATCGAGAGTACAAGATTCAGCACAGCGACGAGATGTATGTGAATCCGCATATCCGGCCGGCAAATACACGATTTGGGAACAGTGTGCTCCGGAAGTGTTTCCGGTTGAGCCCGGTGGCGTTCTGGGCCGAGGTGGCGTCGGCTCGGGAGTTGGCTGTCTGTGTCGGTTGGCTCGAGGTGGAACTGTTCGATTTGATCTCTGGCGCGTTGATGGATTGTTTCCAGTGCTATAGAGGGTAAGGAAGGCATGCGGCCATGGGGATTTGGCGAAGCATAGCCGGGTGTCTTTCTATCGCAGCCTACATCTTGTTATGCCCCGGAAACTCAACACCCCCCCTCGTCTCTCCACGGACCTCGGTTCGAGCTTTCTTTATCAGATAGTGCATTGCGTCTTTTGCGGCACGCAAAAACCCTCCTTTGGCCATTATGGCCATATTCACGGCCAGGTGCCTGTCGGACAGTTTCAGCTGTACCTGACCTCTGTGCCTTGCCATAGTAGCAGACATGTTGAATATCTACAAGAAATTAGTTACTGCTTCAAACAATGATATGGGGCTAGTACCTTACCCATAAACACTTCCGTAGCCACCTCTGAGGTGATTAAAGCCTGTTTCGTCCACTCATGGGGATGCTTATCAGGAACTTGATCTGCGAAAATCCCTCAGCTGGCAACATCATGATGATCAATTTCGAGGAGTGAGCAGGCATATGCCTTGTTCATTCTTGGATGTTTCCCGTTACGGACAGCAATCACTTGGTCACATAGCTTGCTACAGATATCTGCATTATGTCATTCGGTTAATTGATGGCTGTTTACCACAGTATGAATATACTCACATCAAACTGCATGCTGCATTTTATTCATGCTGCGTCCAGTCTTACGGACAATTATTAGCTGTACATTGTGGATATATATTCGGTGGCTGCATTGATAGCGTCACGGTGGACTGACTGGTGTCTGCGTTCTTGCAGTTTTCCGATGAGTGTCGTATTTGATGAAGCACCTGCCAATTGGCAAGGTATGGATCTGCTCTCACCTGGCTGAGGGGGTTGTGTATCCGTGATTGGTTGGTGTGGAATAGGAGAGGAAGATGATAACGAAAAGAAGTGGGAAGTCCTTAGGATTATACACTTAGCGTCAGGTGAGAATGGAAGAAGTAGCAGGCAACATGTTCATTATACTCAAGATGAATCCTGCTGCATAAAGCTGCAAGTTGTAGAGGTTTCCCATAGCCCCGAGATGTGCAATAAGTTGGTACGTTGTTGTTGGTTTATTCACAAGGACACATTTCGGTGTACGACAGCTGAAGTCGGATGATTGTCAGCTCTAAATAGGACATTGTTCAAGGGAAAGCACTTCTGCTGATGTTTGTCTCAAATAATCCCCAGGATAATACATGAAACTGATGCTAACAATCGAGTCATTTTGTATGGTTAGCCTAACCATTCCCGTTTTATTGACAGTTAAAAGGGAGATTTTGCTTTGATCTAGATGAGTAAATGTACCAACCTTGATGTAAATGATTCAGCTTGGCTTCATGTTGTCCATATCTTGCAACATTCAACATCTCCCCCAACAACAAAATGAAAGCAAACTCTAATGATCAAGGCACCGAAGAAGAACTTTTCGCCACTTCAGGTGGGCAAATATGACTCATCAACGAAGCATTCTACCCAATGTCGTCATCAAGCGAATGAAGGCAAGAGCGGTTTGGAGGTAGAAAGAGTCCGAGGGATTGCGGAATTGCGCACCTTGCGATCCAAGATGATGCTTGCGGCCAAAAAACGATAAGAAACGCACAGCTTAAGCACTGAAGAGAAAGAGAGATCGATTGAGGATTATGTTGAGAGAGACACCGCTGGTGCAAGAAAGCGAGCCGAAGACGCAGATACAGCGGTTCAGCAAGAGCCGCCAGATACAACGAATGCTGAATACACTGGATTGACGACCAGAGAGCCCAAAATGACTGTTGAGGAGATGATGGTTGCTATCGGAGACAGTCAGAGTAATCGTGCAAGTTCCGACCATGGGCAGGATGGGGAAGATGAGGATGACAAAGGGACAGAGCAGTGCAAGCTGAGCAAAGATGACGAACCTGGCTGGGTGATGGGCACATGCACCAATAAGATTCATTGTCGCATGGAGAAGTTTCGGCAGAAGCAGATGAAGCGTAACGAATTGACATTACCAGGATGGGAGGATGCAGCTGCCTACTTCGGTGAAACAGAAAAGAAGTATGGACCATCCAGATTCAGTGTTCCGGCAGTCATTCAACCACGAACAGATGATGATGCGGCGCCACCTGCACCGGCAATGTTTGTATACCTTATGGAGTGTCTTGGCATTGTCCCCAGATTATTGCAAATGCTGCAAGGAACTTCTCAACCAGGAAGTAATCATACTAAGTTAGGTTCAGTGGGGCCGCAGTTGAACATCAGTATCCGGTCTTGAGCCCGCTGCAGAGCCCAATTCAATACCTTTGGTAAATGCGAAGCCTGTTAAACCTGCAAGCTCTGACCCATCAATATAGTCTCCAACTAATCACCATAGAGATTTTGAATTCAGACGAAGACATACTGATGGCTCCTGCGTCTGCAGAGGAATTGTTACGCAAATTGCAATTTTTGACGTCATATCTCAGTGAGAAGCAATTTTTTTACCAATTTTGCTATATGTCAGCTTTTTGTTGATTTCTGTGACCAAATTGTGAGACATGATAATTTGTCTGTGCTTGTGCAAGGGTCGAACGCACCATGTGAAAGTTCTAGAATCCAAGTCAGGCAGTAAGACCACCAACACGTTCTATTTCTATCTGCAAGTTGGTGTGAAGTGACAAAGCAAAAGCTATAATATTGACGAAATATACCTGCGAAATTTAAGTGAGTAAGGTTATATGTGTTATACAAATAGCGGTTAGTGCTTATGACGAAACTGTCTGAATGACGACAGTCATGCTGCATTGATCCATGTATCCAACTGCTTAACTGTCCGCACAGACCTCTTGCACATGGTTGAGATATTGGAATTTGTGTCTGGTACGTCATTGAAATCGAGGAGAAGGAGCTGGATGATGGAAGGTGAGGAAGTCGAGCTATATTTTCCAACAACTAGTGAAGTCATCTACATGCTGTTGACTTCTGGCCAAAATTGCAGGAATGCGATAGGGCCATGTCATCACTCAGTCAGATAGCGTGGATAGCGGTTGATCAGACATTAAGATGTAACAACACTCCTGGATGCAAACGATAATACATACAAATGCAATATTGGATGTCAATAACGGGTCTACGATTGTTTGCATACAATTATTGAATGTAGAAACGATATTTTGATGTGAGTAATGTGAGCGTTAACAGAGTGTCAACAATTTTGAATCTTATACATTTGGGAATCAAAGGGCTACATTTCCACATCCTTCCAAAGTGAATGTATTAGTCGGCATTATAGCAAAAAACACAAATGACACACTCATTGCCACATCCTAAAAATGATTGTCAACAATTTTAGGCATTGCATCATGGAATATGCAGGGGGCTGCGGGGAGACATTGACTCATAATCGAACTATTGGCCGCCTTTCCAGATAGCAATGGTTGCGACAATATTGTTATTATGTCCTAAAAATGAGGGTCAATGGAGCGTCAACAACTTTTGGCCTGGCCTGTTGAAATACGCAAGGGCAGTGAGGCGGCAATAACCCATGTTTAAACTGTCGGCTGCCTTTCTAAGTACACATGCTTTCAACAACATCGTCACTGTGCCCTACAAACTAGTGTCAATGCAGCGTCAACAATTTTAGGCCTTGCATCATGGAAAATCAAGCGGCTTTGCGCCTACATTTGTTGATAATCTCACTATCGGCCTTCTGTCTAGGCAACAATACTGGCGAGGACATCTTCAGTATGTCTTATAATGAGCATCAACGGAGTGTCAACGGAACTTCAATGAAGCATTAAAGGAGCATCAACATTTTCTGATCTTGAATGATGGATAATCAAATGGCAATGGAATGCAGTTAACCTATAATGAATCTATCAGCAGCCCTGTTTGGCCAAAATGCTAGTGACGATGTTGCATCTGCCTCCTACAATTGAGTCCCCACGGAGCTACAACACATTGTATGGAGGTACAGTACGCTACACAGCAATGAACTGCATTGTGCTGTTCCTCAATTGAGTTTTACGCGGTCTGTTATATCAATCTGTCCTTGTATACGACTTCACAAATATGCATGCAATGTTTCACAGATCTGATTTTTTTGGTTGTAGCTTGGTAGTTAATATTTAAGAACCTGCAGTCAGCTTTACTGTAATATTACTTTCAGCCATCTCTCGAGTCGGATTACCCAGCTTCCAGATTCCTACCTCCATGTCGGATTCAAAATGTTTGAACAGCTCATTGCTAGAAGTTATGATCTCTTCCAAAAATGCACTTGGCATTATATGTGATTTGAGAAACCTTTCTTTACAAATCATCTTCGATGCTTGGTGGGCTTTAATGAGTGTAGGCTCGAAGCATCCTATCGCTTGGAATGTTTCTCGATATCCATCTTTATGGCAATTTTATATGCACTGCCGAATTGAGTAGACCGGCAGCCCTGGAATCATATGGCACGTTTGTCATCATGTATATCGCCATCTATCAGAGCATGGGATCAGCTCAATGGGAAAACACTTGGTGGCGAAAGCTTATATTGCGAAGTTATACGAATAAACGGAGTCTGTGGATCCTGAATTGACTAGTTCGATGGTCAATGAAACAGCTTTGGGCATCCTGAATAGACAAGGAAGTCAAGGAATTACAATAGTTAGTTCGCAGAAGAAAATCATATTTGACATCCAGGTTAATCCATATTGACTGAAATGACAAACATAACACTCCAAACTAGCAGCTAAGGAAATTGAAAATTCCAAATTTCACCAAGACACGTGGAATCACTATCTCATGTTAGGATTTGTCTCGGCTCATATTCCATGAAACGCTAGATCAAATCTCGATCCACCACCGTCATATTCAGCATTACACAGTGACCTAGTGCTGCCATCTGCTACGACCCGTAGCAACATTCGCTGTATGGAATATGCAAAGACAGTGCATGCAATTAGGAAGCAATTACCGTAAGTGAATAGAGTTAGTTTAGCTTTGGACGGATGTAGATCAACAAGCAAACTACCAATAACGTTGGTCATTCCCAACTATTTGGATAGAAATTAAACATTGTGTGAAGTTCAAATCACTTGCAATGAGGTTGAGCGCCTATCCTTTTCCGCTTTCGAAAGCTAAGTATGGTTTATAGGTCAGGGGCCAACATACTGGAGCAAGACGAGCAGTGCATTTGAAGGACGTGCTTGATCATTTTGAGCTTACAAATGGCCGTGTGCTTGGGATTACCAATGACAATGCTTCCTCAATTTGCTTGATGGCATGCGAGCTGCAATCAACACTTGAGGCCTCCGGAATCGAGTGGCCTGCATTGAGGAACCATATACCATGCATGGCGCATGTCATACAACTGGCCTTAGGTGCATTCATGAGGAGTATCAGTGTAAAAGGCCGCACCAAGTCTTGGGGAGCCCATTAGCGCGATCAGCAAGTTGGAGAGGATGAAAGCATAGAAATTGGGAAGAGTCAAAGACTATGCAAAGAGGGCAATGTTAGAATCAATATGGTGTCGGCCATGAGACCAGGTATATCAAAGATTATTGAGCAAGTACGTATTTCAAGATATTTTGAAAGTCCTGAAACTGACCTTCATATAGCAGAGAATGCTTGCTGTATTGATTATGCTGACACCTGGTCATCGAAAAGGGTTCATTGACTGTCAAAAAGCCATAGCCTGCATCCCCGTACATCCGATTATGGATATGAAGTCATGCTGGAACCTGACACTGGACATGCTCCAGCGCACCTACCGATTACGGGAATTCACACAAGAGTGGCTCCACATTTCAAAGTACAGTGATTACCAGCCACTCTTCACAACACAACATGAATTGACCATCGTGAAGATTGTCATGGAAGTATTGAGGTCATTCCCATATTGGATCCTGTGGATGTCGAAGAGGCATACAGTCACATTGCATCAAGTTATCACAGTCTACAATGACATGTTCGATCATATGACTGGCGCTATGCAACCTCTATCTAAGAAGAAGACCCAATGGATGGAAGACTTGTTCTTCGCTGTGAAGTTAGCTCACCAGAAGCTGTCCAAATGTTACGCTGAAGTGGCTCCAATGACGGGTATGCTTCTTATTTCTGCACATATCCTCGATTCTTTCTGGAAGTTGCAATCATGTTGAAACTGGGACAAGGGAATTGATATCAATCCTGAGGACAAGACATCCTATACAACCCAATACCCAGAGGCCCTTCTGAAGTATGTGGAGAATGAATACTGTGCAAAACATCGACATGTGCCAGTCAATAAACTCGAAAGGTTACCAAGTGGCAATCTTGTCCCCTCTGCAAGGGGTTCAGAATACAATCAATTATCCTTTGATCCATACGATTTGTCCACAGATGATGAATAATACTTAGCACCTAACAATGGGGATGACATGACACCTTGACAAAGCGATTGCGCAGCACACTTATTGACCGCTGCTCAGGCTCTATTTGACTTCACCGCCTGAAGCACAAATGACCTTGTGGTAAATTAATCCAAATCTCAATGATTACAACTCCGACCCAATGGAGATTAGCAGTACATTATGGATACCAGACATAACTGACTGGAGGCACCAACAAGAGGAAATACACTCAAAGTACGCCGATCTCTCAAATGGGGTACGGGACATATTTTCTATCATACCACATGGTGTCGGAGTGGTGGCCAGTTTCTCCCTTGGGCGAGTTGTTATTGCCTGGAGGCAGTCAAAACCCTCAGGCGGGACCTTTCGCAAAACTGTCATTGAAAGGCAGTTTGCACGATCCAATGATAGGATTTTGGCAGGCGATTACCCAGTATTGGATACTATGGACACAGAAAATGACTCGGCAATGATGAAAGTGGCGGAGGAAAGGAAATTGCACAGAATGGCCAAGGTCCACGACTGTTTGGAGATGTGACAGGGAAGCCAAAACCTACATGCTACATGAAAGAAATCTCGCGCTCAAAACAAGCAGATGACAGCTGTAGGATACATTTCAGATGCGGAAGTGATCGTCAAAGCATCCTGGTCACTCTGTCAACATGATGGTGTGGCTGTAGTTAAATTGCAAGAAAGATCACCTTTGCCACCAGCTTTGTCTGCAAAGTCCATCCCTCGAAGACGAACTCAAATATTCAATGTCCCCAGAATCCGAAGAATCAACCGTCATCCAGTCGAAGATGATAAGGATAGCGTACCTGAGAGCATTTCGGACACTGAAAATTGGCTAAACTGAAACTGTGACTTCGATAATCCGAATGACAGCAAAGACTATTGCACAGCAGACGATGAATCTGATATAGCGCAAAACAATGGCATTGAGGATCCAGAATACCCAGAGCAGCAGGATGTAAGTGCCATGCTAAATGTTCCAGGATTGGTTCGGCCAACACGAAAGTCAAAGGGATTACCTGAAAAGGTATTGGTGACGGTCAATGCAATAGAAATGAGGAGGAATTAATGTGTGAAGAATATGTAGGACAGAATGCGGCTATGGTTTACCAGCTTCTTTATGTCGCTTGACTGAGAGTTGCAGTTAGATATATATTATGGGCGAATGGTGAGCAGTAGCTTGTGAATAGCAGTTGACAAACAGATTTATTGCAGACCTAATGAATCTTTTGGCGGGATATATCATTTTTCGTGGTGTGAGAGTGAACAGTGCAAGAATGTTACTTCGCTCGGCTTTGCCACAGGGCCAAGTCTTAATCTGACAGACAGACAGCCAATAAGTTGTAATCATAATGAAAACAATTATCGCAGACAGCAGATGTTGAATGGACAATATATGACTATGAGCAGCAACGGAGCATCAAAGATTTGTGGTCGTGTAAGTACGGTTCCTCACCAGTGATTTGGTTGCTGTTATTCATAACCGTTGTATTGGCAGCTTTAATAGGTAAAAGAGGCAGCAACACGGTCACCGCCCCATTCTTAGAATAAGCGTCATTGGACAGTCAATGATTTTTGGCTTTGTATCTTAGGTAATTTATATTCCGATTGGTTGCTGATATCCATTCAAGAGATATTGGTAGCCTTTGGATGCAAAAAGAACTGCAACAAGCTCCCTACTGAATCCTGAAAATGAGCATCAATGGAGCGTCAACAGTTCTAGATCTTGCATATTTGCGAATCAAGGCATCGCGCGGATCTTCGCGCAAATAACTTTATTATTGACCACCTTGATAGACCCAAATATGAGATATCTAAGGTAAAACACAGCTACCAAATTAATCGATATTGCAAACTGCACAACATGCACAAGTGTATTATTGGTTGTTGAAAATGCAATTTTGATATGATACTATTAAAAAACTGCATATACAAGAGCCTTATTTGATTCAATAGATGGACCCACTTGGCAACCCGCTGACAACCCGCCCAATTCAGACGGATTGGGAACTTGCAATCGAACTGTACCTGAGTTGACAGTTCCAATGTACTGACGACCCAGACTGCCACGTTGGCAACGGTTTCGTTTGGATCCGGAACCGGACCTGAAGTGACGGTCCAGAACCATAGCTAACACTACTGCCGCCCAAAATGCTCATCTGGATTGTTGTGTGACTGGTGTCATATCCCTAGTGTCAGCAATGTGTCTGGGTATCCCGCCAGCCGTCCTGGCTCGGACAGCAACAGTTGATAGATTGTGTCTCAAACCTGGCTAAAAATCCAAACCGCTGCACCATGGCTGTCGAAACCTGGATCGATACAAATTACACTGCGGGTTTTGCCGGGTGGTGATTGACCTATCGGTTGCAATGTCCAATTCTGGTTATCGTGTTTTTCTATGTCTTGTTGTGTTCAGATATCCTACTGCTAATGGCAAAATATTAACTATGATATGTCATTGTCAAGTTTTGTTGTATTGGGTACCTTCATAATCAAAAAGAGGAGAGATACGCACCCTGCCCCATAATGAAAATGAGACTGAACTGAGCGTCAACGATTATTAGTTTTGCATCTTGGGTAATCTGAATCACGATTGGATGCAGACATTCATAAAGGGCATTTATGCTGCATTTATATGCAAAATAGAAAGCGACACGCTCCCCGCCCCATCCTGAAAATGAGCATCAACAGAGCTGCAATAATTATTGTCCTTGCATCATTGTGTATCTGAGTGGCTATTAGTTGCAGACATTCATAACGAAGGTATAGGCTGCCAATATTGGCAAAACAGTAAGCGACATGCTCCTTGCCTGATTCTGAAAATGAGCGTCAACAGAGTGTTGACAATGATTCCTCTTGTCAGTCAAGTAATTAATCAGAGAATTGGTCATTGTAATGCATATTAACCATATTTCCCGCCTTAGGGGGCAAAAACACTAGCTGCAACATCGCTAATATCACTTGACAATTAGTGTCTACAGAGTGTCAATGATATGGTGTCTTGTAAGTCAGGTAATTAACAAGTGAAATTGTTGTTAGTATACATATTCACAGTATTGGCTGCCTTTAAGGGCCAAAGAAGCAGAGGCATACTCCCTGCCAGCTGTTGAAAATGAGCATCCATGGTGTGTCAATGATTATTGGCCTTGCATCATTGTTAATCAAAGCATGATGTGGCCATTGCAGTCTATGTAAACAGTTTTGACTGTTTGTTCAGGCTACAAAGCTTACAAACACTGAGCTACAGATTTGAAAATGAAGTAAGTTGTGCTTGTCTGGGAGGCTGTCGCGGGAACACCTCTTGGTTATCTGGCTATCAAGGCTGCCAACTACATGTTTATAGATATTTGTGATCTAGTGCCATGTAAATTACCCAGGATGCAATAACAACAATCATTGACACTCATTGTAAAGATGGGGCAGGGAGCATGTTCCTTTGGCTTTTGCCGATAGAGGTAGGCAATACTGTGATTACGTATAACAATGGCTCAGTCACTGTGTAATCAGGTGACTTACATGACCAAAAATCATTCACGCTCCATCGACACTCAATTTGGCACGTGTCTATCCACAATATTAAACAATGGAATTTGGCATTGAGTATCAGTAATCGTGTTTTGGCAGCTGTTCTATAATCTTGGTGTACTTTCTCCATTTCGGCTACATTGTTCTTCAATTATGGATATAAATATATCCTTTAACATATACTTTAATGTGTCCTCAAATTGGAGATAATGATAATACTCAAATATTCTGTTCCTTTCAATCAATGCTCATCATCACTGTCAGGTTCACTCAATAGACTGCCCTTATCTGCAAATTGGATGTCCGCTACACCACCACTCAGCAGATAGTGTACTAACCAGTGGACATTCCATCGTCGGTGAGTATATCTGGAATAAAATCTTTATTGTGATTGCGATCCTTGGCATATTCATCAACATTGAAACATTGAGTGAGCATTAGGAAGAAGAGTATGTATATACACATATCTGGGTAGCACACCATCGATTTCGGAAGTTTAAGCTCTCCAATGATCGCCAGCTGGTGCAGGTGGCATTGTAGGTGGAGATGGCGCCAGCTCTGGTGGAGGTGCAGCTGCGCCTATGTGCCTCCAGCAGGTCAGCGGGTATATTGCTGTAACATTGTGACAGCTAAGGCAGCCGTCAGTTTAGTTTTCACCATCCATTGCCGGGTGTCTTGCCATCGCAGTCTTCACCCATCTATGCCCTGCAAACTCAACTGCTCACTCCTGCTGATCTGGGAGTTCAGAGCCAAGTAATTTGTTCAGGTATTTCGTTTCCTCTGTTGCGGTGTGTAAACATCCCCCTATTGGCCATTGTGGCCATATTCAATGCAGGCGCATGTCAAACTGTTCTAGGTGTACCCTACCTTGTTGCCTTGCCATCATAGCCGACATGTTGAAAACCTACACTAGATTTGTTGCTGCTTCTAAACGTGAGATTCTGCTATTACCAACACCATATTCCACATCGTTGCCTTCTCTACAGTCTTTAATGTCTATTCGGTTCACTCTTCAGGACACTTATCACAAAATATCATTGCAAAATTCCCAGAATTGACAAGAGTATGATGTTTGATTTCGCGGATGGTGCCACCAAATTCCTTGGTCGACCATGGAGGTTGCCCATTACAGGAAGTGATAGATTGGTCTCATATCTGTGTACGCTGACCAGCTTCATAGTATATTCTGAGTGGATCGCCATCAACATGGAAATAGATTTACTCGCATCCGATTGCATATTTCATCTTATTGCTGCAGCTTCTGGTTTTCCAAACCATCTTCATATCTGCATACTGGGACACATCTGTGCTGGCTGCATTGGCAGGGTTGCGGTGGACACTGGTATCTGCATTGCTGCTGTGTCGCACCGGGTGGTGGATTGCATAAAGCGCCAGTCATTTGGCTCGATTCAGATCCACTCTGACCTAGCTGTCGTTATTGTGGGGCCATGACCTTCTGTTGTGGGAATGGTGTGGAAGACAACAACAAAATGAAGTGGGAAGTCTTGCGGAATGTATAGTTACCTTCAAGTCAAAATTGAATGAGTGACACCCAACTTGAATGTTCTACTCAAGAGGAATCCAACAGAGTTTAGCTGCAGGTTGCAGGGGTTCCCAACATACACGTGATTTGCAGCAAGTCGGTCTGATGTTGTGTATTTGATTTCAGGGATACATTGCAGCGAACAACGGCTGAAATCTCATAAGTGATTGATATATACAGTACATTCTTCGATGGAAAAGACATCTGGTGATGTTTCACTCAAGACATCCCTGGAGTTTGCCATAGAACAGATGCTAATTGTCAAGTCAAGATGTATAGTTAGCATTACTATTCACAATGAAGTGACAGTCAAAATGCAGATTGTACTTGGATCAAGTTGATCATATGTACCAAAGCTGACATAAATGACACAGCTTGTATTGATGGGGTCCATATCTTGCAACATCCAACATCTCACCCAACAACAAAGTCAACTGAAGATGCCATGGTCAATGCTGTGAAAATGAACTTATTGCCACTGCCGGTGCGCAAATACCGGATATTCACCCAACTATACATACAACATTATCAACCAAATAAACCCATGAGTCCGTTAGAGGCAGAAATTGTCTGAGTACTGGGGGCATTGCACAGATTACAATCTGAAAAGAAGTGTTCGGCAGAGAAAAGACAAGGAATGCACTTTTTGAGCATTGAAGGGAGGGAGATATGGATCGAAATCTTTGTGGATATCAAGACCAGTGTGGCAAGAATGCGAGATCAAGATTCAGAGACAGATATTAGGCAAGAGCAGGAAGGCATAAGAGATGTTGAACAGGCGGGATCGACAACCACGAAGTCTGGAAAACAATTCTGGAGATGTTCAATGCTCAATATGATAGTCTGAGCGACCTTACAAGTTCCGACAATGAGGAGGACAGGGAAGACTCGACAGATAACGAAGAAAATTCAGACTCGGGCAAGTTGAACGAAGACGACAAACCTGGCTGGGTAATAGGGACAATCTCAAAAACAATACAGCAACGTATGGAGAGATTTGGGCATACCAGAAGAGGCTTTCCGAATTAACACAACCGGAATTGGGGAATGTGGTTGACTACTTCCATGAGAGTGATATACAGTGTGGGATGGTCCAATTAATAGTTCTGGCAGTTGTCCAGCCCCACACAGACACGACTGCAGCCACACCATCACCAACAACATGTCGAGAACTTAAGCAGTCTCTGAAAATGGTCCATAGATAATCGCACATATTAAAAGGGACATCTCCACAAGGAAGTAGTTAAATGAGACTTTGTTCTGAGAAGCCACTGTAATATCAATGCTTAGCCTCTCTTCCACATGATGTGGAGCCTGATTTCATCAACAAACAAATAATCAAAACCTGCTGAATCCGCAAGGTGTTACCCCTGTATATAGCATGCTGCGTGCAAAATCATACAGAAATCAAGTTCAGATGAGCAATGTTGATGGCTCCAAAGTCGCAGAAGAAGAAGTTGAATGCCAAATGGTCAATTTGTATAATATATCTCATTGAAAAGCAATTGATATACCGATTTGGCTACATGCCAGCTATTTCATCAATTGATGGACCAAATTGTGAGACAGGATATTGTGTCAGTGCAGGTGCACGGGGTCATATGGGCCATGCGAACGTTGTACACTCTAAATCAGGTTGATCAATGACCAACAACCATGATATCATCCTGCCTGTTACGGTAAAAAGAGAAAGTATAACCTACATGAGGGACCAAATTTACAAAGAAAATTTGAGTCACTGATGTTAAACAAGTCATAGAAGGTGCGGTTCGTATGGAACACCAATCTGGATGAATGAAAGCTATCATGCTGCAATAATCCAGACATCCAACTATATAACTCTCCGCTCAGACCAGCTGCACATAGTCGATAGGTGGAAAAATGTATATGTTATGTCATGGAAATTGAGGAGAAAGATGTGGATACAGACAGGTGTGGAGGTCGGGCGTTATATGGCAAACACTACAGCATTGACCTATATATCATGAATTGCCGGCCGAAAGCACTTAAACGCGATGGTTCCAACTAAGTCATAGCTCAGATACCACTGATTGTAGTGGCTCAGTGAACGACAACCATCAAAGCGTTTCAATTCGGCTCAGTATATGTTGAAATGATATATTGGCTGTCCATAATGACTAAATTCATTTTGCGTACAGTTGTCCAGCATTCACTGACTATTTGTGTATTCATAAGGTGAGTATCAACGGAGCATCAACAATTGTTAGTCTTATCCAGTTGGCAATCACACGACTGTATAGGCACATCCTTCCAATGCAGAACAATTGGCCATTATTATAACTAAAACAACAAGTGACACGATCATTTCCCCATCCAAGAAGTGATCATCAAAGTAGCATCACCCATTATTGGTCTTGCATGGTGCATATTCACAGGGCTCTGCAACGGGACAAACCTATAATCACAGTATTTGCTGCCTTTATGGGCAATAATGCTAGTGACAATATCACTAAAACTTCAAAATCTGCGTCCACAGAGTGTCAACCATTGTTGGTTTTGCATCTTGGACAATCACATCGCTATGGAACCGTGATAACCACTAATTAATATATCGGCAACCAATATGGGGGAAAATGTTAGTGACGATATCACTATTATGTGATGCTTAGTGGGCTTCTATGAATGCACAAGCGACGCGTCTTGTTGTTTGAATCCAATCTTGATATGCTCCTTTATTGCAATTCTATTTACACTGCGAAATGGTTGAGACAGGCATCACTAGTATCATATGTACCATTTGTCATCAAGTTCTTCGCCATCCATCAGAAAATGGGACCAGCACAATGCGGAAACACCTGCTGGCAAAAGCCTACATTGCAAAGTAAAATGAATTTACAGAGTCAGAAGTCACCGAAGTGACAAGTTCAATTGTTTATGACACTGGGTTAACCTTACTGAGGAGGCAAGGAAGTCGAGGAATTACAATTGTAAGTTCCCAAATGAAATTCATATTTGAAATTTAGATTTTATTAATATTTACTGAATTGACAGACAAAACGCTCCAAACTGGCAGTGAAGGACATTCAAACCTCCTAAATCAACCAAGACACCTGGAATTAGTCACTCATTTCAAAGTGTGATTTGGCTCACATTTCATAATACTCCATCACAAACCAAGCGGTATGTTTGTCATGTAATGTATTCGAAATGGAGTAGGTGCTACCATCCGGTGGCAAGTTGAGTAACATTTCCAGGAGGGCATACATACTGACAGTGGATGCAGTTAAGACGCAATTGCTGTGAAGGAATTTAGTTAGTTTAACTTTTGACAGGTGGATATCAACAAACAAATTAGCTCTCACTTCAGTCATTGCTTGATATATGGTTTGCAATTGGGTATTGTCAGAAGTTCAGCTCACATTCCATGAGGTTGAAAGCACATTCTTGTCCTGTTTTGAAAGCTAATTAAGGATGATAGATCAATGGTCCACATACTAGAGTATGGCTAACCACACATTCAAATGAAGTTCTTAATCGTTTTGATGTTACCAACGACTATTTATGTGGAATTTCAGCAGATGATGCTTCTGCAAAGTACTGCATGCCTTGTAAATTACAATCAATCCTCGAGGCCTCTGGACTTGAGTCGCCAGCATTAACATACCACATCCCATGCATGGCACACGTTATTCAGCTTGCTTTAGGTGCATTCAGGAGCAATCTGGGTATACATGGCTGCACCAAGTCTTGGGAATCCCATGAGTGCAATCAGCAAGATGGAGAGAATGACAGCTTATACATTGGGAAGATTCAAAGACTTTGAAAAGAGGGCAATGCTACAATCAACAAGTTGTCAGCCATGAAACCAGGTGTACCACAGGTAATTGAGAAAGTATGTATTTCAATATATTTTGAAACTATTGAAACTAACCTCTATATGGCAGCGAATACTTGCTATATTGAATACGCTGGCAACAGGTTGTTGAAACGGGTTCTTTCAGCGTCAACCTGCCAAAGTATGAATCGTACTATAACATATTTTGAATCTGAAGACTCGCTGGAATCTAATACTGGAGTTGCTTCAGCAAGCCTACTGATTATGAAATTCACCAGCAAGTTGCTCAAGAATCCAAAATACAGTGATTACCGGCTGCTCTTAACAGGACAGGATGAATTAACCATCATCAAGTACAAGATGGAAGTGTTAAGATCATTCCGGTATTAAAACCTGTGGATGTCGAAAAGTCACCAGGATACTCATCATCAAATCATCACGGTTTACAATTACTGGGTTCATCATATTCTTGGTGTCATATGAGCTTTTGCTAAGAAGAGGACTCAATGGATGGAAGACTTATACTTCACTGAGAGTTTGGTGCAGCAGAATCTGTCCAAATTATATGCTGAAGTGACTCCAATGGTGGCAATACTATATATCGCTGTACATATACTTGATTCTTCCAGAAGTTCAGATCAATTAGGAAGTGGCAGAAGGGAATTGATGTCAATCTTGAGGACAAGACTTTATATACTAACCAACACCAGAAGGCGTTTCTGAAGTATTTGGAAAATGAATACTGCACCAAACCAAGATATTTGCCCATCATTAGACCTGAAACTGCACTGAGTAACAATCTCTTCTATTCCACAATGGCATGAAGATTTGGTCAATCTTCTTAAGATCCATATGATCTGTCCAGTAATGATGAAGAATACTCAATGCCTGGAATTGTGGCTGAAACAACACCTTGACGAAGTGATCTCAAAGAATGTTGAATGACAGCCCCAAGCCTCGGACTATTATCACTGCCTCAAATTGTACCGAACTGGGGCGAGACCGAGCCAATTCTCAATGCTCGACTCTCTCACCCAATGGATATTAGCAGTGCATTTTGCATACCCAATAGTACGCACTGGTGGCAACTAGTGTCAATTATTGATCTGGACCATAGTATTGGGTCCCGGTTAGGGTCGGAAACAAACTGTTAGGAAACTGACTTTGCTGGTCATCAACAAACAGGAAAAATCAATCTGGATACAGTTTGATTGAAGTCGTTCAACAATTTCTTTCGGGTGGGTTGTAATTCGGTTGTCGAGCGATTCCCTCTCTTAATTCATATAATGCAGTTGATTTGCTGCATGATAATAGTATCATACCAAAATCGATTATTCAACATCCAATAATCACTTATAGAAAGTTTGGAAGTTTGCAATATCGATTATTTTGGAATCTATGTTTCTCCTTTTATAGTTTGCATTTATGCCTATCAAGGCAGTCAATAGTTCTGTTTTGTGCTAGAATATCTGTGTAATACCTTGATGACACAAAATTGAAGACCAACAATGTTTGATACTCCGTTGACGTTCATTTTCATGATAGTGTAACCAAGACGACTTGCACTGTTATGACTTACATGGAGGCCATTGCAGCCTATATCTAATATTGCTACAACACAATACTTCGATTAACAAAGATACGAGCCCAAAAAATGATCGCACTCTGTTGACACTGATCTTCAGTATGCAGCAGGGAGTGTTTCGCATTAGCTTTTGCTGCTAAGGGCAGCCAGTAGTGCATTAATAGATGTCTGCAATGAGAAGTCATTTAGATGACTCACGATGCAAACCCAAAAATTGTTCCCACTCGGTTGATGCTCATTATCAGAATTGGGCAGTGACCATGTTGCTTTCTCTTTTGCCTATAAAGGCTGGCAATACATTCATTATATATAACCACTACCCTGTCAATTTTGAATTACCTGAGTTACAAAACTAAGATGTTTGACACTCCATTGACGCTCAATTTCAGGATCGGGCAGGTATCGTATCCAGATTGTGTTTACCATGAATGGTTGCCAATATCTCATGAATGGATATCTGCAACTAATTGGAATCTAGATTACCCAACATGCAGAGTTGACAATCATTGATGCTCTGGTGATGCTCAATCTCGGAATGGAGCAGTGAGCATGTCGCTTTCACTTTTACCAAGACATGCTGCGAATATGTTGGTTATGCGAAACAGTGACCGAATCACTTTTCAAATACCGTACTTCCAATATTAACAATTGTTGACACTTTGTTGACATTCATTTTAATGTATTGTCCATTCAAAATCTGCAGACATTGATCATTTTATTCAGAATGATTTGATTTTATTGGTTGCTTGCTGTCTGATTGAGACTCCACCCTATGGCAAAGCCAAGCCCCATAACATTCTTGCCCTGTTTACTGTCATTGTATGCAAAGTTTAACATCAGGCTAATTGATACACTTCGCTGTATATCCAATGATATTCAGCTGCAACTGCACACAATTCTCCCATAATAAATCTCTACATGAAATTCTTGGTCAAGTAACAAAAAGAAGCTGGTGAAACATATTGACCCATTCTGCCCTACTTTATCCTAATTGCTTGATTCCGCCTAGTTTCAATTGCATTGACTGACACCAAGCTCTGTTGAGCCATTATGTTTGAGGTTGACATAGACTAAATCAATCTGGCAACGTTCGGTGTGGCACTCACATCCTGCAGCTCTGGCATTTCTCGATTATCCTTGCCATTTTGCAGCTCCATTTCAGATACAAAGTCTTGCTCCCAAACATCCTTCCATTTATTTGGATCATCTTAGTCACCATTCCAGTGGAGTCAATGTTCTGTGTCCGAAATAATTTCAGGTGCGATATCCTCATCACTCTACACTAGATGATGGTCGATTGTTTTGATTCAGCGCAGCAATAATTCTAGAGTTTGTTCTCCGGGGATGTCATTTGCACAGAGGGCGCATGGCAAATGTGATTAATCTGACAATTTAAATGGAACCACACCATCATGCTGAACAAGTGACTAGGATGCTTTGACCATATCTTCAGCATCCAAAATGTATCCTACTACTTTCATCAGCTAGTTTTGAGTGTGAGATTCTGTCTGTATAGCACTTAAGTTTTTGCGGCCCTGTCAGATCACCAAAAAGTAATGGACCTTGGTTGCTCTGCACAATTTCCGGTTCTCTGGCTCTCTCTTCATTGCCGAGTTGTTTTCTTTGTCCATTATATCCTATGGTGGGTCATTGGCTGCCAATATCCCATTATTGACTAGAGCAAACTGCCATATAATGATATTTTTGCACAGGTTCCCCCCAGTGGTTTTTGACTGCCCCCAGGGGATAGCATCACACCGAAGCGAAAAACTGGTCTCTGCTCTGACACCATTTAGTGAGATAGAGAATATGCCCCATACCAAATTAGACTGTTCAGTGTAATTTGGGTGTGTTTCTTCTTGTTGGTGGCATCAGTTGGTGATATCCGGTATCCAAAATGTACTGCTAATCTCCATTGGGTCAGAGTGGTAATTATTGAGATTTTGATAAATTTGCCCCCAGTTCTTTGATGATTCAGGGGGTGAATTGAAATAGAGCCTGGCGGCAGTAACTATGCTTACTGTGCAATTGCTTGGTCTGGGTGTCATTTCAGCCGCAAGTTTAAGCATTAGGTATACTTAAACATCGCCAGAAAAATCATGTAGATCGATGGAACATTGACCGGATACTCAAGGTGATCCAGAGGGGATCTGATCATTGCTTGGTACCCTGTTGGGTGGAATGACAGGCACAAGTCTACGTTTCCCGCAGTATTCATTCTGCACATGGTTCAGCAGCTCTTCATGTTATTGCAAAGTATACAAACTCCCATCTTCAGGATTAATATCCATTCCCATGTGCAACTTCCTAAACAATGAGAACTTGCAGAAAGAATCGAGGATAAATGCTTAAATAAGAAGCATACCCATCGTGAGAGTCACTTCAGCAAAATATTTGGACAGCTACGGTCATGCTAACTGCATCGTGAAGTACCAATCTTCATTCGATTTCATCTTCTTCATAGCAAAAGCTCGCATAATGCCATCCATGAAATTGAACATGTCATTGTAGACAGTCATATCGTAATACAATGTATATTAAGGCCTTTCCAACAACCACCACGTTCAGTATCAGAATGTTCTCCAAACTTCCATAACATACTGGTCAATGGTCCATTCATTCTGTGTTGTAAAGAATGGCTCGTAACCACTGTACGCTGGACTGTGGAGCCACTCACAGGTGAATTCTCATAATCGGTAGGCTCACTAAACCAACTCCACTGTCGAATTCCAATGTGCCTTCATATCTATAGTAGGTAGTACTGCAATGCGGACTGTTGCTTTCTGACTGTCAATGAATTCGTTTCGACAACCAACAAGTGACAGCGTATTTAATACAGCATGCATTCTCTCCAATAAAAAGGTTTGTTTCAGGACTTTCACACTATGTTGATATATGTACTTTCTCAGTTATCTTTGGGAAAGCTGGACTCATGGCCGACACATTGTCAATTGTAGCATTGTCTTCTTTTCGAAGTCTTTGACTCTTCCTAATGTCTATGCTTTCATTCTCTCCACATTGCTGATCGCGCTCATGGGCTTCCCAATACTTGGTATGGTTGTTTGCACCAAGACTGCTCATGTAAGTACCTGAAGCCAGCTGTATAACGTGCAGCCTTCATGGTATGTGGTTGCTCAATGCAGGCGACTCGATACCAGACGCCTCAAGGATTAATTGGATCCCCCAAGTCAACGAGAAATTTGAACCAGCGTTATCAAGTATTACTCCCAACAAATGGCGGTCGGTAAGCCAAAAGCGATCAAGAACATCCTTCAAATGTATGGATAGCCTTTCTGCAGTACATTGGCCCTTGACCTGTCATCCAGAATTAGCTTTTGAAAAATGAAAATAATACGCAATCAACCTCATGGCAAGGTAGTTGAACTTCTCACAACGCCCGATTTCAATCCAGATTATATGCAATAACTCACTTTCCGGGTAGTTCGTTTGTTGATGTCCACCTATCCAAAGCTTAACAAGCTCTATTTCTTCAAGGCAATTGTTTCATCATGCCTTCAACCATGAGTGAGTATTGCCTTCTGCAAATGTAGCTAAGGGTGGTGGCGGACAGCAGCACTTGGTCAATTGGTAATGCTTCATATGAACGTCATAGCTCGAGGTTTGATATAGCACTCCAGGGAATCATATCTCAAAACAAATCATTACATGGGGTAGCAATTCCTCATTTCTGGTTGAAATTTGGAAGTTCGAAAGTCCTCAGCTACCACCTTGTAGTGATTTGTCTGTCAACTCCGTTGATGTGGATCTAACCAGATTGTCGAATTTGCAATTGGTATGAGAACGTATTATTGTAATTCATTGACTTTTGTGTCTCATTAGAATGGCCAAAACTGTTTCATGGACTCTTGAACTGGTCAATTCATTATCATCTGGGTCTATGAACTCATTTAACTTTGCGATGTGAGGTTTTCCCAGCATGTGTTTCCCCGATGACCTGATCCAATGTTCTGATCGATTCTGAAGAACATGATAACAAACAATACCTGTAATGCAAAGGCTGCCGGTCTACTCAAATCTGCAGTGCAATACAATTGCCATGAAAGAGCATGTCTAGAATGATTTGAAGGATATGATCTTTTTGAGCCTACATTTTTTTGAAAACCACCAAGCATTGATGATAATTTGTAAAGTAAGATTGATCAAATTGCGAATAAAGACAAGTTCATGGTTGTAAGAAATCTTCAAGTCCAGCAATGAGGTATTTCATGATATTGAATCTGACATCGCTGTAGGAATTTGAAAGCTGGGTTGTTTGACTTGCGAGACTGACAGAAGTTACATCATAGTAAAGTACAATGCATATTCTGAAATATTTACTCTAGAGCTGTAAGCAAAAAACTCACATCTGTAAGACATTGCATGCATATTTGTGAAGTTGAATACAGAGTCAGATTAAAAAGACTGACCATGTAATGCTCAATTTAGGAACAATGCAATTCAGTTCATTGCTATGTAGCGTACTGAGTCTCCACAGAAACTGTGGATGCTCCATAGGTGCTCAGTTCTAGGAGGTAGGGATCATATTGTCATTACCTTTATTGCTGATCAATGCAGGCAATGGATTGATTATGGGTTAATGCCGTGCCATAGCCCTTGAAATATCCCAGATGCAGGACCAAAACTCGTGCACACTCTGTTGAGGCTAATTGTTAGGAGGTGGTAGGGATATTGTCAGCAGGATATTTGCACATAATGGCAGCCAATACATTGATTATCAGTGAATGTCGTTGCACAGCAATTTGAGTATCCATAATCAAACACAAAAAACAGTGACACTCCTTTGACGCTCAATATTAGGAGACTGTAGTAGTGTTTCCAATGGTTCCAGGTTACCCAGCTTCGGTCCAGGTTGGCACTGAACCAAAGGTCCTGGTCCGGGTCAGGATCCACCAAGCGACACGAGGTGCTGAACTGCTGCCGTGTTGTTACCCGGACTGGACATAAAGGGGCGCATTTTTGGCCGGGTTGAAACCGGGCCACAGTTCCATTTGACGGTTTCTACAACTTTCACTCCAATTAGGTATTTGTTGTCTGATTATAGCACAATGTGATCTATATGTGAAATGTGCAGTTTTATGTGCTCTTTCATTTGCCATCGTCCAGATTTCAACCGGATCAATATTCATTGAGTAGGTGTGAAATCCAGCCGAATAGTAGTCAAAATTGCGGGTTTTGCACCGCAACTCACCAAATATTGATGGGATTGTAAATCGGAGAACGGGAAGTGTAAGCACAACAAAAACTGCATTACACATATAGATCATGTTGTGATACTATGAGAATTGAAAAACTCAATTGTAGCGAGAATTGTGAACTCTCCAGAGGCGGGTTTTGGGTGCAAACCGGCCCAAATGCCACCGTCCCGGATTTTGGTATGGTACAACCCATTGCCATGCTCCGAGTTCGGTCCCAACCCTAACCCGGAACCGTACTAGCATGTTGGAACCGTTGCTAACACTAGGCATCATCAAAAAATATTTCCGTCCGGGCGGAATTGTTCCGTCAGAGTGGACGCGCTCCGTCAGAGCCGTTAGAGACACCCCGGTGGCGGATTACTCCGCGCACGGCCTTAATACCACGCGTCGCGTTGCATATCGCCCTCCGATCGCTGTTTCACCGTTTCTTCTCGCGCTGTCGGTCTCGAATTTCAAACGAACACTCTGGAGGTGAAGGCCAACTGTGACCATACGTAGGAATGGGTTCATTGGGCACGCGTTTGCATCGGGATTGCAATGCGATGGGTGACGCTGCGAAAACCACTCCACACGTTCCTTCTACCTGCGCGCAAAATGCAATTCTCTCTTTACTAATTATACACATCATTCCAAGTCGCCAGATCTATGTGGCTATTGACAATCCATCGCTCGTTCCGTCCGTCTCCTGTCTTACTACTAGTAGCTATCTCTGGAATTCCGTGCGCGCAGCCGACGATGTTTCCCACGCTGAAAACTTGCAAAGCAACGGCTGCCGGTGCTTTTCTTACTTGTACAAATTTTGAGACGGGATCCAAGTTACCCGAGTTTTCAGGTATTGTGGTGAGCGCCAGGGCTAACCAATACTCAAAGAAAGCTCCATCCTTGTTTTGGAGCTTGATCTTGAATAGTCGTTGCAGTTGCCACGGCAGACGCCCCTTCAGCGTGCCATAACACCTCCCTGGGCGTTGCTTTACCCACACCCAGTCGTTCCGTCGATCCCCTCCGCGCCAGCTCTGGCTTCCTGTGCATCGACACATCTGAGATATGCGTTCACCTTCTAAAC
>Ga0307514_10000292_pt1 | contig 126306 bp, 138 predicted proteins | sample 16_EM_MG_FD_203088 | JGI IMG/M metagenome (GOLD analysis project Ga0307514, IMG submission 203088) | Populus trichocarpa ectomycorrhiza microbial communities from riparian zone in the Pacific Northwest, United States - 16_EM | ecosystem: Host-associated > Plants > Roots > Unclassified...
CCAAGCTCTAGCAGCAATCCACAGTCAGACAATTACCAGCGAAGAACACCTTAAAATATTATTAAGATTTCTACATCAAACAACTTCACCATTACTTCACTACTCCCCACTAGTGAATTCATACTTTATGTTTACCTTGAAACAATTGAAGAAACGCACAGCCCACGATCATCTGGTCCGGCAGTTAGGAGAACTGTTTCTCTACTACGAGGAAACCAGGAATATTTCTGGTCAATACTGGACCTTGAACTCGGCCGAGATTCTTGGCATCACATACGACGTTTGTCGATTCGTAAACGAGGGGCTGTTACCTTTCGAGGAACATATCGATACGAGCCATACGCACGACCAGGAGGAAAACGGGGATTGTTTTTAGAGGGCGCTCTTGTATAAGGACAAGAGGTTGAGTCTTAGGATAAGACGAGGAGAGAAAAAGAAGTTTGATTAGGCCGCTGTATTTAAGTTAATTAAAGTGTTTTATTGAGACGTGGCTTAAAAACCCCCGTAACACCAACTGTAAGAAACTTCTGCCAGGCACATGAATTCATCCACATCCTACCATAGTGACACATCTTTCCAATATACTGCTGAGGATGCAATAGATATATGTTGGCAACTTGATCCAGTAGCTGGCATCATTGTTCAGCATTGTCTGCAAAGTCGGAGACTATTTCCCTGAATATCGCTTTGCACTTGTTCAGTTCAAGGTTGTGCACAACGAGAAAGTTGTAGGCCCAGAAGTAGAAAAGTTGGTGGTTGTAGTTATTGAAATTGATTGAGTCTGACAAGATTTTGATGTCATCTTCGCACTCAATATACTCCAGAGTCTAAAACTTGGAAACTGATACATGTGTTTCTAGCACCTATGCTGCTTCCTTTAGTACTTGGTTCCTCAGCAGAGTTTTAGCAGGTGAGGTTTATAATTTCTTTGCTGCAGCTGCTACTGGCAAAGAAGAATCAGGGGTGATGACTTGAGGTTGCTTCTTCAGAGGCAGAGTGTGAAAAGTTATATCTCGCCATGGGTAGTTACTTAATTGGTAGGTAGTTAAAGCTGGCACTCAGATTATACAGTGATGCCACATTAGGTAAACTTTGACCTATATATGCTGGAGACTTATTTGGAGTGTATTTTAATGAAAAGTTTGCGTGCTATATTAACAGTATTATTTAATGAAGCCCAAGAATGAGTATATGAAGCCAATAAGTGGTGGGAGCAGAGATAGGTTGTTGTTGTGGAATTTAGGTTGCTCTTAGCAGTGTAGTTGACTTCTTTTCCAGGCTCTATATGATATCATGCTGTAATCAAGCATCACATCAAGTGCTGTACTACATAGTACGCATCCATCATATACTTCATCACGCCCAACGTACTTGAGCCTGAACCGAGGCCACGTTACTAGAACATTCTCCATAATTTAATACCGGTATGCTGCCTCGACGCCTCCCTTTCCACATTTGCCGCCGTTCCAACTCTACCGCTACTCCCGATGTCTCGCTTACACTATCATACCTTGGTGCTCCCAGCTGGTCGGTGTCTTCACTCCTTCCCCTCTCCTCCGCTCTAATAGACACGACTATCACCCCAGCGAAGCTGCACCTCCTCCTACGGCTCTCCGCTCTCTCTCCGCCATCAATTCCAGCCGCTGAGACCTCCCTTCTAAATTCTCTCCACAACCACCTGCACTTTGTGCGCGTGGTGCAGGAAGTAGACACCACTGACGTCCCACCTCTATCACGGATAGAAGACGAAGTATCACGAGAAGAAATAACATGGAAGGCTGTGAATGCGAGAGGGAAGAAGGCGTACGAGAGGGAGTGGAGGTTAGGTGAGCAGGGAGACGTAAAATGGGATCCGATGTCACTGCCGAAGAAGAGGATGGGCGAATTTTATGTGGTGGATGAGAAGGTTACGGATGAGATGGATGTGGAGAACGAGGGGATTCCAGTTGTCAAAGTGTAGGGACTTGGAAGTACAGTGAATTTCTCCAAGACTTTTGACTGGTGACTGTAGTAACCCGAAACGACAATTATTTACAAAACCATAGCAGAGTAGAATATACTACTTCTGTTAAAACCCCAATCGCACATCCTCCATATCCGCCTCGTCATCATCATCCTCAATCTCAATGACGTCACCAGCATCACCAGCTGCTTCACCTAATGACTGTGACTTAAACTCTTCTTTGAGCGACCATTTGCCCGTGTAAGGTCCGGATCTATTCATGATCGCGATCTCCTCTAGAACTTCCTTAAGGTATGCCTCTGGTTGATTTGTAACCTCCCTGAAACCTTTCATGGACCAATATTCATGTTCCGCAAAGTGGCTGAACAACTGAGTAATAAGATCCGGCCTGGCAATACGGTAAGACTTATTGTCGGTGGATTTTCGTACAGGCTGTGTAGGCTTCTGTAGAGGATTAATAAACGTAAGTGACGGTGCAGGCAAACATTCCAGGGGGATTTTTACGATAAAGTTGGTGAATGTTGACTGGAGATTCCCAGTCGTCCCAGGTATGAGGAGATTCCCGGCAACACTGGTATCATCCAAAAACTTCGTGCTATATTGCGGCGCATCCTCCTTCAAGGTGCGGTTCAGCTGGAACGCACGGTACTCATCGTTGTAAACCGGTAACACGGCGCATTCATGCTTAGCTGTGCCAACTAGTGCTGTCCGTTTCGGTATTGCCTTTCGTTCATATGGTTGATATCGATTAGTTTTCCAACTCTTACCACTGACACTTCCACTGCTTGCTATTTCACTCCTTCCCCGCTCCCTGTGTCGATTCTGATATATAAACCGCGCAGGGATCGCCGGGTCACTGTCCTTTACACCTGTCTCCATTTTACTCTCATAACCAGGCATATCCTTCTCGGTAAAGACATAGGTATTCGTCACCTCCATGTTTGTAATGTTAAGATCGTACTCCATAGGGATATCTTCGCCATTGATCGCGTTCTTTTCAAGAAACAACTTGAGCTGACTTATCCATCAGCAATATCCTCCTTCTCACCCAAGAGGGCCAAAGAAATGATTTGTATACTTGTTTCTGCTCCGGCGCGTTCCGATCCACTTTCACAACCCCTAAAGGGATCTCTTCATCCACATCGATGTCTTTCCACCGATCTGCCAGAAACTGGGGTAGCTTCACTAACCATACCGCTCTCTCTCCATTGGATATATCCAAATCTCCAGCGTCCTCATAAAGTTCATCATCATCTGGATAACTCGGCCTCACCATACCGACAGAGGGCGAAATGCCGGGTTCGTGGTTGACTGAGTCATCAAGTTTAACGCCTGACTGGAGCTTGATGTTAGGAACAGCCATCGTTCAATCAAATCTTGTGGCCGTGGAATGCGTGTGGAGTTAAATGGTGTAGATCTAGTAGATTAATCGGGGAGTATACTAGTGGGTAGTTGAATAGGAGGCAGGGTTGAGGGCTTCGCGCACCGGGTAACGTCTGGTGCGAGACAAGACTTCCGCGCATATCTACTTACATATGTAGGTGTGGCACACTTTTTGTGCTACTACTCCACCCTGAGTCACATGTCATTCATATATCACAAGCTTCATAGGTTATCTGCTGAGTCTATTTTCTGTGCTGCTGTCGCCCTGTAAGATGAAGTCGCTGCTACGGTACTTTCTCGCGCGACCAACCACCACTGCGGCTTTTGCGACACCGATATATACAATTACGCGCCTCCGCCAATTCTCGAAATTTCGAGAGACAGCAACGGTATGCCTGTGATGCTCGATCACCTTCTCACCTTCTAATTTCAATCAGTCCAGGTTTTACACATCAGAAGCGGGAAATAATGCCATATCACCCGGTGCTGATCCGGCAGCCCCAAGGACGCCCACCCCTAAACTACCACCACCCTGCCCCAATGAGTTGAGGAATCTACCGTCACAACAAGAGAGTCGACGCTCTGATGTTTCCAAACGTTTCTCACGGGCAATGGATGATCTCCAGACTGCGGTGTTTACCGCTGGCCAGAAGCTCAACATTCTCACTGGGTACTCTGACATCGAGTCTCTAAAGAAAGCAATAGAGGCACAAGGTACACGCTCGTCCCAATTAGACATGCTATCGTCGAGTTTAGTGCTGTGTAATGGCCCGTGCTAACGGTTATACCGGAGTTGGGCTGTAGAGAAACACGTCCGCGAATCCCGACTTGCAGTACGACAGGCCAAAGAAGACTATCAAAACGCGATCAATCGTCGATCCGCATCGCAGCGGGAGGTCAACGAGCTTCTTCAACGCAAACACGCATGGTCTTCGACAGATCTGGAGAGATTCACTCAGCTTTACCGTTCAGATCACACCAACGAACAACAGGAGGTAGCAGCTCAAGAGCGATTGGCAACGGCCGAGAGTACAGCAGACGAGGCCCAAACTCAGCTTGCTAGATCAATACTTGCGAGATATCACGAGGAGCAAATTTGGAGTGACAAAATTCGGCGAGCAAGCACTTGGGGTACCTGGGGATTGATGGGCTTCAACGTGTTGCTGTTTATCGTAGTCCAATTAGGGCTGGAGCCTTGGAAACGGAAACGTCTGGTCGGAGGGTTTGAAGAGAAGGTACGGGAAGTGATACAAGAGGAAACCAGGAGGAATGAACTGCTCAACGTCCAAGCTTCTCCTAGGAGGAGTACTGTAGAGAACATCTGGGGGTCGCCAGGGGTTTCTGCCGCCCCTTTAGAGTCAACAACAGATATTTCCAAAGATTTGCTTGACACGGTGGCTATCGAGCAGTGGACGTACGATGATACGAACCCAGAACTAGAATCTGAGGATATAGTCAACCGGGAGGGTAAATTTCTTGCCAAACAAGCCCTATTAAGCCACTCCGAAGATATCGAACACTCAATAGGTTCTATCAAGCAAAAAGTAATGGAATTTTTGAGTGAGACAGAGGTGACCGTAACTCAGAAGGAGCTGACGAAGATTGCAGCACAAAGTGCTGCACTTGGTGTGTTACTTACTGCGTTGGTTTCATTTTTTATAACGAAAAGATAACTGAGTTTCGAGTTCTGTAATATATTGGGCGCTGTAAATTAGAGTACAGCTATTTGTTTAGGTAGTACAAAGGAAAGTTAGAGACGGCGTTTGAGAGGGGCAGCCAATGTCATGTGAGTGCTCTAGAGTCTTCCATTAGTACTTTCGGGGTTTGATTAAATAGGTAAGCATGACATGAACCTCACATGGGTCTATCATCTTTGACAACCTAGTGGACATGTTTTCCTCACTTCTAGACTGTTAGATATTTTCGGCTATTACAGTTGTTGACCTTGCAGTCCATTGCAAGCCTTACAGGTGTATTTGAGTGACAGCCTAATGGCCTTCATGTCAGCCTGTCAGGAATGTCAGATTGATAACAGATGGCCATAGCGGCAGCCATAGTCATAGTGGTATTTATCGCTGCAGTGGCAGCTATGGTCATAGTGGTAGCCCTGGCCATAGTGGCAGCCATCGCTGCAGCAGTCTCTGCTGTTGACAATTACCCTCTCATTATCATTACCATCACCATCACCATCACAATAATTACCACCACCACATGAGCAAAATGTATTTCAGTCACTGGGAGCCTCTAGGAGTATTAGGGAGTTGTTGGGCTAGAATTCCAGAGTGGTCAAATTTTGCAGTTGACTGAACTAATGTATTAGCCTTTGAGTACATTTCAAAGTGCTGGCAACAAATCTGTAACGACATTGGAAATCTGGTGACATCCTGGGGAGCACTGAGAAATGCAGGTGACAAATCTGGAAGTACATCAAATCACTGTAGAGTAGCCTAGGAAAAATCCCATATTTCATTGGAATGCTACTGGTGCATGTGGATATCATAGTTAATACTAATTGTTTCACAATTTTAATTTCATGTATTCTATTGGTACTTTCAATCATGTTGCTAGGTATCAATGTATTCAGTAATATACAAATGGTATATCTGAACTGACTGCAGATAGCACTTGAGTACAATTAGAGGGGTGCTTGAGGATGAAGGTCAAGTTAAAATGCAGATTTACATTGAAGTTGTGAGTGAGCAAGTTTAGAATTGCACGGGATAATACACCTTTGGTATTACGGGTATACTTCCAGGATCATACAAGATCACTTGGCAATCCAAATAGGGACACTCAATCCAGAATCATGAACTATCACTCGGATTTTAGAATTGGATCTACCTGCCGGATTTGTTCTCTGATTACTCACATCTTCATTATCCGACATACATATCAATAGATCCATGACTACGGTCAAGCCAAGTGCAATTAAGATCTGTATCATCTGTGGATAAGTAATGATCATGGGCTCTCTATTTGCAATTGTTGTTTCTGATTGGCTAGAAACCATATTCCCAGTCACCGAACAAATGACTACTTACGCATGCTCTAATTGTTCATTCCTGATGAGATGAGGTGTCATCAATAACAGACCACCATGACATGTCGAGATACACAGAGTCATATAACAGACACGCATGTAACCAAGAATCAATATATTGGAGCACTGCCAACTGAATAGACTTATACGAATCAACCCTTCCTTCGACCACACCTTGTGTGTTTTGGGCAAGTAGGACTTGAGATCATATGTTCTGAGTGGTGTGGGATACTCTCTGTTCAATATATGGCAAAACAGCTCAGTTACAGATAACTCTATATTTGGCTTCAATAAAGTATAGTCAAATTGAGGAATCTGTTATTTGGCACAAGTGTGAAACAGTTACATACCCGGTGGATATATGACAGGGCGCTCTCAGTGGCTCATGGTGATACGATCCTATTTGTTCATAATTGGCTTCAGATAAACTTGTATCTGTATAAGGTATCGCCAATAGCAATAGGGTCGCAATCCGAGCTCATTAGCTTGATGACGTACTCAATACTTCCAGGAGTTAGCACTCGACCAGTAATGACAGAAGGCAAGGATGCGGAGACCATTCCATATGTGAACTCCGGAACATGCTTTGGCAATGTTAGGATTGATAAAGGTGTCGATCGTCTGATATATATCTGTGATACCAACATGGAGGATGGACATAGATAACCTACAATTGAACATACAATCTACATTTAGATGTATCTACAAATACCAATTGACCTTTTTGACCTGGAGGCTAAGTCTTAACTATATTCATGTGTATTATCTATTAGTTGTTTATTAAAGTCAACAAGGATACTTTTTTCTTGAAGTCCAGAGATGGATGTTCATTCATCAGTTCTATAACATGGATATATCCCTCACTCATTATACATGGTTATTCCAAGTACCTTTGTTGAAGCAAGTCGTTGATCGGAAAGAGAGCAAGACAATAATTTAGAGTCCGAAGGCAGTCCGAGGCGAACCCGATACTGCAGGAGTCCAAAGAATACATCTTTTAGGATACTATTGAGTCGGCACTACACCTTCTGCAGAGGAGAAACTATATTGCTGTGTCATATAAGACAAGTCGATAGTTGGAGTTGTCCCACTTGGGGACAGTCGGTTCTGGGGTATCCATGCCGGTTGCTAGGACGATACTCTTGAGTCCGAACGGAGTCTGAGAAGTAGCACAATTGTATGTTAGTTTGGAAGATCTTTTGAGTAGGATACTCTTGAGTCATGTACATCAGTATACTGATAGCATAAGCCAATACTCTGTAGTTGATACTATCTATCAGGAGCAGTGAACAGAACAGTTACCTTGTGTCTCGTTGGGTGGTAATTCTTATATGCATTCTAAGTGAAACCTTATCATTCTCATTTCTATCAGTCCGGAAGACATTAGGGGCTTTTATGAATTACGAGTTAGGGTGGATCTCTTGTAGCTATATGTAATGAGTGTGATTGAGAAAGTTTGGATCTCCACTTGGCGGTTGTATTTGAGCCTGTTTGGGGATGTACTTAGACAGTGTGACTATGTAAACTTGAGGGTGCAATGTAAGTGAACATAGAGATGCAATTAAAGATGGTGAGGAGGTATACTTGGAGGGGTACTAGGAGGTGAATTAAAAGGAGGATGGTTTCAAGGCGGTTATTCACAAGAGTACTACTACTAGAGCTGCTATATCTATTCTTAAGTTACTCTCAAATTATTGAGATGGATTCATAGTGGATTGAATTTGTTTTGTGATTCATGTAGAGCTGGCTGTGTGCAGTTGATCTATTCAAAGCCATGATAGAAGCTGAAACTACATTCTGAAGATAACAGATATTTGTAAAAATTATAGGTGACTGGCTGTGAGATTGTCAATCTTCAGTGGATGCTGTATTAGGTGTTATCTCATAATCATGACCTGGAGAGATCCACAGAGTTGATGGAGTTGTGGATAAGATATGGGTGATGGGTGATGAAGATGGGAATGTCATGGAAAGATGTGAAGGGATATAGGAAATCAGAAGTATAGCCTTTTTGATTGTGTTTAAAATACCTCATATTACTGTTAATACATATCACATTTGATATTCTATGTGTAATATTGGGTACATCGAATCACCTGTGATCTAAAATTGTTGTAAGTTTCTGTTTTTCATGATAGTTTTCCAATTCCCTTCAATTTCTATTTCTCATGTATACAATTGTACCATCACTGGAAAACATGAAACTGAGTCATCCCTCTTAATTTCTCCATGCAATAATGATGAATTTATACTAAGTCCAGTATTTACCAGATGATTGTCTGTCATCCCACTCTCAGCCAGTTACTCATCACTTATTATTTATCTCTCAGTGCAGTTTGTTATTGTTGGCACAGGATTTGACCCGATGGCTTTTGTGGTGTATGGGGGCTTGCAGCCCCCATCGGTCTAAGGCGGCGGGCATCAGGCCGGTGGCTTGTAGCCCCTATGGGCTTCGCCTGCCCCCAGGTTGAGGAGAAGGCCTAGCTCGGGCACTGGTAGTCGGCTTCAGACTTGGTTGTGATACTCGGCTTCGCCAAGTATGGTCTTTTCTCTATATATAAGTCTAGTATTTTCCTTCTCTTGTATCGATAGAAAATTGAGCTTTTTCATCCTGTCTCTTTTTGCTTTCAACAGGTTATGAGCCCGGCATTTCCCTCCTAATCGACCTCTTCAATCAGTTGATATGCCCTGCGACTTTTCCGTGGGTCGACTTGGTGTCCCCTCCTTTTCTCTGTGGGTTGACTTGGTGTCCCCTCCCTTTTTCCGTGGGTTGACTTGGTGTCTCCCTTTCTTTGTGGGTTGACATGGTGTCCCCTTCCTCTCTTGGGTTGACTTGGTATCCCTGCTCCTTGAGTTGACTTGGTGTCCCCTTCCTCTGTGGGTTGACTTGGTGTTCCCGCTCTAGGGTTGACTTAGTGTCCCCGCTCCTTCGGTCGACTGTGTGATGACCTCTTGTCAACTTGGTGACGACATCCCCTTCTTGCCGACTTGGTGATGGCAACCCCATTGGTCGACTGTGTGACGACCTTCTGTTGACTTGGTGATGACAACCCCCCTTTGGTCGACCGTGTGATGACCCCTTGTCGGCTTGGTGACAACAACCCCTTTGGTCGACTGTGTGATTACCTCTTGTCGACTTGGTGACGACAACCCCCTTTGGTTGACTTTATGACAACCTCTTGTCGACTTGGTGATGACAACCCCCCTTTGGTCGACTAGGTGACAACAACCTCCTTTGGTCAACTGTGTGACAATGTCTTCACGTCGACTTCGCTGGGTGGATTTTATGTCAGCTTCAGGCCTTGTATCAGCTTCCGGCCTTGTGTCGACTTCGGCTCGACTACAGCTTACTCTATCGACTGTGCGTCTAGTTCCTTCTTTCTTATAAGATCACCCAGCAGGACTCAGTGTCCATCTTGGACTTGGTGATCATGGTTATGGCTGCTGCACTCACTCACTAAGGCCCTTGGGGGAGTATCACTTTGCGAGTTAGTACAGTACATTTGAATTGGGATCTTGAGCAGGATTTGGACAATTTCTCTCGAGTCTTGGATATGGATTTGGACTTGAACTTGGATCTGATGGAATTTCCAGGGAGATTGATTGGACTTCCTTTTGTCAACAGGTTATTTGGGACTTGGGAGGATTTCAGGGCCTTCGTTTGTTTTCCCTTCTCTCCAACCCTTTGTAATTGGTTTGTTCACTTTGTTTCGAACGCCTTGGGCCAAAGGGGGAGTGTTGGCACAGGATTTGGCCGGATGGCTTTTGTGGCGTATGGGGGCTAGCAGCCCCCATCGGTCTAAGGCGGCAGACATCAGGCCGGTGGCTTGTAGCCCCCATGGGCTTCGCCTGCCCCCATGCTGAGGAGAAGTCCTAGCTCCGGCACTGGTAGTCGGCTTCGGACTCAGTTGTGATACTCGGCTTTGCCGAGTATGGTCTTTTCTCTGTATATAAGTCTAGTGTGTTCCTTCTCTTGTATCGATAGACAATTGAGCTTTTTCATCCTTTCTCTTTTGCTTTCAACAGTTATACTATACTGTCTATATTGTTATGATTACTAGGTAAGCAATGCATATAGACATCACATTTGTTGCTCCTCCCTCTAGATCAATTGCCTTCACAAATACCATCCATGTTGGTTTAATACTGTCTCACAGCAAATTTTGACAGTCACCTAACTATTACCTTCAAGTACATCTTCAGACTCTGATGATGGCAGTCACCAGCATCCCCAATCTTGTTTGATGACAGCCTACAAGTTTATCACCAAACATAGCCATTCGTAGTCTTTAAGTATATTCTCGAACATTCTTGATTCTTGCCTGTGAGTGCATCACCTATGGTAGGTAATTTTAAAACCTCTTATGGTCTTTCGCATTGGTGAATGCCTCGATAGAACATGGTCTATAAGTGGTGGGCAGCTGTCCATATGCTAGGTAGTAATAAATTTCTAATGACCTACTTCGTGCAGAGACTCCAACCGTTCAATACACAGCTATACTTATCAGTATGTGTTGGTATTGTACGTCTATAATTTTCTGGTGTGACAGCAAACAGTTTCTCCATCCCCGCACATTTTAGAACTCTCATGATTTAGCTCATGTTCTGTCAGTATTTTCAAATATAAGTCAATACTAACCTGTATGGGGCCATATATGATTTCTATTTGGCACCAATCCAATGTCACTCTCACGATGTTCAGTACAAACTCTTACTGCCTAGTATGGATATGTACTAGCTTGTATCTATGGCAGAGCCATGTTCATTTCGCAGAACAGTCCATGGTCTATTACTTGAAATACTCCAACCTGTATATACCACCTGTTATCATCTTGTATTCATTCGTACTCATTAGTATCTGATCGTGTGTGGAGTTCATTTCGCACACGTACAGAGTCTGTCGCCCGAAGTACTTGGTTTTATATTCATACTGCTCAATGCTGCGCAGTACTAATCTGTACAACGCTGTATTTAACACTTCATTGATTTCAAACCTGACTTCATATGTTGTTTATCGCATTGATTGCTTTTCTAGCATCCATTACTGTCCAGTCTTGGCGTGTGTTGGACAACATCAATATATTTACTGGGTTCATTCGATTTATTTTCAGTCTTTCGGCCAGACCAAATAAAAGTTTTCCCATACTTCTTGTTTCCGCACAGTATTGCTCTATGCTCATTTATACTGCTTGTCAGTATATCTTGGTGCCCTGTCTTTTGCCCACTACTAGGAGTGCATTCTCCTGTGTCAGTACATTCCCATAGTACTCCCTGCTTGTGTGTATTGAAAATATCGGGATTTCAAATGTCTTAAACGAACTATTTACCACAGGCTTTTGTACATATTTGATATTCACTATTACAGCCTGGTCCAACTTGACTGAGGGCAAGTGGAAGTGAATTGGTGGGGGGGATTTGACCAATGGCTAGTAGGGGCGAGCGTGATTAACCATCGGCTGGCAGGGGTGGGCATTTTGGCTGAAGGAAGAGACAGAAGATGGTGGCTGAAACCTTGAGCTTGAGCTAAAGTTTAAACTTGAGCAAGAACACGGGCCTGCACTGGAGTGAGAAACCCAACACACGAAAATGAGCAAGAGTTTCAGCTAGAGCTAGAGCCAGAGCTTTAGCCAGAGCTCGGAACTTGAGTCTGGGCTAGAGCCTGAGCACAAGCTGGAGATTTTGGTGCCAGAGCGTAAGGATGAGAGGGAAGAAAGGAGGCCAGCAGTGAGGGAAGAGGTATATAAGAGGAGCGGAGCAGCAGTGGTTCAGGCAAAGCAGCGTGTTCAGCTTCAAAAAACCCACCCACCTGCATCCCTATATATAACGAGGGTAGCTCTGCAAGTTCTTTGACTCTACACCCAGCGAAATGGTTTCCAGCCAGGAATGGGAGAGTCCAGGTGCAGTGGCGGCTGCACTGGTTACGCATCGATTACTGTTTTTGTTCTGGTCTTTTGTTTTTCGTGACTGTTCTAGTGTGGGATGATTTTCTGTATATGAGTGAATAAAGCACATACGAAGGGAAGAGCGAGTGCACTAGGTAGCAATGGTTAGTACTAACATATACTTCTTCAGCTCAACCTCGGCAATGTTATTGAGTTGTAATATTTGGATTCATACAGTGATTTACTTATTAGTATCATCCAGTATTATGTAATGACTCAAGGGTGCTGGATTCAGGATCCGTGTTCACTGTCTCGGACAACACTTTTTCCTTCAGAGACAATTACTTCCGGCTGTTTCCTGCTTGTAATCATCAACAAATGATGTAGCCTTGCCAAGTTCTACAAAACTGTACACCAACACTCAAGTGACGTCAAATTTTTTCAGTACGTACCTACATCTACTGGGGCCTACACCTCTCACCCCAGCTTGCTCACATTTTGACCTCACCACACTTCACAGAATCTCTTCAACAATGCACACACCACCAAGCTCTCCACCGTGTGAATCTGGCCATTCCTTTTGGTTTTCCATAGCTCGTGTATTCTCTCCAAACTGCTTCGTCAACAAGGATGGCAATGCCCACATCCTCGAGCTTCCAACTGTGATGGACTGGTCTTTGGCAAGGGCTATTAGTGGTCTACTGCATGATAACAAGGCCGACGAGAATAATGAGGTGGATACTGGTGGGGTGGTGGACGAACCCGCTGAGGAGGTGGATAGTGAAGCCATTGAGAGGCTTGTTGATTCACATGTCAATAAACGCGCTAGTAAGATTAACCATGTGGCCAGTGAAGGACGTAATGTGGAGTCTCAGAGTGCTGACAGAGACACCAATGGGAGTGATTACTATCTTCCTGCCACAAGCAGCCTTCCTTCTACGCATCGAGGCAAAAAGTCACAAGATAGTACTACAAACCACTTTGCTATGACATGGTCAATAGTCGTAAGTACTTGCCCCAACTGGCTTCAACGCTCTGCTAAGGTGTTTTAATCCATCATCGGCGCTAGTATGTCAACAACGGCATGGTTTACGCCCAGGGAAATGCAGAAGTTATTCAGACCGTCAGTCGGCTGACTAACCCTCAATTTGTACAAGTAAAGGTCAGTATCAGTAAGTACTAAATGGGAATCTCTGGTATTAAAGTAATTACTTCCCCTAGCAATGCATGGCCAACGAGCGGAAGAAGTACAAGAGTCATCCACGTCGACTGAAGATGATTGCAGCATCTGCAGGGATTTTCAAGAAGGTAGATGAGCTAAGAAAGGCTTTGGAGGAAAGCATCCCAGCCAGCGAGCAACCTGGAGATGGTATCATAGATGATGATTTATGATATCTAGCAAAGCCATTGATCTGATTCCTTATATCTTTATGAATAGTAGGGACTGAGCCGTGTTAAGATAAGATATTGGCATTGCCTGTCACAAAGTGAAATTTGTGAATCTCTGTACCTATTCCTTCATCTACTTCTCATCATCAGGTAGCCATCTGCTTTGCAGCATTGAAGTTGATAGCTTGAAATCAAATCTAAGAGCCAGTCTATTGTATACAACTGAGAAACTCTTTAGACATGGTTGACAGGGGACTAGCGGAGGATTATACAGAGTTCTGCAGCCACACCAGCGAGGCAGAAGCAATTGTAAACAAGGCCTCTACAAGGGGAAATACGAAGAAAGGCAAACACAAAAGGTGAAAGGTGGTTGGAAGGTAAAGCAGGATGAAAGCAATAGTGGTGGTAAGTGTAGTGATGAAAATGGCCATGATAATGTTAACAGTGATGGCGATGCGGATAGCGATGCCAATAAGGTCGTACAACCAAAAAACCAGACACAGAGGCTGGTGGAGAAGACAAGAAGGAAGATGGAGAAGTAGGTGGGAATTTGGGCATAGTATTGTAGAGACGACAAAAAACATCTTGTGCAAAATCGTACTATTGTGTACTGACATGTCCTGAGAAGTATTGATTTGTATTGAAGTATAATAAAGCGTGTTGATAATTCTTTGAGCTGAAGAAGCGATACAAAAGAATACCAGTCAGTACTTACATGTATTACTCAATACTGTCACACTAACCTCGAACTAAGTTTATTTGTTTGCGTATTATAGGGAAGCATAGTGAATAATACCGAAGTATACCAGCCAATACTAGGTAGTACTCATTGACCTAATTGCTTGTATCGAGAGTAGCAACAGAACTATAGATTGCAAGTGCTTCAATGGTTGAACAGTGCCAATTATCCCACCAAACCTCGACATTTTCCATTCCTTAAGAGACCATTCCACTTATGCAATACTCTTCTTATCGACAGAGATTCTCATCGCCTCCAGTCCAGTGATAGCCTCATCGTCATTCGGTTCAAGAAAGCAATGAACAATGCGCTTGACATGCTTGGCAGGCATCTCAGTCTCAGCATCCTTATCCTGAAACATCTCCAAGACCTCGCGGCGTGTTTGCATGGTATTGCTGATCTTGGTGTATTGAAGCCCATCGTAGTTAGTTCTGCCACCAATGCATGAAGGAAAGAAGACTTATATCGAGTTTCTTGCGACGAGCAATCGAACTCTCCGGAAGTTGACAGGAGAGGTAAAGCCTCTCCAACTTCGTACGTTGAAGTCCTTTATCCCAAACATACTCAATGATGTTCTCGACTTCTTCTTTTTGCTGATCACATAATTCTGTTTCTTTGGAAGTAAAAGGACACTGAAAGTAGTAGAATTTATTCAAACCTTTCCACTGAACTCTTCGATGCAGATAGGTCTGTCAACCTTGGCGGGGTCGACTTCGGTTCCCTCATTAGGCATAGTGGTAAGGATGTGAGATTTAATCGTGTCGTGAAATATTTTTTCTGCCTTGCTGAAGGTTTCGGTAGGGTTCTGTGCAACAGAGTGCATGATCTATTCAGTAATTATCAGTAGCGATCAGTACCGGTCAGTATCTGCAGGTAGCAATGTACTTGTACTTTGCGCATGCTGGTTCTGATTCGTTGATCGTCTTTGAAAGTTCAATAGCATGACAGATATAGAGGGGAAAGTTCAGTAGCGTGGCTTTAGATGGTTGGTGCTGCCAGGTTTGCATGCCAAGCATCATCAATTGACATCAGGACTCCTTGAACCACCACCGACCAGCATGTGACTTTGAATCAACACTCGAACGACAACAACAACAGCATGAGCCTCACCGGCCCCCAGCAGTCGGCGCCTGAGATCATACAGCAACCCCTCCCACCACGTAGGGCCAACTACATTGACAAGCTTACAGCAACAATGATCAAGTAGCGTGGTGGATACACAGAAGAAGATGTTTGGGATACTCACGAGAAGTTGAAGGTTGTGCCAAGGGATACCATACGGGTACTTAAGATATTAACCTTCTGAGAAGTTATGGCCTCGCCAGTACACAGTCATGGCTTGATGCACACGTTCATGTTCCTGAACCCTTCAAGACATCCCCTTTCGGTAATAGCTTATCATCCCACCCTGGTTGTATGCTCCCATCTCCTCTCTCCCAGGCTCCAATAGGCCCACCACGATTCCAATCACGATACTCTGACAATGGTCTACCAAGTACAAACCCTGATTCCAGCAACAGGTGGCAACATGAAGATGCGAGCTTTGATATTGGCAATGGGAATCAAGACAACCATGTGAGGTTTGATATCAGCAATGGGAATCAACGCATGGATGTGAGCTTCGATATTGGCATCATGAATCAAGACGAAGGTGCGAGCATTGATTTTGGCAACAGCAATCAAGGCAGAGATGCGAGCTTCAACGTACACGACGGAATTCAGAATGGCAGAGATGCCATTGATGGAGTTGATGCCGAGGTTTTGGAGATTGCTCAAGCGTTTCAGAGTCTTGGTAATGAAGGTATTTTTGAATTAGTATGTATCTATACTGCTCTCTACCCAATTCACATTAATTGCTTTCTTGATGATGGTCGCATACCAAAGTACCTTCCCTAAGCCGAAAGGGTGCAAAGCGATACTCCTGGATGCAAATGACTAGCCAGTACATCAGTTCGAAGAGTGGTAGAGGAATGTGGAAAAGATGAAGGGGCTCTCAGAGGAATGCAAGGAAAAGGTAAAGAGAAGGTCTGAGAACACTCAGCAGCAGGACGATTGCCTTTGCCTCAGTCATGAGAGGAAGACCTTCGGTAGCAAGCTGGTGCCTTATTGGGCTCTTTCATAGGGATTCATGTGACGATTTACCACCTGTAATTTTAGCACACCGGGAGTTTGTGTATTCTTAGAGGGTCAGATACCATAATATTACTTTGGAAATTATATGTCGACTAACTGCCAATACTGTTCAGTATCTTCTTGTATTGGATAGCTAGAAATCGACATACCAGGGCAAAAAAAAAATATGCTGGTGGATACCGTACAATTCAAGCGGATACCAGTTAATATTTATCAGTACCTAGCAACTGCCTCTCTTTGGTACAATCTCTCAATTCTGTTCCTGAGGCATGAGCCCTATAAGACTCATTCTGCGCGTTGACCTGACTCCTTATGGACGTTATCACAGATGAAAGTTACCGCTGCAGGAAAAAATTTAACCATTTTGGACTGATCACATGAAGGCGCAGGCAAATTATTGATGATGCACAGCCTCCATTTCAAGCCCTCTGATGGGGTTTACTCGTAGTCCCATAGATTTATGGAGGCTTACCAGCTGTATTGGAGCAATGTTATCTGTAGAATTCCTTTGAGAAGCTGGAATCTTCAGGCAGTATGTTCAAGTATACAACTCTCTCTGTTTAGGTTAACTACCACGTGCAGGTGGCATGCAAAGCCATAAGATGTAACCCATATACTCATGTCAAGATTATATGTTCATTCAAGAACTAATCGAAGCCTCTATTTCAAACTTTGGAGGCATAGCAACACAAATATACAATCACGCATGGAAGAAAGATTCAGTCGATGAATACATCAGCAAAATGTATTTTAGTAACTGGGAGCCTCCAGGAGTGTGTGAGAGGAGGTGGAGTGTGGACTTAGAAGGGTCAATTTCAGGAGAGAATCAGACTGTAGGAGAGCATTCCGGCTGGCATTCAAAGTAACTGGGATCTCAGATGACTGGTACGGGAGCACTATGGGAGCAGTGGTGATATGTTCCGAAGCACCTGGGACTGTCGCCCAATGAACACAGGAATCCCAAACTAACTCTGAGAGATGTCTGAGTTCTTAGCGATATTCTGTTGAAGGACGGCAGGGGTTATCTGGGATTCTCCGGATGTACACGAGCAATAGGAATACCCTCCACATATGATGTATAGATTATTGTTCATTATCAACTTCTAAATCATACTATAGTACCTAGCATCTCATTCAACATTCTACTGTTTGCATTGCTACATCAAGGAGAACCAAAGAAAATGACAAGAGATTCAAAAATGAAAGCAGGAAAACCAGGAACAATAACCTGGCTAAGCGATCGAATGATATCAATCGAACATAGTCTCAATGTCATCTACTAAATCTCCCATCTTATCAGGGCCGACAAACGCAGAAACACACAATTCATCAACGGCACAAAGAAGCTGGAGGCGCTCCATGTATTTCCAAATGATTTGGGCCTGGCGATTGGGCGACATTGGATTCCAATGTTGTTTGGCTCGATTTGTGATATCTAAAAGGTTGGCATTGAGAGGTTAGCTTGTGGTGAATCAAAGTCGAGTTTGAAAGACAATATGATGACTTTGCAGGGAAAAGAGGTGTGCCACCAGGAAAGGGGGAGTGCCAGATGTGAAGTGCAGGGTGGGCAACGGGAGTGATAATAGTGATGGAGGAGTGCGGAATGAAATTGAATGGCGCAAATCCAGGCCAATGATCACCTATCCAGCAGAGTAGCACATCCATTGTGAGCATTGCTGACTGGGGAGGGAGATGAAGAGTCTGGAATGAAATACAGGCGCTTCTAATCAAGGTCGAGGAGGGGATTGAGGAGTACCTATTTTACAAGAGGAGCACTGACAGAAGACGCAGTATGCAGCGCTGAATGAAATATCGAAGAGCCAATCCAGACTGAGAATTGCCGATGGGGATTGAAAAGCACCTATTATAGCGCAGGAGCACCATGGGAGGGAGGGTATAAAGCAGCCCACCATGTGTAATTGATGAGTGCAGTGGCTTCTGCAGTAATACAATCTATCACCATGGAAGGGCAAAATTTACCTCGATATTCATCTTGAGAAAACGTAACTGTAACCTTCTTTCCTGTGGCATGCTCAGACAGAGCACAACGAATCGCTGTGGCCACAAGTGCTAATGTCTGCGGTGCGAGAGGTTGAAAGCACGGCGATGTGGTTGGCTGTTGCCGGAAGCTATTGGCAGTGAGGAAAATCTGATGGTTGATCAAGTCAAGCATCTCCATCCACGTGAACCATGATTTCTCATCATTGATGACCATCGAGAGATAAGCATTTTCAAACCTGAACTCCTTATACTGGATTCGAAGCTCAGTCTCTGATCTCAAATCCAACCGGTAACTAGGGTCAACCATTCCACGAGCTGCATCTGCCAAACGCCCTCGAACGGTACTAATCTTTAGTTGTAACTGTGTAAACTATTTGGAGTTTAGTATCATAAGTCCAATCGAAAAGCAGAAAACAGAGTAAACACTTACATCTACTCGGGTTTGCTGATCGATTTTAAGAGATGGACCACTGGGCAATTGACATATAGATAGTGTACCTACAGGAGCACCAGCTAATGGCTGCTGACGATTGTGGGCTTCAATGGCTAGTTGCCAAGCTTCATCAACCATCAAGTACTTCTCATTGGAAATGATTGGCCAGGGAGTCTTTGTGAATACGATTGCCTCAATGAACTGTTTCGCTAACTCGAACATACCCTTTTCGTGTTGAGGAACATTGTGATCTCCACCGGCCTTTTTTTGAGGGACACTCTGGTCTCCACCAGTCTTGGGAAGCGGGGGCCCCTGGGCGGGTACAATGTCAGACTCGCATTATATGTTGTTGGTTGACTTTTGGTGTTTGAGCAATGGTGGTGCTATGGCACCGGCTGGATGTTGCAGATTTGGAAGTGAAGTGGGGGCAATGACAGTATTGGCACGGTTCTGTTTCTTTGGCAGTGGAACCCTTGTGATTTAAAATCTCTTATTATGGCGCGCCTGGTCTCGATGTAGTACCTCCTGCTGGTTGTCCAAATTGTCTTCTTTGATATTGGATGACAAGGTGAACTCTCAAGGGTCTTCACTCTCGTCAACACTGATCTCCTGATCAGTATCGCCATCCTCCTGCTTGATAAGAATTATACCACGAACATTAGCTGTCTCTAACTCTATACGCAAGTGCTGGGTTGGAGTTCAAACATTTGATCCGCAATGAAAATTGGCCTTCTTCTTCAATGCACGTGCAAGTGCCCTCTCAAGTTGTGCTTCTTGATTCTTCTGTGAATAGTGATTCCTCACCTGGCTGGCCATAGGATCCATGTTGATGAAGTGAAGTTGGGGAATGTAGACAGAAGTATATAAGGGTAAATATAGTATGAAGTTTAATTGAATAACAGGAAAATAGGGCAACAAAGCAACATGCAGTCAAGGAGGATGCGATTCGAGGCGTGCCTGGAAGAAGTGACACTTGGCGGAGGATGATGCAATTCAAGGCATGCTTGGAATGAGTCCGGAAGACAGTATCGGTGGTTCATAATTATATTTTCAATGCTTGTTCTGTGTTGTGATTTCAAAAGTGGCAGGTGCACCGGATTAGATGGATTCTTTATGCCCCCAATTCCCAAACGTTAGCACTCGTATCCAAGTACACGATTGATGCAAGCATAGAACGTTGGCTTAAGCCAACATCCCTCAAATTTGAACCAGATGCACCTGAAGATCTCAACACACCTGAAGAACTTCAGACATTAACATGGTTGTATCACTAACTAACTCTCAGGGCCGGACATATGTGGAATACTGGGAAATGGGTTGATCATGATCACCCCTGCAAATGACACTGCCGAAGTTAGTTCATTATGCTTCTAGTTTAAACCTAAGAGAGGTGACTGCGTGGCACAGAATTGTCGGTATGTTGAAGAATCTTACAGGACTTGGATGGAGGATAGAGTTGGGACCTTGGTGAGTGGCAATAGTTGAAGTTACATGGGTTCAAACTGAGTTTGTTGCTGATAGTGGATAAATATAACTTTCCAAATGCGGTATACCAGTTGGAAGTGCACCCTGTTTTGACGATATTCTGTTGTTTTAGGATTCTGCAGCAAAGTTAGCTGTCAATTAGTAAATATTGTGTGCAGAACTTCACTTTCCACGGTCCAAGTCTGCTGAAGTCACAGTATGTATGCAGTCAGTGTAAGAGAGAACGGAGAATTTAGATGTACAACGAAAAGATTCAACATAGAGAAAGAACGGTCAAGGTACAATGAAGACTCAGGAATAATCTAATCAATTACAGTTTTTGTCAATACGAAGATTGCTAGTGAATGGGTCATATATAGTCACTCACATTAAGATGTTGGGCATAACATCTTGTAAATACTGCATCATTAAATCGAAAACTCATTATGAGCCTCAATGCTACGATGTTGACTTAACACAAATATTGGGGTTCAAAGCAGCACATAAGAACGATATGAATGCATCATGAGGCTTCATCTGACAGTGGAAAGAACAATAACAGCATGCAGTTCTGTTCAATTGAGGTGCAGCTAGCATTGAATTGGCATGCAGAATCCAATCTAATGGTGGCGATTGGAGGCTCGCCTTACTTTGACAGTTACTTGTACTCTCAGAAACTGCCTTTTCTTTACTCAAGCTTTCATCATGATTTCTTCTTCATGTATACTTGCAATTGGACATTGGTGGAAATCAGATATTGTCTGGTAATGATTTGTAACAAACTTCAGGTATTCCGGATACGCGGTGTGTGGGCACTTACCGGTCATCGATTGAGCCACTGAGCAGAGAGTGGCATTTAGATTCTATCTCTTCGAGCTCTCTTGATAGAAATTGGTTCACAAAATCTATTTTAAGATATGGGTTTGTGGCGGCCCAAACATACAAGTTTGTCAAAATGTAGTTAAGTCTGCATTAGAAGTGTTGTGAATTTAAGCCTATTCTAGGAAGTGTGGTATACAGGTGAGCGGGAGTTGCTGGTCATCTGCAGAATCGCTGAGCAGAAGCTGTCCATTGAGGTTTACTCTCTCAAGCTGCCGCTTGATTATGGAGCCCAAACGACAGAAGCTATTTTAGAATCTTTGAAATCTAAGGTCGAAATATACTTTTTAGTCAAAATCCAGTTAAGTGTGGATCATTATTGCCAAGGGCTGTGCATCTACAGCAAGTATGTGGTGGACACCTTCCTCCAAACAATAGGTTGACATGGAGTATGACAATGATGGCATTTAAGTGGCGGCCTTCATGTACCAATCAAGCATGGATTCAGATATTAATCTGGGGCCGAGCAGGATGAGCTGCACCTGCACCTAAAAGTTTAGTGTCTCACAGATGACAGTCTGTGTGCTGGCAGCCACAGATTGAAAGGTAACACAAAGTGGATATACACGGTTGAGAGGCATGCCTGGAGTGGGATCGTCTGTGAATAATGAGTGCCTGCTTGTTGAAATTAGCCTTTGAATAGAATATGCGTGTGGTGTCAAATCTGGGACCATCACACTTAACAGGAGAGTGGATCTGAGGTGTGCCTGAACTCCATTCCTGAGGGAGGAAATACACAGCTGTATTCTTCGGGTAAGGCTGCAATACGCGAGCCGTGTATTAGCATACGATACATCAACTCGATATGGCTTAGACAGTCGTCCTAACCCTGGATAATTAGAGATATACTGTGCTGGATCTGTCTCAGGAGAATCGAGATGTTGATAGCGATTCTCTTGTGCAATTGACTGTAAATTATCCAGCATTGTTAATTCAGTGAATATCTCAAATTCTTTTGCAATTATAGTGTCCGGTGCGTCTGAAATAGATAAGCAACAAATAATTGGAATCACACTTTGAGGTTCAGGTGCACCTGATAACTGGAATCCCGTTAGCTGATTGCGGTATCACAATTCCTCACACACAATATATGATGACGCCGATATGTTACTGCAACTTCGACAGATTGACCCAACGAGAAATATATGGCACCCCGGAATTTGACCTAGTCGACCATTTAACTGGAGCACCTGCTTGTCATACCGTATTGGATCATTCAAATGAGGCTATGTTACAGTTTACCAGATATCTGTTTATCATTGACTTCATCTCATATTGATCACTATAATCGACTAACACGAAACGGAATCGAACTCTAATCAATACTCCTCCCACCCGCCTTATTCTCCATACCATTTGACCATTTTGCATCAGTTGGTCAGATTGTGTTGGTTGAATGTTTAAAGAGGCATCCCTTGATTACACTACCCAGATAATTATCGTTCATCCTCACCATCTGATGGCATGACGTCTCCTGGCTCCAAAAGCTGCTTCATATAGTTTTTCCGACACTCCAGAATGTGGTATACCATCAAAGTCATGATGTTCGGTCATCTCATCCGGCCATGCAAGCCGCTCATTGGTGCCACTCCAGAGTAGTGTTAGCAACGGTTCCAGATTTAGACCCAGCCAGTTTTATAGGTCTGCATGGCAACGGCCTTACCCTATCAAAATTCGACGATTTTTTAAGCGAACCATCACTTTAATGCCACAAATATTGATCAGAGAGTTTAGAGTTTGGTATGTAAAATATGCAGCTCAGCACGGCGCATCTTTTGGCCGTCTCCGATTTTTGATATCTTCACAAAAATGACAATAATTTCAAAGCAGCTTGCTGAGTTTTGAAGATATCAAAAATCGGAGACTGCCAAAAGATGCGCCGTCTGAAGCTCCATATTTCACATACCAAACACTAAATTATCTGATGAATATTCAAGGGCCCAATTGAGGGAACCATTTGGCACAAACCCGGACCGAACTGACTGGGTCTGGGTTTTCTTGGAACTGCTATAGTTGAAATGGTCCTAAAACGGAACCGTTGCCAACACTACTCCAGAGAGCTGGTGGAGATTACTTACTCTGTTATCATTACCAGTTGGTCCCGTGTTCAATAGCCATGTGTGTGGAACTCTGTTTTGCCCCAGTTGGACAACCTGTACAAATGCTTGCCACTGCTCATTCAACACCCAGATCTGCTGAGATCTTACTGCATGGTTTGCTGCTGTGAGATTGAGCCCTGTCCCACCCACTTTGGGTGTAGTTACAAACACAGAGGGATTTGCCGAATCATGGAATTTGAGCTGCATTTCTGTGCGCTCATCATTGCCCATTTCGATATACATGTAGACAATATCCAAATGATCCGCAAAAAACTTTGTGAGACACCATTTCAAATGATGATATTGGCCTGGCAGTGGACAAAATAGCACTGCCTAGTGACAAGGAGGTGAACGAGACAGGGCGCATTTATTACTTTCAGGCTGGTGCAGGAGCACATCATTTGATGCCTCATGTTCGTCGGGTTCTGGATACCCCGCAGGTTCCTTGAGAAGCATTGGCAGAAATGTGTCTCTCAGCCATCGGAATATTGGGGAATCCACCCAAGTGTCGAGTGGCCATTCATCATACCATTGTCCTGAAATGGCATTCCAATTCTCGGTGTCTTCCAATACCACTGAGAAGTATGCCAGCCACCAGCTGTGTACCCTCGACGCTCCTGAACCACCCTGTGAAGTGTATTTCTCCACAAGGATCTTCAGTTTAGCTTGCTCTTCTTCAGTCCATTCGAAATCAACATGGTGTACATTCTCCTTCATTATCTGATCATGTGCTTTCCCATTCGCCAGTGTCAATTCCGACCACCTCCTTATCAACCAAGGCTTTGAATTATGAATCATCTGGTGTGCCGCATCCTGTTGAGCATCATTGTCTCCAGTCCGGATGGCATCCATCAAACATTTCACTGCGGAATATTGTGCCTCGGTGCAGTGCATTTCCATTACAGTATCATCCTCTGGATCTTTAAGTACACCTGAAAACAGCCACATTGGCTGAAAACACCAGTTATAGACTGAATGGAATCCTGGCATTGCAGTGACTTGAAGTTTGAATTCAATTCTCGCATTCATCGCAATTCGCCAGCCCACACTATTTTTCGTCTTTTATCGATGGGACACATCAAAAATCCCAAAACTCCAAGAACAGTTTGAGAGTTGGCCATTGCTTGATGGTATCGCTCTGGATGTTAAGTTATCATATGAAACATGGTGGATATTCCATCAGTTTTGCAGCTTGTCAAGACTGGTGTTCAGATTCTCGTGTGTGAGATTTGCATTTTTCTTTTGCAACAAGTTAATGAGTTTGAAATCTGTTGCATATGTCATTTCATTGATGACACTCTTGAATGTCTCTTCAACTCCTGGCATTGTCACCACCAGGATTGGTTCAAGGGCGGATGTTAGTGCTGGATGCCCCGGCGTCGGAGATTTCTGGATCTCAATGACGTAGCGGGACACTGAGTTATGCCTCCGCAATGGATACCATTCCTGTTCATCACCGATTATCCCTGGAATGTTGTTCTGTACCATATTCACCCGCTCTGCAAGGGTATTCCCCCACAACATCAACAACGGTAACCCCATTACAACTTTCTCACTCAGCAGTTTCCATATTATTGCTGCTGCCACCGAGGTGAAAGTCTTTTCAAGACCCATTTCATTTACCACCAGTGCTTCTGGCATATCCGCAACCCTAACCCACCTCCTTATGATGAACCAGATGGCACAAACCTGGTACCCCCGAAACTTAGTTCCAGGCATGCCTGGAATTAAATACTTGTTGCGTCGAACCCGATCATCTGTTCATTGCCGAATTGGATGAGCATTCAGCAGCCTGACCGCCTCCTTCAGACAGTTGTGTTCAAATTCGTTGATGATTGTGTTGAGAACAGTGCTCAATACTGAACTGGTATTATCTGGATCGAGGACCTCCTCGCCATCCACTTCCTCCTAAACGTCTCTTGCACCTTGGTCGGTCTTCATTTCATCCTCAATGATCTCTTTCAGTTGCTCCGAGGTAAGTTGGGCTAATGGGCTCATACTCTGGTGCTCCTGAAAGTCATCATGATGATAGGTATTTCACAGACAAGCATTTGGACCCAATAAGTATGTGGAATATAATCAATTCTATTCACTCAATCAGAACTCACATTAATACTACAATCAGTCTCTTTTCCACCTATCTCCTCATCCACTACTCTTTCATTTCCATTCGATCCCTCTGAAGTCTAAGTATACTAATTAGCAGTGGGGCATAACTAACCGGGACAAGGCTAGCAGGGATTACCTTGGCCAGTTTCATTACGTGCTCCGCAATATTCTTCCCTGTAGCTGCCTTCAATTCTACCAAAAATAGTTTCAAATAGTGTCCCAGTTTCAACTTCAAGGTATTAGAAAGGGAACTGTTGGATGAAATCTGACCATATAGATGGTCATTCATCATTTGCCCGGGTGCATATAATTTCATATACTTTTCATCAAATTCTTCCTGTGTAATGTTGCACATGTATATCACAGTCACACAGTATGGTTCTTTTGGGCTACGATTATGTTCGATGAAATCAATCAGCTCCTCCCAGTGCCTCACATCTGTGTATGAAGCTTGGAGTTGATTGCTGAATGTCTGGTCATTGTTGCCTTTCGGCACTCAATGAATCAGAACCATGAAAGCTGTATTTGACAACTCTGGGAGGTTATCTATTACTTGATTACCCACGCGCTCTGCCAACTCAGTCGCCGGTTGCTTGTTGCCTCGCCATCCCTTCTTCCTCGCCTTCTGAACCTAGCTTGCACATTTCTTGAAAAACATTGCCACCCACTGTCGCTGACTCCATTTGGCATTATTGAAATTGTCCAAAGGCAACCAAATCACGAAAGTCTGCAGAAATCAGCAACCAGCGTCTCTCAGTGCAGGGGTCCATCTCAAAGCTGTTTCAGACGGCTCTGTCCCAGAATAATGGACCGATACTTCTTTTCCAGACACCCAGCCACCTACACTTTCTTCCAGTTGTTGAAGGTACTAAAGTCGGACTGCCCATCCTTTTGGTAAATTGCTTCAAGAGGAATTCTGTTTGCTTCACGCTGATTGGGGCTTTGCGTTCAGAACCGCCCATGTGCGACGAATTGTTGCTCTCATAATCTGCATAGTATTCATCAGAAGAAATCTTTACCAATTGGAGCAAATGAGCAATCCCTGCAACATCTGTCCTGCGCAGTTCCACAGCCGGCTGAAATTATTTTGTTAGCAGGCTAATGGGGGTTCTCCCAGGTGTGCTGGTAAGTTGTCCTGGTGCAGTGGAGGTGGAAGAAGTTGGCAGAATGACTGGATTGTTTCCAGGTGGTGCTGGGGGCACTCGAGGTGCGCCTGGAGATGATGGCCCATGTCCTGTGCATTGCTGAGGGGGGAACATTTGAGGTCCACCATATCCTCCTTGGGGGAAATTATATGCTTGCCACGATGGCCCATAACTTGGACATCCTTGGGTCGCACCAGTGCTTGGTTGTCAGCTTGGTGTTATGTTGAATGGAGCCTGGTGGTAGAACAGGGGAGCACCTGGAAATGGTGGCTGCAAAGGTGGGTAACAATACCCTGGTGGTGGTGGATGGAAGTAATTTCCGGGTTGCCGAAAGTGAGTGACTTTGCTCGGTGTATTTCCAGCATTGTCATCTGATACTCCCACATTGTCATCTGGGCGTTGTTGAGAGCCAAACAGCCCACCTGTTGGAGCCATAATGGTTGTCTTCACTGGAGATCTGTTCCTTGACCTTGTAGGTCAACAAAAGATTGGTAGTAATCAAATTCTCAATTCAATTGGTGATTGCAAATGAAGCGGAGTATAGTTGAGAATATTGAAGGTAGCAGTGAGTTTTGGCAGCATGAAGGCCTCTTATATCCATCTTAGTTGTCACGAACTGTGGTGTTTCACTTCACCTGTGATCCCATAACACCCAGCTGTGACAAAGAAATCATAATCACACACATTCCGCCTTTTTTTGTTATATGCTCGAATTAGTATAGTAGGATCTTGGATAGAAACTCACCATTGTTCAGTTCATGACCGTAAAGGTCATAAAAGGGATACGACATTATATCTCCAGGAACCCAACAACATCTATATCCCGTTGGAAGGTTAGCACGACTAGGCATTTTGCACTACACATGTGTGTGTGCGACCTGCACTTCATTCAATATGAGGCCTTGTTAGTCGAGCAGCAACAGTGATTTCTTCCTTTTGAGCTCCTTGTGTTAACCTCATTGTCTGCTCAGGATTCACCCACCGGTCAAGCATCGTTACTGAAGAAAACATACTTCCAGTCTATCAGTTCTCAATGATCATTGAGCGGGCATACAGCCAGCTAGAATACCTACCTATTCATTGTATTAAGCTGATGATATCCACTGCTTGAGGCTCGAGCATTGACATACTCTGCACAATGGTGCAATGATGTAGTATACGATAAGGCCGATGGTAGTAGCACCTGATGAACAGTATTAAAAGTTGATCGTACTGATGACAAAAGAAGCTTTCTTTACTAAGGATTTTCAGTAGATAATGTACAGCATTATTGTGTGGGATTTGAAAGATATTATCCTAGTTTGTGAACAAAACTGATTGTAAAGTGATTTTGTTTTACCCCTCCTCTACAGTTGGTGGGGTGTGATGCGGCTTTGAAAGTGATACGCTAACCTGAGTTAGAGTTAGCTCGCTTTGAAACACATATCCTTGAGGCTCGAATCCAGCAACAAACCATACCCCTTAAAGCATTATCGAGATTCGTCAGCATACTGAGCGTATGTCAAATATGGTCAACACACGCGGAAAACATGTTAAAAGCTTCCCCTGCAAAAAGGCATTATGCAACGCAAACCGACTGGAAGCTCACTATCAACAATATCACTGAATATCGATGAATGAAGGGCTATTACCCAACAGGATTCAACTATCTGCCGCCTTCCCTCACCCTGAGGGATCATGGTTTGAGTACAATAGGTGCACCTGAATGGCCATCACCAAGCTGTCAATTACTGACCTACTCATAGACAACATACCGGCTATACCACCACCTGAAGATACTTCCAATGAAGAACCTATAGGCCCTCCGCAGCCTGATATCTCCAGTACCCCTGATCCAACAAAGACAAAGGCTTATAGGCAGGTAGTTGGAGTGGAAACTGCCGGGGGGAAAGCATATGGCCAAGCGACCAGATTGTACAACAAGCATCGAAAGTACTCAGAACAATGGTGTCCATGGAATCCATTTCACTCTGCACACGACTTTCAGCAGGCTCAATTGTTTTGCCAGCACATGAAAACATAGATAGATCAACATCTCAGGTGTGGACTGGACAACTTCAAAATTGAGTCCTTCCAATCAGCAGATGCCATGCGAAAGCTCCTCTCTGAACTCGATTTCGGGCTCAGCAATGATAGTTGGATTGAAGATACCTCACATATCTTTGGAACATTATACTACAGGGATATTTTCTAATGTATCCAGTTCCTCCTAGCACATCTTCCTTTTCAGGCACACCTCGATTTCAAACTGGTGCACTATTCTGACTGTGAGGGCTATCGAATATACAGTGAGATGAACACAGGTGATTGCTGGTGGCATACACAAGCTCAACTTCCAGCCAGAGCGACAATTGTGCCAGTCATTTTTGCATCCGACAAGACTTGCTGGACCAATTCTTCTGGTGATCAGTATGCCTGGCCACTGGATCTCACAAATGGTAATGTTTGGAAATATATCTGCCGGACATCTATAATACGCACCTGGTTTCTGGTCGGCCTGATACTATGTCCACCGAAGGGTGCCAAAAACATTGAAGAAACATGGCATTCTGCAGTTGGAACTATGCTATCTCAAGTCAGGCATCTTGACATCACTGGCCCTGGCTTGAAATGGGATTGTGCCGATGGATTCCAGCGAAAATGTTACCCTCTTTTGGCTGCCTGGGTTGGGGATTATCCGGAACAAGTCATTGTTGCTCAAGTCTCATATGGCTCATGCCCAATATGCGAAATTCATAAAGGTGTGCCGATGGGGCATTCCTCCTTTCGACCACTTGATAACTCAAGAGATCAGCATATTTACTCGGAGCTGCTGCAGGACACTAATATTGATGCTCTGCACACTCTCGGTGTCCACCCAATCCGCAACCAGTTCTGGCAATACCCTCTCTGCAATGTCTATCAGTTTTGGCAGCCTGATGAATTGCATCAGCTGCTCTTGGGTTGAGTTAAAGACTTATTAAACTAGCTACTCAAATACCTGAAAGCGGGACAGGTCAAGAATCAATTTAACAATCGATTCACATCTGTGCCATGATATTCTGGACTCCAGAACTTCTCGAAACCATTGTATTCATTGAAAAGCTGCACCTGGCAAGTTAAAGAGATCCGTGGAATGATCAGAACACTGGAAGTAAATTGCACTCCAATTCTTGTCTGCTCCAAGGATAACGGGAAAACTGCAGTGGAATCAGTCTGCAATGAAATGGTAATGGGAGCAGTGCGGACATGATGTGAATTCTCTCTACCTGTCAGCTAACAAAATTACTCGGATCTATCACTCAAAGAACTAGACGATGCGTTGAAGCAATTTTACCAGAAGAAAGGAGTTTTTGGAGTACAGAAAATGTCGAAGTCTGCAAAGGCCAAAGTAGATGACCAGTTGGCAACGCAATCCCATCAGGTACACAAACAAAAGTTTCCTTAGATTTGTACTGGAATGGAGGCCCTTGTGTATGGGGCTGAAAAGGTTTCCTCAACGAAATGTACGCAATTTCAGGTGCACCTGAATAGAGCCCAGTAAGCAGCAACCACTTGGTCATATGCTGATCGTCACAAGGTAATTGAGCGATTGGAGCACCAAATTCATCAAGTGACACCTGCTAAATGCAAGCTTTTCGATAAATTATTCCAACATCATGAGTGACATTGATTGCAGAAAGATGGGACCAAGGCAACCGGTCCCAGAAGCATATTCGCAAAACAATCTGCACCGATGAAAACTACAGCCAAAGACGAGGCTTACGGGGCGGCAAGCATGACTGCCTACATGCGAGTCCAATTTCAGATCAGCCTATCCAATGCTGAGACAGGAGCCACGACCTGGTGCTTGGCTGATACAGAGTACTTCACAATGCAGCTGGAGAGATCAATATATAGCTTCACCTTGAATGATCAGAAGCGGTTCGAGAAGGAACTCTCCATCTGCTTGATCAAGTTTGAAAGTGGGTGGGAGACAATCGGCATTCAGGCGGTCCGAAAAACATTTGAATAGCACGTAATACAATTTGGATATCCAAAGATGCATCCCGTGAGCCATATATCAGAGTCAATTCGCCAAATGGGTTCTGGTGACACATTCACCACTGATATTTCGGAATTGCTACATATCGCAAAGATGAAAGAGACATATCAATATAGCAACGAAGTCAATTACATTTGACAAATGCTTAAGCATAATGACTGGTGTACCAGTCTTGACTATATGGTGGAGACACTGTCACATCTTGCACTCCAAAGCTGGTACGATGTTGCCTCTGCAAATGTTTTGAACCTACTGTCCGCAACTGATAAAGGGCGAAGTATACGCACAGCCCATCAGTTACGTCTCCAAACATTTCAGCAGAAGCCCTCCATCTGCCCGGTATCACAGCAGGTATATCATTTGAGTGAAACGCATGTCCGTGGAGTGTGGAGAAGTATCAAATTAATGTCCCTCAGAGATGCATTAGAAGATTTCGGAATTCCAAACTTTGGACAGCTGTTCCGCTCTCAAATTAAAAATGCCTGGGTACACCACGTTTCAGGACTCGTGCTCGGATATGATCAGAATGTACTCATTGACAGTATATTTATTAAACTCCAGAATGGGCTGTTGTACTACCATCAACTATTTCACAACCCTACTTCTGTTGAGCATCTGGGACTTGATTGCAAGGTAGAATATACCAATGCCAACCAAGAGATTATGCCTGAAGTGCATAACATCTGGGCCCAGTATACGCAAAGTGAAGAGAATGACCTCAATAATACCTTCCAAGGACGAATTTCTTCTATTCCTGTATTATACTTCAGCTGGACTCCACCGAATTAGATCCTCCAATCTCGGGAGCACCTGCCAGCCGGTAATGCAATATTGAGCATTTCGAAGAGGTGAAAAATGACTCAACAATGGGTATTACGTCCTCGAGCACAATAATATGCGGTGGTGATTCGAACAAAGTTCAATGATCATCATGGTTGGGCTGATTGTGTTGACGGGTTCATCAAGGTTGTCAAACAGATGAATAAGATGCATATTGTACCCGTTGGAGCAATAGTTGAACCTGTACCTTTGGTGTGGGAGAATGCTGCATTGGGCAGCATCGATAGCGTATGGCATGTGAATGATCATATCGATTTAGATACCTACTGAACTGAATATTAATCAGATTAGAATGCCTGATTCGGTGTGTAGATGTGAGATATATTATCAAATTGTTCTATTCGACATTGATATTATATATTATCACTCCTGGAAAGTCTGGCTTCAGGTGCACCAGAAATGTCTTCGCTACGAGTGTCATAGTCCCAGCAGCTTCGAAATGTTACCAACTTAAAGGCATGATTTTATAGCATTCTGAAGACAACTTTATACTCTTTAGAATATTGTTGTATTCTGTTCCAGTACTTCAGAAGCATTAAGGAGCACCTGAAAGTACTTCCCAGAGCACCTGAGAAGTACATCATTTTGAAATCAGCCTGTTCAGGAGCTTGTGGGAGCCACTGGAAGGATCGGTGTGGCTGTTCAGAATAGCTCAGTTGTTGAGTTATGACTTCCAAACCATTTTACATTTTGCTGATGAAGTTGTTGCACTCAAATTCTGTCAGGGGAAGGTGTTCAACCTGTTATTGTGCACATTGTTGCAGAATTCTTGGAGGTGCTGTTTCAACAACTGCTTATGTTGCTCAGTCCAGCCATTACTCTGCAGGTACATCAGCAAAATGTAAATCGGTCCGGAAGCAACAAACAATCCTCCCAAACACTGTGGGCGTCCTCACCTGTGCTTCTAAGTATTTTCAGATGCTCCCAGACCCCCCTGGAGCTAAGCAAAGTGCTCTCAGACTGTGCAAGAGCATGCTCAGGTGCTCCTGAAAGTACCTGCAGTTATGGAGGTGCACTCCGGATACTAAGAGCTTTGACTTATAGGATAGAAAAATTTGGAATATCTGGAGACCTCTGCACAGATCTGTGGCAGACTTTGACAGCAGCTCTCGGGGAGACTTCAAGAACAGCCAGGACCGCTACGCAGCACTGTGGGAGACTTGGTGCCATATTCTCACAGGTGGTTCTTACATAACCACATGGTATTTTGTCCTATCATATTCGTCTTTGTTACAGTCACAAGATTCGCTACATCACAATATGGCATGCATTATATAAGTCTCTTGATACTTATACATACGGTCAATCTGGCCGCAGATCGTAGTGGCGCATAATCGGAGTAGCACCTGGACCCGCCCATTGAGAAGCATAGGAATCAGGTGAGGAGATATAATACTACCGGGCATTGAGGATCCACAAAATCTTGGACAGAGCGAGTGAGACCAAAAGTTAGGAAAAATTGAGTGTGTATTTTCATTGTATGAGAAGATGAGATGAAAATGAGATAACATCTATCTATACCAGGGTCTGCCGAACATATACTCTGTGTCACACTGTCTACCTCCATTACCCCTCCCTTTATCACCATACACCTGCCGTCACTCCTTGAAAATGTACTTCAAGGCCGTATTCGAGCGTCTTCGGAAATGCACATGGAGACTGAGATTGACTGAACTCAAAGGTCCACTTGGAGGCCATAATCGAGCAAGTTTGAAGATGCACTTGGAGGTCCAGATTGAGTGAACTCCGAGATGCACTTGGAAGCCGTAATTGAGTGTGTTGGGAGATAAACTTGGAGGCCATGATTGATTACCATTGAAGGAGTACTTGGAGGCGATTGATTTGGAGGTGATTGATTTGGAGGTGATTGATCTGGAGGCGATTGATCTGGAGGCGATTGATCTGGTGTTAGTCAATCTGGAGGCAGTCAATCTGAAGGCAGTCAATCTGGAGACAGTCAATCTGGAGGCAGTCAATCTGGAGGCAGTCAATCTGGAGGCAGTCAATCTGGAGGCAGTCAATCTGGAGGCAGTCAATCTGGAGGCAGTCAATCTGGAGGCAGTCAATCTGGAGGCAGTGAATCTGGAGGTGGTAGATCGGAAGGCATGTGCGATGGAAGCTGAGACTCTATTCATTGGATAACTAGTAATTGTCGGAATTTAGAGAATTGAGTACAACAAGATCCGCTGAGAGCTGAGAGACTTGCTGGGAGCAGGAGACAGTTGATCTTGGGATGATGCAGTACTCGGTGTATTCTGTACTCAGTGTTAACTCATGATCATGGCATGGAGAGATAGAGAAGGATGACTCAACTTCGTGTTCATAGTTGATGGTAGAGTTGAGGACAAGAAAGACAGAGATGAGAGGAGATAGGGGAAATCATCATGAGAAACTGGGGCTTAAGAGAATTTCGTGTGCAAATCAATTTACCATCCCCGATACAGCAGGTATGAGTCCTGATCTGGAGGGTAATATCAGTGATACGAGGTCTGATAAACCCAATCAGGCAAGTCGTACTCCTGATTTCTCATATCCACTCATTTCCTCCATATCGTTCTCATCTTCCCCCATCTCTCTCTTTCTCCTCCACAACACTACCATTATCACAGATCAAAGTTAAGTCATTCCTCTCTATGGCTCCTTGCTGTGATCTTGAGTGAACACCGAGTACAGCATTACACCGAGTGCAGCATACACTGAGTACAGCATCCACCGCGTATAGCATACACTGGGTACAGCATACACTTAAGATTGTCTATCATCCATTCATTCTCACGATTTCAAGTTGACCCCTGATTGTAGCTTCCGCTTCCAGCATACCTCTCCACAGATCGACCGCCACCAGCCAGCTCTCCATAAGAGCTTTAAAGGTAAAGTCAGCTGATTCCATTCCCACGGTTGTGACTTAACTAACCAATGAATAGAGTCTCAGCACCCGGTATGCCTCTCATCGACCGACTGCAGATCGACCGATTCCACACTACAGTCTACAGATTGACCGCCTGCAGATCTAGTTTCTCCAGATTGACTACCTCCAAGTTCTCATCTAATCTCGCTTGATAATAGTCTGCAAGCACATATCGAAACTCGCTTGATCATGGCCTTGGAGTGCATCTCTAAATTCACTTGATCACCGCCTCCAAGTGTATCTCCAAGATTGCACAATCACGGACTTCTAGTGCATCTGCAAATATAGTCAATCACGGCCTCGGAGTGTATATCTGAGTACACACAATCAGCATCTCCAGGTGCCCCTCGAATTGCTCTCAAGTACCGCCTGCAGCCAGTCCAGATATACTTTGTGTAGATGGGTATATATATAAATACATAGATATATGGATGAGAATACAAACTGAATACATGAGTTTTAAACATTGTTAAACAATAAGCAGTAGCTATGATTTCCAGGTGCACCACAGTGTTCCCAAAGAAGATGATGTTTGCCCAGACTGCTCTACAGTGATCCGATGTGCTCCCAGGCTTGTTGTTGGTTCTCGCAAGCTTGTGGTCGGCACTCCCACACTTTGTGCAGGCACTCCCATATGCTCCCAGGTATACCTGAAGGCCACTGCATCGGTCCAGTTAGCTCTGGGATTTGACTACCCTGGGATTCTGGTCCGACAACTCTCATACACTCCCAGAGGCTTCCAGTCCCAAAAATACATTTTGCTGATGTTACTGCATCCTTCAACTAGAATGACCCTATTCCGCACCATGTATTATTACAACCATCTGATGCTGATCAAGAGACCAAACTCATTACAGCTAAAGTCAGAGATGTAAATGCGCACTGTGCCCAAAGAATTTGCAGAAACTTAGGAAACTCTCTGCTACAACTTACTTGATGCACAGAAGTGCCAGATAAAGTCTGTGGGCAGAAATTAAATTATTTCAATTTTGGACAAAAAGTACAGCTCTGGATGAATCATTTCTGGACAACAAGGCCATCCAAAATTCTTAATTACAAATTCAGGAAGCCATATACTGTTGGTTAAGTCATGGACATAAATGCTTCAAAATAGGATCTGCTGAAGACAGTGTATCACCAGTTAATCAGTACACTACCAGTTTTTGCGAAATCATTATATCAACCACCTCCATTAGTAGTCAACGACTTCGAAAGATGGAAAGTTCATTATATTCTAGTCTCTACAATGTACTATTGGAAACTTCATTGTTGTATACAGTTGGCTTGATACAAATATATACCTATACATTGGGTATTTATGGACAATATTGGGCTACTATGGAGCTGGTGGATAAGTTCCACTGCAACTATCTTGGAAAGCTGCTATAGTAAGTACATAAGGAAGCTGCGGCAGATGCAAGTGGAGGAAAGTAATTAATTCAGCAATTTTGTCTTTTCTTTGATTAAACCCAGTTCAATACAAATAGCTATAGCATGGGGTGTATTATCTTTCAATATAGTCAAGTCGAGGTGGAGTTTCTCCATGTGCCATATCTACAGGACAATCATGGAATTTGGTTCCTATTTGTTTGTTTGCTATTGTCTCATAGTATGTGGATAAGCAGCCTGGAAAATCTGTGGCTTGGTAGGGATATTGTACTGGTGAGGTAGTATACTAGAGATTAGAGTAGCTACTTTAGCATGTGACACAGCTGGGTAAGTTCTAACCTGAACTTGACCACTTGTGGGAATTAACATCCTCAACACGAACCATTCCACCTTGATATCTACTTCCAAGAAATCTGACCTATGAGCAATTATACATTTACAAATACAGTCTATTCTCATACTTAGCCAAATGTGGGCATATGTGCCCTTACAACATGGAGAAGTAATATAGTATAACTCTATAATTTAAGTCATTGCATATCATTTTGAATATGCCAACAATGCAGCATCAATATGACATCAATAAACCATTCAATCTGGCCTTCTGTATTCTATTATTGTGAAATTGATCTCACAATGAAAACAATTGATATTGTTGCAAATTCTGTATTACCCCCTAAGTTCAGCCAATGTATACATTTATAATGAATTTAACATTAATACAGGATTAACTCAGCATCAATAAATTGGGCTTTTTTGGTATAGTAAGTAACTGTAAGATTATCAATGTCAACCTTACCGCATACTCCGAACTCCAAAATGTCTAATGTCCGCTGATACACATCCAGCCTTATATAAGATACATAATTACATTTGTTATCAAGGCAAGATGACCAAGCGGTCTAAGGTGCCAGATCCGGACCCAGTTTTCCTGGTTCGATTAGGGTGCATTGTGGTCTTGAAAGAGGCGGGGTTCGAATCCCACTCTTGTCAAGTTTCTTTTGTTCCGTGCCCGGTAGCCACCCATTTAATGGGCCAGAAGACAGTCTGAGGTGAAGCGATGCCGCCTCCTACATACGTCCAATCGGCGAACGTCTACCTTCATTAGCGAAATACCGTTTGCTCCATCACGTGCACAGAGCCGCAACTTAATTCAACCGCTCTGGGTATCTGTTGCTAGTATAGATCTTGAAACAGATTCAAAGACTGGCAAGCTCAAATTTACTTTTTTGTTTACGGATAACTACTGTGCTCTCTGGAAGGAATTGGTTAGCAGAAACCTCATTCTAGGACATGGATTTCGAATTCCCCTTGCAATCACAACCTTCGACATCAGAGGGTAGAGGTAAGATTACGGCCCAAAATATACAGGCATTGCCACCCACGAAGAATGCGATACTCGAAATTCGCTCTCGTGTTACCGACGTCATAGCTCAATGCGCTCCAAATCCACTAGAGAAGGATAGGCTCCTAGAGTAAACCTCCAAAGATGTAACGATCACAAGGGACACCGGTGACAGAATTGCCACAAATCAGTCGCTCTGTTGTCACTGACAGCACCAGCTCTTTCGTTTGCATCAAGCTTTACCTCCTTCGAAACCAGCATAGAAATACCCAATCATAGATCGCCAAACCTTTCCTTTCGGGGTATCTCGGGAATCCGCAGTACATGAAATTCGCTGCCAGAACCCGCAAGCATGCATGGACACCTGATTCCATTTTATCCCAACAAGTAGCAGTGTTGGAACGTGCATAAGCAGCATATGTCTTTCAATGGTTCGGATTACTGTCACCCGGTTTTCTGTGCATTCTCGCTCTGTAAGGCTCTTGAGATATACTGCGCACGAAATTTGAACCAAGAGAATGGTCGGAGAAACAGACGCCAAACCATTGAAGGGAGCAAGCTCAAATTTCTGCCTCTGTAGCCGCTTTCTCAGCCAGACAATCTCCAAATGGAATCATCATCTTAGACTCGTTGTCTAGCTTCTGTACCAAGTCATATCTCTCATGGTGTCGAAACAGTCTCGGAAATCCTCACGACGGGGTACCAGTAGCACATCCAAGCTTACATTCACACCCACCAGGCCGCCCTGCACTCCCTAGAATCGTGATATCTGTCTCCATGACACCCACTATCATTACCTCAAGGTTCCATTTAATTCAATCTTTCACAGTGCCTCCATCCCTCATAGCGCCTCCATCTACCACGTATCTAGAACCCGCCATCACAACCGACGTCCTCGCCGAACCAACATCAGTTCCGAGCCATAGCACAGCTTACGATAGCTGGGAGAACTGGTCCAAGGGTACTCGGGCTCGGGTTATGATTGGCTTTCTTGTGTTTGGGTTGGCAACCGTTGCGTTTCTGCGGTTTCTGTTGAAATAGGCGCAAAGGAAGAGGAGGGCCGTGGCGGCGCTGACAGAGGATGAAGAACGGGGGCTTACTCGCTTTCATAATCGTCAGTGCCCAGTACCCTCACGAGTACCAGATGATCAAAAAGGATTTGAAATAAGTGCTCTTCGTGGAAGCGTAGTTAAAAACAGTGGTGGCGGCTGTAATAGTGGAAACAGTGATTGAAAAAGCGAAATTGGTGTTCCTTTCAGTAAGATGAGTGCCGAGGAAAGGTTGCGAATGAATATCTTTGGTCCTGGAAAGGATAGAAGACTAGCTACAGTCAACAACAGTGGCCACGAAAATGGGTGGCACGCTTGGAGAGGTGGCAGTGTATGAGGAGGAAACCACAATGCACCTCCTTCGAGGTGTGAAATCAATTATCAAAGCTCCAGAAGAGCGTACGACGCCGGGGCTGGAATACCATCACCAGCGACTCCAATGGTAAACCATTAGGGTGTCTAGCGGTTTCAGTTTCCATGGACCGTTTCGACGGCGGAACCATTAGCGGGGTAGTCCGACTTGAATGTGTTGGTCCGGGATTTAGCTTCTTTTCCTTTTCGGGAAGGGTGTATTTTTCTTTCCACTGCGTTTGTTGTACGAGGATCTATTTATTGATCTAGCCCTAGTTTTTTTGTTTTTTCATTAATATATGGGGCTTGCTAGAGGTTTGAGTGATATTGGAATCCACGTACTTCAATTCATTGGTGTTCAGATCTTGGGGTTGTAGATGCGGGAGACCGCACTTCGACCCGCTTAGATTGACCTATCGTTACTGGAAACATTGCACGCAAACTTTTCTCTCTCTGGTAGTTCTAAATACGGAACATCACAAATTTCCTGCCAACTGTTCTGGTGTTCACGCCGCCAATACTTTCGAGGTAGCATGCATTCACTGCCTCTCTACAACGTTCCTACTTCTATCTGGTAGAACGGAAGAGATCTGTAATATTTAAGTGTATAATAATACGGAGCTCGTTGAGGAATGCTTCCAGAAGCCCCGTTCACCCTTGCATACCATCCTCGGGAAGCAGCATTGTGTGGGTTTCACTGAAAGAAAGACGGGCAAGTATATTGTAACTGACATTGATTCTGTCGCTCCCACAAACATTCGTATAAACAACCGTGATGAGTCGGCACGACAGCAAATGTCGAGGCTAGATAGGCCTGTGCCGGCATCCGTCTGTTCCAACACCTCAGACCGTTAAATGTACAGGTAATTCGTATTTCATTCCTTCCGTTCCATTTCACCTGGTGTATATACTTACTCCAAGCGATATCGGTATTCCATATTTTCTTCCTCCGATATAGCTATGCCACCACTGCTACAACCACGCACCACGATCCAACAGGAGGACAATGACGCAAGGAAGGCGACTATGATTGCGATTGGAACTATACTGGGCGTTCTGGGGTTATTCACCGCAATAACGGTGATTTATTGTAGCAAAAAACCTAGGAACGGCCGTAGGTATTCAGAGGGCGGTGGAGGAAGCTATCCTAATGGTATTATTTTTCCCTCGGGTAGTGATGGGTATCCGATAATAGTTGGGCATCAAATTGTTTCTGCACCGCCGTCTCTGGTTCTTCCAGACGACGGCAGACATTTGGCTGGTGGAACTGGCGGAGGCAGAGGAAGGCATGGCGGAAGACACCCAAATGAACAACGAAGTTGGCGGAATCGGGATATTGATGGAACCCCGTGCTGCAGAAGATGGGAAAACAACCACAAGAATGGAAAGAGAAGACGAAGGCAAATAGCTGGGACAACTGAAGGGACTACTGGAGACAGTAATGATGATGCGATTGGGTGTTGTGAACTCCTTTTTGGCCACTGTTGTGGGACTAAGGAACGGCGGAACGAAGGAAGGCGGCACCGCAGAGTTTATCTAGATCATGGACTGCCTCAAGGAGGTGGGTTTCCTCTAAGTGCTGGCGGAGGGTATTCTTCGGACGATGGAGGTTATCCAGGTGTCGTATTCCCCGATGGTAGAGCGGGTGGTGGTATCCTACCTTGTGGTGGGGCCGGCGGAGGTGATAGTAGTGATGGTGGTGATGGTGGGGGCTATCTAGGCGGTCGTAGAGATGGGGGAGGGGGAGGGGGAGGGGGATATCCAGGTAGCGGCGGAGGCGGTTGTCGCAATGGGTTCTCTAATTGGCAAGGACCAATATCCACACTCCACCCATCGGAGCAGCAGCCCCAAAGCTACGAGCTCCAACCACCCTATCCTCCTCCGCTTTACTGTCCCCACCATCATCAGCACAGGCGTCGCCGGTCCAGATCACGATCACGACGGCGAACTCACCCCAACACCTAACTGCCTACCAGCCCACGTACAACCCAACAATCCTGTCAAGATCTCCTCATAATCGCCTCCATCCACCACCTCCACCCACAGATACTTTGACTGCTGATTCTGATGTCCTAATACAACGAGTAGTCCCAGGGTGCGAGACCCTGTCTTGTTCATTTGATGCTTCTCCTCCACCACCTCCTCAACACCTTCCTTATTCATATACCCGTGCTGCACAGTCCACTTCTACATCACCACTTCCACTCCCTAGCCGTCTAAGACCAGACATTATTATTCGTTCTCCCCCTAGCTCCTTCCCTGATCGGCAGGATTATAGCCATTTTAACTCACCTACATTGAGTACGCTTACAGAAATCCTCCCTGTCCTCCACCTCCACCACCACACATTTCCCCCGCACGACCAGGACACAGTTACCTCTGACAACATTGGCGGTAACTTGCTGCACCTAGAGCCCAGAAATGAGCCGGAGTTACCATATCCTAGCGAAACATCAACAGCAGCCACCATCACCAGAGACCAATACCACCACCACCCCAATCCTCACCCAGGGCGCTTAGTCGACTTCTCACAACCTCCTTCTTCATCTTCGTCAACAGGGACAGTGAGAACCCAGGTGGATTCCGGCCGGGTGTCGCCTTCGCCAAGACCACTATGTCTTACCAGGTCCACCAGCCAGTTATCGAGGATTATTCGCAGCAGCAATTCTGCATCTGCGAGTAGCGCAAGGAGGGAGTATCGGAGGTTCCGCCAAGGGTTAACAAGCTCTTCGCATTCACTTAGTTCGCGGGGATCAACTATCCGTAGAAGATCCCTTCCGATTATTTCGGCACCGTCACCACTATCACCTTCACCCGCGATACACGCTGAACACCAGGAATATGCAGAATTAGAAGAAACATATACTCCTAACTTCGACAACAACAACCACAACTCCGAGCTTGGCAAATCCGAGCACAGAGTTCCATCAGCAGCATCTGCGCCGACTCTTGGGGCCCCTGTTCGCCATATAAATACCCCTCCACTCCTCGATACGCCTTCTCTGGGCCCGCCCCCGTTTTCTCCCCTTTCTCCCCTTTCCCCCTTTTCTTTCTTTTCTCCATGGTCGGAAGTAGCAACACCCTCTATGATCTCGATTAATACCTTCGTTCCTATCCCGAGTCCACAGCCGGAATCAAATCCCGACTCGGAGACTTCAGGGGTGATGCCGTTTCCTTTGACATTGGTATTGGGAATTCCATGGCAAAGGCCAAGAATTACATCAATTAACGATCCTCCGACCACATGCACCGAGCCAGAGTCCCAAGCGACTGCCGAAGATGCAATGTTTGCACCTATTCACAATCCTCCAACAACACAGACTGAGTCTGAATCCCAGGTGGCTGCTGAACCGGCGATGCCCAACTCACCGGAACCTACTCACAATCCTCCAATAACGCACACCGAGTTAGAGTTCCAAGTGGTCATTGAAGTGGCGAGGGTCGATACCCCTATAGAAAGAGCTGATACACTACCGGATAAAACTACACCCCCACCGCCTTATTCTTCGCCGAGATCAGCCCAAACGCCAGCAGCCCAAGACCTAACCGTAGAACAGCCGCCACCAGCCAGCAGTGAACCAGTGAACCAGCAAAGGCTTAGACCACCATGGCTGCCGCCTGCGGGGTCGTATGTTTCACCAACTGTGGAGAGTGTTCCTGACGAGCAGGAGTTAGTAGTCAATTGTTCGTCTGTATCTGCTCAATTTCCTTACGCCGGTTTTTGCGTTTGTTCAATTAGTGTTTGCTTAAGAGTTTGTCATTAGGTGCTTGCTATGGTGGGAACGAAGGAAGATTTTTTTTTATTGTTTTTTTGGTTTGCGATGTTGTGGGTTACTTTGTATGTGTTCCAACTGAACTGGGAAGTAATCCACTTCGCGAATAAGTCGACTGGTTCTTGAATAAGTCAACCTTTCCTACCAGTCGGCTAAGTACTTTAGCGGGGGTCCTCCGTTTCAGGTGAGGCTCATGTGAGGCCGGTTAACATCTATTAACCTCACATGAGGGTGACTGAAATATCATGTTGATGTAAGGATATTTGTTGGCTCATGGTAACCTCTCAAACTTATGACTCCTGGCACTGTCACACAAATCATTCAGGCAGATTTGTTACTACTGCAGTGGACTGCAATGGTGACAGTTGAGATATACTATCCTCAGTTGAAATTTTAATGCTGTATTCATTAGTCTGGTAGGATGTTTTAAATATTCTCATACTCAGGATTTTGGAGAATTTTGTATAATACTGTGAAAACTAAACATTTTCTTCCATGATAACTAAATAAAACATTATATAGCTGGTATTCTGCAATGGGGATATTCCTTCTGGGAGTTACATTAGCAAAATGTAAAGTGGTTTGAAAGTTACAACTGAACAACTCCACTACTCTAAACAGCCACACCAACTATTCCAGATGCTTCCAGATACTCCCACATCTGCAAAAAAAAAATCCGTTTGCGCAAAATGGCTCAGTCCGAGCCATCAGAGACACCCCGGTGGCGGATTACTCCACGCCCAGCATCAATACAACTCATTACATTGCATGTTGCCATTCGATCACTTTTTCACCGTTTCTTCTTGTTCTGTCGGTCTCCTATTTTAAACTATCACTCTGGCATTGTCGCCAACTGTAACCATACATCGGAATGGGTTCATTGGGAACGTGCTTGCATCGGAATTGCAATGCAATGGGTGAGACTGCAAAAATCTCTCATCGCATTTCTTCTACCGGTGTGCAAAATGCAATTCTCTCTTTACTAATTATACACATCGTTCGAAGTCGCCAGATTTATATGGCTATTGACAATCCATTGCTTGTTCTGTCCGTCTGCTATCTAACTACTAGTAGCTATCTCTGGAATTACATGCGCCCAGCCAACAATGTTTCCCACACTGCAAACTTGCAAAGCAACAGCTACCAGTGCTTTTCTCACTAGTACAAATTTCAAGACAGGATCCAACTTACCAGAGTATTCAGGTATCGTGGTGAGCGCCAGGGTTAACCAGTACTCAACAGAAAGCTCCATCCTCGTTTGGAAGTTTGATTGGGAATCATTGTTGAAGTTGCCACAGGAGACACCCATTCAGCGCGCCATAACACCTCCTCGGGCGTTGCTTTACCCACCCCAGTCGTTCAGTCAATCTCCTCTGCACCAACTCTGGCTTCTTCTGCATTGATACATCTGAGATATGCGTTCACCATCTAAACCCTCAACTTGAACCTGGATACCATGGTAAATACAGAGCTCCATTGCGTGCAGTTATTCATCCAATAAATAAGTCTTCTTATGATTCTTATGCTTCATAAACTCCCGGGTGCTGCTGTATATTGCCACGCGGTGCTTTGCATCTTGTGTATTGTTGAGTAATGCTCTGAAGTCATTGATCATAGCGTCAGAATGCGTTCCATCACGGCGGTTTTGGGGTCCCATGAATTACGGTTTCGCATATGACTGGGGGCTCAGGGGGGCAGCCAGATTTGCACCGGAAGGGAAGACTTTGCAGGCGGCGGCACTGTTCTCCTGACGCTGAGTGAGGGCTTGGAGATTGAAGTCTCTAATTTCAAAGCAGAGAATGCGATGCTGAAAGGTGATTACTTGTGGCATGTAGTTGGGATTGTGATTGGAGGTGTTCCAACCGTCCTTGAGGTTCGTTTTATGTGCTTGTTCATATCTCTTGGCAGAATACTGTTGCAAGGCTCCGTATCAATGAATCTATTCCACCCAATGAGACATCAAGTGGATCTTCAGAAAGTTGAAGTCGGCATCTAACTTCTTGGAAACATCTATCTTGTGGCTGATATAATCCCACAAGGCATTCATTATGCACTGCTTCATGGATGGCATCCAAGTTTTAGCATTTGTTTCCTTATCTACCTTTTGCTTCTTCACGAGTTTTGTTCTCAGGGCATTGCCTTTGGCCTTTACCTTTTTACCGGCTTGCCTGAGTAAGAAAACATCTTTGAAGGTGTGAAAACGACACACCGTGTCCTCCATGTAGCTCAATCTTGCATCATCATGAGATTTATATTAAGCATACATATAGAATTCTAAAAATGTCCATGTGTACTCAATTGCGTGATTGGATATGGGACGTAGAGCAGGGCTTCTGCCTGGTAGAGACAGGGTTAGAACTCCATGCAGATACCGGCTCATTTCCTTTATCTCCTTCCCATTCCATCGGGGAACGTTTTCATATGACTTATTTTTTGGTGTGAGGTCATGGTAAGCAGGCACGGAAAACCAGATTGCATTGTACTTCTCAAGCTGTTCATGCGCCTTCATGAAGTGGAAAATCCACTTCTGGAGCTGGTCAAGCATGGTGATCTGCATTGTATGGAGCAGGTCAGCCTTATGGAGGTCGCTCACAATACAGGGAATATGGCCAAACACGTTGAGTCCTCGGAGAACATTGCCCGACGAGAGTTCGCCATTGGGTGCCTTGGTGTTGGCATCGCTGAGCTTTCTATGTAGGTTGTGATCCCGCTGGGGGTGTTGCTTGTCAGGAGGGGCATAATCTCCAAGTTTATTCTTTGGACACTCACACCAAAAACAGACATGCTGCTCGAGATGATGTAGGTCGCTATACTCTGGGTAATCTGCAAACCATGCTGCTAAAACTGGTTTGCAACGTGTGAAGTTGCCATCTGCACAGAGAATGTTGTAATACCCACTCTTGGTGCCGGGATTTGTTTGAAGGTAAGAGTCTGGAGTAACAGCCGGAGTACTTCGTTCAGCACCTCTTGGTTTGTTTGCCGCTGCTCATCCAGGCGTTTCTGAGGAATATTGCGATTCTTGATTGCAATCGGCATGAGAGCAAACATTATGACGCTGTGTATTGAGGGCATCTGGCGGATCATCGAAGATAGATTGCCAAATGTCATATATACAGGCCACTTTGTCTTGTCGCCAGCAAAATTCGAGAGATGTGTTCTGTCGGACATGAAGATCAAGGGCACCAGTGTATCCCCCACTTTGAGCATTGACTAAACATCGATTAGCACGTTATTACCCTAGAGTATCTCTCCTTACCTGGGTCTCCCACCACCAGTCCTCAGTGTGCATTTCGGTATAGAGGCATTTCGGTGGCGTATCACTGTTAAAGCAACGCTGTGGGGCGCAAATGAGATGCTCAGCGTAGGCTGGCTGCAGCATCAACCATCTCATGCTTTTAATGATGTCCCGACTCCACAATTTGATAGGGCGTTGGTGATTGTCATTCAATCTCATATTCTTGAGAGTGTGTAGTTCCCACTCCCCGAGAGCCTGATCATCTGGCATCCTAACCACGAGCTTCTGGACACCATCCCTGTTTTGGAAGCTGGGGAAACGCAGAGTGGTGTTTTCTTCCTTCAGCACATTGTCATTGTCCATCTTCAGTCTTCCTTCTTGATCCCACATGGGATATATTTGTACTCTTCACACGTCGCAAACGGGTCAGAGGGATTGTTTTGTAGGTTCATCTCAAAGCAACCCTGAGCATCACGTGTCCATGGTTCCACAGTGAAATCCATCAGCGGAGCGCCGGCACCGGGGTCAATTTCACTCCGGGATAGAGGGGGTGGCAGTGGTTGAGACTCCGAGTATGTGATGTTTTCAACATGTTCGAAGTAGGGAATGGGGTCCAGGTTTTCAACTGAATCTTTGTTAGCGTTGAAATCATGACTTTGAGCGAGTTCAACGTATCGGGGAGCGCTGCAAATAGTCAGATTTTTCTGGTGCGCAACTTGAAGTAATTCAGGATGGTGTAATTTGATATGTTTAAGTTGCCGGCTGTCTGAGGTAAACTTCTTTGGACATGAAAATTCAGGCCAAGGAAAAGGGGTTTTCTCTAGCATTGTGGACGAGGTGCCAGGAGCGGAGTATACACTGTAAAAAGGGATGTAGGTTGGTGCTGGGCCTGAGCAGCCTGGTGTGTAAGCTCAAGATACTTTCAGCTAACTTGATAGGTTTATTGAGCCCCAACACTATCACAAAGAGGTTCCTTACATGCCAGGAGTTGCAAAAATGCTGCATGCGCGATGTCCCATAATACTATGAATAAAATAAAACCAATACAAAACCCATAAATAAGATAAACCCTGAGTGATTTAAAAACCTCGCGACGAATGTAATAGTCAATGCCTGAGATAAATAGATGTGAACAAAGGAACCCAACTAGACAAGAACTCGACCCTAACACGAATACAACAACCATTGCCTTCTCCGCAATGTGAGGATGAGCTCACTCCTCGCCTACTGATCGATCTGGGCGCACCTCAGGGAGAGGGGCATTGGGGAGCAGGACATCAGGGAGAGGGATGTTGGGGACACTGTTGCCACCTGCTGATTCAGCGAGCAGCTGCTGATCCAAATCCACATCCAAAGTGTTTCCGGCTGCCTCAGCTTATCGCAGAGTTGGCACCACTGGGCAAGAGGTTTTTGCAGCGTCACAAACACCAAATGCTCCACCCCACTTAGGGGATGCGTCTCTGAAGTTTGTGGTCATGGGCGAGGCTCCATGGTTTGTGGCCATGGGGCAGGCTCAGGAGGTTGTGGCAGTGGGGTATGCTCGCGCATCACCTGGCCTTGCTCGGGTAGCACGCTTGGCTGGCCGTCTACCATGGTATCTATATCATCAGCCGATGTATTTACCATCTCTCCCTGGCCAATCGTCTGAGGTTCTTTGCCATCATTCTCATTCTCATTCTCATTCTCATTCTCATCCTCCTCTTCCTTATCTTCCTCCTCTTTATCTTTCTTCTCTTCATCTTCCTCCTCTTTATCTTCACTGTTCTTTTCCCTCTCCACATCGCCGTCTAAATCAATGCTGTCCGATGCCTCCAGATCAGCCTCCATGCGCATATCCACATCAGAATCATATTCTGAGTTATATTCGCCGTCTGACTCGGTAGAGTCAGTATCATGATCTGAGGAAATCGAGATGCTGGGCAATGCTTCTGGCTTTAAATATACCCGCTCTAGTTAGCCGTCCGTGTCCGAGTCTGCCTAATACATTTTCTTCTGCAACTGCAAATCAACGGCACAAGAGATATCAGCTCCCCCTGTGGTTTTTTTAAAAATACCATTCCCTTGACCGTTTTCTTTCCCCTTCCCCTTCCGTTCCTCCATTGCATTCCCCTTCCTGTTCCTGTTCCCCTTCGCTTTCCCCTTCCCATCCTTTGTTCCCTTTTCTTTCCTGGTCCCTATCTCACTGCCCTGCGTGTACTCCTCAACCTCGCCGTCGTCATTGTCATGGCCATAGCGAGGGTGGTAGCTTTCACCACTGGGCACTCCGGGATCCACCCAGTTCTCATCATCATCATCCTCGTCGATTATCTCATCCCAATTCAGTGGTCTAACTTCCAGGAAGTCCCCTGGCTTGTACTGCCGTCAGCTTGGTGGCTCAATCTGTGCCCTGAGATTATCCCTACCGTGCTAAGAGAAATGCTCACTTGTGCTTTTAACGTTCCCCAAGTTGGTTGTCTGTGGATTGGAGTGATCGACTTGATCCCCGAATGCCCGGGGGTTGTCCCACCTCCAATTGTTCATTCGGTCACGGGTTTTGTCAAACATTTGCCCCATTAATAAGCGGAAGGCTGCTTACCACTCCTGAAAAGGCGAACTCCTGCTCCTGGGGTGTGGCAACATCAGCTGGAATTGTGAAATGTAGTGTGTCATGACTAGATCAAGAAAGATTATATCATTAAAGAGGTCCCATGCCCTCTCATCCTTCATGCCGCAAACATTGTATATTCGTATGACTTCACGGATGTGTTCTGGGATGAATCCCTTTATACAGTCCCGACCCAACGACAGGCGTCAATTTATAACCGATGTCGGCAATTTTGCCATAGCAGTGGCCTTCCCCTTCCGTTTGTGGCTGCCCTTTGGTGCCATCGCTGTGAGTTCAAAAGGAATCTATACCTGAAGCATTAGCATTATGATACAGTTGCATGTAGCGGAAGGAAGCCCAGAGGGATGATACAAAGTTGTGTATGTTATGGGGTGTGTTTTGGAACGAAACACGTTGTTTTGTGCAAGTCACATGATGTCAAGTGAGTTGAGGATGCTGATGGTGTGTTAAATTTGAGAAGAAAAGAGAATGGAGGTGTAGGCAGGAAGAAGGGATATATATACTCGAGTTCCTGCGATTTCTTGAATCAACTTGTTTTGTTGGTTAACGAACAAAAAATTGCCCAACCTTTGTCTTGTACAACCACCAGACACCTTATGACTGAGAAGCCTCGAGACGAGATTTAGTACTCGTGGTCAGGAAAGTTTACAAAGCCAGGAGTTGCTTTTGCATCACGTACAACTTTTACAACTCAGACCTCATACATCTCGCAGCAAACTGAGTTGTTCTCAGGTTGCCCCGACTGTGCAACCATCCAACATGGCTACCAACAGGCCTAGGGGTCAAACAAGCACATGCAACTGATGTCATAGGATAGAGAATACGTCATTGTTCACTTTGCGATGCTGTTGGTTTTGCTAAATGGGGATTTCCACCGGGAAGCAGAAGGTATACACAATCGATAGTTCGAAGTGTTGTGCCAAGAACGAGTGCAATACTATGATGACTGTGCCAAGAAGGCATAAACACCCTTCAAGTAGTGCAAATAGGCCTTCTGACGTTGCTGAAACAGTGAATATCAATGCTGAGTTTAATCTGAGGGCACTTAACCCTGTAATTAAATGCTTTGCAAGGGTTCTCGTCCCTGGGTATTGGAAGGGTTTAGAGTCTACCGTGGTCTAAACTGCGCCTCCCGTTTTTGTCGAAACCCTCCCTGGTTGCTCAAATATGAGTGTACCTCGTCTGCCATTGCATATGCATGAACAGGAAATGGTTCCTACATACATAATGTCGAACATCTGTATCGGACTATGTGTTCCCACAGCCCTCACCATGAGATGACTTTGGTCATACGAAATGTTGAAGTCTTGCTAATCGTCAGAATCAACAAAAGTGTGGGCCTTTGGGGAATTTTCAACTTCCACGTGCTAAGAGACGTCTTTCCGTACCGGCTGGCTAGAGCGATTCCTCTCACGGAGGGAGTTCCGTAGCCTCTACAATCTCAGGACAGAACTCCATCCCCTCATCTTTGCTGAACAATTCTCACGTTGCAGATATCACTCAAGCCGTGACTTCGACCCTGTCCACTACACAGCGACGGTCAATAAATACTACAACCACCACGCCGGGTACAAGCAGTTGTAGCACACCAGCACCCAGTGGAACATCACAGATAGACTCCACTCGTCAGGTTGTATGCAGCCCCGCATCTGGTATTGCTATCACTCCCACTCGTCTCAGCGGTTTTGAAAACCTGCCTACCACCATCCCAAATCCAGAAGCCCATGCGATCATTACAAATCCACTGTGAATGTGAGTTCCCCAAAAGAATCAGGGACAGAGGCAGTGGCAACTGCAACTGCAGGCAGTGTCTACACGTCGATCATTGGTCTCCAGCAGTTACAGCTTGTATCAATTTGATCACTCGGACATGACAAGTCTTCTGTTTGCAACGGGCTGGCTGCTGGAGCTTTACATGTGGAACAGATGGCCATTTATGAGTGCAAGCGACTTGGAGACAGTAAGTTATGCAACGCGACACGTTTCGAAAGCGTTAGCTGAAGCCTAACACTGGCAGACAATAGTGATATACTGGAACACTGCTATGCAACAAAACAACATTTGGTCCATAGCATTTGTGGCAAGCACAAAGAACATCTTGAAAGAGATATGCTGAAGCAACAGCCCACATGGGATATTACACACTCAAACTGGTACCAGGTTCGAGCACAAGCTGATAAGGTTAAATCCCATTTTATTCAATCAGCCAGGGACAGTGTAGCAGAGCATTATAATCTCCACCACTTTGAATCCGACGCAGAGCATTTGGAATTCATTGATTCCCTTCTGGCAGACAATAAGTATCTTGTTCCTGTAGCAAAGCATGTGGAAGGTGGTGGACACGGCCCAAATCCAACGCAGAGAGAGTTGAAAGCTACTAACGAATGGCCAGCGACCACTTTACTTCCTGGGGGAAGCAATCCCGGGGTTTATCTACATCAAATTTTGTCATCAGGTGAATAACCGCAGTAGGTATGCTGATGAATTCTATAATTCCATGATTAACGACAAGGACGGTCATATACCCTCGCCACTGATCACGGTTACCTGCACTGTGTTGTGCCATGCTCTCCTGGAGTGGGAAAAGAACAAAGATGTTCATCGGAATGCTTTCCAGTCAAAGCTTAAAGCACACAGACCTGATTGCACAAACTGCTTCAATTACACGAATGACGGGGGTAAGAACACATCCCGCTGCACTGCAATGGGTAGCAAGTTGTTAACCTTCCCTGGCATTGCAGACACGTATACATTCTTGATGAACACGTGGAACACACTACCGGAGAGCTACCAACAGAGGGTGTATAAAAACACTCTTGCTACAGTCAAGCATCAAATCCAACACGCGGAGAATCCAACATGCGGAGAACCCAATACGTGGAGAGCCCAACATGTGGAGAATCCAATACGCGGAGAACCCAACACGCGGAGAACCCAACACGCGGAGAACCCAACATGCAGAGAACCCAACACGCGGAGAACCCAACACGCGGAGAACCCAACACGTGGAGAACCCAACACCTGCCATTGTCATCAGCATGGAAGCAGCGTGTGTTGACAATGCTATTCTTCATGTCTATTTGACCTCCAAAGTGGCGCTTGAGGAACCCGAGATCAGAAGCACTGACCCAAACATCCCGATAGACAACAATTGCATGAACGACGAACTGCATTTCGGGATGCCAGGAGGCAGCGGGGATCACAAATACAAAGGTGACAAAGGCGACGAGCATGATGCTATCCCCAACGCCAGCTGGCGTCGACAGCCCGTGACTGAACGTGAGACGTTTGACCTGGAAGCCAGTGATGTTGACAGTTATGAGGATGAGGATGGCAACAATGCCGATGCAGATGAAGAGGAAGAAGCATCGCAAGCCGATGATGGATCAATGCAGAATGTTGAGTACTGAGCGCATAGTAGGTTTGGCCTGGGAACCAGTGATGTCGATGGGTATGAGTGCGACGATGGCAATGATGCGGATACTGATGAGAAGAAAGAAGCATTGCAAACCGATGATGAATCAACGCACAATGTGGAGGACTGAGGGCATAGAACTAGAGAGTGTAAAGATTGGACAGTATATTTCAGACATGTAATATACAATAATGTTGAAGCAAATGCAATGGCAAGCAATGTATCGGAAGCGAAGACTGTATTGCAATAAGTGACAAAATCCCAAAGCTAAATATATATGGGGAGAGTGTGGAATTTGGCTATCGGCCGAAGAAAGGCATAAACATCGCCAGGCGTTGTGTACACGGTCACAGCATAACTGCAGCCCCTGCAAAGAGTGTAATACACGTGTCGTTCTGATGGTGTGTATATGTCACCACATTCCGGGCGCAAAGTAAAGATGGTAAGTATGCAACGCGACCCGTCTCCTGCGCGACAGGAAGCGTGTAATTCTCCGTCAGTGGGTACGAGGTTCTGTTAGAGCTGTCAGAGCCGTCTGGAACCCCCGGGTGTTTCTGACGGAAACTAGGGTTGTTGCTGATCCAGACTTTCTGAATCTAAAGCAATGTGCTTTGAAGTGATATTCAATGCACTAGAAGTTGTGGAAGAGAATAAAAGAATATTATGAAGAATGTATAGTTGGCATTGAAATGCTACAAATTCAAACTATTAGATTGTACAGATTTCCAAGCTATTGGGATAATGTACTACATCTGTGAGACAATTCCAGTGCACCTCAAATCTGGAGCCATACTATCCAGAGGTGATTGGTATAATATATGTACTCAATAGTATAATTCTATCAATTATACTACACCTGCACAGGTAGATTCTACTTAATATACCCTGCTGTAGGTATTTAAATCTATATGATTATTCACAAGTCCTATTCTATCAATTATATCTGATGCAGTATTCTCTCACACCAAATGTAACAGTCCAACTATTGCTCCAACAGGAACAATATGCAGTTTATCAGTCTGTTGAATAATCCAGACAAACCAGTCAATGCAATAAGTATACATCTGCAACATGTATTTTTGCAATTGGGAGTTTCTGGGAGAATTTGGAAGTTGTCAGACCAGAATTCCAGGGAAACCCAATCATAGAGTTGACTGGATCGATGTAGTGGCCATCCGGTGAATGTGGAAGGTAGTACTGGAAACAAATCTGCAAGTGTATATAATGTCTGATAACAACAGTGGAAGTGCATGGAAATGCCATTGACAAGCCAAGAAGCATTGGCAACAAACCTGGCAGCACTTCAAATTGCTGTAGAGCAGTCTGGTGAATGCTACAATTTGTTTATGAACACAGCAGGTGCCACTGAAAATCATGGTTACTACTTTTCATTAAATGTGATTTAAAGCGGCTCATGTATTCAGTATGTAATCTCATCTATATCTCTATGTATCTATGTATCGATATATCAATGTATCTACATATCTACATATCTATGCATCTATGTATCAATATATCTATGTATCAAAGTATTTATATATCTATGTCTCTATATAGCGATTAATCTAAACACCATAAATCAAGACTAGCTGGAGGCAGTGCTTGAGCCATTGCAGATATGTCTGAAGGTGGCGAGTGACGGCATTCAGATATGCACTTGCAGCCCATAATGGAGCTGATATGGAGAAGCAATTGGAAGCTGTAACCGAGCAAGTGTGGAGCTATACTTGAAAGCCATGATTGAGTGAACCAAGAGGTGCACTTGGAGGCTGTAATCAAGCAAGAATGGAGATTCACCTCAAGACCAAGATGAACTCACATATGTTCTTTGAGGTCCTCACTCACCTGGTATGGAGATGAACCTGGAGGTCATGATGCAGTGGCATTCCAGAAGTAGATGGAGGTAATAGATTTGCAGGAGGTTGATTGGAGGGCAATTGATTGGGCAGCATAATCTGTGACGAGACTCATTGGTGAGTTCACTTGCAACCATAGGAATGTGACAAGTTCACTGTACCATTGAGCTTCAATGAAGAGCTGGCTGGTGGTGGGCGATTTGTTGAAAGGCTTGCTGGATGCCAAGGATAGATTTAGAGGTCAGCTCATAATCATGAGAGTAAAGGAAGAGAGCCAATATTCAGTGGAAGCTGTACTTGGTGTATGATATACTTGGTGTATGATTTAGTTGAGGTATGGTGTACTTGGTATATGATTTACTTGGTGTATGGTTTACTTGGTATATAGGTTACATGGAATATGGTTTACTTGGTGTATGGTATACAATTGTGTATACTGGACCCGGTGTATAGTTTACTCAGTGTCTTCTGTACTTGGTCTATGGTCTACTTGGAGTATGCTGTGCTTGGTGTATTCTTTACTTGGTATATAGTGGTCAAATAGTGATATTTTGAGAAGCCTGAGTGTATTCTATCTAAAGGGCCACAAGGTCGATATATATGAGAGTGCAAGTACAGCTTAGTGACATTGGCCTGGATCAGAGTCAACAGTTGTCTCCGACTATGGAATCCATCACTGTGTCTGGCCATACAAGATATTACTCTCCACAGCCACACACGACATCAATGTCTTCAGCTATATATGACACCTCCATCACTGGCCAAATGAGACTCAACTTCCGCTGAAACCTGTATCTGTAATACCCCCCCTGTTGCTATACACCATAGAGCAAGGAACAATTGAAAATGTGAAAACAAAGTGATTCCCATCGTTGCCACCTTAAAATGCTGCAAGATTGGGCCCAGACAGATTAGTACACTAGCCTCAGGATGGCCAACCAGAAAGAGACAATGAAATCTATGTGTCCAAAATAAAAGTGAAACAACCTGCAATCGGATTTCTATTACCGTAGCGGTATCGCCTTTGTGAATTTGTTGTACTTATCATTCATCAAGGTCTTAATCAGTATTTCTGCCACAATCTTGTTCACATACATAGAGAGGTAGTAATCTGTCTTGTGAGCGTGGAGAGTTCGACTTTTGTAATATTCAAGATGGAAATGCTTGTGTGAACTGCTGGTATTCCAGTTGTGGTATGACTAAGTGTGCCCTGATTGTGGCAATTGATTGGGAATAGTGATGAGTCTTTGTAGGGTATATCTCAGTGGAGCAGGACCACCATATTTGCTCCATGGGAGCTTTCACGGCAGATAATATATTTGGCATTGTGAGTTGAAATCGCAATAAGATTTCAATTTCGCGATTGCCATGAGACACCGCAGTTGCTGAGATGGAAGACTTGACCACCCTGAGACATCCTGTTGGCACTATCATTGGCCCAATCTGAGTGTGTGTAGCAAGTAAGTTGAACATTACTACCAGTGCTACTGCTGTGGTTAAATTGCAGTCAAACGTCAGTGGTGGATTTGCAATACTGGGGAACTCTTTTGGCAGCGGTGAGATGGCTGGTGAAAGGATGGGAATTGAATCGGCAGAGTGCAGTGAGTGCCCATCAGATGTCCGGCCAAGTTCCAAGCACTGCGTATATCAACGAGCCCACAGTTGCCTAATAGCCTTTCACAACTTTTAGTTCTTTCTCCCTCTCATTCTCAGCCAGATGTAGCTTCATAATAGGATTCATTGGAGTTAACAGATGACTAGACTTCTGCAAATTGAATTGTTTGAGAATTGTGGTGGTTAAGATCTTACAACCAAGACTGATGTTGGTGCCAGGTCCGTATTCCCCAGACTGCATTTTGATGTCGAGGAATTGGCATCGCAGGTTAAGACTGGTAATTTTGTAGTTTTCTGAGATCCCGGTCTTAACTGTTAGGGGAACTCTCTTAGTAGCAATAAAATTGGTAGTTGCAATGCTTACATGAATATATGATACAGAGTTCCTCTTGGTCAAGACATGTGACATATATCACACCTATTCAGAACGATGCAAACAATCCATCCAAGTCGTTCTTAAGTGGGACTACAGATGGGTTGCGTGTCGATTGAATAAGCAATACGCATTGCTCAGCGGATTTACTATTGGTAATGCAGCTATATTACCATTACTAGAAAGACAAGATTTCATGGGGCTTTAGCAGTGCACATGGTTTTCAACCACATTCACATAATCTGAGACTTGTGGGATATGTCTGATTGGACTGGAGGTCAATCCGAGACACAGACACAGCAGTTGTGAGCTAATATGTAATTATATGGGACTTCTGGCTTATCGCCTCAGGCGATAAGAGCAGCGAGGGTACATCCCGGCCAAACAGAATAGTCTCGGCCTAAGCATGACTCGGCAGAGGGAATTATGACATTGGCTGAAGATATGAGGCCTGAAACAACCCTGCTCATTAGATTCAGTTAGTATGCATTACAACATCAGTTTCAAAAACATACTGAGCTAACATGTCAAATTCTAAGTTGGTATAGTATCGGTTTGTCCATGAATTAAATCTATAACACACATTAGCAGCAACACTAGTTTCCGTCAGAAATACCTGGGTGGTCAAGATCGCTCTGACGGCTCTGACGGAACCTTGTACCCTCTGACAGAGAATTACACGTTTGCAGTCTCGCAGGCAACCGATTGCCTTGAATACATACCTCCTTGACTATGTGCCCGGAATGTGGTGACGTATACGAACCATCAGAATGACCTGTGTGTAACACTCTTCGCAGGGGCTGCAGTTATGCTGCAGCCATTTCCACAACCACTGGTGATGTCTATGCCTTTCTCCGGCCGAGTGCAATATTTTACCTCTCTGCTGTTGCCATATATCTGATGCCGCACTCTCCCCATATATGTTTAGCTTTCAGATGTTGGCACGTATTACAATGCAGTCTTCCCTTCAGATCCATTGCTTGCCGTTGCATTTGCTTCGCCATTATTGTATTTTACAGGTCTGAAATATACTGTCCAATCTTCACACTCTCTAGTACTATGCCCTCAGTCCTCCACTATCTGAGTTGATCCATTATCGGAGTGCGATGCTTCTTCCTCTTCACCTGCATCCGTATCGTTGCCATCCTCGCTGTCATATCTATTGTCATCACTGTTTCCTAGGTCAAACGTATTAGGTCTTCAGTCTTCTACATTCTGCGTTGATTGATCATCAGTTTGAGATGCTTTTTCCTACTCATCCGCATCCGCATTGTCACCATCCTCGCCCTGATATCTGTCGACATCACTCGTTCCCAGGTCAAACCCCTCATGGTCAGTTATGGTCCGAGGTCGCCAGCTGGTGGTGGGGATGGCATCGCCTTCATCACTTTCATCACCTTCATCTTTGTAATCGCCACTGCCCCCTGGCATCCTGAAATACAGTTCGTCATCCGTGCGATTGTTGGATCACGTGATGTTTGGGTCAGTGCTTGCAATCTCAGCCTTCTCAAGTGCCACTTCAGAGATCAAATAGTGAAGAAGAGTTGCATTGTCAACACAAGCTGCTTCCACACTGATGGCCACAGCAGGCATTGGGTTCTCCGCGTGTTGGATCTGACACTTGAATGTAGCATGGGTGGTTTAATACACCCTCTGTAATTGCTCTCTACCGGTGTATTCCAGGTATTCATGATGAATGTATACATGTCTGCAATGCATGGTGAGGTTAACAACTTGTGACCAGTTGCAGCACAACATGATGCATTCTTACCACCGTCATTCTTGTAGTTGAAGAAGTGGGAGTGATTAGATCTATCTGCTTTCAGCTTCGACTTGAAAGCTTTCGGATGAACGCCTTTGTTCTTTGCCACTCCAGGAGAGCATGGCGTAATGCGGTGTAGGTATACATGATCAGTCGTGAGGGTATATGACCGTCCTTGTCGTCAATCATGGAATCGTAAAATCAATCAGCATACTTACCACAGTTATTTGCCGGATGATTAAATTTGATGTAGATATACCGTGGAATTGGTGCTGCCAAGAAGTAAAGTCGACGCTGGTCATTCGTTAACACCTTTTGACTCTCTCAGCATTGGATTTGGACTGTGTACAGCGCCTTCCACATGTTCTGCTACAGGAAAGAGATACTCAATGTCTGCAAGAAGGGGATAAATGATTTCCTAATGCTCTGCATCGGATTCAATGCGGTGGAGATCATAAAGCTCTGCTATGTTGTCCCTTGCTGATTGAATGAAATGGGACTTAACCTTATTGACTTGTGCTTGAACCTGGTACTGGTTTGAGTGCGTAATATCCAACATGAGCTGTTGCTTCAGCATACCTCTTTGAAGACCTCCTCTGTGTGTGAGTCAAATATTATGGACCAAATGTTGTTTTGCCGCATAGTGGTCTTCCAGTATGTCTCTATTATCTGCCAGTGTGGGGCTTTAGCTAACCCATCGCATTGCAATACTTACCATCTCCAAGTTGGTTGCACTGATAAATGGCCATCTGTTCGACATGTAGAGCTCCAGGAGTCTGCCCATTCGAAATACAAGCCGCATCAAATCTGAGTGACCAAATTGATGGATGCTCCAACTGCCGGAGACCATTAATCGAGGTGTAGACACTGCCCGAAGTTGCCATTGCCACAGCCTCTGTCTCTGATTCCAGTCTCTAGCTCACATTCACAGTGAATTTGTCATGATTGCGCGGGCTTATGGATTAGTTATGGGGGTAGGCAGGAATTCAAGACCGCTGAGAGGAGTGGAAGTGCTAGCAATGTGTGGTATGGGGCTAGATACAATGCGATGCGTTGAGTGTGTCGGTAAGGTTCCTCAGAGTGTGGGAGTGCTACGACTGCTTGTACCCAGTGTAGTAGTAGCAGTACTTATTGACCATCACTGTGGAGCGGACGGAGTGGAAGTTACTTATTGAGTGATATCTGCAACACGAGAATTGTTCATCGAAGATGAGGGGGTGGAGTTCTGACCTTGGATTGTAGAGGCTATGGAATTCTTTCCTTGAGAGGAATCCCTGTCGCCAGCCAGTATGGAGACACGTCTCTTGGTAGAGGGATGTTGATAATTTCCTGAAAGCTCACGCTTCGGTTGATGTTGACGATTAGCCAGCCTTCCAACATTTCGTACAACTGGAGTCAGGTCAGGATGAAGCCTTCAGAAAGGCATAGTCCAATATCTATGTTTGACGTTAAGAATGGAGGTATAATTGTCTCTGCATGCATATGCAACAGCAGGTGAGGTAGACTTCTATTTGAGCAACCAGGGAGGGATTTAACAAAAGAGGGAGGCGCAATGTAGACCCTGCTAGACTCTGAACTGTGACAATACTCGTCAACGAGATCACCCGAGAAGCATTCAATTATTGGCTTCACTGCAATCAGATCAATGTTAGCGTTGCTATTCACTGTTATAGTAATGTCTGAAGGTCTATTAGCACCATTTGAAGAGTATTTCTGCCTTCTTGCGGTGGTTATCATAGTATTGCACTGATTTTTGGCACAATACTTCGAACTATCAATTGTGTACATCTTCAGCTTCCCGGTGGAAATCCCCATTTGGCAGAGCGGAAAGAATCGCAAAACTAACAATGACATACTTTCTTTCCTATGAGATCAGTGACATGTGCATTTTCCACTGCTAGGCCTGTAGGTAGCCATGATGGATAGTTGCACAGTTGGGACAGTGTTAGAACTACTCAGTTTGCTTCGAGATACACGAGGTCTGAGTGGTAACAGTGGTGTGTGATGCAAAAGCAATGCCCATTGTCGTAAACCTTCCTCTATGCATTTACCAAATCTCATCTCGAGGTTTCTCATTTATGAGGCGCCTGGTGGTTGTGGAAGATACAGGCTGGGCTGTTTTGTGTTTGTTAACCAACAAAACAAGTCGAATCAAGAAATCACAAGAACTGGAGTATATTTATCCCTTCTTTCTGCCTACCCCTCTATTCGGTTTTCCTCCCACAGTAAACATGATGCTAGCATCCTAAACTATCTTGACATCATGTGACTTGCACACAACATTTCCTCTTGTTCCAAAACACACCAAATAACCTACACAACTTTGTACATTCCCTCTGGGCTTCGTTCCACTACATGCACCTGAATCATAATGCTAATGCCTTGGATGAAGATTCATTTTGCACTCACGGTGATGGCACCAAAGGTTAGCCGCAATGGCACAAGGAAGGCAACCACTAGAGTAAAATTACCCACATCCATTATAAATCAACGCCTGTCATTGGATTGGGATCATATAAAGGGATCCATCCCAGAACACATCTGTGGACCAATATGGATATACAATCTTTGCGACATCAAGGATGAGAGGGCATGGGGTCTGTATAATGATATAGTCTTTCTTAATGCAGTCACGACTTGGCACTTCTCACAATTCCAGCTGATGTGACCGTATCGCAGGAGCTGGAATTCACCTTTTCGGGAGTGGCGGGCAGGCTTCTGTTCATATACACGGAAATGTTTGACAAAACCCACAACCAAATGATCATTTGAAGGTAGGACAACCCCCGTCCATTCAGGGATCAAGTCGATCGCTCCAGTCCGCAGACGACCAGCTTGGGGAATGCTAAACACACCAGCAAGTGTCTCTCTTGGTACTGTAGCGACGATCCCAGGGCAAAGATTGAGCCACCAAGCTGCATGAAGTTCAAGCCAGGAGACATCCTGGGCATTAGACCACTGAATTGGGATGATATAATCAACGAGGATGACGATAATAAGACCTGGGCAGCTCCTGGAGTGCCGAGTGGTGGAAGGGCCTATTCTGGCAATGGCAATGACAATCACGACAGCGAGTGTGAGGATGAGAAACATGGTGGTGAGAAAGGGACCGGGACAGGGAAGGGAACAAATGATGTGAAGGGCCAAGAAATGGGGAAAAGCAATGGGAAGGGGAAAGCAACAGAGAAAGGGAAGGGGAAGGGGAAGGGAAACAGTAAAGGGAAAGGTATTGTTAAACAAACCCCAGGGGGAGATGATATCTCTTGTGCCGTTGCATTGCAGTTGCAAAAGCAAATATATGAGGCAGAGTCAGACACAGAGGGCTAACTAGAGTGGGTATATTCAGAGCTAGAAGCATCACCAGCCATGTCAATGTCCTCAGATAATGATACTGACTCTACTGAGGAGTCGGACGGAGAATATGACACAGAACATGATGCTGATGTGGATATGCGCATGGAGGATGATGTGGACACACTGTACGGCGTTGATTTACGCGGTGATGTAGATATGGAAAGGGATGGTGATGATAAGGAGGAACATGAAGTGGAGCAAGATGAAGAGAAGGAAAATGAGCAGGAGGAGGATGAGAATGAGAATGGGGAGGAGGATGATGATGAGGATGATGGCAAAGAACCTCAGACGATTAGCCTTTGAGAGTTGGTGAATACATCGGCTGATGATAAAGATACCATGGCAGACAATTAGCCAATGGTGCTACCCGAGCAAGGCTGGGAGATGCGCGAGCATAACCCATGGCGACGATCTCCAGCACCTGCCACACTGCCACATACCCCGGAGCCTCACTCATGACCACAAACTCCGGAGACTCATCCCCTCAGAGGGCTAGAGTTCTTGGAGCTTGTGACAGTACCAAACCCTTGGCCGGCAGTGCCAACTCTGCGAGAAGCTGAGACAGCTGGGAACACCTCGGATGTGGATGTGAATGAGCAGTCTCTCGGCCACTCAGCAGGTGGTGACACTCTCTCCGATGTCCGTCACACTGAGGCATGCTCTGATGGCTCCGTACGTGAGGAGTGAACAAGTCATTGTGTTGCAGAGGAGGCGATGATTGCTACGTTCAGGATAGAGTCGAGTTCGTGTCTTGTTTGTTTCCTGTATTGTAATTTATTAACCTTAGGCATTGATTATTTCAAGCGTTGCAAGGTTTTTGGATCGCTTAGGGTTTAGTTGATTTATTGGTTTTGTATTGGTTCTATTTTGTTCGTAGAATTATGGAACATCGTGCAGGCAGCATTTTCGCAACTCCTGGCATGAAGGCAACCTTCTTGTGCTGGTGATGAGGCTCAAACAATCTCTCAAGTTAGCTGAAATTGTCGTGAGCTTACACCCACACCAGGCTGCTCAGGCCCAGCACCAACTTTTGACTCTTTCTACAGTGTATACTCCGCTCCTTGCGTGTCAAGGAAAATACCAGACAAGGCCCCTTTCCGTTGCCCCAAGTTTTCATGTCGAAAGATGTTCACCTCAGACAGCTGGTTACTTAAACCTATTCAATTACACCATCCTGAACACCTTCAAGATGCACACCAGGAGAAAATACCTATTCCCAGCATGCCCCAACATGTTGAACCCGCTCAGGGTCGTGAATTCAACCATAAGAAAGATTTAGTCATAGACTTCGATGCATTTCCCTACCTTGAACAGATTGGAACCCCCCCAGACTCGTAGTCTTAACAACTGCCACCTCCTCTGGCGTGGACGGAAACATTCCTCAGTGACAGTGCTGCGCTGAGCAATTACATTGCTAAGCCATGGGAACGTGAGGCTGAAGGTTGCCATGGGATGATCCTACAAAACAATCCCTACTGCCCATTGGCGACGGGTGAAGAGTACAAAGATATCCTGTGGAGGATCAAGAAGAAGGGCATGAAGACATACTATGACACTGTGCTGAATACAGAGCACAGTGCTCTGTATTTCCCAAGATTCAAAAACCGAGATGCTGTCCAGAAGCTTGCCGCTAGCATGCCAGATGATCAAGCTCGCAGGGAGTGTAAAGTAATCACTCTCGAGGATATGAAATGTATTGTTAATGACCAACCTCCTATCACATACTGTAGTCGAGACATCATCAAAGGCATGATACGGTTGATGTGGCAGCCACCCTATGCCGAGCATCTCATTAATGCCGCTTAGGGTTTGTTTAATAGCGATTTGCCACCCAAATGCCCCCAAACCAAAATGCACACTGCAGATTGCTAGTGGGAGACCCAGGGAAGGAGAGATACTCGAGGTTTATCATGAGCTAATCGACGATAAGTCAACGCTCAGAGTGGGGGATACACTGGTTTGCTTGATCTTCATGTCCAATGGAACACATCTCTCAAATTTTGCTGGCGGCAAGAATGAGTGCCCTGTGTATATAACAATTGGCAATCAATCTTTAAAGATCCACCAGATGCCCTCAATGCACAGCGTCGTAATAGTCGCTCTCCTACCGATACAAATCAAGAACCGCAATGTTTCTCAGAAATGGCTGGATGAGTAGCGGCAAATGTACCAACAGGTGGTGAATAAAGAACTCTGGCGGGTATTCCGGCCTCCCACCTTGATACTCAATCTCAGTGCCGAGAGCGGGTATTACAATGGTTTCTGTGCAGATGGCAACTTCAGGCATTGCAAACCAGTTTCAGCAGCGTGGCTTGCAGATTGCGCAGATCATTGCGACCTACATCATCTCGAGTGGGATGTATGTTCTTGGTGCGAGTGTCCAAAGAAAGCACTTGGACATTATGTCCCTCCTGAGAAGCAACATCCCCAGTGGGATCACAATCTATAGAGAACGCTCTGCAATTCAAACACCAATGCAGCAAATTCTGGACTCTCATCATGCCATGCTCACTATAAATTCAACAAGTTTTGACATACTCCCTGTATCGTAAGTGACCCCCCAAAGCCTGACCTCCTACATATAAAGCTGATTGCCATGCTGGACCACCTCCAGAAGTGGATTTTGCACTTCATGAAGATGCATGAATGGCTCGACAAGTAGAATGCAGTCTGGTTATCCGTCCCTGCTTCCAACAACCTCACACGAAATAATAAGTCCTATGAGGAAGATCTTCAATGGACTCGGAAGAAGATGAAGGAAATGAGCCATTACCTGAGTGGAGTTGTAATCCAGACTCTATGAGGCGGAAGCCCCACTCAGTGTCCGATATTAAATCTCACAATGCAGCGCACAAGGGTATTGTTAGAATTTGATATGTATGCTTCATATGAATCCCAAGATAATGGAACATTCACCTTCATGGATGACGTAATGAATCGTTTTCACACCTTCCAAGGTGTTGTGTTTCTCGCGCGAGCTGGGAACCAAAGCCATGGCGAAAGCAAATGCCCAGAGAACAGAACTCTTGAAGAAGCCACCGGTAGACGAGGGAACAAATGCTGATGCTTGGACGCCATCAAGGATGCGGCGCCAAATGAACACTGGACGGGATGTTATCAGCCACAATACAGTTGTTCCCAAAGAGTAATACGCCGACGTCAACTTTCTGACGATACATTTGGTAACTCACCAGGTCGAACAGCTTCATGAATACCGAGTGTTACAAAAGCATTCTGCTAAGAGATATGAACAATCACATGACATGAACATCAAGGACGGTTGGAACACCTCCAATCAAAATCTCAACAACCAGCCCGAAGTAATCACTTCTCGGTGTCGCATTCTCCACTTCGAAATCAGAGAGCTTAGTCTGCAGCCCCTCCAACAGCGTCAGGAGCACAGTGCTGCCGCCTGCAAACTCCTCACTCCTGGTGCAGATCTGGCCGCCCCCATGAGCTCACTCTCATATGCTAAGACCGAATTCATGGGACCCCATAACAGCCATGATGGAAAGCATCCTGACACTATGATTAAAGACGTCAGAGCATTACTTGACATTACACAAGAGGCAACACACCGTATGGCAATGAACTGCGGCACGTGGGAGGTTATGAAGTGTAAGTGTTGTAACAAGACATATAGTTGGGATGAACAACTGCACAGAAAGGAGCTCTGTATTAGCTGCGGTAGTAAGCTTGAAGTTCTGGGTTTAGAAGGTGAGCGCATATCTCAGATGTGTCGATGCACAGAAAGCCAGAGGTGGCGCAGACGGGATTGATGGAAGGACTGCATCAGCAAAATACATTTTAGTCACTGGAACAATCGAGGAGTGTCTGAGAGGATGTGGAGTGGAAACTTAGATGCGTCAATTTCAGGAGAGTATGAGACCCTAGGAGGGGATTCCGGCTGGCCTTCAGAGTAACTGGGATCTCTAATGACAAGTACAGGAGTACCATGGGAGAGATTGTGATAAGTTTGAGAACACCTCGGAGTGCCAGGGAGAACTTTGGGTCTGCCTGGGTGCACCGAGGAGCACTGGCAACGAGTCTGGGAGCGCTGGCGACAATCCTGGGAGCGCCAATGACAAGTCTGGGAGTGCCAACGACAAGCCATAGAGCACCTGCGAGCGCCAGCGACAAGCCATAGAGCACCTCGAATCACTGTAAAGCAGTCTGGGAAAAATGACATCTTCTTTGGAAATGCAGGTGGTATTCCTGGAAATCATAGCTACTACTTATCGTTCAATGATTTTTAAAACTTATGTATTCAGTTTGTATTCTGATCTATACACTCCCAGAACATGATTGAGGGAGTTTGCAGATGCCCTTGGAGGCCATGATCAAGCGAACTTGCAGACTGTATTCAAACGAGTTTGGAAATGCACTAGCAGGAGGCAATAGAGTGTATTTGGAGATACACTTGGAGGCAGTGATCGAGTGAACTTAGAGATGCATTCCGAGATCGTGATCTAGTGAGTTTGGAGATACAGTTGGAGGCCATAATAGTGCGAAATTGCAGGCAATGATGCAATGAGTCAGGAGAAACAATTGGAGGCCATCATCGAGGGAGTTTGGAGATGCACTTCTGAGGCCATGATTGTGTGAACTTGGAGGCCATAATTGAGCTTGATTGGTGATACACTTTAGAGGCTGTGATCTAACGAGATTAGATTAGTACTTGGAGGCGGTGGATGGACGGTGCCCAAGGTGCTTAGACCCTATTCTGCAGTTATTTGACTTGCAAATGTGGGAATGTGACAAGGTGACTTTACCTTTCAGCTCCCATAGCAAGCTGGGTGATGGCGGTCGATTGCATAGGGAGGCCCGCCTGAAGCTGAAGCTACACCCTGGAGTCAACTCATAATTTTGAGAATGAAGGGAAAACAAACAATCATGGGTGGATGCTGTACTCTATGCATGCTGTACTCGGTGTATGCTGTACATGGTGTATGCTGCACTCGATGTATGCTGTATGCAGGGTATGCTGTAGTCGGTGTATGTTGTACTTGGTGTGTGCTGTACTCGGTGTCAACTCATGATCATGGCATACAGAAACAGCGAGGGATAACTCAACTTTGCGTTCTGCGATGATGGTAGAGTTGTGGACGAGAAAGCGAGAGATGGGAGATGAAGATAAGTACAATGTGGAGGATACGAGCAGATATGGGAAATCAGGGGTACGACTTGCCTGATTGGGATGGAAAGACCTTGCATCGGTGTAGTGAGACACCGGATCGGGACCTGTACCAACTGTATCCGGGATGGTAAATTGACCATCAGACGAAATTCTCTAAGTCCCAGTTGGTAACACCGGGAGATCCACACTAAGTCCTAATCCATACAAGCCCCTAATGACTTCCAGACTAATAAAGAGAAGAATGATTAAAGCTTCACTCAGGATGCGTATAAGGATTACCACCCAAGAAAACAAGATAACTGTTCCAATCTCTGCTCCCAAAAGATAATATCAACTAAAGAGTATCGTCGTATGATATCAGTATACTGATGTACACGACTCAAGAGTTCGCTGCATGAAGTGCAAATAAACACATTACTGTTTTGCTCCCAGACTTCCTTCGGACTTGTTGAGTATCATCCCAGCAACTGGCACGTAGAAACAAGGACTGACTGTCCTCAAGTACGACGACTCCAAGTATCGACATGTCTTATAAGAAACAGCAAAGTAGTTTCGCCTCAGCAGAAGGAGTAGTGCCAACTGAAGAGTATCCTAGTGGAAGTATCCTTTAAACCACCACGTTATCGGGCTGGTTACTCGGACTTCCTTTGAACTCTAAAGTATCGTCTTGCTCTCTTTCCGATCTTTGACTTTCTTCAACAAAGGTACTAAAAATAACCAAGTGTAAAGAGTGATGGGTGTATCCGTCATATAGAACTGAAGATGAACGTACAACTCTGGACTTCAACCGAGAGATGTATCCTCATTGACTTCGATACAGAACTACTAAATAATATACGGGAATGACGTTAAGGCTTAACCTCCAGGTCGAAAATATCAATAGATGTCCGTAGATAAGATACAATGTAGATTGTATGTTTGAATGCCTGTTATCGATCTCCTTCCTCCATGTCGGTATTGCTGATATATATCAGACAATCCACACCCTTAACCATCCTAGGACTGTGAAAGCCTATTTCGGAGTTCACATTCATAACAGCCTCAGCATCCTTGCCTTCTACCATTGATGGTGGAGTTCTAATTCCCATGAGTATTAACTACGTTATCAAGGTAATGAGCTTGTATTACAACACTATTGCTATTGGCGATACCTCGTACAAATACGAGCTTATCCGAAGCCAATTATCAACCAATAGGTTTCTGTCACCAGAAGCTAGTGAGAGTGCCCTCTCCTATACCCACCAGGTACGTAATGGTTTAATAATTGTGGCAAACGACAGAACCCTTAATTTGACTACGCTTTATTGGAGTGAAATATACAGTATTCTGCAGCTGTGTTGTAATGCCATATATTGGACTGGGAGTATCCCATGCCACTCTGGACATATGAATTGAAAGTCCCGTTCGCCCCAAACCTAGAAGGTGTGGTGGAAATACGGATTGATTCGTACAAGTCCATTCGGCCAGCTGGGCTCTGATATATCAATCATTGGCGATTAACTTATCTCTTATATGACTCTGCATATCTAGAGATGTCATAATGCTCTAATGTTAACAACATCTTATCTCATAAGGAATAAACCATTAGAGCATAAGAGAATAGTCGTTTGTTCGGCGACTAGGAATAAGGTTGTCTGTTGATAAGAGTGACCCTTGACAATAGAGATCCTACGACCAATACTGAGTTAAAGATAATACATATCATATCTGCGCTCAGCTTGATCACTGTCATTGATCAATTTGTACGAAGGTAGGGTAATGAAGATGGTACCAATAGGTGAACAAATCCGGAAGGTTGATCCAATTAGGAAATCCGAGTGAAAATGCATGCTTTCCGATTGAGCATCCATATTTGGATTGTCGAGTGATCCTGTAAGATCCTGGAAGTATACCTGTAACACCAAAGGCGTAACACAGTTTCTCATGATGATTTGCCGCATCTGTTCTCATCTCTCTCATTCTGGTCCTCAACTCTACTGTCACCTAAGAACGTGAAGTTAAGTTATCTCTCTCCATCTCTGCATGCCATGACCAAGAGTTAACACTCAGTACAGCATACACCGAGTACAACATTCACTGAGTACTGCATACACCACCCACTGCATCATCCAAAGATCGACTGTCACCCGCTTCCAGCCAGTCTCTCAGATCTCAGTGGACCTTGTTGAACTCAATTCTCTAAATTCCGACGATTACAAGTTAACCAATGAATAGAGTCTCAGGATACATTGCACATACCTCCCGATCTATCGCCTCCAGATTGACTGCCTCCAGATTTACTGCCTCCAGATTGACTGCCTTCAGATTGACTGCCTCCAGATTGACTGCCTCCAGATTGACTGCCTTCAGATTAATTGCCTTGAGATCAACTTCCTCCAAGTACGCCTCCAATAGTGATCAATCATGGCCTCCAAGTGTATCTCCCAACAGGCTCAATTGCAGCTTCCAAGTGCATCGCTGAGTCCACTCAATCTCGGCCTCAAAGTGCATCCCTAATCTCGCTCAATCATGGCTTCCAAGTGCATCTTTGAGTTCACTTGATCTAGGCCTCCAATTTCATCTCCAAACTCGGTCTATCACAGCCTCCAAGTGCATCACTGAGTTCACTCAATCTCAGTCACCTAGTGCATCTCCAACCACGATTGATCACGGCGTCCCAGTACATGTTCAAAGTGCATTGGCCTTGGTAGAGAGATTCAAGGGTGACTGAGGTTGGCAGGGTGACGAGGAGTATGTATTTGGCAGACCCCGGAGTAGATAGACATCATTTCATTTCCCACTCATCTTAACATACAATGAAAATACACACGGTATCTTTCTGAACTTTTGGTCTCACTCACTCTGTCTGAGATTTTGTAGATCCATGCAATTACATGTATCCTCAATGCTGGGTAGTATCATATCCTCTCACCAGATTCCTACACTCCTCGAACCAGAACCACTCTATATTATGAATTCCGTTTGTATGTCGCGAGATCTGCGGTGGAGTGTTGGTAGTGGACTATGTGTGTTCTCCCTCCATTGTTTCACCACAATGGCCTCAAAGTGGTGCATCTCTAAGTTTTCTGAATGGGTGTGTCCAGGTGATCCTCCAATTATGCTCAAGCACCATCTGTGATCAGATTGGCCGTATGTATACATAAAGAGAGATTAAAATAATGCATGCCATAATATGATGTAGCGAATCTTGTGACTGTAACAGACGAATATGATAAGATGAAATGCCTGCTGCTGATTTAAGAACCACTACTGTGATAATCAGACAGCAAGTGTCTTGCTGAGCTGTGCAGCTGTCTCAGCTGATCTGAAAGTATTCCACAGCGGTCTCAGCTGCTCTCGATGTATCCTGGAGTGCTGGGCAGCGGTTCCAGCTTCTCTCGCAGTCTCCCTAAGATCTCCGCCCTGGTCTCAGGAGCTCCAACATTTGAATATTCTATAAGTCAAATCTTGGAGCATCCTGAATACACCTCCATAACTGCAGGTGCTTTCAGGAGCACCTCAGAATGTGCTTGCAGAGTCTGAGAGCACTTTGCTTAGCTCCTGGGGGGTCTCGGAGCATCTAGAAGAACTTAGAAGAACCCTTAAGGTCACCTAGAGTGTCTAGGGGAATTGGGTGTTACTCCCGGACTGATTTACGTTTTGCTGATGGGGGTGTGGGTAAAGCAACACCTGGGGAGGCAGTATGGCGCGCTGAATAGTCGTCTCCCGTGGCAACTGGAAAGACTATTCAAAAACAACCTCCTAGGCGAGGATGGAGCTTTCGTTGAATACTTGTTAGCCTTGGCACTCATTACAATACCTGAAAACTGGGGTAACTTGGATCCCTTCTCGAAATTTGTACAAGTGAGAAAGTCCACAGCAGCCGTTGCTGGCAACTTTTCAATGTGGAAAACATCGTCAGCTGTGCGGAAGTAATTCCTGAGATAGGTGCGGGTAGTATGACAGGAGACGGAACAAACGACTGATAGATTGTCAATAGCCACATAGATCTGGCAACTTGGAATGATGAGTATCATCATTAGAGAGAGAGTTGCATTTTGCACACAGGTAGAAGGACCACGAGGAGAGATTTCCTCAGTGTCACCTATCACATTGCACTCCCGATGCAAGCACGTACCCAATAAACCCATCCCGATGTATGGTCAATGTCAGCCCCAATGCCAGAGTGTTCATTCACATTAGAAGACCAACAGAGCGAGAAGGAACAGGGAAACTGTGATCTGAGGGCGATATGAAATGCGACAGGTGGTATTGACGACAGGGGTGGAGTAATCTCCCATCGCGTTGTCTCTGATGGCTCTAACATAGCGCTTTCACTCTGACGCAGCCAGTCTGCCCTGACGGAATTGTTCATTGGTGATGTACGCCCAATAGCTTGTAAGATGAGGCATTAATTTGCGACATGCACTGCAAAATAAAATAGGTTTATATTCCCAATTCCGAAGTAAACAGATTATGAGATGGCTGAATTCAAGTTTCATCTGGCCCATTGTCTGACACAATTTTGTGCAATGGATGGCCTGATCTTCATCACGACCATAACACTCAATACATCATGGCATGGAAACTATGACCGACTGGGATGCGTGGCAGTTATCACCGGGCGCTTGCAGAAATGGCATGACATGACTGTGATGATGCTGTTTTAAACAACTATTTCATGGCGGCAAAGCCTGCGTGTACAAACCCTCGAAGACAACTATAAAGAGATGGCATTCATTAGCAAAATGTATTATAGTCACTGGAAGCCTCCAGGAATGTCTGAGAGGATATAGAGTGTAAACTTCGATGCGTCAATTTAAGGAGAGTATCAGACCATTGGAGGGTATTCTTGCCGGCATTCAGAGTAACTGGGAGCCCCGACGACAAGCCTGGGAGCACCTGGGAGCGCCGGCAACATGTCTGGGAGCACCTCGAATCACAGTAGAGCACTCTGGGCATAACAACATCTTCTTTGGTAACGCTGCTGGTGGGCTTCAAAACCATAGCTACTACTTATCGTTCAACAATTGTCAAAACTCAAGTATTCAGTTTGCATTCTCATCTGTGTATCAATGTATATATATAGCTACCCACCTACACAGTATATCTGGACTAACTACAGGTGGTTGTTCAGAGCCATTCGAGGTGCGCCTGAAAATGACGATCGAGTGAACTTAGAGATACACTCCGAGGCCGTGATCAAGCCAGTTTGGAGATACACCTGGAGGCTGTAATCGAGCATATTTGGAGATACACTTGGAGGACATGATCAAGTTAACTTGGAGATGCACTCCGAGATTGGTATCTAGCGAGTGTGTAGATGTCTTTGGTGACCATGATCGTGCCAACTTCAAGGCCGTAATCAAGCAAGTTTCCAGATACCCTTGCAGGCCATGATGGAGCGAGTTTGGAGACTGTAACCGAGCGACTGTGGAGATGCACTTGCAGGCCGTAATGGAGCGAATTTGGAGATACAGTTGGAGGCTGTGATAGCGGGAGTTTCAAGACCGTAATCAATCGAGTTTAGAGATGCACGTGGAGGCCGTAATAGAGCGTATTCAGAAATACACTCGGAGGCTGAACTCGAGTGAACGTAGAGATGCACTCCGAGATCGTGATTGAGTGAGTGTGTAGATGCACTTGGAGGGCATGATCGTGCGAACTTGGGGGCCGTCATTGAGTGAGTTTGGACGAGTTCTGAGAGGCAGTCCATGGACAGCTCGCCAGGTGCTAAGACTCTTTTCATCAGTTAGGTAACTTGCAACTGTGGGAATGTGACAAGGCGACTTTACCTTTGAGCCCTCATAGAAAGCTGGCTGATGGCAGTCGATCGTGTAGGGAGGCACACCAGAAGCTGAAGATATATTCAGGGGTCAACTCATAATCATGAGAATAAAGGGAAGACAAACAATCTTGGGTGTCTGCTGTGCTCGGCATCTGATGTACTTGATGTCAACTCATGATGATCACATGGAAAGATAGAGAGTCATGACTTAACTTTGTGTTCTGCGATGATGGGAGAGTTGTGAACGAGAACGAGAGAAATGGGGGATGAAGAGGAGAACGATGTGCAGGATTATGAGTGGATATGAGAAACTAGGGGTAAGACTTACCTGATTGGGTTCAGAAAACCTTGTATCAGAGTAATTACACTCCAGATGGGGACTCGTACCTGCTGTATCCGGGATGGCAAATTGACTCGCACACGAGATTCTCTTATGTCCCAGTTTCCCATGATGATTTCACCCATACCTTCTCATCTCTCTTTTTCTTGACCTCAACTCTACGATTACCTGAGAAAATGACGTTCAGTCATCGATCTCTATCTCTCCATGCCACGATCAAGATTTAACCCTGAGTACAGCATACACTGAGTACAGCATACACAGAGTTCAGCATACACCGAATACAGCTTACACTGAGTACAGCATACACTGAGCACAGTATACACTGAGTACAGCATACACCGAGTACAGCATACACTGAGTACAGCATACACCGAGTACAGCATATACTCAGTACAGCATACACCGAGTATGACATACACTCAGTACAGCATACACCGTATACTGCACATTCCGAAGATCAACTGCCTTCCGCTCCCAGCCAGTCTCTCATCTCTTGGCAGACGATGTTATGCTCAATTCTCTACATTCACACAATTATGAGTTAACCAATGAATAGAGTCTCAGCTCCCATCGCACCTCCCTTCCGAACTACCATCTCCAGATTGACCACCTCCTAGTACTCCTCCAATCTCGCTTGATCATGGCCTCCAAGTGCATCTCCAAACTCGCTCGGTCACAACCTCCAAGTGTATCTCCAAAGTCGTACAAATACAGCCTCCAAGTTCCCACCTTCATGGTATCCTGGTGCATTCCCAAACTCGCTCAATTACACTCTCCAAACTCGGTCCATCACGGCCTCCAAGTGTATCTCCCAACTCGCTTGATTCTATTCTCTGACTGCATCTTTAAGTTCACTCGATCACTCTGTGGTGAAACGGTGGAGCTAGACGGCAGACAGCCCACCATCAACACTCTGCTGCACCTTAAATGGTATTCCAAGGGAATCCGTAAGACAGAGCTGTTCTTGCTCGAGGGGCATAGGAAGAGGGTGAGACGATAAGAAGGGATACCCGGCCATATTGAATCACGCATATTGCGTGGATCTACGAAAGCTCGGCAAGAGTGCAGAGACGGAGAGCTGGGAACCATAGAGTGTGTATTTCGTACTTTGAGATGATGTCTATCTACTCCGGGTGTATTCCAACTATATACTGCCTGACGCTGAGTCCATCTCCATTATCCCTGTATCTCCGTATGTATATTTATAGAGAGACTCAGATAATACATGCCATATTATCATATTCCGAATCTTGTGACTGTAACAGATCAACATCATCGATGAAATGCCTTGTGGTTATGGATCTGTAAGAACCGCTGATGTGAGATTACAGCACCAAGTCTCCTGCAGAGCTTGTGCAGTGGTCTTGGCTGCTCTCAAAATCTCCTGCAGACCTGCGCAGAGGTCGCCCCAGCTCCAAAATTTGACTATTCTAATAGTCAAATTTCATAGCATCCTGAATGCACCCCCATTACTGCAGGTGCTTTCAGCAGCAGGTGAGAATACTCTTGCAGAGTCTGAGAGCACTTTGAAAAGCTCCAGGGGTGGTTGAGAGCATCTAGGAGTACTTGGAAGCACTGGCGAGGGCTACCGGAGTGTCTGGAAGGTTTGCATATGGCTTCCAGACCGAATTAGATTTTGCTGATGTTCTGAAAATGAATAGAACAAGCTTAAGCTGTAATCCAGTCAACATTCAGATACACCGAAGATGATCTGGACATAATAGTCACAATTCGATTTGTCAAACATCACAATTACTTCCTCACTACCTAATCGTTAGGTTGCTACATATGTCAGGACACAGGTCGACACAATCCGAATATGCACTTCAGAAAAAGTCGAGTCCTTACCAGATCTTCTCTACTCTTTGGCAGAGGATTCTGCAGTTTGTATCTCCTGGCTGATTCTTCTGTACAAATATTACAACAGAATCTATTACCTGGTTGTTCCATACTTGTCCACAGAAATACTGCCCTTTGAAGAGTTATCTGAAGAGGGTTTGTTTCCCGGCAAGAAGTAATTTACAAACAGGACGGAAACATTAAGAAGTGATGTAGACTGTGAGAAGTTCCTACCCAAGTGTGGGAACAGATGGTTGCTGTTGAATGAGGTCAAGAGGTTTAGTCTTGGGATATAATGGGAAAGTGAGAGTTTCTTAGATAGGCGGCTGTAATTTAATCTTGATAAATATTGTATTGATAATTGGGATTGAGCACCCCCGAAACATTATCTTCGATCGCAGCTTTGAATGCCTTTTTGGTATTCAACATTGAGATGTCGTCGCCTTACAAAAGTATCACAACACCATCAATATCGACATAGAGGTTGGAGTCGGCCATGGACTGTGTAAACCTCTCAGAGCACAATAAGGTGTGAATATCATTGTGTCAATGTCTTGGTGCTTGTTTGAGGCTATACATTGCTTTGCTTATTTGAAAACTGATTACAGGTGTGTTGAGGCCTTCTGGCCAGGTATCACGTAAAGATATATTGATATTACCACTATTAACCTCAGGATTGAAACAATCAGTGACCATGTACAAATGATCAATGTTTCAGTCATAATTTCCAAACAGGGACGTGATCTACCAAAAAGTGGTGAGTTCACCTACAGGGGCATAAGTTTCTCTGCAGTTCATTTGTTCATAGCCATTAATTAGTAGGCATGATTTGCATTGTATGGTGCCATTAGGATTGTATTTTGTCTTCCAGACCCATTTGAAGCCGATTGGCTTTGCTCTCAATTGCCTTGCGTCCTAGGAGTTGATCATTGTGAATGTATTATTGGGCCGGATCAATGTGCAGTTCGGTTCCATTGGTCGTGACCAGTGGTGTCATTGTTTGCTGTTCACCGCCTCCATATAGGTGGAATGATCGCTGGTGATGGATGTTGAAGCATACACCTTTGGCATGATGATTTGAGCCTGTGAAGTAATCCTGATGTAGCTTCTTGTGATACGATTTGGGCTTGGTAGTGATAGTAGGCATTATTGGTTGTTCATAGCCATGGTTTGGCAGGTATTGTCATTTTCGAAGCAGAGATGACAATTGTGGATGTTCATTTCTCTGGACACATGAGGTGGAACCTCCTCATCAGGGGGATGTTGTAACTGGCTAAGTGGCATATAGGTGATATTGGTAATAAAAATTCTAAGATCGTGATCAAGACAAAGGTGCTTGTTGTTCGTTTTGAGAAATCAAAATAAGACAAAAGTTGAAGCAGCTTCAAAGTCACAACTTGCTTTACTTTACAAGAGAAGAAGTTCGGAGAAAAGAAAAGGAAATCCTCCACCGCCTGGAACCTCTCTTTTTATACAGTTCATCTGCTACCCTCAAATCATTCCTCATGCTCTGAGGTACCATCCAAACCCGTTTCCATGCTGTTGCACACCACCAACTGAATTCTTATCAACACAACCATGCCATATCATCCGATGTTGAATCACCTCATGCCACTTCCTTTTGATGACAAATAATACGGCCACCCTCTCACCGGATTCCACACCATGTCCATGTCTATCAATGTCTCTACCTTTCCGAGACATCACTTCGTTCGTTGCTTTCCCAAAACAATTCCTGTGTACGTCTTGCATCAGCACTCACCAGCTGTGCCATGACAGGCTCTCCTCCTTAAATCCGAGGTCCTCCGAGGACTTCCAAAGGTCCTGGGTTTCTGGGGTACTGGTCTTATAATTTCGCCACCCCTTGCAAGCCATCCACATACTTTGCAGGTTCCCACGTCAACAAATTATACCCAGTCCAATGTATAAGGTTCTGCAATTGAAGTCAGTACATCCGACTATTCTCCACACTCGTTACCTGATACTCCTCCAAGCCATCCACTTCTACTACCTGTGGCGGACCAAGTTGTTATCTTGCCAGGGGGGTAATCAACCGTGGGGTCAAGGTGCATTACAGGTCGTACTTGATGTATTCGTATCGATGAGGGCAGGTCTAACTCATTTGCATAAAGAGATCCCTGAAGGACAACCTTCAAGAGTCCCAATCATTTCCAACCTAGCTTCCATTGTGGGCCTTATAGTTTGAAAGTGCCAAGCTTCCACCCATACCTTATAGTCTTCCCGAATATTGGGTGCTGGATGCTGTCATTGTTTTGCTCCCACTTCCTGTACAACCTGGCTTCCCGTCATCTCAACTCGGAGGTGATCTTGAATTTGATGTCTAGCTGCCTGCACGTGATTGGCATCTAGGCATTGCTGATCCCATTCCTTTATTGGTTTTCCCGAAATTGCATTTCGGGATGAATACTATAAATTGCCAACAAGGAAGTGCACTTCATTGATTCTGACGTCCCATTTTTTGCAGCACACTCCGCCCAGGGAAGCCACTTCACTCACTCAACCTGTCAATGGTTCACAAATACTCAGAGGTAATGTTCCATACTGGCCATTATCCGTTCTGTCTGGTTATTTGTCAATGGGTGAAATGCTGTTGACATTCTTCGATCAATCCCAAAGCGACTACACACCTGGCGCCAGACAGTTGAGGTGAACTGTGGTTCTCAATCCGAGACAATTGTCAATGGAAGCCCATAGAGGTGTATTGCTTCTCATAGAAATATCTCCACCAATCGGAAAGCATCTTTGGTTGAATGACATGGCATAGAATATCCCATCTTCGTGAGTAAAATGTGTAATGGCCCGGAAGCATCACGCAATCCTCTCTGATACTCCGCGCGACCTGACCAGTGCTTCTAAGTACGTTTAGATGATGCCAGACCCCCCTGGAGCTAAACAATGTGCTCTCAGACTCTGCAAGAGCATTTTCAGGTGCTCCTCAAAGCACTTGCAGTTGTAGAGGTGCATTCAAAATGCAATGAGATTTGACTTATAGAATAGTCAAATTCTGGAGCTCCTGAGACCTCTGCGCTAATCTGCAGGACACTGCAAGAGCAGCTGAGACTGCTGCACTACACTGCAGGGGATTTCGAGAGCAGCTAAGACCGCTGGGCAGCACTGAGGGAGACTTTGTGCCATATTCTCACAGCAGTGGGTCTTATGCAACCACAAGGCATTTCATCTTATCAAATTCATCTTTGTTACAGTCACAAAAATCGCTACAACATAATATGGCATGCATACTTTATGTTTCTGCATATATATACATACAGTCAATCTGGCCGCAGATGGTAGTCAAGCATATTCATAAGAGCACCTGGTCACGCCCAATGAGAGAACTTAGAGATGTACCACCTGGAGGCTGTTGTGGTGAAACAATGGACCTAGAAGGTAGAGAGCCCATCAGCAAAACTCTGCCACACCTCTCGGGACATCCAAACCAAATTCATCAGATACAGTGGGTCTCGGTCAAGGAGCATAGGAATCGGGTAAGGAGATATGATACTACCTGGCATTAAGGATCCATGCAATTGCCTGTATCCATAACATTGCAGACAGAGCAAGTGAGACCAAAAGTTGGGAAAGATAGAGTGTGTATTTTCATTGCATAATAAGATGAAATGGAAATGAGATAATGTCGATCTACTCCAGGATCTGCCAAAAATATACTCCGCGTCATTCTATCTACCTTCGTTACCCCTGTATTTCCGTACTCCCACAGTCGCTCCTTGAGGATGTACTTGGAGGATGTCATCGAGGGAGTTTGGAGAGGAACTTGGAGGCCGTGATCATGGGAAGTTGGAGGCCATAATTGAGCGAGATTTGAGACACACTTGGAGGCTATATTCGAGCGACACTTGGTGGCCATGATCGAGCGAGTGTGGAATTACACTTGGAGGCCATCATCCTGTGAACTTGGAGACCGTAATAGTGCGAGGTTAGAGGTGCACTTAGAGGCCATCATCGAGCGAATTTGCTGTCCATAATTATGTGAGTTTGAAGATAGACTTGGAGGCTGTGATTGAGCAAGTTTGGAGATGTACTTGCAGGCCATGCTCCAGCGAGATTGGAGGAGTACTAGGAGGCGGTCAATCTGTGGGTGGTAGTTCAGGAGGGAGGTGCAGTGGGAGCTGAGATTGTATTCATTGGTTAACTCATTATTGTGGAAATGTAGCGATTTGAGTACAACATAGTCTGCTGAGAAATGGGGGACTGGCTGGGAGCGGGAGACAGTCAATCATAGGATGATGCAGTATGCAGTGTATGCTGTACTCAGTGTATGCTGAACTCGGTGTACGCTGTACTCGGTGTATACTTTACTCTGTGTATACTGTACTTGGTGTCAACTGATGATCATGATATGGACAGACAGTGAGCGATGACTTAACTTCGTGTTTGTAGGTGATTGTAGAGGTGAGGACGAGAAAGAGAGAGATGAAAGGAGATGGGGGGAATCATGATGAGAAACTGGAACTTAAGAGAATCTCGTGTACAAGTCAATTTTACATCCCTGATCCAGCATGTAACAATCCTGATATAAGGTTTTCCCAACCCGATCAGGCCAGTTGTACCCCTAATTTCTCATATCCGCTCGTATGCTCCACATTATTCTCAACTCAATCTCCCATCTGGCTCTTTCTTGTCCACAACTCTACCATCACCTACAAACACGAAGTTAAGTCATCCCTCTCTATCTCTCCATGTCATGATGATGAGTTGACATGAAGGACAGCATACACCTTTTACAGCATACACCAAGTACAGCATACACCAAGTACAGCATACACCAAGTACAGCATACACCAAGTACAGCATATACCTAGTACAAGAATACACCATGTACAGTATACACTGAGTATAGCATCCAACCAGGATTGATTGTTTTCCCTTCATTCTGACGATTACGAGTTGACCCCTTAATGTAGCTTCAGCGTCTGGCATACCTCCCTACACAATTGACCGCCCTCTGCCAGGTCTCCATGAGAGCTCAAAGAAAACGTCATCTTGTCACATTCCCACAGTTGCAAGTTAACTCACTGATGAATACAGTCTCAGCACCCAGCGCGCCGTCCATCAACTGCCTCTAACTACTCTTCCAAACTCACCCGATTATGGCCTTCAAGTTCGCACACTCATGGTGTCCAACTGTATCTGCAAGCTCGCTGGATTACTATCTCAGAGTGTATCTGTATGTTCACTCAGTCACGGCCACAAAGTGTATCTCCAAATACGCTCGATTACCGCCTCCAAGTGCATGTCCAGATTCACTCGATTATTGCCTCAAGTGTATCTCCAAACTTCATCGATTTCGGACTCCAAGTTCGCACGAGTATGACCTCCAAGTGTATCTCCAAAGTCGCTCGATCATGATCTCGAAGTACATCTCTAAGTTCAACTGATCGTGCCCTCCTAGTGTATCTCCAAATACACTTGATTATTGCCTCCAAGTACATCTCGAAACTGATTTGATCACAGCCTCGGAGTGTCTCGCTGAGTTCAATGGATCACCATTTTCAGCCGCACCTCAAATTGCTCTCGAGCAGCGCCTGCAGCCAGTCCAGATATACTGTATGTAGATGGGTAGCTATTTACATTCATAGAGGAGAATACAAACTAAATACATGAATTTTATAAATCATTGAATGATAAGTAGTAGCTATGATTTCCTGGTGCACCAGCAGCATTCCCAAAGAAGAAGTTGTTTTTCCCAGACTGCACTAGTCTGCTTTGAGCTGCTCCCAGACTTGTCACCAGCACTTCCAGACTTATCGCTGGCACTCCCAGACTTGTTGTATTCCTTCACCAGCAACTGAATCGATCTACATTAATACTTTCCTCTATGATATGCCATCCTGGATATCAGGTTGTTCTGTAAATGTATTTGTTGAGTCCTGTCAGCCCTGATTGGTGCATGCTGCCATTTGAATGACTCCTGTTAAAATAGAAGCATGTTGTTTTTGCACATACTCAATATCATTGAAGATAATATAGTTCTGAAACAGTTCCAGCCTAAAGTTTACAAGTTCTTGCTACAGAATGTATGACTTTGTAACCTTTTGCATTTCTGCATCACTTATTCTTTTAAACCTTTGACTTACATTACCACCAAAGTTATCTTGCTATAGTATATCGTCCAGTGAGAATTTAAAATGATGTACAATTGTGGCCATTAATTCAACAGATTTCCCATTGGGGAAGAATCGAGATCTGCACTTCCCAAATCTAACCATTGTGTGGCCACGAACATTTGGTTTCAACAGAAGCACATCAGCAATGGAATTAAATTGAAACACTCCAAGACTGTTGTGTCCTGCCCACAACAGTTCGATGGGTGTCAGTTTAGATATCGCTCACTGGCATGGCAGAGGTCATGGTAACCTTATAATGTATATATCTTGCTGATGGCATTCAAATTGTAAGAAAGGCTCTAAGTCTTATACCCCATATTCAGAAGGCCTGTTAGAGCATATATTGATAGCGCACATATTATTGATAGGTTTGTAGAAAGAGCACATATTGTTTATCATGAAATAGCATTGTACATGGGCTACCTTGCGGAGTAAATAAAAACAATCAATATCTCACCAAATTACTATATTGCTGGCACCGGAGTCAAATTGAATGCAGTGCTGAGTTAAGCAGATCAAGATTATAAACAGTAGGTTGCAGTAAGTGCAATAGTTGAAATCTCCAAATCCACTTTGTATGCACTCAACTTGTTTTCCAGGCTCTTTTTAAAATTTCAAATTTTCACATGTGTATCATATGATATGCTCAATAATTGGTCACAGCCAATCACACCCCTGCCACTCCAAGAGCCTGGGCCGAGGCCACCGCTTACATGTGGCGATGATAGGAGGTACGACACGTGGAGAGCTGGCGCGACAAAGTCGCGCCCGATGATATCATCAAATCGTTCGCTACGTACTATTGTCACTCGTAGGACTCACTACTACAAGTGCAGATCAAGAGAACAGCGATCTATAAAATATCTCTACGTACCTCTACTCTCCCTGCCCTCTAGGTATATACTGTACAAATATAATACAAAACTCCCCTCGTCTCTCCCTCACTTCACCCCATACTTCTCCCGCCATGTCTCCAACACCTCCTTCCACCCCGCATCCGTAAACCCACACCGCTCACTCACAACCCTCCAACTCCGTTCCCTCACAATCTCCTCCACAACCCTCTCCTGCCTCACCACCTGCGCTAGTACCTCCGTCCTCGTCTCCTTCGGATAGAACCGACCGGAATACGGATCTAGCCGCTCATCGATCACCCTCTCCCGGTCCGTTGCGCGCTCCGCGAGTATGTCGGAGTCTAACGGATCATCAGAGATGGCAACGGACGCGCAGTAGTTCAATATATCACTCCGACTCTGCCACGACGGCATCAATACGTTTTGGACAAACTGGGTGCAGGCGGGAGCGGGGAGGGTGTGGGATGTGGGGATTGGCTGGCGGGAGGTGAAGGTTGGGTCGAGCCGCTGCCGCGGGGGTGTGGAAAGCGCGTTGAGGTTTTGGCTGATGGTGTCGTCAATTGTGGAGCGGGAGGCGCGGAGGAAGTCTGTTCCCGTCAGCAGAGGACGGGGTGGGGAGGGCAGGGAGGGGGAAACCTTTCAGTGCTCGCGTCGAGAAACAGAATTGTGGGCTCAGTGGCGGATGGTCAAATTTTGATCGTGGAGAGTCCGCCATGGTTGTCGAGTGTCCGCTGCAGCTAACGCGAATGCAAATGACGCTGCCAAGCCCCGCCTCAAAGTGTCACGACGCGCTCCATTCAGATCGCCGCCCAGGCTGCGATTTACAAACATCACACTCGAGATCCTGTCTCGAGCCCAGCCGTCAAATTTGATTGGGCGACTAACCCTAACCGCCATCGACGCACCCCAAGTAGCCCACGAGAAAAATATGATGGTTGGCGCTACCGTATGGGCCCGAGACAACTTGAGATCCATTTTTGCTGCCGAGCACCCCCCCTCATCCCCCGCATCCTCCCAGTCCCATAATCCCGCGTCGCCTTCATATACGGTCAGCCGTGTAATGTTAATACCTATCAGCCTTCAGGTGTAACCATAATTAACCATGACCACTTTGCTATCAGCTATAGTGACCAGTATTAGCTTAAAATGAATAAATAGACTAAAATGATATACCTTGCAAAAAAAGTCCTTTAAAATTGCAGGATTATTTCCATTAGCCCTTTGTTGATCTAGATGTTGGCTGAACTTTGCAGTGATTGCAGAATGGTAGTTAAGAAACCTTGTCATCCAGTGCCTACCAAGTTATTATCACTGATATGAAGATAGAAGAGACATCACAGATACCTTAATCATCTTTGCTTGCAATGGATATTCCACGTCATCTAGAGTCTCACACAACCTGAGAATTGATTTCTCCTCTTTTGAAGTCAGCGGCTGCTTCTTCTCATATGCTGCACTCACTGGCTGTGTATCCCAAAGTCAGTCTTGGGAGGTTCAATATGATACACTGTATATCAGCAAAATGTAAATTGGTCCGGAAGCCAAATGCAAATCTCCCAGACACTTCAGTAGACCTCATTGGGACTTCTATGTGTTTCCAGATGCTCCCATCCCCCCCGGGAGCTATACAAAGTGGTAACAGACTCTGCAAGAGCATTTTCAGGTGCTTCTCAAAGCACATGCTGTTATGAAGATGCTTGGAGGATGCTCCGATATTTGACTTGTAGGATAGTCAAATTCCAGACCAGCTGAAATGACTGTACAGGTTTGTAGAAGACTATACAAGCAGTTGAGACCCCTGCATAGCACTGCACAGCTCTGCAGGGGACTTGAAGCTGTATTGTCACGGTAGTGGTTCCTAGAGTTCCAGAAGAACAAGGCATTTCATTCATAATATTAGTCATTATTACAGTCACAAGATTCGCTACATCATAATATGTCATGTATTATCGATTTAACTCTCTCTGCATAGATACATACGGTCAATCAGGCTACAGACAGTAGTCAAGTATAATCAGAGGAGTACATAGAGATGCATATTGAGACCGCTTTGAGATCCACTTACAGGGCATTGTGGCGAGATAATGCATTTCTCACGACCACCACGGCCATTCAGTTTGGCCAAGGGAAGCTGGTCGCAGTATATGGAGATAGACTGAGTGACTAGAAAAGAGGGGGGTATGGAGACATGGAGATAATGGAGTTCAACTAGGCAATGGGGAGTATATAGAAATCATCTCATTATACAAAATAAACAGTCTCACTATCCCAGTTCTTGATCCCATGCACTCTTGCCAAGCTTGTATAGATCCACGCAATTTGTTTCGTTTCTCAAACACACTGGCCGAGCATTAATTGAAGCACACAAGATGTATCGTTTCTCACTTCCGGATCCTACATTATATTCTCTTGCTCTTGTCCTGAATTCTTCCGGCCAGAACTGCTTCTACTGACGAATTCCCTTTGGATGCCATTAGACCTCCACCATTTCACAATACTGTACACAAGCCGGGTTGGAGATGCGCTTGGAGGCTGAGATTGAGCGAGATTAAAAATGCACTCTAACCTCATGATGAAGCAAGTTTGGAATAGCATGTGGAGGACGTAATTATGGAAACTGGAAGGCGATAATCGAATGAGGGTGAATATACACTCTGAGGTCATGATGGTGTGAACTTGGAGAAGCACTGTGAAGCTGTAATCGAGCAAGTTTGGAGATGTACTTGGACGCTGACATCGAGTACATTTGGAGATACACTTGATGGCCATCATGAATCACAATTGGAGAAATTCTTTGAAACACATCAGCAAAATGTATTTTAGTCACTGGAAGCCTCCAGGGGTATCTGAGAGGATGTGGAGTGTTAACTTGGATGCGTCAATTTCAAGAGAGGATTGGTCCCTAGGAGGGCATGCCTGCCATCATTCAGAGTAACTGGAATCACAGACGACTTGTACAGGAGTACTATGGGAGTGATTTGGACAGATTTGGGAATACCTCCGAGTGCCAGAGAAAACTATGGCTGCACCTGGAAGTACCTGGGAGGACCGTCGACATGTCTCAGAGCACTTCAAATTATAGTAAAGCAGTCCGGGAAAAACAATATCCTATTTGAGAATGCTGCCGGTGCACCTGGAAATTATAGCTACTACTTATCATTCAATAATTTTTGAAATTCATGTAATCAGTTTGTATTCTCATTATTGTATCTATGTAACTATTTAGCTACCACTTTACGCACAGTGTATCTGGACAGGCTGCAGGCAGAGTTAGAGCATATTTCGAGGGGCACCTGGATATGATGATCAAGTGAACTCAGAGATACACTCTGCGGCTGTGATCGAGCGAGTTTGAAGATGCACTTCTGGATGGTAATTGACCATATGAGGAGACACACTTGGAGGCTGTGATCGAGCGAGTTTGTAGATGCACTTGGAGACTAGGATCAGGCGAACTTGGGGGCCATAATTAAGCAAGTTTGGAGACTCACTTGTAGGCCATGATTGAGTGAGTTGAGAGATGCACTTGGGGGCTGTAATCGATTGAGTTTGGAGATATGCACTTGGAGGGAATTATCGGACGGACTTGGAGACCCTAAACATGCAAGTTTGGAGATACACTTGGAGACTGTAAATGTGTGAGTTCAGAGATGCAATTTGATGCCATAATCATGTAAACTGGTAGGCTGTGATCGATCAAGTTTGGATGAGTACTTAGTGGTAGTCGACGGACGGCCTGCCGGGTGCCCGTACTCTATTCAACACTTAGTTAACTCCCAACCATGGGAATGGGACAATGTGACTTTACTTTTGAGCTCTCATGCACAGTTGGATTAAGGCGGTTGATCATGTAGGCAGGCACACCGGAAAATGTAGTGGCAGTCAAGGTTCAACTCATCATCATGGGAACGAAGAGAAGACAAACAATCTTGGGCAGATGCTGTAATCGGTGTATGCTACACTCAGTGTATGTGTCACTCGGTGAATGCAGTACTCGGTGTATGGTGTATTCGGTGTCAACATATGACTACGACATGGATAGCTACAAAAGGATAACTTAACTTTGAGTGCGGTAATGATGGTAGAGTTGAGGATGAGAAAGAGAGAGATGGGGATGAAGAGGAGAACAATGTGAAGGATACAAGCAGGCATGAGAAATCAGGGGTATGACTTGCTTGATTGGATTGGAAAGGCCTCGTATCAGCATAATTAGACTCTGGATCCAAACTTTTATTTGCCCTATCAGGAATGGTTTATTGACTCACACATGACATTCTCTTAAGTCTCAGTTTCTTATGATAATTTCTCCCATACCCTCTCATCACTCTCTTTCTCATCCTCAATTCTACCATTACCTAACAACAAGAAGTTATGTTATCGCTCTCTATCTCTCCAAGCTATAATTAAGAGTTAACACTGAGTGCAGCATACACCGAGTACAGCATACACTGAGTACAGCGTACACCGAATACAGCATACACTGAGTACAGTGTACACCGAGTACAGCATATACTGAGTACAGCGTACACCGAGTACAGCATACACCGTGTACAGCATCATTCCAAGTTTGACAGTCACCCACTCCCAGCCAGTCTCTCATCTCTCGGCAGACCATGTTGTACTCAATTTTCTACATTTTCACAATTACGAGTTACCCAATAAATATAGTCTCAGCTCCCGTCATGCCTCCCTACTGAACTACGTCCTCCAGATTTACCAGCTCCAAGTACTCCTCCAATCTCACTCAATCATGGCCTCCAAGTGAATCTCGAAACTCGCTTCATCACAGCCACAAAGTGTATCTCCAAACTTGTTTGATTACGACCTCCAAACTTGCTAGATGACGATCTTGTAGTGCATCTCCAAGTTCACTTGATCACAGTGTGGTGAAATGCTAGGGCTAGAATCCAGCTTGCCCATCATCAACACTCCGCTGCGCCTCACATGGTATCTAAAGCGAAGTGCTAAGCAATCGCAGTTCTAGCTCGAGAAGAGTAGGAAGTGGGTGAGGGGATATGAAGGGATACCGGGCCATGATGAACCACATAAATTGCATGGATCTATGAATGGTTGGCAAGAGTGCATGAGGATCCACACACATTGTGTGGATGTATAAAAGCTTGATATCAGTGTATGAGACCGAGAGCTGGGAAAGATACAGTGTGTATTTCGTATAAGAAGATAATGTCTATCTACCCCGGGGTTTCCCACATATCTACTGTCTGTCACTGAGTCCATCTCTGTTATCGCTGTATCTCCGTATGTATATATATGTAAAGACTTAGATAATATATGTAATATTATGATGTAGTGAATCGTTTGACTGTAACAAAGATCAATATGATTGATGAAATGCTTTGTGGTTTTGGAATTTTAAGAACCACTGGTGTGACAATATGGCACTATGTCTCCCACAGACCTGTGCTGAGGTCTCAGCAGCTCCAAGATTTGACTATCCTGATAGTCAAATCTCGTAGCATCCTGAATGTACCTCCATCACTGCAGGTGCTTTCAGGAGCACATGAGAATGGTCTTGCAGAGTCTGAGAGCACTTGACAATCCTCCAGGGGGGGTTGGGAGCATCTGGAAGTACTTTACAGGACTGGTGAGGGCTGTTGGAGTGTTTGGGAGGTATGTGTATGGCTTCTGGACCGAATTACATTGTGGTGATGTAGCTGATCTGGAGGCGGTAGAACTGCTTGCGGTAGATCTCGAGGTGCTCAAGCGGGAGGTAGTAGATCTGCTTGTGGTCTATCTGGGGGTGCTCGATATAGAGGTGGTTGATCTGGAGGCAGTTGATCAGGTGGCGGTTGATCTGGAGGCCGTTAATCTCCAGGGTGCTAATCTGGAGGTGATCAATCAGAAGGCAGTCAATCTGGAGGTGGTCAATCCGACAGCAGTCAATCTGGAGGCAGTCAATCTGGCGGCGGTCAATCTGGAGGCGGTCAATCAGGAGGCAGTCACTCTGGAGGCGATCAATCTGGATACAGTAGATGGGAAGGGAGGCGTAACAGGTGCTGAGGCCCAATGAATTGGCTAACTTGTAATTGTGGGAATGTAGGCAATTGAGTACAACAAGATCCACCGAGAGATGAGTGACTGGCTGGACAAGGGATACAGTCAACCTTGGAATGATGATGTACTCAGTAGAGACAGTACTTAATGTATACAGTACTCAGTGTATGCAGTATGCAGTGTATGCAGTATTCAGTATATGTAGTTATTGGTGTATGCTATACTTGGTGTTAACTCATGATCATGACATGGAGAGACTGTGAGGAATTACCTAACTTTGTGTTCTGAGATGATGGTAGAGTTGAGGACAACAAAAGAGAGCTGAGAGAAGATTGGAAAAGATCATAAGAAACTGGAACTTAGAGAATAGTATGTGCAAGCCAATTTACCATTCCCGATTCAGCACATACAACTCCTAATCCCGCGGATCATCACACCGATATGAAATCTTCTCCACTCAACCAGTGTAGTTATACCCATGATATCTTATATCCACTTGTATCCTGTATAACATTCCTATCTTCGTCCCGCATCTCTCTGTCTCATTCTCAACTCTACTATTATCACAGTATATACAGTCAAGTGATCACTCTTTATCTGTGCATGTAACAATCATGAGTTAACACTGAGTACAGCATACGACAAGTACAGCATACACCAAGTACAGTGTGCACCAAGTATTACAGCATTGACTCAAGATGGTCTGTCCACTCTTGTTTGTCACGATTTCGAGCTGACCCCTCAATCTCGATTCAGCTTTAGGCGTGCCTCTCTACAAGATCGACCACCACCAACTAGCTCTCCATAAGAGTTCAAAGATAATGTCAGCTCATAACATTCCCACCTTTGCAAGTTCTAGAACTGACAAATAGAGTCTTATTAGCATCTGATACGCCTCCAATCAACTGCCTCCAATCAACCACCTCCAATTTCTACTTCAATTGCGCTTGATCATGACCTCTGAGTGCATCTCCAACTTCGCTAGATTTCGGCCTTGAAGTGTGTCTCGAAACTCTCTCGATTACGGCCTTGGAGTGTATCTCTAAGTTCACTCGATCTTAGTCTCCAAGTGTACATTCAAATTCATTTGATTGGGGCTTCATAGTTCGGAGGTACATGGTCTCCATGTGCAACTCCAAACTGGCTCAATCATGAACTCAGATTGCTTCTCAAAGTTTACTCAATGGTGCCCTGAACGTGTATCCGCAAACATGCTAGAGTGTGGGGTCCCAGTGTGCACGATCATGGCTTCCCTAGTGTACCTCGACGCTTGCTCAATCATACCCTCCAAGTTCACACTGTTTTGTTCTACACATGTATCTTCAAACTAGCTCGACCACAGCCTCCAAGTAGATCTCTGAGTTCACTCAGTTGTCATCTTCAGGCACACATCGATTTGCTCTCAAGCATCGCCTACCACCAGTCCAGATATACTATGTGTGACTGGGTAGTTTCAATGTCACATACATATACAGATACATAGATACATAGATATGTAGATACATAGATGAGAATACAAACCGACTACATGTGTTTCAGAAATCTTTGAATGATAATTGGTAGCTGTGGTTTCCAGGTGCACCACCAGAATTCCCAAAGGAGATGATGTTTTTCCCAGGCTGCACTACTGTGGTTCGAGGTGCTCCAAGGGTTGTGTCAGGTGCCCCCAGATGCACCCAGCTGCACCTGATGACCACTGCATCAGTCCAGTCAACTCTGGGATTTTACCACACTAGAATTCTGGTCTGATAACTCTCACATATGCCCGGAGGCTCCCAGAGACAAAAATACATTTTGCTGATGGATGTTAAAGCTGCAGCACAGATAGATGGTTCAAGACCTAAATAATATATATGTTTGGCTTTACATATCTCATTCTCTCTTTCAGTCACTATGTCTCTGCACTTCACTGTACACATGGTAACATTGTTGAAGGGAGAGAGTGAATATTGACTTTGTGTGTGGGGTAATTAAGCATTCTTGCTGCTGGCACTTGTGTGCTTTTTTGTGTAATTAGTTGCTAGATCTCGGACAGTTACATCAAAAGTTACATTACCATAACATCCTCCGAAATTTCATCCCCTGCCCTCACTTATTTAGCAGCCGAAGAAGCTTCTGTAGATAACCATGGATCAGAATATCAGGTGCAGCCAGTAGAATCCCATGTTGGTGTATATGTACTGTTAGCAACGGTTCCAGTTTTGGACCCGGCTGGTTTTATAGGTCTGCGTGGCAACGGCCTTACCCCATCAAAAATCGACGATTTTTTAAGCGCACCATCGCATTATGACTACAAATATTAATCAGAGTGTTTAGTGTTTGGTACATAAAATATGTAGCTTCGTACGGCGCATCTTTTGGCCGTCTCCGATTTTCGATATCTTCAAATCTCAGCAAGCGGTAGCCCAAAAACCTGGTTTTTGGGCCGAAAATGGCAATAATTTCAAAGCAGCTTGCTGAGTTTTGAAGATATCAAAAATCGGAGACAACCAAAAGATGCGCCGTCCAAAGCTGCATACTTCATATACCAAACACTAAATATTGTGATGGATATTCATGGACTTAATTGAGGGAACCGTTTGGTACAAACCCAGGCCAAACCGGCTAGGGCCGGGTTTTGTTGGAACTGCTATAATAGAAACGGTCCGAAAATGGAACCGTTGCTAACACTAGAACTGTATATAAAGAGGGATTGTTTGGCATTGGAGGATTTCCTTTTCTTCTCTCTTTCATTATTCCCTTGTATAGCAAAGCAAGAACGACTTTCAAACATCGTCCAATCCTGTCTTATTCTGATTCCACCAGACAAACTTCGAGCACCCTTGTCTGGATTACAATATCACATTATTTGTTACCGATATCACCTACGCCCGACTCCGCCCATTACACTAAAATAAGTCCTGCCACATCATACCTGATATTGAATGTGCCTACATCCCTTGGTTGGGTGTAAGTCTTGTTAAGAATCTTGCTCTGTTTCTTGTTGGGTTTACACAGCACTGAATCGTCGTTGAACACACATTTGCGATGATAGCATCAATGAGTTATTACAAATTACCAGATTTGATATCTGTCAGTACCCACATCGATCGCAGTATTCGAATCCAAAAGTAATAAAATAACTGTACTTCCGGAACAAAGTGGTTTGATCATGCCGGAACCCCCATGGTTGTTTTGAACCCGATTGTTTGAATGCCTATGAGTGTATTAAGCCGATACTTACGATAACTTTTCCGGAAGAATCTCTGGAAGTCTATTATTGGGAACAGTCAGACGTTTCCTCTCCTTCAAATACCTATTAGACAGACGCACCCAGGGAAGGCGGAGGTATCGACATTCACGACACAGTGATTGAATTACATTGGACAAAGTATCCCGGATGTCATCTTGTTCTGTTTAGAGAGTGTGGTTTGCAAGAACTTTGAGATTGTGAAGGACATAAGTGTGTAGGAGCACAGTCAACAGCCGGATACGAAGCAGCAGCAGCAACATCAGCGAGGTCACTTGGGATTTTGTGATATATTATAGTACCTCTGACTCCGAACCCTTTTAAAATGGACTTATTTAACTGGCACTAGTAGACGTGCCTTGTTTGTTGCGATTCCAGGATCAGGACAACAAGACCGGGTAGCCCTGGTGTCGGTGAATGACCAAGCCATCATAGGAGGAGTCATAAACAGAAACGTACTTGAAGTGGAAGTTACAGAGAGACAGAGAATGTTGGAGGAGGCACAGGAGGTGTTGAGGAGAGTAGTAGAATATATCAAACCCGCAATCACAGTACAGAGGGTGTGTGATCACCTGGTACAGATAATCGCACTACTGGCCAAAATCATGAATGTGATGGCACAAGCCTTCATTCCGCCTGAGTATGATCATACCAAAATTGATGAAAGAATCCAGGTCTTGACAAACTAGCAGAACGAAGCCATGAGGAGGCCCGCAGCCCCAGGGACTGACGAAGATCCACAGGAGGAACTGGCAGCAATTACCACGGACCCTAAGAAATCTGGAGAGGTGGTCTGGAGTGTCAGGATGCAGTTAGCCAATGCGCTGACCTTCGTAGCGAGGGTGGCTCCGGCTGCTCCCGAGGCTCTGGATGACAGGCCAGTAGTTTCTCAACTCCCCAGAATTTTCAGGGTCAGATCGAACACAGTTGAGAAGCTAGATTTTTCAACTCCTGATGGTTATTTGACACAAGCCCGCCAGCTTTCCTGACCAACAGCCAAAGATGCGGTATACATTCAACTGCCTGTGGGGCGTACCATTGGCCAAAATTATGTCACATGTCCAGGAAGACGGAAGGATAGGGCTGCAAGACCTCCCAGCTTTTGGGGACCCCGACTGGGTAACCACTTCCGCATGGAAGATGTGGAAAATTAAACAACCGATCTGCAAGTTCCTTCAGTACTATTCTGAGTTTCAAGTTACTGCTGCCGACCACAATTGAAACCCTTTGGCTCTACGGAATGCCTTGCAGATTGCACTGTCTGAGGAAATAAAGAACTCCTCCACCTGTACGAATATGCCAGATGAACTTCCCATGGTCGTCACTGTTTACCAGAAGCGGGACAATTTAATTCAACAGCGATAGACAGAGAAGGCGGCACAGTACCCGGGAGGGGGGGACAGGTTGCGCCTCTTCCGCCAGACCGCCAACTCCCCAGAAGGATTCCGCAGGAGCGCCTGCTGGATTCGTCACCACATGCACTGGATCTGTGCCTATGGATCTCAGTACAGGCAGAAAGAGGATCTCTGCAGAAGAAAAGGCAAAGACGATTGCAGATGGGAAGTATTTGGACAGTGGTGGGTTTAACCATCGAGCGGCGGAGTGTACAGCAAAGAAGAAGACTCCAATGTGTAACAAGGCTGGGGTGGAGATAAGGAGGTAGGAATCGGGAAAAGATTAAGTCAGTCAAAGACTGATGGCTCATCGATTGACGGAAAAAGTTTTCTTTTCAATGGTTCGAAATGTGTTGGAATTTCGCGTCTTTCAGTTCGCAAGGTGGGGGTATTAGAAGGGACAATCGAAGTGAATCATTTAGTTATAACCTGTACATTGAATGTAAAGAATCAAGAGATACCAATGCATGCACTGATTGACTGCAGAGCGACAGGCATTGCATTTATGAATCAAGACTTTGCCCACCATCACCAGATACCACTCTAGGAGTTAACAGAGAAGATACAAGTCGAGGTCATTGATGGGAGACACATTCAATCAGGAGATATTACACATATTGCAAATGTCGGTATTTGGATACAAGATCATAAGGAACAACTATCAATGTTCATCACAAAGCTAGGACATTCATCAGCAAAATGAATTTCAGTGACTGAAAAACTCCAGAAGTGTCTGAGAGGATGTGGAGCGTAAACTTAGATGAATCAATTTCAGGAGAGAATAACACACTAGGAGGACATTCCATTCGGCATTCGGAGTAACTGGAATCTCTGATGACGGCTTCAGGACAACCATGGGAGTCATTACGATAAGTTGGGGAATATCTTGGAGCACCGGAGAGAAATTTGGGTACACCTAGAACCATCTGGAAGCGCCGGTGAGAAGCCTGTGAGTGCCGACAACAAGCCTGGGTGGGGTGATGACAAGCCAGAGTGTGCTGGTGACAAGCCTCGGAAAACTGTAGAGCAGTCTGGGAAAGTCAATATCTTCTTTGGAAACGCTGCTGGTGTGGCTGGAAATCATAGCTACAAATTATTCTTCAACAATTGTTAAACCTAATGTATTCTGTTTGTATTCTCATCTATCTATCTATGTATCTCTATATGTACATAGCTATCCATCCACAGACGGTATATCTGGACTAACTGCAGGCAGTGATTGAGAGCAATTTCAAGTGCACCTGAAGATGATGACCAACTGAAACCAGAGATGCACTTACAGGCCGCGACTGAAGGAGTATCGAGATGCACTTGCAGGCGGTGATTGTGGCAACTTGGAGGCCATGATTGAGCAAATTTGGACATGAACTTGGGAGGTCCTGATCATGAGAGCTTGGAGGCATGATTTGAGGGAGTTTTCACGCAGTGATTGAGTGAACATTGAGATGCACTCCCAGGCCAGGATTGAGTGAGTTTGGGGATGCACTTGGTGGTCACAATGGGGCAAAATTGGAGGTCGTGTTTAAGCAAAACATAACCTGTAGTTGAGAGGCCGTCATCGTGCAAGCTTGGATGCGGTAATGGAGCAACATTGGATGCCATGATCAAGCAAACTTAGAGCTGCACTCCAAGGCTGTAATTGAGCAAGTTAGAAGCTGGACTTGGAGGTCACAATCATGCAAACTTGGAAGCCGTGATTGAGCGAGATTGGAGATGCTCTTGGAAGTCCATGAGCTTGCAAACTTGCAGGCACGAATCAAGCACATTTGAAGGCCGCGATTGAGTAAACGAAGCATTGCATTCCAAGTCCGTGCTCGAGTGAGTTTGGAGATACCCTTCAATGCCATGATGGAGTCAGATTGTATGAGTACTGGGAGGCAGTCGATTGATGGCGCACCGGGTAGTGAGACTGTATTTATCAGTTAGTTAACTTGCAACCATGAGAATGTGCCAAGATGACGTTACCTTTGTGCTCTCATGGAGAGCCAGCTGATGGCGGTTGATCATGTAAGGAGGCACGGCTGATGCTGAACCAACATTCAGGAGTCAACCTATAATTGTGAGAATGAAGGGAAAACCAACAATCTTCGGTGGATGCTGTACTTGGTGTATGCTGTACTCAGTGAAAGCTGTACTTGGTGTATGCTGTACTCGGTGTAAGCAGTACTCGGTGTATGCTGTACTCGGTGTAAGCTGTACTCGGTGTATGCTGTACTCGGTGTATGCTGTTCTTGGTGTATGCTGTACTTGGTGTATGCTGTACTGGGTGTATGTTGTACCCGGTGTCAACTCCTTATCATGGCATGGCAAGAGAGAGAAGGAAGACTCAACTTTGTATTCTGTGATGATGGTAGACTTGTGGACAAGAAAGGAACAGTGGGGAATGAAGGTAAGAATGATGTGAAGGATATAAGCGAATATGGGAAATCAGAGGTGCATCTTGCCTGTTTGGGTTGGGAAGACGTCATATTATTGTTATTGCACACTGGATCGGAAGTCAAACCAGCTCTATAGGGGATGGAAAATTGACTAGCACCTGAGATTCTCTTACATCCAATTTTCTCATGATGATTTCCCCCATCTCCTCTCATCTCTCTCTTTCTTGTTCTCAACTCTACCATCACCTAACAACACGAAGTTAAGTCATCTCTCCATATTACTCGATGCCAGGAATGAAGAGTTAGCCCTGAGTGCAGCATACACCGAGTACTGTGTTATCCCAAGACTTACTGTCTCCCGCTGCCAGCAAGTCTCTCCCCTCTAATTTCTTGGCCCATCGTATTGTACTAAATACTCTACATTCCGACAATTTCGACCTAACCAACGAATTGAGTCTCAGCTCCCTATCACGTCTCCCTTCCAATCTACCTCCACCAGATTAACTGTCTTCTAATCAACTGCCTCCCGATTAACCGCCTCCACATCGACCCCCCGCAGATCAACTATCTACTAATACTGCGCCAATCTCAAACGAACATGGTATCCAAGTTCATCTCCAAACTCATTCAATCTTGACAAACAAGTGCATCTCCAAACTTGTTCATTTTAAGCCTCCCAGTACATCTACAATCTTGCTTGATCATGGCCTCTGAGTACATCTCAAAGTTCACATGGTCACACTGTGGGCAAAGGGCTGAGCTCTTATGGTATCCAAAGGGAATATTTGGGAAAGAGCAGTCCTTCATTGAGGCAGATCATAGGAAGAGGGTGAGAGAATATGACAGGGTATCAGGCTGTGAGGAAAGACACAAATTTCATCGATCTATGAAAGCTTGTCCGGATCATTCTATCTCCATCATCCCCGTATCTCCCTACTCCTCCGTTATTCCTGTCAGTCAGTGTGTCCCCCACAGGCTTCCCCCTGTCACATTGAATGGCGGTGGTGGTGAGAAACAAATGTTCCTAACACAAAGGCCTCCAAGTACATTACTAAGTACTCTCAATTGGCATTTTAAGGTGCTCCGCCGATTTTCCTTGAATACCATTTGCAGGCAAACTGACTGTATGGATAGATCTAGAGTTACTGAAATAGATAATTCATGCCATATTATGATGTAGCAAATCTTGTGACTTTAGCAAAGATGAATATGATAGACAAAATGCCATGTGGTTATGGAACCAAAAGAACCTCTGCTGTGAAAATACAGCACTAAGTCTCCGGCGGAGCTGCATACAGGTCTCAGCTGCTCTTGAAGTCTCCTGCAGATCAGCACAGAGGTTTCAGCTACTCCAATGCTTGATTATCCTAGAAGGTGCATCCTGAGTGGACCATCATATCTGCAGGTGCTTTCAGGTGCACCTGAGAATGCTCTTGTAGAGTCTGAAAGCACTTTGCTTACCTCCAAGGGAGCATGTGAGCATCTTGAAGTACTTAGAAGCACTGGTTAATTCAACCAGAGGGTCTGTGATGTTTGCATGTGGGTTCTGGACCGATTTACAGTGTGGTAATTTTATCCAATTGTCATTAGAATTCGCTGGCTACGATTACATGATGTAGCCGTATGTTTTGCATCAAATATCTTCATGTTTGGCTTCCAGTATTGTAGTACACATTGCCATAATGTACAAGTAACAGTCCAGGAAGTCACAGAAGAACCCCCGGAACCTGTTTATCCAGTCAAAAAAGACACATTTGAATAACAGGTCTGACCACAGAGGCCATTCCAGGGCAACGTCCTCATGCTTAATGGAGTATCATTTCTCCACACAGTAAATACAAAAAGACTTACAGTTTTTAAAGCCTTCCTATATGATATTAATAAATCTATTGAAGCCAAGAGTTACAAAGAACGACCCCTGGAGGAGGTTGTTCAGAAACAGTGTCAGGAGTTCCTACCACTGTATAATAACATTTTGGAAGATTGCATCACACCATATCGACTAGGAATCAATCATGAGGTACGGTTGAAGAAAGGCAAACCAGCCACCAGGAGCCCTCTTTATTTGATGTCAAGAGCAGAATTGGTGTGCTTAAATGAGCGGCTTGAGAGTAATATGTCGCAGGGGTATATAGGGCAATCCTCATCACCGTTTGCAGCACATGTTCTCTTTGCGACGAAGCGAGATTGGGGGTTGCAATTTTGCATTAACTATCATGATATAGGTAGCCAGACTATTTACAATTGATATGCATTACCCCTGATACGAACAACTCTAAACTTACTGCAGGAAGATATGATTTATACAAAGCATGATGTTCGAGGGGGTTTAAATTTTTTACGGGTTAAAGAAGAGGATGAATATAAGTTAGCTTTCCAAACACGGTATGGACTGTTTGAACCTACAGATATGCAATTTGGAACAACACAAGCTCCTGCAGTTTTCCCGGGATATATTAATAATACAATCAGGGAAGCCTTGGATGATTTTGTGTCTGGTTATTTGGACGATATACTCATATATAGTAATTCAGAGGTGGAACATGTGGAACATGTTAAGTGGATTATGCAATGACGTTTGGAGGCTGGGTTTTATTTGAAACAAGAAAAGTGTGAGTTTCACCAAGAAACTGTCCAGTATTTAGAATTGATTGTATAACCAAAGGGGATCTCAACGGATAAAGACAAGGTCAAAACAGTATGAAATTGGAGCTGTGAGAAGAAGACAACGAATGGCTGGTTAAGTAACCTGTTTGAAGTCCAACAGTTTCTTCGATTTTGCAATTATTATTGACATTTCTTCTAACAGTATTCTGAGAAGGCAGAACCCTTGACAAGTGCGATGAAGATAGATGAACCATTTGTGTGGGAGTTAGAACAACAGTTGGCTTTCCAAACAATGGTGAATGCTTTTACTACAGCATCAGTTCTTTGACACTTTGATCATAAGAGGAAGGTGATTATTGAAACAGATGCTTCCGATTATGCATCTGCTGGGGTTTTATCTCAGTACAAGGATGACTGGGTACTACATCCTGTTGCACATTTTTCAAAGAAACATATACATGCTGAATGCAATTATGATATATACGACACGGAACTTATGGCAATTAATAAAGCTCTCGAGGATTGGAGACCTGAGTGTGAAGGAGCTGCATACCCCCTCCAATTGATAACCGATCATAAGAATCTAGAAAACTTAATCACAAACATGCTGCTGGACTGAAGATAGGCACAGTGGTTGGAGTTTTTCACTCAATTTGAGTACGAAATAGTTTATTGACCAGGTCAATTGCATGGTAAAGCAGATGCCTTCAGGAGGACGCCAGGAGACCTTCCGGATGTGGGGGATGAAACATTGAAACATATAGAATAGGTAGTATGAAAGCCGCAGAACCTACCGGAACAATTGGGTCTGTCGGCCGACAGCCTGCCTGCTCGGGGCTGTCCTTCCATTCCTGACCTTATGGCAGACTCAGATTCAACTGACCCCCTACCAGGGAAGATACTGAAAGCAATTCAAACACATAGCGGTTTGATTGACATTACGATTGCAGAATGCATAGAAGAAAAGGGCAGAATACGATACACGGGGAAGTCATATGTACCAGCGATTGACACCCTTCATCTATGGATGATACAGAAACATCATCACATGGCGCTGGCAGGATATGCAGGAAGAGTGAAGACTTTCGACCATTTAGAACTATTGTACTCCTGGAAGGAGATGCAGAAGGATGTGGACCAATTTTTATGAAAGTACCATTGTTGTCAATGGTCCCGCAGTTCACAACATTCGACATTTGGAGTCCTTCAACTGTATGCACTCCCAATTGGCCGCAGGATAATATTTCAATTGATTTTGTGGTAGGGTAACCAGAGTGCGAAAGATTTGATGCAATTTGGGTAGTAGTAGATAGTTCTTCAAAAATGCGACATTTTATTCCCTGCCATACAACAATGGATCCTGTGGAGCTGGCCTAGTTGTTTCTAAAATAGGTGGTATGCCTCCAAGGCCTGCCAGCAACAATTGTTTCAGACCGAAGACACCAGTTTGCTTCGACCTGGGGGGGAGAGATATATACCTATTTGGGGATCGACCGACCAATGTCCGCAGCATTCCATTCCCAGCTGGACGGCCAAACAGAAAGGGCAAATGCAAGCTTTCAGCAATACCTATGGGTGTTCTTTAACCATCAACAGGACGATTGGGTACAGTGGCTCCCCTTGGCTGAGTATGCTGCAAATAATGGGATATCAGATTCAACAAAATATACCCCCTTCTTTGCCCTTCAAGGAGTAGATCCCCAGATGTCATATGTAGATATACCGACGATGGAATGGAATCAATTTCACCTGGAGGCTGATCAGGTTCAGGCTGCTATGGAACAGATTCATCAGCACCACCAGGTGGAGATGAGGCAAAGCAAAGCAATAGAGGAGGAGGGAGCTAATCAAAGACGAACTGCAGCTCCCAATATTCATGATGAGTCACAAGTATGGTTGAATGCCCGACATATTGAAACTACAAGACCCACATGGATATTGAACTGGAAGTGGTTGGGGCTCTTTAGAGTTGTTCAACCAATATCTCCATACACCTATGAGTAAGGCCTACCTGTGTCAATACACATTCAGCAGGTACAACCTGTTTTGCTCCTTGACCCCATGGTTGATGATCTTCTGGAAAGACAACATGTTATTCCACCACCGGCAATGGAAGTAGCTGGTGAAGAGGAGTATCAAGTCCCCAGCATTCAGGATAGCTGATGGAACCAGAATCAGTTGCAGTTTCTTATATGATGGGCCGAATATGATTGGTTATCTTGGGAATATGCAAAGTTTGTGGATGGGCCGCAGGCGGTGATGGAATTTCAAGAACAGTATCCCGCGAATCCAGGACGATTGGAGGATCTCCTGGGAGGACCTCAGACCGCATGGGTGAATACTGTCACCGCACAGCAGGTGAGTCATGATAAATGATATATAAGGAATGGCTGTGGGCGAAGCGGAAAGAAAGTAGTGTTACGGACAGGCGGAGATGTCCATAGACACGAAGGTGGTGAGGAAATGTGGCGAGAGGGTTGCAGTATATTTTGGTATGATTAGAAAGTGGCCTGAGGTGATGCGATATTGAATAATGTGGTGTGGTTGTATTGATAGAAGTTGTGTTGGTGGTGGGTAAGATGATTAGGAAACATTTAGATGATACATCAAAGCATGAGGAATCATTCAAGGGTGGTATACAAACTGTATATAAAGAGAGGTTGTTTGGCATTGGAGGATTTCCTTTTCTTCTCTCTCTACTCGGTCTCCCGTATAAAGAAGCAAGTATAATATTGAAACAGCTAGGAATGTTGGCATATTCTGATTCCTTGAAACGAACTTCAAGCACCCTTGTCTTGAATATGACATCACGTCATTTGTTATCAATATCACCTACACCCCACCCTGCCTGTTATATTGGAATGAATTATGTAGATGTGCAGTTTGGGAAACTTGTCAGAAAGCTCAATGCACAATCAGAAAACATTTACAATATGGATGGAAAGGGCTTTCTACTTGGTCAAGCTCTCAAAGTAAAGGTTATATGCCATACAAATTGACAAAATTTGTGCTATACCCAGAATGGAAGTTACTTAATAGTAACAGTTATTGAGTGTATTGCTGCAGATGGTAGAGTTATACCACCCATGTATCTCTTCAAGGGGGGTAAGCATCAACTGGGATAGTATGATGGTGTGCAAGATAAAGAGCAACTAATATTTCCATGGTCAACTAAAGGCTGAACTGACAATGAATTGAGGCTAGAATAGATGGAACAAAATATTGGGAAATATACTATTAAGATGTTTATACTGTTAGATTCTCCACCTGCTAATGCTAACCATTACAGTGTAAAGAGCAAGCCACATATTTTAATCCTTGATAGGTATGGCTTTTATTCAACATGGCAATTTTTTGATTTTTGCTGGAAAAGAAATATCCACCCTATTTGCCTTCCTGCAAACTCTGCACACATTCTACAATCTCTAGATATTGAGCTCTTTTGTCATCTATTCCGCTGCTATAGCAATCAGCTGGTTATATCAGTTAGAGTTGGAGGGAATGTAATTAGAATGGAACAGTTTTCTAAGTAAGCCCACCTGCTATATCACTCTATACTCCACTCCAATTCTTTCCAACAGACTTGTCACACAGGCTAGAAAAGCAGTGTATACCGAGAATAACATCTTAAGTGCCTTTAAGGCAACTACGATCTAGTGTCTTAACCCACAGAATGCATTTTTTCGGTAGTCACAAAATATCATTTGATTCATATTCCAACCAGCCACTCCCACTTCATTTCTCAGCATAACCCCCAGACAGCCCATAGCTGTAAGTTGATTACCCCACAGTGCATGTTACCTTGCCACTTGCCAATCACCTTTCACTCTTGAGATCAAGACTCTTATGGCACTGCTGGGAAGATCAGCTCAGGGTGTATATGTAGATAAGAAATTCAGAAATGAAACGCTGAGTACACTTCGCTCAGAGGCCAAAGATGCCACTGGAGTAGCAGCAAAGGACTGCCACCGCCTTGGTAATGGTTGTATGTATACAGCTGAAGATGTGGTTCAGCTCAGAGAAGAAAGAGAGAGAGGCTAGACAGAGAAAAAGTGGCCAAAGCCAAAATGTGTCAAGAAAATGTTCTGGCAAAGGTAGTATCCTCTGGAGAGGGGTCAAAGAGCTCTAAACATATGGAAATAAAGATCATAGGTGCAAAGAAGGTAGGTGTAATTGTGCTTAGTGATTGGGAGGATGAGGAAGAAGATATGGTGGGTGGAGAGGAGTGGGATGAGGAGGATAATGGGGGGGAGGAGAACTCTGTTGTATATATTGGTGATATGCTGGACCTAGAGGATGCTATGGAGCATGGAAAATGGAGAGAAGGGGTTAGTAGTCAACCCCCAGTAGTGACTAGGTCAGGGAGAGTGGTTAAGACAGGTCATTTGGGTCAATAAATACCACCCGCAGGGGTCGGTTACCCAGTCATGGGCGGTCACCCGGTAAAATACGTCATCGCCTAGTTATGCTGTCCTACTACTTATTACTTTGAGATGATGATGATTGTATTAGAGAAGAGAGCTAGCTTGGTTCTCGTGTGAGAATATATGAAGAGCTGTAGAAGCAGTCACGCACACAAACAGCAGTTTCTTTGTTCCATACATATATGTGTTCCGTACCATCGGCGACCCTTACAGTTCGCGACATTTATTCCCACTCGCGAACTAGCGAACATTTGCAAACCATCTTCGGGTTGCGGTTGGGCCGGCTCCAGGTTGCGAGTCGACACCGTACGGAACATATGCAACTCTACTTGCACGGCCTCTCATTCCCGGACTGGATGGACAACGCCTTCCCCAGTGTGATATGGCATATCATTAATTGAATGATGGAAACATGCATATTGTACTGAAGGAAGCCCGCAGTCTCAGGAGTTGGACATAGGCGCCCATTCAGACCAGCGCTATCATTGAACGTCAATATACACTACTCACGAAAGCGTCCCCCATACCTAACGCCAGCAAACAACCCCTTTAACACAACCCCATCAGCCCTCCTCCTCGTCCACCCCATCCGTCGTATCACCCACTCCCTCCTCCTCCTCTCCATCCGAACCTTATACCTCTCCTCCTCCACCTCTTCCACCAATTGGTCCACACCCCCCCTCCAAATCTGTTCCCCCCACGTCTCCTCAACCCGTCTCAACACCGTCCCCACCTCCGCCCTCCCTAAATGCGCATCCGCCCTCCCAAGCCTCACCCGAACCGCCCGCTCCACACTCCGCTGATCCACATGCACCCCCTTTTGCCTCAACATCAGCAGCATACGTACACCCCACAACGGATCATCTCTACTCAGCAGTCCCCACTCCATTAAACTCCGTAGCTTTGTAGGAATAAAAAGCTTCCGCAGCGGATTCTCTCTACTCCTCCTAGGCAGCGTGGACTCGCAGTACAAATCCGCCAGTGTACCCAGTAGCCGTTCCAGCTCCTGCAGCCGTCTCGACATCCCGAGACGCCTGATAATCTCGCTCCACAGATGCCACAATATCGGTGTACCCGAGCGCTGCAGCGCAAGGAACAGAATAATCATCGTGTCCACGTCCGTACCGTACTTCCAAAACACATGGAGGGTTTTCATGGGGAGTTTTCCGCGGCGACGGGGACGGAGGAACGTGCGGGAGAGGAGGATGAGGGATTCGTGGGTTAGTATTATGTTGTTTTTGCAGATGAAAGAGAGGTGGTCGAGGGCTGCTTGGATTTGATGGCGGAGGAGGAGGAGTTGAAGTTGTTCATTTTGTGCAATGTCGATTATTGGTTGTGGGTCTGATGGATCGGGAGGTAGTGGGTCTGATGGTGGGGAAGCAGAGGTGAGGTCCAAACAGAGCCCGGCCATTTCGAGTATCTGAATTGTTGCCTGATAGTCACACTGTAGTACTTGTGACGCCTTCTGGAGGGTTTTGGGACCGACGACGCAGCTGGAGCTGGAGTCAGAGTAGAGGGCATAAGTGAAGACTTCTTTGGGTGTGAGGTTCGTTTCGAAGAGTGTGTACCAGAACTCGTCCCCCAATGCTTCGGGAGGGAATCCACCCAGTTTGAATACAATGTCCACCGCCTCCTTGGTTGCTCTCCGCGATTTCACTGCTGCCACCGCTGTGCTCTCTACCATTGGCACCCCCATTTCGTTAAAATGCTGGATCAGCTCTTGGAGCTCCCCATACGTCCCGTTCCTTGACAGCCATATAACCAGCTCATTTGCAGCCGATGTGTCTGTCGGTAGATCATCGAAGTTTAAAAAATGCTTGCTCCACCGAAATGCCTCTCTGTACATATTCTTGCTGCACAAATCCTGGATGACGGTAGTGTACAAGCCTGGGCGCTGCAATGTGCGGTGAATCATACGCAGTAGGTGGTGGCATCTGGGGCTCGGTTGTCTCTTTACCGCCTTAGCAATAAACGTAGCCCAAGACTGTGAGGTAAACACAGGAAACAGACGCCAATGCCACTCCAGCACCGTATCATACTCGGATAGATTCACGACATGGTGCAGCATGAATTCATCATACAACGGAGCCCATTGCCGTTGGTGATTACTCCTCTCCGAATGATCATGTGCATACCCGATCAGTTCATCCGCCATACTATCGTCCCTCAGCGCGGTAGCCACGAGTATCTTCCACATCGACTGTGCTTCCTCCTCCTGCGTCGGCAGATCAAGATCCCGCGCCTTGATCCCCTTCCATATTTCCTTCACCCCGGCATCCTGCTGCAAACGTAGCCTAAACGCAAGCAGACTATTCCACAACCGCCAATCCCGCCGGTACTTGGGGTGGTCCACCAGCTTTGTGGCCCCCACGACGGAGAAATCGGACTCCTCCATTAGCCGCGCGAACATGGCGGAGGTCTTAGCATTCAGTTCTGGCAGCTCCGGGTGGTGCTCTACGTACTTCATTAATCGCCGAGAACCTAGTTTTAGCTCGTCGATGTTGACGTGGAGAAGGAAGTCTTCCAATGGTGTTTCTTTCTTCTCTAAAGGTGCGGGTTTGAGTGGTTCCTCCTTCTCCTTACAAGCAGGCAGTTTCGTTTTCTTCTTCATCTTCATCTTCTTAGAAGCGGCTTTGGGCTGCGGCTCGTTCCTCTCCTTAGAGGTTGATTTGAGCGGTGGCGGTTCTCCCTTCTTCCTCCTCCTCCTCTCAGAATCACGCTTGGGTAGCGGGTTCTTCTTCCCCTCAAAAGTTTGTCTGACTAGCGGCCTTCCCTTCCTCCCCTTAAGCTTGGACGGTGGTTCCTTCTTTTCCATGGAATCCAGCGATAGTAGTTCCTCCTTCTTAGGCATTACGTATCTGACTACCGGTGGCTTCCCAACTATAGCCATTGTCCGCTTCTGCTTCCTCTTCTCGTTGCTCCCTCCCTCGAAGAAGTGGCGCTGGCATTCCGCACACACGTACCCAATGCCAATCATAAATGTCATCGCCGCGGGAGTGGTAGCAGCCATCGGGCGCTTCGGGTGTGCTACGGCATATATGAAGTTGTAATACGACTGCGACAGCCGCGCATATAGGGCACGACGCATAGACGGAGTATCGAAGATGGTGGGAGGGGACCATCGGTTGGGCTATTGAATTGAATATTTTGCTAATTGCCGAGTTTTTGGAGGGATTCGTTACTCTCTCATGTTGATAGGTGGAGGGGGATATTGCTCGGGCTTCGATACTTTTGTCCCAGGCTGAGTAAGCTGGAAACTCTTTTTGAGCCGTAACTGTTAAGATACCTTACCGCACCTCCTACTCTAGCTCCACTATAGCAATGTTTGGTGCCTTACGACCGTCCCAGCCGCTATTCGGCGGCCTGCTATGGTACTCTCGCCCTTCGTTCCTCCTCCATGGATCTCGCTGACCCGCTACACATAGGAAAATCCCCTGGCGCATGTCCGCCCCGCAAAAATACCGCCAGCGCAAGCGTCTGCAGCGCGTCGACAGACTCGTCGAGACGCTCTCAACCGCACTCGAGAAGCAGGGCGGCGATACTATTGCAGCTATCGAGCGGTGGAAGGCCGAGATGCCCACTGAGGCCGAAATGGAGGCGAAGGATAAGTACACCCTTTTTGACCGGAAGGCGAGGGAGTATCGGAAGGGTGTGCACAGTATGTTATCCCCCCGGAGAGTGGGTGGTGCGTGGATGCAACTGATATTGGGGATAGAGGTGCCGAAGTGGACGAGGGTCAGTCAGAGGGTCAATCCGCCTGGTTACTAGACGGGGAGGGAATGAATTACTGTATACTGTACTACATACAGTGATCCGGATGTCAGCAGTCATATGGGGGTGTCCGGCTAGAAATCTTTATCTACTTGTCAGCGTCAGCAGGCCGGTGTCCGGTGGGTTAAAGTCTGTCAGCGTAGTACAATCTAAACAAGCCGAAGGCCATTCTGAGCAGTTCTCCTGCAGGTCCACCCTTTACGCCACCTTTTCTGGCAGGAAAGGAATCTGAATTGTAAGATGATGCCAGTGAAAAGGGGCACCTCTCAACGCAGGAAAGAGAGATACCTGAGCACACTGCTGGTTCAAGCTTCATCACCATGTCCGGTCAGTGTAGAGCTGTCAGCAACAGCCGTCCGATTGAAAAATACTTGTCACCAATCAGGGTCCGAACCACTGTAAATAATACAGTATTATGGTTGCGGGAGTAGTCACAAGAAATTGATCCCATCACCGATTCAATTGAGGCTCCCAAGCGTTCAAGACTATTAATTGGGGTCTTTTCAACTGAAGTACATCTAGTCTGAAACCTTTGTTGTACCACACTCCGATACTAAACACAGCCCATCATCGAAGCCACATCGCTATTTAATGCACGAACCACATATCACCGACAGAAAAAGCAAAACAACCATACCGCCAGACGATTGATACAAGGAAATCCTCCCAGTTCCCAGCCCAAAAGCAAGAAAACAGCACCTGAATTCACCGACGGAGGCTATGAGGCATAACTTATTTGGTCTGGATTTTTGCCACTTCCATTCCGGCGTCCTCCCAAGCTTCCTTACACCGCTTTGCCCACTCGATCTGTACCTTCGCGTACTCCCTCATGATGTGTTTCAGGTCTTTCACCTTCTCTGCCTGAAATCGTCTCAGATCCTTCAACACTGCCCTCCCAGCCTCTTCGACATCCTTCTCTACCGCCTTCTCAGCACTTTCAAGCTGCACAATTACCTCTCGCGTCTTCCCAATGTTATCTCTTCGGGTCCGCTCAGGATCAACATCGACAACACCATGTATCGCATAGCCAAGCCTCCCAAAGCCTCTGGCGAAAATATTCGACGAAGTACTAGGTGCTGCTGAGAACGAGCTACTCTTCTTGTGACCTGCAGGTGACGTAGCGGTGCGGGCGGAAGTAGACTTCCTTCGTTGCTGAGGGGGCGGTGAGGTTTTGGAGTGTGTAGGCGGGAAATCAGTCGAATCGATAGACTCAATTTCAGGGTCTTTTCCACTGCTATTTCTCTCGGAAGTTGATTTCGAAGATAGCTGAGAATTGCCATGAAGGTATTGTTCAATCCTTCTAGCCTCCTGCTCGGATCTTTCGAGACTATCCAGCAGCTGGCGCTTCTGTGAAAGAAGGTCTCTGGTCATGTCCTCCTGTATCCGCTTTAGAACACGATACCGCAACACCTTCTGGACAACACCAGCAAACTGCGCGCTCTCGCGGATGGGCTCAGCAAAACCGCTTCCGAGAACTCCTGTTAGCTCCTCCGTCTTGATGTAGGTGCTGTCCACCGCTTGACCGATCTTTTCGATAGCGGAAGAAAGGTCACCGGTTTCCGAGAGTGACCACGCATTGTACCTCACGCCAAGTTCATTGTAGTCCAGGGACAGTTCTTGCAGTCGTTTCAAAATCCGGCGGTTCACACGTTCAATAGATCCTGTAAGGAGGGCTTCGTAAGCCCTTGTTGAGGCTTCGTAATTGTTGAAGTAAGGGTCAAGTTCTGACTCAGCAAGGTTGTGATTTAGTGGTGGGAAACGACCAAAGTTGCCTGGAAGTTGACCGTGAGAGGTTGAAGGAGGGCTGCTGCTGAACTTGAGCTTGGCAGAGATTGCTGGTAGTGGGAGATACTGATGGGCTGCTGTGGGCTCCGAAGGATTCAACGGTGGGGCTCGGAGATGGTGTTTGGGTAGGCTGGTGATTGGTGCGGACATGATGACTTCGCTCTGTAAAGCTTCTTAGCGATGGCACGCCGAAAAACAAGAAAGCAACAAATACATACCCAGCTAGCATTGGGATCCAAAAAGCGTTGAAAGACACTGTCATACCGAATCTCCTTCATTGTCGAACAGCGCTGTAGAAATACACCTAGCATTCGTTTGCGGTGGTCGATGATATTAACATTCTCCTTTGCGCTCGTCGGGGCAGTGACATAATCCGACACTTGATGCTTCTCTGGAATCGGGGGAACGATGATGCATGGGTGCAAAAGCGATAGGTTTTTACGAAGCGACTCGAACTCCGAGTATCGGCGGCGAACTTCGAGGTCCTATCCGACATCGTTAGCAACTCAAACTCTCCCGGCTACCACAGCAGCATCGGAACCTCACCCCAGTTCGAATCGTGTAAACAATGTATCCTCCGCTACCCTCGTGATTCTTTCCAGCATCGGAAATGACGATCAAGACGTTCTTGTTCTCGAGTAGCATTTGTTCTACTCGAGAGCTGTAACCTTTCTCCCTCTTCATCCGCCGGTATTCCTCATCTTCCTCATCGTCGGAATCAACGGCAACCTTCCTGCCTTCGTGGGAGTGCTCGGACGGAGTGCGGTTGGCGCGAGTAATAAAGATGGAAGGTTCGGAGTCGTTTGAGTCGCGGGAACCTGGGGGCGAGGGATCGTCATAGGGTGGGAAATGAGAATCTTCCGGCAAATCGTCGTATGAAAGGGGGTTGTTATCCTCCCACATAATAGCGATGTGCGGGAAAGGTTAGGAGCAATTGTGGTTGATGAAGGCTAGGTGGGTGTTTTGGCCTTGGTAGTTGATGAGTACCTTAGGAATGCGTGACGGAGCGAGAAGCTTGTTTGCGCAGGGCTTGAAACTAGACTAATAATGACGACGAATGTTGGAAGAGGCTGGGCAACGGACTATTATGGATCACCACTCGACAATTAATGATAATTATTAGGGTTGGGGACCTGCATCTGCACTGGGGGCTGCACTTGTGCTTAGTCAGAGGGTTCTTAAGGGGGACCGTACTCATGCGGCTGAGAAGTGAGCAAATCATGTGCTACTTGTAAAGAGAATGATTGTCATCGGTCAAATTTAATATCGCCTTTGTGCTCTACACAGAGGTTCTATCCTATTCTTGAAGTCTCTACAGCGGTTAGATATGTACAGTTTCCATTGACATCCTAGTCTGCTCTGCCCGCATACATGACCGCATCCGCTCTACATACCATACAGCAATCCGAATCACATGATTTGCTCACGTTTCGGCCGAATGAGTAAAGTAGGGTAAAATGTTATAAAAAACATACTGCTGGATAGATGTGAATGTGGTGAAAGCAGTTGCACAATCTCCCATTCCACAGGCTTTGCTCATCTTCAGTTACCATCTCTCCACCTTCCAGTTACCCTTATCTGCAGTAGCTTATTTACCTTCTCCCTAGATTTCAGCATTTGATGAAACATACTACTTAGTTACTATATATACACTTAAGAAATTCAAAGACATCAGTAAAATGAATTTTAGTCGCTGTGAGCCTCCAGGAGTATCTGAGAGAATGTGCAGTATGAATTTAGAAAAGTCAATTTCAGGAGTGAATCAGACAGTAGGAGGGCATTCCTGCCGGCCTTTGGAGTAACTGAGATCTCTGATAACTGGTACAGGAGAGCCATAGAAGTGATTGCGATATGTTCAGGAGCACGATGGTGTGCCGGAAAGAATGTTGGGTGCATCTGGGAGTGTCACTGAATCAATTTGGAAATCACAAACAAACTCCAAAAGATGTCTGGATTCTTATGGATATTCAATTGGGCTGCAAGCATTTGCTCACACTCTCCAAATGGATACTAGTAATCAATTTCCCTCAACAACGAATATAATACATGTATTTTTGTTTATCATCACCTCTGAATCATACTAGTTACCATCATTTTCAACGTTGTATTTTTTGCCTCGCTACATTCAGGAACCAAAGAAAACGGTGTGTGATGCAAACTTAAACACAGATACAAAGAAACAATAACCAGACTAAGCAGTCAATTGATATCAGTCAAACATGGTGTCAACGTTTTTCACTACTTCTCCCATCTTGTCAGGGCCAACGATAGTAGGAACAAACATATTATCAACAGCACATAGATGCTGGAGGCTCTCCTTGTAGTTACTGATTATACCATCCTAGTGAGTGGATGAAATTGACTTACAATGTCGTTTGGCTAGATTTGTGGTATTTAACAAATGTGTAATGAAAAGTTGACTAGCTGTGAATATAAATGGGGGTTAGAAAGGCAATATGACATATTTAGATGGAAAAGGGGAGCAACCACCTGTAACTGAGGAGTGTCAAATGGGCAGTGCTATGTGGAAAAGAGAAGTACACAGATGGTATTGGAGGAGTGTGGAATGAAAAAGATAAGCATCAAATCTAGGTGAAGGAGCACCAATGGGATTGAGAAGTGCCCACAGTGGTGCAGGAATGCCGCAAGGGGGGAAAAGGGTGCAGAATAAAATTGAGGAGTACCTATTCAGGCAGAAGAGCACTGATGGGGATTGAGGTATGCTATTCCACCGGAGCAGTACAGAAAAAGGAGTGGGGTGAATCAGGAGTGCAGAATGCAATATTGGAGTGACAATTCAGACTCAGGAGTACTGGTGGGAATTGCAGAGCTTTCATTCCATGCAGCGGAGGGTGGAATGAAATAGAAGAGCATCAATCTAGGCTAAGAAATACTGATGGGGATTGAGAAGCACCTATCCAAGTGGAGTTGTGCCGCAGGGGGGGAATGTCATGTGGCCGACTAATGTGTGATTAAAGAGTACAGTAGCTTCTGGAGTATAATTTAGCACAGTGGATGGGCAAAATGTACCTCGATATTGATCTTGAGAAAACATTACTGTGGTCTTCTTTCCACACACATATTCAGAATGCGCCCAATGACTAGCTGCAGCCGCCAACTCCAATATCTGTGGAATGAATGATTGGAAATACTGGATTGTAATAGGCTTGCACCTCAAGTTATTTGTGGTGAAGAAAAATTGATAATAAATTGGATCAAGCACTTCCATTCAGATGAACCATGTTTTCATATCATCTACAACCTTCAAGAGATAAGTATTGTTGAATGGGACCATGTTATCATGGATCTGACGCAGAGTCTCAAAATAGAAATTGAACTGGTACCTTCAGATAACAGTTCCACTTGGTCCATGGGCGCACTGTCCTTTATTGCTACTGACAATTTGATTTAACTACGTGCATTATGGGGCATAGTCAATATCATAAATCTGATACAGGACCATTAAACAGAATCCAAAACTTACAGCTTCTCGTGTCTGCAGATCGATTTTGAAAGATAGAGTACCAGGCAATTGATACACAGATCATATACCTACAGGAGTACCTGCTATCGCCTACTGACAATTCAGTGCTTCAATAGCTAGTTCCCAAGCTTCTTCAACCATGAAGTATTTGTTGTCGAATAACATTGGCCCAGGAGTCTTCATATATTTATTGGCCTCCATAAACCAGTTTCCTACCTCCAATGTAGGCAATTGAGGTTGGGGAACATTCTGTTCTGGACTGGCCTAGGGTTGGAGACCATACTGGTGTCCACTAGACTTTTGTAGTAGTAGTGACTGTTTAGATAATAAACATTCAGACTGGGATACTATATTGAGGAGGGTTGACTTTGACATTGGAGCAGTGGTGGTGCTATTGCCCCTGTAGGATTTTGGGAATTTTGAAGCGGAGGGTGTGCAATGACAGTATTGTCACAGCTTTGTTTCCTTCGCAGTTGAACCCTTGTAGTTTGAAATAAGTTGCCATGGCGCACCTGGCCTAGAAACAGGAACTGTTGCAGGTGATCGAAATTGTCTGCTTCGAGGTCAGATGGTTATATGGACTCACTGGTATCGTCAATGTTGTCACCCCTCAACTCCTGATTGGTACTGTCAACCTGCTACATTAGTCATCTGCAATGTGATGCATGAAGGCAGATAACTAGATGGCAACATTTGATGGACATCAAGGATCATCCACTTCCTTGAATTCAAGTGCTCTCACAAGGTGTGCTTCTTGATTCTGCTGTGAATAGGGATTCCTCACCTGGTCAGGCATAGATTCAAATGGCAGTAATGAAGATAGAAAGTTGGGGAACGTGGGAAAGAGTGTATGAGGGGCAAATATAAAATTAAGTGCAATAGAATAATGAGAAATGTGAAGCAAGAAGTTGTACATAGTCAGGAATGATGCAGTTTGAGGTGCACATCAAACGGTTTGGGAGAGATGACTGCAATGGTTCATAATCTCACCAAGCATGACAGTGAGGCGTTGTGATTTAGATTGGTGTCAGGTGTACCGGAATAGATGGATTCCTTGTCAGGTGCACCAGAACAGATGGATTGCTAATAGTGCATATTCACAACTCCTATCAACAACACTCTTTACGGTTACAGGAATTGTAGGTTGGCTAAAGCCAACACACATAAAATAGAACCAGTGTAACACCGGGAGATCCACCCTAAGTCCTAATCAATACAAGCCCGTAATGACTTACAGACTAATAAAAAGAAGAATGATTAAAGCTTCGCTGAGGATGCATATAAGGATTACCACCCAAGGAAACAAGGTAACTGTTTTGTTCTCTGCTCCCAAAAGATAGAATCGAATAAAGAGTATCTTCTTACGATATCAGTATACTGATGTACACGACTCAAGAGTTTTCTGCATGAAGTGTGAATAAACACACTACTGTTTTGCTCCCAGACTTCCTTCAGACTTGTTGAGTATTGTCCAAGCAACTGGCACATATAACCAAGGACTGACTGTCCTCAAGTATGATGACTCCAAGAATCGACTTGTGTTATAAGAAACACCAAAGTAGTTTTGCCTCAGCAGAAGGAGTAGTGCCAACTAAAGAGTATCCTAGCAGAAGTATTCTTTCAACCACCACGTTATTGGGCTGGTTCGTTGGATTTCCTTCAGACTCTAAAGTATCGTCTTGCTATCTTCCCAATCAATGACTTGCTTCAACCAAGGTACTAAGAATAACCAAGTGTAAAGAGTAATGGGTTTATCCATGATATAGAACTGAAGATGAATGTACAACTCAGGACTTCAACTGAGAGAAGTATCCTCGTTGACTTCGATATAGAACTAATAGATAGTACAGAGGAATAAAGTTAAGGCTTGACTTCCAGGTCGAGAAGGTCAATAGGTGACCGTGGATAAATCCTAATGTAGATCGTATGTTCGAATGAATGTTATCGATCTCCTTCCTCCATGTCGGTATCGCTGATATATATCAGACAATCCACACCCTTAACAATCCTAGGACTGTCAAAGCCTATTTCGGTGGTCACATCCATAACAGCCTCAGCATCCTTGCCTTCTACCATTGATAGTCGAGTTCTAACTCCCATGTGTATTAACTACCTCATCAAGGTAATGAGCTCGTATTGCGACACTATTGCTATTGGCGATACCTCATACAGATACGAGCTTATCCGAAGCCACTTATCAACAAATTGGTTCGTGTCACCAAGAGCCAGTGAGAGTGCCCTCTCATATACCCACTGGGTATGTAACGGTTCAATGATTGCGGCAAACAACAGAACCCTTAATTTCACTACGCTTTATTGGAGCCAAATATACAGTATTCTGCGCTTGATTTGTATTGCCATATATTGGACGGAGAGTATCCTGCGCCACTCAGGACATATAAATCAGAAGTCTTGTTCGCCCCAAGCCTAGAAAGTGTGGTGGAAATAAGGGTTGATTCGTACAAGTCAATTCGGCCAGCTGGGCTCCGATATATCAATCCTTGGTTATTAACTTATCTCTTATATGACTCTGCATATCTGGAGATGTCATAATGCTCTGATGTTGACGACATCTTATCTCATAAGGAATAAACCATTGGAGCATGAGAGAATAGGCGTTTGTTCAGCGACTAGGAAAAAGGTTTCCTGTCGATAAGGAGTGACCATTGACAATAGAAATCCTACGACCAATATTGAGTTAAAGATAATGCATATTATATCTGTGCTCGGCTCGATCACTGTCGTCATTCAATTGGTACCATGGTAGGGTAACGGAGATATTACCAATAGGTGAACAAATCCGGAAGGTTGATCCAATTAGGAAATCCGAGTCATAATTCATTCTTTCAGATTCTGTATTCATATTTGGATTGTCAAGTGATCCTGTATGATCCCGGAAGTATACCTGTAACACCAAAGGTGTAACAACCAGATGTATTGGAAGAAAATTTGTGCCATTAACTAACCCTTGGTGCTGGCCAAATGCAGTACTGAGAACTGAATGAAAACATGTGGGCTTCAATATAAGTCTGCCAAACATAGAAATTATGTGTGAACGTTTGAGTATTGGAGGTGATCGCATGGAATTGATTTGGTGTAGTATTGAAAATCTGCACAACTCAATAGACTGGCAACTTTGAGAGTGACAGCTGTGCTGCAAGAGTTTATCATGAGTGTGTTATCGATCAACGAGAAGTATGAATCTCAATTTATAGTACCTCCGCCAGAAGATTAGATGTATTTTCAGAATTGTCTATTGTATTGGAATGCTGCAGCTAAGTTAGTGGTCGATAAGATGATATTTCAAGCACAACTTCCCTTTCATGCATTCATCTTGACCGTGAATGCAGAATATCCATCACAAAAATGTTGCAGTAAATGGAGGAGGGAGAGAATTTGGTGCATGAAGGACAGATACTGGCATAGAGAAAGTATCGCAAGGTATGATAGATGATTCAGGGGTAATCTTATTGATGCAAGCACTGCTCAATGCCAAGATTGCTAACAAATGGGTCACTAATACTCTCTCACATTCTCATTTTGTGCTTAATATCTAGTAATGTTGCACACCATTAAATTACATATTCATTGTGAGTCTTATCACTATAATGTTAACTAAATAGAAATGTTGGGGTTGAAAGCTATATGTTACAATGGTATGAATGCAGAGTGAGACTTTATGGTGAAATGACAGAGCTACAATGCAGAGAGACTACCTTCAATACGTCGTGACAGCTTTCATGGCATCCAAACTGAATTCGTGGGCATGTGCGGTTCGGACTCAAGGTGTGTAGGAACAGGGTGAGAAGATATAATACTACCTGTTCATTAGGATCCATGCAATTGCATGGATCCAAGATATGTTGGACACAGTGAGTGAGATCAAATGCTACAATGATAGCGTGTGTAATCCATTGTATGATATAACAGGATACAGTCTATCTCCCCGGGGTCTACCGAACATATACTCCTTGTCACTGGGTCCATCTGTGTTACCACTGTATCTCGATACGCATCCGCCACTCAGTTCATTTCCATTATCCCTGTATCTTCATATGCCTTCAGTGTCCAGTCCATTTTCCTTGTTGCTGTATTTCCATACACCCGCCGTTGTTCAGTTCTCGGCCAAGCTGAGTGGCAGTGGAGGTGAGAAATGGATTTTCCCACTCTAACTCCTCTCTGGCCCATTGTGTAAAGTACACCTCTTCACTTCCATATACGTGTATACGTAAACTGGAATGATCATAAGAATATCATATACCCAAAGGAAAGTCAAAGGTAGACCCAAGGGAAAACCATAAACCCAAAGGAAACTGATAAACCCAAAGGAAAACCTTAAACCCAAAGGAAAACATAAAGACTCTGAAAGAAAAGATACAACCCCAATGGAAAACCATGAACCCAAAGGAAAAACATAAGCACTCTCACTCCTTATGCAGTTGCTTTCTCCTGCCACCCTCTATATCTGCCATTCTTTTCCCTGGACATATTGCAAAGTTTGAGATGTACCCAAGCCGAGTATTGAATCGAACTACCACTTCACGCATCACGTACGCAGCCGCCGCAATACGTGCGTCAGCCGCTACAAACAACTCAGGGTGGTTATGTACTGCTTGTTGGAAACTGGGTACCGTCTGATTCCCCTTTGTTCTCGTGTAGTGCATCAACATTTTTGTTTCATTGTCAAACATTCTCATGCAGTTCAGGTTGAGGTAGAGGCATTCTAGGAAACAACCAATCTGTTCTTCATTATTGATGTCATTATTGGAACTGCTACTTTCGCAGGTGGGAGTGGCATGTAGGTGGGGCAGTTGTGTACCCTTGTACTTGGGATAGGTTGGCTTCTCAGGGGTTCTACCGACCTCTGTCTCGGTACAAGCTGACATGATTGTACCACCCTCTTCATTCCCGGGTGCTGGCAAGAGCATATAAGCCGCTTTGTTGGTGGGAGCAGGTTGGATGGTACTGGGATCAGCAACAACTCTAGTTTCCGTCTGAAACACCCGGGTGTTCCGGACGGCTCTGATGGCTCTGACGGAACCTCGTACCCTCTGACGGAGAATTACATGCTTCTCGTCGCCCAGGAGACGGGTCACGTTGCATAGCAGAGCACCTGGGAGCGCCGGCGACAAACCTGGGAGCGTCTGGGAGCACCTCGAATCACAGTAGAGTATTCTGGGAAAAACAACATCTTCTTTGGGAACGCTGCTGGTGCGCCTGGAACTCATAGCTACTACTAATTGTGTAACGCTTTTTAAAACTCATATATTCAGGTTGTATTCTCATCTATGTATCTATGTATCTATATAGCTACCAATCTACAACTCAGAGATGCACTCCGAGGCCGTGATCGAGCGAGTTTGGAGATGCACTTAGCGGCCGAGATCGAGTGAACTGAGAGCTGCACTTGGAGGCCGAGATCGAGTGAACTGAGAGCTGCACTTGGATGCCGCAATCGAACGAGTTTGGAGATGCACTTGGAGGCCGAGGTCAAGTGAACTGAGAGCTGCACTTGGAGGCCGTGATCGATCGAGTTTGGAGATGCACTTGGAGGCCGAGATCGAGTGCACTGAGAGATGCACTTGGAGGCGGTGATCGAGCGAGTTTGGAGATGCACTTGGAGGCCGAGATCGAGTGAACTGAGAGCTGCACTTGGAGGCCGTGATCGAGCGAGTTTGGAGATGCACTTGGAGGCCGAGATCGAGTGAACTGAGAGCTGCACTTGGAGGCCGTGATCGATCGAGTTTGGAGATGCACTTGGAGGCCGAGATCGAGTGCACTGAGATGCACTGGGAGGCCGTGATCGAGCGAGTTTAGAGATGCACTTGTAGCAGGCTATGATCGAGCGAGATTGAAAGAGTACTTGGTGGCGGTCGGTGGGAGGTGCGCCAGGTGCTGCGACTCTATTCATCGGTTAGTTAACTCGAAACCGTGGGAATGTGACGAGATGACTTTACCTTTGAAGCTCTTATAGAGAACTGGCTGGTGGCGGTGGATCAGTAGGGAGGTACGCCGGAAGCTGAAGCAACATTCAGGGGTCAACTCGAAATCGTGAGAATGAAGGGACGACAGACAATCTTAGGTGTATGCTGTACTCGGTGTATGCCGCACTCAGTGTTAACTCATGATGATGGCATGGAGAGATAGAGAGGGATGACTTAACTTTGTGTTCTTGCGATGATGGTAGAGTTGTGGAGAAGAAAGAGAGAGATGGGGATGAAGATGAGAGCGATATGGAGGATATGAGCGGCTACGAGAAATCAGGAGTACGACTTGCCTCATTGGGTGTAGAAGTGACCTGATTGGGTTTAGAAGACCTCGTATCAGTGTTATTACCCGCCGGATCATGACTCGTACCTGCCATATCGGGGATGGTCAATTGACTCGCACACGAAATTCTCTCAAGTCCCAGTTTCTCATGATGATTTCCCCCATCTCCTCTGATCTCCCTCTTTCTTGTGCTCAACTCTACCATCACCAAAGAATACGAAGTTAAGTCATCCCTCTCTATCTCTCCATGCTATAATCATGAGTTAACACCGAGTACAGCATACACCAAGTACAGCATCATCCCAAGATCAACTGTCTCCCGCTCCCAGCCAGTTTCTCATCTCTCGGCGGATGTTGTACTCAACTCTCTACATTCCCACAATTACAAGTTAACCAATGAATAGAGTTTCAGTTGCCATCGCGCCTCCCTCCTAATTGACCGCCTCCAAGTACTCCTCCAATCTCGCTCGATCATAGCCTGCAAGTGCATCTCCAAACTCGATCGATCACGGCCTCCAAGTGCAGCTCTCAGTTTACTCGATCTCGGCCTCCAAGTGCATCTCCAAACTCGCTCGATCACGGCCTCCAAGTGCATCTCTCAGTGCACTCGATCTCGGCCTCCAAGTGCATCTCCAAACTTGTTCGATCTCGGCCTCCAAGTGCAGCTCTCAGTTCACTCGATCTCGGCCTCCAAGTGCATCACCAAACTTGCTCGATCACGGCCTCCAAGTGCAGCTCTCAGTTCACTCGATCACGTCCTCCAAGTGCAGCTCTCAGTTCACTCGATCTCGGGCTCCAAGTGCATCTCTAAACTCGCTCGATCACGGCCTCGGAGTGCATCTCTCAGTTTACTCGATCACGGCCTCCAAGTGCATCTCTCAGTTCACTCGATCTTGTCCTCCAAGTGCATCTCCAAACTCGCTGGATCACGGCCTCCCAGTGCATCTCCAAACTCGATTGATCACGGCCTCCAAGTGCATCTCTCAGTTCATTCGATCTCGGCCTCCAAGTGCATCTCCAAACTAGCTCGATCATGGCCTCCAAGTATATTGTTAAGGAGCGACGGTGGGTGTACGGAGATACACGGGTAACGGAGGTGGAATGAGCGACGCGTAGTATATATTCGGGAGACCCCGGGGTAGATAGACAGCATCTCATTTTCATCTCATCTTGTCATACAACGAAAATACACACTCTATCTTTCCCAACTTTTGGTCTCACTCGCTCTTTCCGAGATTTCGTGCATCCATGCAATTGCGTGGATCCTCACGGCCAGGTAGTATCATATCTTCTCACCTTCTTCCTACGCTCCTCGAGCTTAATGTAGAAAGACCGTGAGGAGAAATTTTCGCAGCGGCAATTCCGATGCAAGTGTGTACCCAATGAACCCATTCCGATGTATGGTCACAGTTGGCCACAACGCCAGAGTGTTTGTGGACAATAGGAGACTGACAGAGCGAGAAGAAACGGCGAAACAGCGATCGGAGGGCGATATGCAACGCGACGCGTAGTATCGACACCGGGCGCGGAGTAATTCGCCACCGGGGTGTCTCTGACGGCTCTGACGGAGCGCGTCCACTGTGACGCAGCCATTCCGCCCGGACGGAAATGTTTTTTGCTGATGGGCCTCATCCTTGGTTGGTGCTGGCAGGATGGTAAGGGCCTATTTGATGGCGAGAACTGGCGGAATAGTACTGCCCCCTATCTTGGCGAAAGTGCTGGTTCCATCATCAGATTACTCCGTGGCCAGATCCAACAGAAGCGCTCCAATGCTACTGCCATTCGTTTCGTTTTCCTTTCCAGGTATCCCATGGTTGGCAGTCAGTATTGAACCTGAGATACTACGAAGTCGGTTGGTGTGATGGTGGCCATCCATGCCAGGGTCGTATCTAAGTGGCATTTCTTACCCCCAGTAACATTTCTAACCCATAGCTAGTGTTAGCAACGGGTCCAGGTAACCCGCCAGTGGTCCGGGTTTGGACCGCAAAAACAGGTCTGTTCGGTTCCAAACCCGGCCAAAAGCCTGACCCGCAGACTCTTGGCAGGCCAAACCGGGACCCGTACCAATCAACCCCCGGGTTTCGCCGGGTTTGGCTAGACCCATCGGGTCAAATCTCCGGTGCTTCGTTTTGGGTTTCACATTTATGGTCGCATTCATATATGCTACTGTTAATCGTAAAGTATTGACATTGGTATGTCACGGTTCATTTTCAGCATATTAGCCCCCTTGATGTGCAAAACACGGATACTCACGCGCCCAACCACATCCTGAAAATGAGCGTCAACAGAGCATCAACAGAGCGTCAACAGAGCATCAACAGAGCGGCAGCAGAGCGTCAATGATATTTGGTCTTGCATCTTCGGTAATATGAGTGGTGCTTAATCAAAAGCATCCATAAAGAAGGATATGGCAGCCTTTATAGGCAGATATGTACGGGATATTCTAGCCACATCCTCTGGGACAGCAACAGCTTATTTCATTTACACAGCTACCACTAAGTATTCTTGAGCCTTTTAGCATATAATGACAGTCAAAACGATGTATATTGATAATAACCGCCACATCGTGCTGTGATTAACCATGATGGAAGGCCAACAATCATTGACACTCTGTTGACGCTCATTTTGAAGATGGGGCAGGAACCGTTTCACTTTCACTTTTGCCTATAAGGGCAGCCAATAATCAGTTTATGGCAATGTGCAACCTGTCGCCCCCCAGATTACCCATGATACATGACCAACAATCGTTGACGCTCTGTTGACTCTCATTTTCATGATGGGGCATGGAGGGTATTGCAATCCGTTTTGCCTATAAAGGCAGCCAAAAATTCCTTTATGACTGACTACAGCCTATTGGAGGTGTGATTTCCGAGGACTCATGACCAAAAATTGTTGACGCTCCGTTGACGCTCATTTTCATGATGGGGCAGGGAGGGTATTGCAATCTGTTTTGCCTATAAAGGCAGCCAAAAATTCCTTTATGACTGGCTGCAGCCTATCGAAGGTGTGATTTCCCAGGACTCATGACCAAAAATCATTGACACTCCGTTGACGATCATTTTCATGATGGGGCAGGGAGGGTATTGCAATCTGTTTTGCCTATAAAGGCCGCCAAAAATACCTTTATGACTGACTACAACCTATTGGAGGTGTGATTTCCCAGGACTTATGACCACAAATCGTTGACGCTCCATTGACGCTCATTTTCATGATGGGGCAGGGAGGCTATTGCTATCTGTTTTGCCTATAAAGGCCGCCAAAAATTCCTTTATGACTGACTACAACCTATCGGAGGTGTGATTTCCCAGGACGCATGACCACAAATCGTTGACGCTCCGTTGACGCTCATTTTCATGATGGGGCAGGGACGGTATTGCAATCTGTTTTGCCTATAAAGGCAGCCAAAAATACCTTTATGAGTAACGACAACTTAGCTGAGGTGTGACTTCCCAGGATGCATGACCAAAAATTGTTGACGTTCCGTTGACGCTCATTTTGCCATTGCTGTATCCACAATATGCAATCATTGAATTTGGCACAGTTTATCATTTACGTTGTTTTGGCTGCCTTTCTTGCGTTTTCATTTACATTCTTCTTGCTAACTACGTTGTTCTTTAATAATACATAGATATATATAATAATAATCTCCATAATCCCGTCTTTCAGTCAATGCTTGTCATCAGTTGCAGGATCGCTCAATCCGCTGCTCTTGTCTTCAATATGAATGTTAGCTGCATTACCACACCACAGAGAGTGTACTAACCTTTATCAGTCAGCATATCTGGATCAAAATCGGTATCATGCTCGGTATCCTCATCATCTTCGAAATATTTCGCACAGGGAAGAGCTGTATGCGAATATGTAGATCCGGCCGGCAAATTGATGATTTCAGCAGGTTAAGCTCCAGAAGTGTTACCGGTTGGGGCGGGTGGCGTGACTGGCGGAGGTGGAGTCGGCTCTGAAATCCGCTCTCTGCGTCGGGCAGGTGGAGGTGCACCTGTTCCTTTCCATGTCCAGCGTGTCTGCGGATTCTTTGCGGTGCCATTTTGGCAAGGAAGGCGGCCAGACGTTTGGTTTTGACGAAGCATTGCCGGGTGTCTTTGTATCGCAGCCTTCACCTTTTTGTGCCCAGGAAACTCAACACCCCTCTTCGTTTCTTCTCGGACCTCGGCACTTGGTTTCTTTATGAGATATTTCGTTTCCTCATTTGCGGCACGCGAAAAGCCTTCTTTGGCCATTTTGGCCATATTCAACGCCAGGTGCATGTCGGACTGTTCCAGCTGTACCCGACCTCATTGCCTTGCCATTGTTGCAGACATGGTGAAAACCTACAAGACATTAGTTGATGCTTCTAACAATGAAATTTGGCTGTTACCTCTACCATATACGCTTCTGTAGCCTCCTCTAAGGTGATTAAAGCCTGCTTCGTCCACTCACAGGGACGCTTATCAGGAAATTCATCTGCGAAAATCCCAGAGGTCACAACATCATGATGTTCGATTTCGCGGACTGTGCAGACAAATGCCTTTGTCGACCATGGAGGTATCCCGTTACGGGCAGCGATGACTTCGTTACGTAGCTCTCTATGGACACCCGCTGTACGTTATATGGTTAATTGACCGCCGATTGCATCGATATGGATATACTCACATCCCACCGCATGCTGCTTCCTATTCCTCCTGCTGGCAGTCTTGCGGACGATTTTTAAATGTGCATCCTGGGTCATATGTTTAGTGGCTACATCGGCAGCGTCGCGGTGAACTAACTTGTGTCTGCGCTCTTGTTGTGTGCCGAGAATTTCCGTATTTGATGTAGCGCCCGCCAATCGGCCGGTATTCGATCCGCTCACACCTGGTGGCGGTGGTTGTGTATCCATGATGTGCTGGTGTGGAATAGGAGAGGAAAATGATAACGAGAGGAAGTGGGAAGCCCTGAGGACTATATAGTTAGCATCTTGTCAGAATGGAATAAATAGCAGCTAACATGACTGTTATGCTCACGATGAATCCTGCGGAGTATGGCTGCAACTTGCAGGGGTTTCCCACCGCCCCGCAATTAGCAATAAGTCGGTCTGATGTTGTTTGTTTGGTAACAAGGATAAATTGCAGTGTACGACCGCTGGAATCGCCTAATCGCGTGAAATAAATAGGATGTAGTTCGAGGGAAAGAACGTCTGCTGATGTTGGTCTCAAATTATCCCCGCGATATTACATGAAAATGACACGAACAATCAGGTCATGTTGTACGGTTAGCGTCGCTATTCCTGATTTTTAGACAGTCAGGAGGAAGATTTTGCTTTGTTCAAGATGAGTAAACGTACCAACTTTGACATAAAAGACACAGCTTGCCTCCATATTGTCCAGAACTTGCAACATCCAACATCTCGCCTAACAACACAGTCCACGCAAACTACAATGGTCAATGCTCTGAAAAACAACTTTTCGCAACTTCCGGCTGGCAGAAACGGGAAATCGACAAAGCGCTCAACCCAACGACGTCATCAAGCGAATGAAGGCAAGAGCGGCTTCGAGGCAGAGAGAGTCCGAGCCCTTGGGGCATTGCGCAGCTTGAGATCCAAAAGAGGCTTGCGGCGGAGAAACGACGAGAAACGCACTTCTTAAGCAATGAAGAGAAAGAGAAATGGATTGAGGATTTTGTTGAAAGAGAGACCGCTGGGGCAAGAAAGCGAGTTGAAGACGCAGAGGCAGCGGTTCAACAAGAGCAGGACGATATGACGCATGCTGAACTCGCGGGATTGACATCCAGAAAGCCCGAAAAGACGTTTGAGGAGATGCTGATTGCTATCAGAGATAGTCTGAGTGATCTTGCAAGTTCCGACGATGGGGAAGATGGGGAAGATGAGGATGTTGAAGAGACCAAGCAGGGCAAGCTGAGCGAAGATGACGAACCCGGCTGGGTGATGGGCACAATCACTAAAACAGTACAGCAGCGCATGGACAGGTTTCGGCAGAAGCAGATAAAGTTCGACGAATTGACTCAACCGGGATGGAAGAATGCAGCTGACTACTTGTGTGAACGAGATAAGAAGTACGGCACATCCAAATTGAGGGTTCTGGCAGTCGTTCAGCAGCGAACGAATGACGACGCTTGGCCGCATCCACCGACAACATTTGCTGAGCTTATGGAGAGTCTTGACATTGTCCCCGGATAATCAGAAGGGACTTCTCGACCAGGAAGTAGTCATATCAGGCTAGGTTCGGTGAAGTCGCAGTCAAAATCGAGCATATCTAGTGGTGAGCCAGCTGCGGAGCCCGATTCGTCACCGTTGCTGAAAGCGAAGCCAGTTGAACCAGTAACCTTGTACCCCTGCATATGGCCTCCAGCTAATTACCATATAGATATCGGATTCCGACGAAGAGATGGTGACGGCTCCTGCCTCTGTGGAAGCATAGATATGCAAACTGTAATTCTTGACATCTGATCGCGGGTAAAAGCAAGTTGTTTACCAATTTTGCTACATGTCAGCTTTTTCTTGATTTCAGTGACCAAATTGTGAGACTTGATAATTCATCTGTGTATGTGCAAGGGTCGAACGCACCATGTGAACGTTCGAGAATCTGAATCGCACTGTAAGACGGCCAAAACGTTCATTTTCATTCTGCAAGTGACTGTTAAGTGACAAAGTAAAAGCAATATTAGTGACGAAATGAGCTAGCAAAATTTAAGTTAATGATGTCATACGTGTGTTGGAAGGAGCGGTCAGTGTGCCTGACGAATCGATCTGAATGACAACCATCATGCTGCATTCATCCATGTATCCATCTGCATAACTCTCCGCACAGACTTGGTGCACATGATTGAGATATTTGAAATTGCTTATGGTACGTCATGGAAATCGAGGAAAAGGAGCTGGATAAGGAATGGTGAGGAAGTCGAGCTATATTTACCCAAAACTAGTGAAATGATCTACATGCCGTCAATTGCCTGCCGAAAGCGCGGGAATGTGATAGGGCCACGTCATTTCACACTCAGATAGCGTAGATAGCAGTTGATCAGAAAGTGAGAGGTAACAAAACTCCTGGATGCAAACAATAATACATACAAACGCAATACTGGATGTCAAAAATGTGTATATGATTCATTGCTTACAATTATTGAGTGTACAAAGGCTGTTTCGATGTGATTAATGTGTGCGTCAACAGAGTGTCAACAATTTTAAATCATACACATTCAGCAATGAATGGGCTGCATTATCCCATCCTTCCAAAGTGAATGTATAGGTCGGCGTTATTGCGAAAAAAGCAAATGACTCAGTCATTGCCAAATCCTAAAAATGACTGTCCACGGAGGGTCAATGAGTTTTGGCATTACGTCATGAAATATCCAGTAGGCTGTGCGGTTACAGTACGTCATAATCAGACTATCGGCCGCCTTTCTATTGAACAATGGTGGTGGCAACATTTCTACTATGTCCTAAAAATGAGCGTCAACAGAGCGTCAACAATTTATGGCCTTGCATCTTGGAAATTGCATCGGCTGTACGGCGACGTTACACCAAAATCGTGCTATTGGTTGCCTTTCTAGGCAAAACCTGTTGCAACAACATCGCTACAATATCCTAAAAATGAGCGTCAACGGAGCGTCAACGACTTTGGGCCTTGTATCATGGAAAATCCTAGTGTTGTGCGGCGACAATAGGCCATAATCAGATTATCAGCTGCCTTGCTATGCAAAAACAGTAGCGACGACATCGCTACTATGTCCTAAAAATGAGCGTCAACGAAGCGTCAACAACTTTGGGCCTTGTATCTTCGAAAATCCTAGGGCTGTGCGGTGACATTAAGCTATAATCAGATTATCGGCCGCCTTTCTAGGCAAACACGGTTGCGACAATATCGCTACTATGTCCTAAAAATGAGCGTCAACGGAGCGTCAACAACTTTGGGCCTTGTATCACGGAAGATCCTAGGGCTGTGCGGCGACATTAAGTCATAATCAGATTATCGGCTGCCTTTCTAGGCAAAAACGGTTGCGACGACATCGCTACTATGTCCTAAAAATGAGCGTCAACGGAGCGTCAACGACTTTTCGCCATGCATCTTGGAAAATCCGGTGGCAGTGCGGCGACATTAGCACATAATCATACTATCGGCCGTCTTTCTAAGCAAAAATGCTTTTTACGATATCGTTACTATGCCCTGAAAATGAGCGTCAACGGAGCGTCAATGATTTGAGGCCTTCTATCTTGGAAAATCAATGGGCCATGCGACCACGATGGTCTACAATCGTACTATCGGCCGCCTTTGTAGGCAAATATACTAACAACAAGATCATAACCATGTCCCAAAATGAGCGTCAACGGAGCATCAACGATTTGTGCGCTGGCATCTTGGATAATCTAACCGGAATGGAGCAGAGATAAACCACAATGAACCTATCGGCATCCTTTGTGGGCAAAAATGCTACTGACGATATCGCGTCCGCCTCCTACAATTGAGCGCCCACGGTGCGTCAAGGCTCCGAACGTTACACAGCAATAAACTGCATTATGCTGTTCCTAAATGGAGTTTTACGCAGTCGTTGCAATCTGTCCTTGTATTCAACTTCACAAATATGCATGCAATGTCTTACTGATCTGATTATTTTCCTTGTAGCAGTAGAGTCAATATTTAGGAACCCGCATTCTGCATTACTGTATCGTTATTTTTGGCAGTCTCTCGAGTCGAAATACCTAGCTTTCCAATTTCTACCACCATGTTGGATACACAATCTTTGAACACCTCATTGCTCGAGGTTATGATCTCTTCCAAAAATGAACATGTCTTTATTCGTGATTTGAGCGACCTTACATTGCAAATCATCTTCGATGCTTGGTGGGCTTCAATGAATATAGGCTCGAAGCGGCCTGTTGCATGGAAAAATTATAGACATGCGCCATCGTGGCGATTCTATTTGCACTGCGGAATTGAGTAGACTGGCAGCCCTGGCATCATATGTATCGTGTGTCATCAAGTTCTTCGCCATCCATCAGAACATCGGACCAGCTCAATGGGGAAACACTTCCTGGCAAAAGCTCACATCGCAAAGTTAAACGAATTAACAGAGTCAGAGGTCACTGAATTGACCAGTTCGACGGTGGATGAAACAGCTGTGGCCATCCTGAAGAGACAAGGAAGTCGCGGAATCACAATAGTAAGTGTGCCGAGAAAAATGATATTTGATATCCAATTAAATCCATACTAACCGAAATGACAGACATAACATTCCAAACTGGCAGATAAGGACTTTGAAACTTCCGAATTTCACCAAGACACGTGGAATCGCTACCTCATGTTAGTATTTTTTTCGCCACATATTCCATGGAACGCTATATCAAATCTCGAGCTACGACAGTCATATAAGTCATTACACGACGACCTAGTCCTACCGTCCACTACGACCCTTAGTAACATTTGCCGGAGGGAATATGCACTGACTGTGGATGCAATTAAGAAGCAATTGCCGATATGAAATAAAGTTAGTTTGGCTTTGGACGGATGGACATCAACGAACAAACTAGCCATAACGTCGGTCATTGCGTACTATATGGATCGAAATTGAGCATTGCGTGAAGTTCAACTCGCTTTTGATGAGGTTGATAGCCTGTTCAGTTCCCGTTTCGAAAGCTAATTAATGATGATAGGTCAAGGGCAAACATCCTAGAGCACGATTAGCCGTACATTTGAAGGACGTGCTTGATCGTTTTGAGCGTACCGACGGCCGCTTGCTTGGTATTACAACTGATAATGCTTCGTCAAACTACTCGATGACACGCGAGCTGCAATCAACACTTGAGGCCTCTGGAATCGAGTGGCCGGCATTGAGGAACCACATACCATGCATGGCGCACGTCATACAGCTGGCTTTAGGTGCATTCATGAGCAGTCTCGGTGTAAAAGGCCGCACCAAGTCTTGGGAAGCCCATGAGCGCGATCAGCAATTTGGAGAGAATGAAAGCATAGACATTGGGAAGAGTCAAAGACTTCGAAAAGAGGGCAATGCTAGAATCAACAAGGTGTCGGCCATGAAACCAGGTTTAGCAAAGATAATTGAGAAAGTACGTATTTCATGATATTTTGAAAGTCCTGAAGCTGACCTTCATATAGCAGAGAATGCTTGCTGTATTAATTACGCTGACACCTGGTCGCCGAAACGAGTTCCTTGACTGTCAAAAAGCCAAAGTCTGTTACGGGGGTGTATTCCCTAAGTAACGTTATTCCTGTATCCGGTGATACTTATTCACTTAGGTTCACTGCCGTAGATCCTATTCTCCAAATCTTTTTATAATCTTGGCTCGTCTTTCCGGTATCC
>Ga0307514_10000293_pt1 | contig 125928 bp, 132 predicted proteins | sample 16_EM_MG_FD_203088 | JGI IMG/M metagenome (GOLD analysis project Ga0307514, IMG submission 203088) | Populus trichocarpa ectomycorrhiza microbial communities from riparian zone in the Pacific Northwest, United States - 16_EM | ecosystem: Host-associated > Plants > Roots > Unclassified...
GCCCCATACTCACAGCAGCAGAATGGTATATCGGAGAGATGCAATCGCACAGTACTGGACCCGGCGCGGTCCATGCTCAAGCATGCTGGGATGCCAAATAAGCTCTGGGCTGAGGCCGTGGCCACAGCAGTCTACATCAAAAACCGACTACCGACCAGAGCCCTCCCGAACTCGACTCCATATGAGAGATGGACTCGAAACAAGCCAGACATCTCACACCTTCGTACTTTCGGTTGCTTAGCATTTGCCTGGATCCATGGAGATCTCCGAAAGAAGCTCGATAATCACGCCTACAAATGTGTCCTTCTTGGATACTCGGCTGAGACATCGACGCAATACGGAGTTATGGATATCTCTACGGGCCGAGTCTTCATGGCCCGGGATATCAAATTTGACGAGTCCATCCTCTACCACCAGCTGATGAGAACTCAACCAACGAAACTCATGCTCGAGCCAGCCAGCGAGCTTACGAGCAGTGAGCCTGCTCCTCCTATTGAACTTCCCCATGAACCTCCCCAGCAGCTCTTAAAGGCTAAGCCTCGACCAATTAATCCAATTGACGACTCGGATGATGATCTATCACCACCTCCTGAGAGCCCGGAGCCAGATCGAATACTCAAAGAGTTGCAGAGCGATCTAAAATCGACTGCTCCGGCCTCATCATCTCGAACTCGGAGTGGAAGGAGTACAATCGGCATGGCCATGATGATCGAGCCAGGCCCAAAGACTTACCATGCTGCCTTGAACTCTGAGGATGCTGAACAATGGAAGGAAGCGATTGGCAAAGAAGTGTCATCAATGGAGAGCCATGGAGTGTTTACCTTTGTTGAGAGGCCCCCTGAAGATGCTAGTATGATCGAGAGCCGATGGGTGATGGGCAGGAAGCTTCTAGCCAATGGTCAGACTGAAAAATGGAAGGTCCGACTAGTTGGCCGTGGAGATCAGCAAAAGCCTGGAGATTACAATGATATCACATCTCCAGTCATTGATTCGGCCTCAGTTCGACTTACCCTCGGCCTTGCAGCCAAGCATGACCTAGAGATTGCCGTACTTGACATCCCGACTGCTTTTCTCGGCTGCCCTTTGCAAGAGACTCTCTACATGCGCCTCCCTGATGGCGAGTGGCCTGACCCCTATTGCCGAGCTCGCCCAATTGTCAAGCTGAATAAGACCTTGTATGGCATCAAGCAAGCGAATAGAGAGTACTTTGAAGAAGTCTTCGACTTTATTGTCGATGATCTAGGCCTCCAAGCCTCAGTTGCAGCCCCTGGTCTATTTTTCGGTGGCACACTTGGTAAAGCAAATGGAGTCCTTATCCCCGTGTACGTTGACGATATTATGATCATTGGCAACCTGAAGCTCATATCTTCTATTGCTTCTCGGCTATATGATCGATTCAAGGCAGCAGGCCGTGTACCTGTACCTGACACCTTCCAATATCTAGGCATGACTGTTAGTCGAAATCGCAGCAAACGGTCAATTGCCATCGATGAGATCGGATATATCAACCGAATACTTGTCCGCTTTGAGATGGCCAACTGCCGAAAGCGCTCAACGCCATTGGAAGTGGGCCACAAGCCCCATGCCATCCAGGCTGATGAGCAGCCTTTTGACACTGGAATGTACCAGAAGGCCGTAGGATCTATTCTCTATGCTGCCCTCGGCACTCGACCAGATATCACGTATGCCATCTCAGTCCTGGGCCGATATGCAGCCCAGCCCTCCACGCTCCATTGGGAAGCGATCAAGCACTTGCTGCGCTACCTCCGCGCACTTGTGAGTACAAACTCACAATCTACGATCCAGGACTCCAGCATGATTCCAACTCCATTGTGTGCTACGCCGATGCCGACTTGGGGGGAGAAGCAGACTCGAGTAAGTCAACCTCGGGAATCATCATTTTCGCGCTGGGAATTCTCGTGCTCTGGAGATCGAAGAAACAGACCTTAGTAGCCCAATCGATGATGCAAGCGGAGATGATTGCCACAGCATATGGCAAAGTCCAAGTCGACTGGCTTCGAGATGTCATCTCTGAGATTGAGCTTGGAGCTGACATGACTCGATGTATCTTCAACGATGGTCTTAATTGCGTAACTACGCTAAATTCAGGCAACTTCCAGTCTGAAAGTCGACACCTTCGACTAAAATATCACACGATTCACGAAGCCATTGGCAAGCGCGAGATCGAGATCAAGCACGTGGCTGGTACGGAGATGCTGGCGGATGCTCTCACTAAGGCCCTTGGGGGAGTAAAACTCGGCGAATTTGCAAAGGAAATTGGTCTAAGGTAGATGGACATGGGATGCGGAGGACGAGGAGGAGGATATATGCTTTGCTATTGCTTTCTCTTTTGTCCTATTTCGCTGTCTTTGAATTTAGTTTCGTTTCGTTTCACTTCACTCTCTCTATCTTTTTGAAAGCCTTGGGCTAAAGGGGGAGTGTTGACTAAGGGATTTAGCCCGCAGGCTATTTGAGACTAAGGCATGCATGAGATTTAGCGGGCTTGGTACGGAGACTATTTCCCCGCTAACCTCGGGCTTGGTGCGGAGACTATTTCTCCGCCAACCTCGGGCTTGGTGCGGAGGCTATTTCTCCGCGAGCCTCGGGCCTGATTAGTATTTCTCTCATAGTGCTTTTGATTAGTGCTTTCTCTTATTGATTCGCACGTAGTGATTGAGATGATTTCTTTCTTTATATATATATGTCTATCTTCTCTCTCTCTTTGTACGATAGACAGTTCAATCAATCATCATCTCTCTCACCCTCATTTGATTGTCTCATCACGGAGATCTGACGAAAGAATTGCAGGTTAGGTTCTCAATTCTATTTTATTTTCTGCTGCAGTCTCCACTCATCATAGGGAACCAATCAATCACAAGGTTCTGTAGAGAGTTTGGCCCCAAATCCTGACATCGCAGGGATTTGCTTGTCTCGTCTCCAAACCTAGTAGCCCAGTCACTTATGGCAAGAGAGGTTACGAGCTGTATACGAGACAAGGGATTTGGCGCACGTTACTTTAATTACTGATTACAGGGTTCTTCTCTATGGCCTCTAACTTTGATTTTAGGTTTGCTTTGGGTTCTCAATCCAATATGGACTTACGTTGTCCTCACTGGTGTACCTGCTTGCTTTTCACATCGTCATAAGACAAATCCCCGACGGCTCTTCACTCGAATTCCTTGTTGTCACCATCCAACTAAGAACTAGCCTCATTGATGTTATGACAGTCCTTGTAGCTGAGTTAGTGATCGCCCCCACCTCAGCTTACCGACTTCGAATAGTCCTTCATCTTGCTAGTATGGACGCCTATGCTACCGCTTTACCGGAGTACTTTACGCGCGGAAAGGGGAGTCGCCTTTGGGTGAAAAATGACAAGCGCTTAACTGGGCAGAGCAGCGGCGACGGTGGAGAGCCGCGGGAACGGGCTGGCAACGATGAGTTTATCTTTTTATGCTTTTATCAGCTTGGGTAATTGCTCTTAGTAATGGCGAAGCTGGGGTCGCGCGAGGATTAGGCTAAACTCAACCTCAACACGTCTCTGAAGCCACAACTAATATTGTATTCTCTAAGCGATGGTACTGGTCGTAGCACTTTTTATCAGCGCGTTCCGGAAGAGTTCCGGAAAAGCTATTTTATACAGCGCAGTCAACAGAAGACTGGCAAGATACTTGTGGAGCCGCAATTTTGTCCATTCCTCTTATGGTGTGGGTTTGGCTCTGCTTGCCCTTATGGTTGCGCTGCTGGGGTGAATATGGTGTAGAGTACATTTGAATCTTGAGGCGGGCTTTTGCGCCAGTGGTTTGGTAGGTGGATATGAGTGGGGGGTTGGGCAGGATCTGGCGGTTGTGATACTGATGATTCCGCTGATTAAAGTTTTGGGTGAACTCCGGTAAACTGCCCAGTTCTTCTGGAGGTAGGGAGAACTGGAGCTGGCGTGGCTTCAAGAGTGGTTTTCCGGCGCTTTTCCCGCGGGAATAGACACAAGAGGAAATGGGACCGGTGGGTCGACAGAAGGTCAAAGTGGAGTATGTGGTCGCAATTCTAGATACGACTGTGGGTACGGCCGATGTTCACGTACGTACGAGGAAATAGATGAAGTTCATTGAACCGAGGACCAGCCACCCATTGTCGAACCGATTTATACATCCTCTCCTTGTCTCGGACGTCAGTGAGGCTCGTGGGCCACACTCGAGACTACTCCTTTCCTATCATTTCTCACTTTACTCTACCGAGCGTCAAAGTTTGTACGAGATTTCGAGCGTGACGTTTTTTTAACACCGAATGATCAGAGTAAGCTAAATGCAATAAAAACCTCTTCAGACGGGCCCCCAGCCCCCCGTGGTGCGTGCTGTACAAACCTTGACGTTCGGTACAGTATGCTCTCTCCAAGAGTCTCTAGCTAGACAATATTCCGTCCAGCAGAAATGCGAAAACTGGGTATCGTAAGTATGCGCTGTAAACTAAGAATAAATTGTTATTATTTGCACCGCAACAAAGTCTAGATGACATTGGGATTACCAAATGCAGAAGAAATATTTGCTGAGACCACGTGACGTATCTAGTTATATTGCAAAAAAACAAATATGAATTACTCCCCCGACCCTGGTTCTGAAACTAGAACCTTAACGTGTTGAGTATGCTCTATATCCCTATCAATTGTTCCAAGGTTTCGAATATGTAGTCTAGTGGGCCCAGGTTCATGGTTCGGACATGATAGACTGCATTTCAATCCTTCAATATTTCACATAAACTCTTACTGAGTGAGTTTTCAGAGTTGACGGCACAATTTGGTATTAGCTATATATTTTGGCTGTTTACAATAGACAGCTACGAGAATGGTAGTCGCAAAAGCCCGTTTATCATGGTTCGTAGTAGGCCTAGGATGAAACTTCCCTTAAGAAGTGAGCTCTTACCCTCCCAGGTTTCCTGACTTTGGCTGAGGGGCGATCAGTGATCTAGAACATCCGAATTTTCATAGAGGTGGACTACTCTAAGAACGCTCACCTACATCAGTTTGCCAAGGGATCAAGTGATAAATCCTGACGTGTTCTCGCTACGTTAAATGCTAGAAAAAGAAAAGTTGTAGGTACCCTACATTAAGTTAGATGGTCCCTTATAATAAGGCCGTCTGCATTCATCCAAGGCATGCACATCGCCGTAAGGCAAGGATCATGACGATTCTTTAAACTTTGACATCCACAGGGACGGTATTGTTCCCGCTCCCAGTGCCGCATGCATACCAGTATAGGCTAAGAATGGCAAGCTCTTGGAACCAGCGTTTGAATCGGTTTGGCCATAGATAATTTAAGGACCCCTTCAAGCTTTGGGATAAATTCAAGCCGCAGCCGTATAATCGCTATAAAGTTCGGTACTGTCGCCACCCGCTATTTTGGTAACATTTCCATTTGGTAGTAACACTTTCGTTAGTATAATTTTCCAGTCTCTACCGATATTCTTGTCAAATCATCTCCACCATGGTCCGCGTTTCCCAGCTTGTACTGTCGGCCATTTTGGCACCCGCGGTGTCGTGTGTCAAGATTCTTATGGCAGGAGACTCAACAATGGCTCACATCACATCGCCCGTTCAAGATGGGTTTGTCTCTCTGTTGTTTCAACCTGGTTCTAGTTAACCTTGTAATAGATGGGGATTCCCCTTCGCCAAATACATAAACTTGAATGTCATCAACCTCGCCCGTGGAGGCCGATCGGTGCGTTCATACACCCGCGAAGGTCTTTTTGCGGCTCTCGTCCCGCAAATCGCGCCAGGAGACTACGTGATAATTGAGTTCGGACATAACGACGCGTACCTCTTCCAAAACCCCTCGAAGGATTCTCCTAGCTAACGATCCCGCAGTGGCACCCCAGCCACCTCCGACAAAGCATCAACACTAGGAACCGGCGACGAAACCACCACAGTAACACTCGCGGACGGCACGACAGAGGTGGTGCAAACCTTTGTCACCTACGAAAAGAACATGGTTAGAGATGTTCTTGCAAAGGGCGGGATCCCGATTATTTCCAGTCAGACACCGAACGGCGATCAATGGAATGCTGCAAAGACGAAGATGAATCCATCGTCGACGAATAGATTCGTCAATTATGCTGCGCAGGTGGCAAGCGATGAAAATGTCGCTTATATCGATCATTGGAAGGTTAGTTCTCGTCAGTGTTGAGAGATGAAGTGTGGCTGAGAAGAGATATAGTGGGTTACGGTCGCCTATGAGAGTTTGGGATACAGCAATGTGTTTCCGACACTGTTCAAGCCGGGTGATCATACCCACACCATCCCGGCGGGCGCTGACGTGGTGGCGAAGGCATTCGTCAATGGACTGAAATGTACGCAGCATCCGCTTGCTAGTCAATTGACTGCGTTGGGTAATGGACTTCCGATGGATTGTCCATAAAGGATAGATGTACTGTGGTTGGTAATTGGGTCTTTGAGTGAGCTTCGTGGTTCTGTGGGCTCCGTAATGTTAAAGAGCTATCTGGATAGCATGGCTGTGTTGATCTCAGCTTGATTTTCAACAATTCATCTTGAACCTACCGTAATCTAGTAGCTTATTAATAGGACTTAACTTGAACCTACAGTAGTAGTCTATAAATATGGCAGCTGGATCCTAGCATCTCGTGCTTCCAATCTACAGCCCTCGAACTCCCGTACAACCCGTTACGAAAACATTACACTCATTATCAACACGCTCATCACTAACCCTGCCTTTTGTCAATGGAACCGGAACCCACTTCCCCCACAACTTATGAATCGAAGGTTCAACAAAGATGGGTATGCTGTGAATGCGGACTGATCGCTCGGCTTCAAAAAGGTTTAAATCAGACGCCGTGTGCCGAATGTGGGCATTACCGGTGCGGCACCTGTAGCCTGAAGGAGGATGTTTAATTTTGTCGTGCTTGTCGTGAGGATATAAAGAGAGGTTACCAGGACTTGTACCAGCCGGGTTTTACCCCACTGCATATAGCAGGTGTGGATGGATAGTATCGTGATTTTCATGATTTTGTAGAATGGCGTGTTCTAATTTGTTGTCCTCTTGACTGAATGGTGGCTGACGTAGTGTCGACAATGAACGGGGTAGTGCTCTACACTAAGGATGAGACAAGATGACATGGACTTGGCCCCACATCGCCCATTTTGTAATTATATTCGGCCACCTGTGGCCATGACATCACTCTTCCTACATAATAAATCCCTGCCACTTCCTGACCAGGCAAAGTTGTGACCCCCATCTGCTAAGTACCCAAAAACAAAAGAAATGTCCCCATAACTGGGAACCCACCTTTCGAACCTTCCACCACGAGTGTCCCAAACAAAAGTACACCCGCGACTATCTTCATCTTCGTACAGGGTCCCCTCAGCCTTGACGTCCTCTTAACCTCGGTCCACCCTGACTCTGGCCTTTTTTCTTTCTCGGGTTTCTCAGCCCTTTGCGCAGCCTTATCTCCCGACCCGCATCGCCCACCACTAGTGGGAATCTTTTCAGGGTGCGTATGTGGAATACCTCTGGCTCATCTTCTCTGCTCTCTTCCCCAGCACATGGGCTTTGCGCTGTATTACTCGAGCTGGCTCGAGTCTCGAACTGTGAGTCTGACTGTAAATCTGAATAGACGGATGAACCATTACGTGGTAGCTACATACCGCTCCCGACTCGTTCCGGCTCTCGCTTCCATAAGTCCACCGAAACAGCCAGGGTAGAGTGACAGCCTTAAGTCTCAGCTCGAATCAAGCGAAATTGGTGGCCGGGTGCATGAGTTGGTGCCTAACCGATGGGACCTTCTCGAATCTTCTGGGGGCGTTGGTGTTGAGGACCACTGAGAATGACTGCGCACGTACCTGCTTGGCTGCTTGTTTGGGTCGGGAGGGTGAAAATATCTTCTGCTATTTTCCTTTGTTGTCCCAGGCACCCTGGTCTCTGGGATTTGTGGGGCCTAGGACTTCAGCTGCTCATGTATGGGTTCTTTTCATTCTTGCGTCAAGCACCTGCTGCGATAAAGAACCGTGAGGATTCTCTTCTACAGCTAATTCCCGCCGCCAGGGATGGGTGTGAGACAAGGTATACACGTCCCACGTGCATATATGCGGCGCGGCATCATGTGATTAGCAAAAACCTTATTTCAACCCCGGAATAGTAGGTGATGGATGTCAAGTTCAACCTTGTGTTCGACTTCACTCCCAATATACCATCTATCGCGCCAAAGATTGACTTCTGTCCTATCATTCGGTCCGAATCAGCTGCAGCCATCTGTACCCGAAAAGCTGATGTGAAGAGACTAATCTGCCTGATTGAAACGGGGAAGCATCCATGCGACGGCGGTGGAGTATAGCGGTGTACACACTGTATGGGCCTTGAGTCACCCATTGAACAATGAGCAATTCGGGGGGAATGTGAGTGGGATTATTTCATTAACGCTTTTTAATAAAGAGGAAGAGGAAGATGCTGTCTGTAGATATAGTCTCGTGAAGCTGTTAGTTGAGGCGTCGGAGGCCTTACGGTACAAGACATACATGCGTTACGTTTTATGAGAAGTGTGTACTTGAACCGAAGCTGTAGCATCTGGATATTGCTTGCATGCTTCAGCTCTGATCAGATCTTCGCCTTCAAACCGAAGCCCATTTCCCGGCACGTAATCAATGCGGCCCTCGCTTCCGTGTCTTAGATGTACCGGAACGCCAAGGTAAACTGGCGAGCGCCTTGCTCTAGGTCTCAGTAGCGTAGCTCGAATCAAGCGAAATTAGCACGTGTACTCTCCTCGGTACCAGGAACCGGGTTTGAGTTGCATGCAGCGGAACAGAATAGGCACAGCGGCAATGTACCACTGAAAAATAACATCAGCATACTTCCTAAGCCGGCAGGCCCGAGTGCTTCTAGGCCCGAGGACCTAGGCAGCCCATATAGTTCGCTCGCTTGCAGCCTACAAATGACGGCGCCAGGCTCCTCAAAGCGTTTCTCACCGCCCAGTAGCTAGGTGCCTGAAAGCGGACTTTCTTCTTTCTTCGGCTGGCGACGGGCCCAAGGAGGTGGCCAGCTACCTAGGTACTCGGCTCTTGCATGTTAAGAATGCTCTCGTTGGCGGGTCAGACGGCAGTTGCTTGGACGCCTTGCTCTCTGGATCTGTGGGCCCGAATCAGGCAGAGCGGCGGGTTTCACCTGCCCTTCCGGTCCTCGCGGGGAGATCTGTGACGCTTTCTTTCCGCTGCGTTCCTGCAGATAGCTACACGCGTCTTCCTTGCCTGGCATATGCAGCGCTGCGTCATGCTATTTGCCGATAAGCGAGAAACCTTATTTTGGCCCTGCGTTTGGTCGTGCTACAGTAGGAGGGCTTGCGACGCGAGTAGGGTTCTACTGGATATGACCCGCCCGCTATGATCACTGGCTACAAGAGATAGTCCTTAACTCAACCGTGGCATAAAAAGTATCCCGCCGGCTCGAAACACCTCCTCTTGCGAATGTTGCACCGTTCTACAAAACCATCGTGAATAGCCAGTAACTATGAACCAATCTACAGACTCTGCCGAGGGTTCGGACTTCAGAATCATATAAACAAGAGCGTAGTGTAAATATTGTGCCCATTTTAAAGATTTACTCGCTTTACTTGCGGTTCAATTCTACAGCAATCATGTTGAACTGAATGGATCCCCATAACCGATGATTCCTCATTCGAAACCTGATGTGCGCATATCTCATCACTCGCGGACTTTAGCGTTATCTTATCTTAAAGTACGTGCAGGTCAGGAGAATTCGTATTCCCAGTTCTCCCAGCGCGTCGACGTCACAACACCACCCAGACAACATCACCACTCCGTACTTTGCACTCACAAACCACCACTACCACCTTAATCATCAATTACACCATGCCCCCCCGTCCTCGCCGCGGAAAACAAACCGAGCAGCCAGCTCCTAAGCCCAAGCTCGAGGTAATTGCCCGGACTCTAATCCAAACCCCTAAATAAAGCTTTCCCCTCACTAACCCCTCTTTTCCAAGGCCTCCACCTCTAGGCACAAACCGTCGCACCCTCCACAACTTCTCTATCGCAGCAAGGATCCCCCCGGAGCACATGAAGTCCTTCCAAGTCGCCCTGATCAGCACCGAAACCGTGAAAGCCTGGACCTAATGGCCAGCGCAGCTGCGTTCACGCCTGACGGCCCCATGCTGGGACCCGCCTACCCTTGATGAGAGCGACGCCAAGGTCGTTCGTCAGGCGATCAAGATTTCGCTGCAAGGGAATGAGCGAAGAGTAGATGGCACGCGGGTTACTGGGCGGCGAGGACGCGTCGAAGAATCCCTCCAACGCTACTGCAAAGCGTGCACTTGAAGAGGTGGATGTGACTCACGCTGGCTTTTCTCCCCCACTCGAGTTGGGTTTTCTGCGATGCGGCTGACGTCGGTGGTGTGGTAGGGTCTGGGTTATGAAGGGTGGAGTCCCCACGATGGATTAGTACGGGAAGATCTCTGTTCATGGGAGGTGAGGTGGAACTATTGCTATCGCATCTTTTATCTCATATGTTATAATTTGTTTCTTTGGAGTTTAAAGATCTGTAGTTTTCTTGGTTTCTAAGTTCTGCCTTTGCACTACTTGTTTTAATAAAAGGAAGCGCCTCTATTACTGTCGTACAGCCCATGGGATTGAAGAAAGAAGAATGTATCATCGCTGGTTTCGAGCCGCCGGGGTTGGTGATTAGAGCATCAAGCGTTACAGCACCAGTTGGGCCGGTAGCGTATGGCATGCATAGTTTGGCATGTGGCGTGAGTCGGGTGGCAGGCGGCGTATGTTGGCCAATATCATGACATCGGTCGGTATGGTAGTCTGAACCTTATTTTTAGCGCGGCCACCAGGACAGGATCTCATGATGCCTCAAGGTCATGGGGTAGACAATTGCAGCGTCAGATGCTGCAGGAAAGGTAGACAATTGGATCTCGGGGAGAGCAGATCTCCGACTCAGTTTTCTCAGTGGAATCTGCAGCCAGTTTCCTGTCGATTTTAGGCTTATGCGTATGCATTCGGTCCGGGGCTGATGGTGATGGTGATGATGGTACCGAAAGCACTTAGTCAAGTAGGTTGGCTACGTCAATGTCAAAGTCTATGCATCAACAGACTTAGAGCCTTCTATTAGCCAAAGCTTCCACAAACTCAGAGATTTCCATCGGCCAAAAGTTTACCTTGGAAAACTCTACTCCTCCCAACGCGCGGCTCTGTGGCGGGAAAATCCGTTTCTCACCACCGCCGCCACTCAGCTTGGCAGAGGACTGAGCTACGGCGGGTGTACGGAGATACAGGGATGACGGAGATGGACTGGGCGACGGGGGCGGACGGAGATACAGGGTAACGGAGATGGACTGGGCGACGGGGGTGGACGGAGATACAGGGTAACGGAGATGGACCGGGCGACGGGGAGTATATATTCGGGAGACCCCGGGGTAGATAGACTCTCATCTCATCTTGTATCATCTTATCATCATACACAACGAATTACATACTCTATCTTTCCCATCTTTTGATCTCACTCGCTCTTTCCGAGATTTCGAGTGTTGCATATATGGTTTATCTCCCTGTCGTATGGCTTCAGTTGGGCTGATGCATAATCTCTCTAAGATGATGGTCATTCCATACTCAGCTGGAGATGCCACTCAGCTGGAGATGCCAGCTGAGTGCGCATGCATGCGTACAAGACATACAAAGACATACTCCGAATACCGCGTATATAAGTCCATGAATGTACCTGTACTTTAGAATACATAAGCTTCTAGCAATTAGTATTTCAACATCGTGGATCCACACAATTGCGTGGATCCTCGCGGCTGGGTAGTATCATATCTTCTCACCCTCTTCCTACGCTCCTCGAGCCAGAACCGCTCTTTCGCACGAATTCCTTTTGGAATGCCGCGAGAGGTGCGGCCCAGTGTTGATGATGGGATCTCTGCCTTCTAGCTCCGCCGTTTCACCACAGCTCTCTCAAGCGCAGCTCTGAAGCGCCAGCGGGCTTTCCAGCAGACTGAGTATGTGTACAGTATGCGTAGCGCAGCCTATAGTCGATTTGCCCTTTGCCGATGCCATTGGCAGAGTGATAAGTGCAATTACATCTTCAGCAGAGACGACAAGAACCAGCCAAGAGACAAGTGAAGTCGAAGATCTCCGAAGTCCAGATAAGAAGGATGCTGACAGACACATGTCGGTCAACAAACAGACTTACCGAACAGATTCACCAAACGTCTACCAAGCCTCGATGGCAATCAGCTACCGATTTGAGTCTAAGTCGTAGGCGGAGCAACTAACTTCAAAAAGTGGGGATGATAATGTCGAAAATGCATCCTACTGACAAGTAAACAAGCCCACCAGCATGCAGTCTACTGAGACAAGCACCGAGAAGTCGACCGAGCAGATTACCTAGAAGTCGACCGGCAAGTTTCCCAAGTTGACCAAGATTCACCTGAAAGCAACCTATTGAGAGCGACTATGAAGTCGACTGGATGGTCACCGAAGCAGGCTTCAAAAGATGATTACCGAGTCAATGTTAACTATCAGTGACTGTTGTTTACACGATATTGTTCTCGCAGCGTGCACAGTACCGCACGAATGCCCGGGAGAGCGCAAATGCCCTTGAACTTGATAAGTATAACCATCATTAGAGAAGCTCACTTACTAGACGTCAACGAATGAGAGGCAACCACGTACGATGCAATTGATGTATCCGATGGATGAATACCGATGGCCAGGACACATACGGCCAGTGAACGCTCCCATCCATGTGAAGTCGCGAGTGGAAGATCTCTACCACACTGATGATTCCGAAAATGGCCTACGCCGAGATATACGAGCCACGGGTATGGATGGCCGGTGGAGTATGAGTTCAGAAGTGGCGGTGTGGAGGATATGAAAGGAGTTCAGACGTTTCCTTTTGTTGCTTTGTTTCTTTCTTTCTCTTCTCTTATACTGGCTTTGCAGCCCGGAAGGTCTGCGCCTAAAGAGAGGGACAATGTATCGGCGATACGTAACGCGATGCATGGTCAGCGCGAGTGTATGTAGGTCGCCGCTACGGGACTTAGATCTGTGGGGACGGATTTGAGTGCGGTCATCACGTGGGTTGGTTTAGGGTTGAGCGCGGCGGAGCCGCATGCACTTTAGTTCTTGTGTACGTGTCAATTAGACTTAGCGAGAGTCAGTGAGTTTAGGTCAATAGAGAGATTCAGGACACAGGACACCGGACACCGTACAACAAGATCAGTATCGAATATCTTACCACTTAATTCTCCATAGATACTCACTCGCTCTCGTGTGCAACCGTACCACTATACCATACATCTACTGTCAAGCGTAGGCGTACATGCCTTTACACTTGGTAGTTATCTTGGCTGTCTCTCGTGACATCGGCAAAAGTGCAAATTGACTATAGACTGCGCTACGCGCAGCCTATCGTCATCTATAGTCAATTCATAGAGATGTACGCGTGGGCCTATGGACCTATATATGGTTTGTGGCCGGAGATGGACCTACCTGTCGTTACTGCCTGGAGTCTTCGTTGCTATACCGGTCACACTATTGCTGCGAGTCCACTATACAGCCCGCTGGCACTTGAGAGCCTGCTTGAAAGCCTGCTTGATAGCCTGCTTGAAAGCCTGCTTGATAGCCTGCTTGATAGCCTGCTTGATAGCCTGTTTGGGAGCCTGCTCGAGAGAGCCCCGCTTGAGAAAGCCGCGCTTCGGCAGTAGAGTTTTCCACAGGAAGCTTTTCACCAAATGAAAACTCTGAGTTTCTGGAAGCTTTGGCCAATAGAAGGCTGTAAGTCTGTTAAAGCTTTGACATTGACGTTAACGTAGCCAACCAACCTACTTGACTAAGTGCTTTCAGTACCATCACCGTCACTATCACCATCACCATCACCATCACCATCATGACCATCAGCCCCGGACCGAATGCGCACACATACGCCCAAAATCGACGGGAAACTGGCTGCAGACTCCACTGAGAAAACTGAGTCGGAGATCTGCTCTCCCCGAGATCCAATTGTCTACCTTTCCTGCAGAATCTAAGGCTGCAATTGTCAACACCATGATCTTGAGGCATCGTGAGATCTTGTCATAGTGGTCGCGCTAAAGATAAGGTTCAGACTACCATACCGACCGACGTCATGATTTCGGCCAACATACGCTGCCTGCCACACGCCACACGCCACATGCCACACGCCGCCCGCCTCCCGCCGCCCGCCATACACCACCAGCCTCACGCCTCCCGGTGCCTGCAACTCAGCAAGTCTCTGGAACGAGCATGCAGGAGCATACATGGGAGCTATAGTCAAGTGAGATTGGAAGTGTCTTCCCTCTTGAGAGTGTACTTGGGAGCGTAGAGCCAAGTAGGCTGGGAGTGTACCATCGACTGCAATTGGGGGTGCACTTGAGAGCGACTCAGAGGTGTACATGGGAGCGTACTCGGAGTGTATTTGGGAGCGTCTTGAGAGCGTACTTGGGAGCGTATAGTCAAGCAGGCTGGGAGTGTGTCATCGAGTGCAATTGGGAGTGTACTTGAGAGCGTGCTCGGGAGCGTGCTTGAGAGCGTCTTGAGAGCTTACTTGGGAGCGTATAGTCAAGCAGGCTGGGAGTGTGCCATCGAGAGCAATTGGGTGCGTCCTTGAGAGCATGCCCGGGAGTGTACTTGAGAACGTACTCGGAGGTGTACTTGGGAGTGTACTTGGGAGCGTCTTGAGAGCTTACTTGAGAGCGTAAGTCAAGCAGGCTGGGAGTGTGCAGTCGAGTGCAATCCAGAGTGTACCTCAGAGCGTCCTTGGAAGCATGCAATGAAGTGCATCTGGCAGCTTGCTTTCAAGTTTGTTTTATGCAGTGATGTATAGTATCTAGCGCACAAAATCGCATGAGTATCATAGTAATCTAGTCATCGTGTAGGTCCATAGGACCTCATAGTGCCACGCGTCAAATATGCTATGAATTACCGTCCCACAAACAGCTTCTCTATGAGTTACACGTCGCGTAAGGTTATTTTTCCCGGTGGATGCCATTGGGTAAGCTATTGACTATGCTCGGTTGTCATATTCAATCTCGTTTGGGACCAATTTGGGAGCCATATCACAGACATTCAGTATCTTGTGCGGAATTGCTTCGGTAGCCATATTACAGTCATTCCGTACCTTGTTCGGAACCACTTCGGCAGCTATCTTGCAGTCATTCGGTATCTCGTTCGGAACTACTTCGGTTGCCATATTTCGACTCGTTCGGTATCCCGTTCGGAACTGATCCGGTAGCCCTATTTGCACTCATTGGGCATGGGTCTGGCTCGCTCGACTTATCAGTCTCCGCTGTATATGTAGGTACACTTGAAATCTATTGCATACTGCGTGCACTTATCAACTCCAATTATGGGGTGCGCTGTGGTGAAACGACAGAGCTAGAAGGCAGAGAGTCCATTATCAACACTCCGCCGCACCTCTCACGGCATCCAAAGGGAATTCGTGAGAAAGAGCGGTTCTGGCTCGAGGATGCGACAGGGCAACCCGGCCGTGAGGAACCACACAAATTGCGTGGATCTATGAAGCATTCCTGTTTAGGCTTAGTTGCGGTTAGCTGCCTTGGCATATCCATATCATCACTACTGCCACTGCTCCACTCCTTTTTTCACCCACCACAGCATACTCTTTCCTCGACACGGCCTTTCTACCACACGGCCATCTTCTAAGACTTGTTCCTTGCTCATCAACCATTCAGCCGGTTATGTTTCATGTATAGCAACCCCTCCCAGGGTCCGCTGTACTAATATGAGCAGTTTGTAAAATTTCAACTTTCTCTGTCAGCATCCGGGTGGACTACATCGCATAGTCAGCATCCGGGTCCCGCATGCTGACAAATCATCGCGTCCCAACTATGTCCGGAAACTCACAGAATACCGGGTTCAATGTGCGGCTGGAAATGGTGGGCGAGCAAATTTGGGGATACACTTGGAGGCGCTGATCGAGCGAGTTTGGAGGTGTACTTGGAGGTGTACTTAGAGGTGGTCGACCGGAAGGCGGTCGATTGGGGGGCACAATGGCAGCTGAGACTCTAATTATCAGTTAACTCTCAATTGTGGGAATCTGACGAGGGTTGACTTTACCTTTGAGCTCATTCATGGAGAGCTGGCTGGAGGCGGTCGATCGATCTTTAGGGAGTCACGTCGGGAGCTGAGACTCTAATCCGATCGGTAGGGAGGCGCGACGAGAGCTGATACTCTAATCATTGGTTAACTCTCAATCGTGGGAATGCGGCGAGATGGCTGGAGGCGGTCGATCGAGAGGGAGGCGCGACGGGAGCTGAGACTCTAATCATTGGTTAACTCTCAGTCGTGGGAATGCGACGAGTGTTGACTTTACCTTTGAACTCATTCATGGAGAGATGGCTGGAGGCGTTCGATTTGTAGGGAGGCACGCCGGGAGCTGAGACTCTAAGACGACCTGGAAGGAAGCGCGAACAGAGCCGAGACTCTAATCATTGGTTAACTCTCAATCGTGGGAATGTGGCGAGAGTTGGGATTGCCTTTGAGCTCATTCATGGAGAGATGGCTGGAGACCGTCGATCGGGAGGCGGTCGATCGGGAGGCGCGACGGGAGCTGAGACTCTAATCATTGGTTAACTTTCAGTCGTGGGAATGTGACGAGTGTTGACTTTGCCTTTGAGCTCATTCATGGAGAGCTGTCTGGAGGCGCTCGATTTGTAGGGAGGCACGCCGAGAGCTGAGACTCTAAGACGATCTGGAGGGAAGCGCGACGAGAGCCGAGACTCTAATCACTCCTGTACCTTTAACTTTCATTGACAAATATACCTTGCGGAGTATTTACGTAGCTATGAAGTTCACGTACATTGTATAATAAACCTACAATTTCGGAGAGCGATGGTGATGAAAACTCACGTGCGATGCGGCGCTAAACCCAGTTGAAAGCACTGGAGTGATGAAAACTCACGTGCACTCGGCGCTAAACCTAGTTGGTTAGCACGTTTGATGTGGCGCGCCCGTTGCCACGCAGATTTAGCGCCGAGCAGGGATCTAATCCCTGTCATTCACATAATTCTTCGTGTGGACGGCTCTGGTCCTAAGCCTAAGTCTCGTACTTCTATTGTTCGGTAGCCAATCCTCGGACGATCTGGAGCTGTATCCAAGAGCCTTAGCCCGCAGGTGATAACTAAGCCTCGCAGTTGAGCTGGGAGAAAAAATGCTCATTCGACAAGGTGACCCAAGGAAATTATCTGTTCTAGTCAGTTCATGAAGCCCAGTTACTCCGCCTGTTGACCAGTCACTTCGTGGACTGACATCCTCCGCGAACTGAGTACAACATTATCCGTGTAACAGTAATAATAATCTGCAAATTATTGCAGCCGCTGACGACTTTAGCAGCAGCAGGGATAGTTGTGAGATTTTCAAACGCGAAGGAACAGCTCGAAGACCAGATGAAATCTTCCAGCTTCTCTTTAAGGTAACATAACCTGACAACCTATAACGAGCAGAGTTGTGGTGCCGTCATATGGATGTGCTGGCAACTGTGTGACATGATTAGGGTGAAAACAAATTACCAAGGACGACAAACGATACCTCATTGGACGGAAAGCCATTGTACTTCTTGTCGACTGTGCTTGTAGTAACATTCCTACTACCTCTCCGACTTGTCAGCAAACACCTTGCGGTGCCAAAATAAGTCTCGAGTTATTGTTGTGTTTCTACATTAGCTTGCAAATTAGTGGAGCCCACGAGAATTCGTCTTAGGTAGTGTGTGTGATTGTATCCGTTACTACTCGACTGACATACATACAGAACTAACAAGACGAGGCTCCCGAGGTCCAGCAGGCTACATAAATGGAGGATCCCAGCATATTTTGGTTCCAACCACCAGTCAGAATATATCCTAGGTATCGTCCTCTATGTCTATCAATAAACTACACGCTCACTTCTACTCTACCCTTACGCAAGTACATCTCATATCTTCAGTCTATCCCGGGTTCATTCTTGATTGTCACTTTGAAATATTCTAACTCTCTCGTTGCATTCGCAAACCTCGACATCGTATAACAGCGTTCCGTTCAGTACTAGAGTTCCTGCATCTATCCGACGATAGGTTTTCAAGCTCCAGAACTATGCGTAATTTTAGATGATGACACCAAAGAGGACGCTGCCTTTGAGAGAGCGATCAAGCGGAACCCTACAGTGGTGCAGAGAATTGAGAAGCTGCGGGAGAAAAGAGTGGGTACTGCGGAATGGTTGGAGGATATCCTTACCATGGATCTGTTAGAGGATATTCTTATTCTAGCAACGGATATGGTCAGATAAATCCATTCCTAGGATTGTGTTCTTAGTTAGATCGTGGGGATTGTTGGTGTGCAATACCTTTGGTGTATGTGGATTGTTTTTGCACAGTGATGGTTTATTGAAGTCATGAAAGACGTTCTGATTTAGCTCAGGCACTTATGCTTTGTCCATTCTGTCCAGTGTTACGTTTCCCCTCTGAGGTATGTGGCAGAAAGGGCTTGAGTTGCCATGAAGTATGTTTTATATTATAAGATATGACCAGTGGAGCGTTATATAATGTGTCAAGACCGCGAACTACGCAAGTACCTAAGTACGCATTTCCCATATACTTGGAAAGCAGTGGCTGGCTACGGATTGGAAACAATTATCTGGCCGAAAATTTTACCTGATATCATATCGCTATATATAGTTTTCTTGAAGAGCTATCGACTTCCCTTGTCAGAAGTCGTCTTACATGACATGCATAGCGTAGAGTACAGGTGCCAGGCACCACATAGCCACAAACGCAAAATTCGAAGTTCTCGCAGAACAATGCTGGGCAACATCTTTTCTTTGCTGACCCAATTTCTCAGGGAAATACCAAGTCGGTACTTGGCGTTTATACACACAGCATGAAACCTGATCACAAGGGGACTTGTAGTCAATCCAGATCTGAAGGTTGTCTGCTGGTTTCTGCGCTACTGCAGGGAGTAGGGAGCACTGCGCAAAATGTTGTCAAATCACCGGCAGCCAACACATGTTGCTGCATTACACGTTTTCCTGTGGATTAACTTAAAGAGACTTCCTCGTCTCATTCGTTTTGATCCAGTGTCAACTGCTTTTATTGGATACGCGTTAGAAACCTGAACAATGTGACAACGAGACACCAATGCAACATACTTATGCTTGCTTTTAAGCCTTCAACCCAGAAAATCGCTATTCAAGTCCCATTCTACTTCTGCCAGCAGTGGCCTTGAGGCTGAGAGTTGATCGACTGTGCCCAGGGTTAAAATAACACCAGCACTTATGCATCAGTCGTGTTGAGTTATATAGAGGGAGAATTAATCGGGAGAACCAGTACAGCCCTCGCTGTATATTAGGTAATGCAGCTCCGAGGGGCACAGAATGCTGAGAGGAAATAGGATTACTGGCCAGAACCTGTCTCAAGAATTCCAAGCTTTTGCAACTGCTCGATTCCGACCCCCCTATACCTGCAGAATGGTGAAGGGCGTAATAATGCGAAAGTATGTTTTGAAGCGGGGAAAGGCGCAGGGTGACATGGCTTGGGATGCAATGCCATATATAAAATGGCTGCAGGTGGCGCCTGTATTGTCTCTTTAAACTCTAGTATCATTACGATCACTCGCATTGCGCACATTCAGCTGGCCCTCGCTAGTGGTAGTGTGCTAAATCCAACCCGCCTGAACCCAGCGTTGTCTGTGAATCCGAACTACCTACAACTTCTTCGTTGCTTCTGGATAGCCTGGAAAATTGTCGCCCTAAAACTTTGTTTCGGAGCCCGGATTATGCCGTTCGTCGCGGCGATTGTCCATCTGGCTGCAAGCTATGCAGGCGCCGTACCTCTCAACAGTCCGACCGGAGAAGTAGATCCAAAATATGTCCTAAAATCTGCTGCCCAAGGCACTGTCGGTCTTATTTTGTCTTCTGTCATAACTCTTACGATTTGCGTTTATACTTCAATTCATCTAAATCTAAGTACTCATGGCTTTAGCTACATATACAACAACATCCCCTGATATGTTGTAGATTGCCACAGGGAAAAGTTTCTTCGGCTTTGGCCGCGCCACAGTTTACAAGTTCTACTGGGTCATAATCGCGCTTGTGGCTCCAGAATTTGTTTTGTATGCCGCATACATCCAATGGAGGAATGCGCGGGCGTTTTGCGAGGAGTTGAAGAGGTTGCACAACCCACCAACACAAGACACTGCGAAATTGGAAGTAGCTCGATTGTGTGGCTTCGGTTGGAAACTGCCATCCATCTTTCATCAGAAGCCACGCCCGATGTCGAAACAGGATTGACTGTGGTCGGATGTGACAATGGTGTCTGCATATTTTATAGTCATGGGTGGATTCGCATACGATGTCACTGATTTGTCGGACAAGGTTCGGTATATGGCACTCACACCGTCTGGCTTTCTGGAGTTCCCCAAAAAACATTATATCAGCCCAGATATTCTAGATGATGACAACATTAGTGATAGGAGCAAGGCGGACTCTCTGGGAAAGATGCTCGTATGCATCCAAGCTTTGTGGATGGTCATAAACGTCGTTGCTTGGAAGGCTAGCGGACTGCCTTCAACCCTGGTTGAGTTGAATGTGGTAGTACATGTTGTTGTAGCTCTTGTTGTTTACGCTCTCTGGTGGAATACGCCTTTGGCTCTTGCTCACCCGATTTCGCTCCGTTGGAAGCCGATTACAAATTCAGAAGGGCAGTTGGTGGTCGTGGGTGGTTCGGAGCCGTGTGGAGCCGAACTGCTGGCTACCCTACTACTTACGAAAAATAAGCTCGGATTTTATGACCTAAAAAGCACAAACACTCCACGAAAGATAAAAAAGCTACATTGAATCTCAGTCGATAGTAATAATGCAGAATGCCCGGACTTCATGGGCAACATTCCTCAAATCTCCAATGCATTGGACATGGAGATCAGATATCGATTGTTATACTCTGGTAATGGCTTGGTGGACAAATTATCAGATAAGTGTGAAAAGGCTAGGGGGCGAAAGAACAAACTAATTGCGAAGGGGCGAGCCAAGCTGCTACCAGATTCCCCAGGCATTGTTCTTTGTGAGAGCCATTACGTTATCTTCAAGAAACACAAATTCGGGTACCAGCCTGACACACTCTTCTTTCCGACATTCATCACAGAAAAAGAGTTACTTTCTCTCGAATTAATCTTTGCACAAGTATGACTAGCCAATTGCCCGCTTGAAGGTTGCAGGAGGACTAGCGGTAGTGATGGAGAGGTCGTGTTTGAAGGGAGCAAATTTATCACAACGGACCCACCCAACCTCGAAGCTGTTGGCAATGTAGCGAAGGGTGATGTTTGGAAGGGTAATACTTGGGAGAGTTACGACGTCGTCAGTCGTCACGGGACTCTACTGGTCTTGGCTACTATTCTCAGCTGTTTTTATACTGGTTGCCATGCACTCGCATGGAATTGGCATTTTCCGACCTATATCGAACGATGGATCTGGTGGGGTTCGTGCATGTTAATTCCCATAGCGATTCCTGCGACGCTGGTACTATATCGAGCAACGGGGGACGACGGTATCATGATGCCAATCATCACAGTACCAGTTGTGCTGCTCATGATCAGTATCATGTGTTCCTATTTGTTGGCCAGGGCCTTTATCGTGGTTTCGTCTTTCATATCGATCCAGAGTCTCCCTGTTAGAGCTTACGAGACAGTAAATTGGATTAACTTTTGGCCGCACATTTGAGAGTGCCAGCGTTGGATCTGGGCAATTGTTTTTCATCTTTTACGAGTTTTACAGGTGCCCTTGGTTCTGTCAGTTGACAGTGTTTGTGGCTAGCAAGAACTTTTGTATTGGACCAATCCTGGTGCAGAGGGAAGTGTACGTTGACGTATGGTGCAGCTGCCAAATTGGTGATGCGTATAGTGACTTGTCTATTCATCTATTTGACAGGTACACATATAAAGTGAATGCGGCTCTGCCGCTCAACCCTAACCTAATGCCACGTGATGACCGCACTCAAAGTCCACTCAATATTTTGCAGCATGCTGATAATTCCACATTCCCGCATTAGTCATCCTACCGGAGAGAGGTTGTCAGGTTTTCTTCTTTTGTTCTTCCTGCGTATTATAGCCTGAGTAAAGGAAATATGGGGAGGACAATAGATTTGGTCGGCAGAACAACTTTGCGAATTGACGTGGGACTGATCTCATTCAGCTTTTAGATTTGTTTTCAGATTTGTTTTCTGTCTTCAAATTTGGCATTGATCTCATTTGGTTTTTCGTCTAATTTTGGTCATAATTTGAGTTTTCTTGTTTAAACATGTGTGAGTCGACGTCTATTATTTGTTTACTGTTTCTCCTCTGCCTTGTGTTGCATTGGACTGAATCGATGCCTATTAGTAGTACTATGATCATTTACGAAACTCCACCGCCTCCAAAAGCATGGAACATTGTCCACGAGCATTGGGTTGACTGCGTGTCCCCTCTTATTCTTGAGTCGACTGCGCATCCTCTACCATTGTTGGGCGGTTGTCACACCCCTACTTTCTTGCGTCGGCAGTGTGTAGACTACGTCTCCTCGTGCTGACTTAGTGTCAACTGCCTCTCCTCTTGCCAACTGCACATCAACTATGCCTGGATGCCTCGAGCTGCTCCGAAGTCACGTATACTGTCCAAACTCGAACAGCTTGTGTACCATCCCGCCATGTATCGACTACACCGCCTTCTGCTATCGTTGTGTCGACTAGTAGTGCATGTCGACCACCTTTCCTCGTGTCGACTACTTGTTGATGTCAACTACTCCTTATATCAACATCTTTTGGAAATACAGAGTGCTGTTGAAAATAGCTATGATGAGTACGGGTTATAGACCGCCGATACCCGGGCGATGTCATTCGACGCACAGTCATGCGATTCGGGACAGTGGACACCATGGGATCCACCATCAGCAAAATGTATTTTAGTCACTGGAAGCCTCCAGGAGTGTCTGAGAGGATGTGGAGTGTAAACTTAGATGCGTCAATTTCAGGAGAATATCAGACCCTAGGAGGGCATTCTTGCCGGCCTTCAGAGTAACTGGGAGCGCCGACGACAAGCCTGGGAGCACCTGGGAGCGCCGGCGACAAACCTGGGAGCGCCGGCGACAAGTCTGGGAGCACCTCGAATCACAGTAGAGCAGTCTGGGAAAAACAACATCTTCTTTGGGAACGCTGCTGGTGCGCCTGGAAATCATAGCTACTACTTATCGTTCAACGATTTTTAAAACTCATGTATTCAGTTTGTATTCTCATCTATGTATCTATGTATCTCTACCCATCTACACACGGTATATCTGGACTGGCTGCAGGCAGTGCTTGAGTGCAATTCGAGGTGCGCCTAAAAATGACGATCGAGTAAACTCAGAGATACACTCCGAGGCCGTGATCGAGCGAGTTTGGAGATGCACTTGGAGGCCGTGATCGTGCGAACTTGGAGGCCGTAATCGGGCGAGTTTAGAGATACACTTGAAGGCTGTGATCGAGCGAGTTTGGAGATGCACTTGGAGGCCGTGATCAAGCGAGTGTGTAGATGCACTTGGAGGCCATGATCGTGCGAAGTTGGAGGCCGTAATCGAGCGAGTTTGGAGATATGCACTTGGAGGCCATGATCGTGCGAACTTGGAGGCCGTAATCGAGCGAGTTTGGAGATGCACTTGGAGGCCGTGATCGAGCGAGTTTGGAGATATGCACTTGGAGGCCATGATCGTGCGAACTTGGAGGCCGTAATCGAGCGAGTTTGGATGAGTACTTGGAGGCAGTCGATGGACGGCGCGCCGGGTGCTGAGACTCTTTTCATCAGTTAGTTAACTCGCAACCGTGGGAATGTGACTTTACCTTTGAGCTCTCATGGAGAGCTGGCTGATGGCGGTCGATCGTGTAGGGAGGCACGCCGGAAGCTGAAGCTACATTCAGGGGTCAACTCGTAATCATGAGAATGAAGGGAAGACAAACAATCTTGGGTGTATGCTGTATTCGGTGTATGCTGTACTCGGTGTATGCTGTACTCGGTGTCAACTCATGATTATGACATGGAGAGATAGAGAGGGATGACTTAACTTTGTGGTCTGCGATGATAGTAGAGTTGTGGACGAGAAAGAGAGAGATGGGGGATGAAGATGAGAACGATATGGAGGAAACGAGCGGATATGAGAAATCAGTGGTACGACTTGCCTGATTGGGTTGGGAAGACCTTCAATCGGTGTAATTACACGCCGGGTTGGGACTCGTACGTTCTGTATCGGGGATGGTTAATTGACTCACACTGTCACACACGAAATTCTCTTAAGTCCCAGTTTCTCATAATGATTTCCCCTGTACCCTCTCATGTCTCTCTTTCTTGTCCTCAATTCTACCATCACCTAAGAACACGAAGTTAAGTCATCCCTCTGCATCTCTCCTTGCCATGATCAAGAGTTAACACCGAGTACAGCATACACGGAGTACAGTATACACCGAGTACAGCATACACTGAGTACAGCATATACTGAGTACCACATACACCGAGTACAGCATACACTAAGTACTACATATACCACGTACTGCATCATCCCCAAATCGACTGTCTCCCGCTTTCAAGCCAGTCTCTTTTCTCTCAGCAGACCATGTTGTACTCAATTCTCTACATTTGCACAATTACAAGTTAACCAATGAATAGAGTTTCAGCTCCCGTCGCGCCTCCCTCCTGAACTACCACTTTCAGATTGACTGCCTCCTAGTACTCCTCCAATTCCGCTTGATCATGGCCTCCAAGTATATCTCCAAACTCACTCGATCACAGCCTCCAAGTGTAACTCTAAACCAGCTCGATTATGGCCTCCAAGTTCCCATGATTATGGCCTCCAAGTGCATCTCTAAAGTCGCTCGATTACGGCCTCCAAGTGCATCTCCAAACTCACTCAATCATGGCCTCCAGGTGCATCTCCAAACTTGCTTGATTACAGCCTCCAAGTGTATTTCCAAACTCGCTCAATTACGGCCTCAGAGTGCATCTCTAAGTTCACTCGAGGGTGAGAGTATATGAATGGATACCCGGCCACAATGAACCACACAAATTGCGTGGATCTATAAACGCTTGATGACAGTATGTGAAGATCCACACAAATTGCGTAGCTCTACAAAGCTTGGCAAGAGTGCATGAGACTAAGAGCTGGGAATGGTAGAGTGTGTATTTCGTATAATGAGATGGTGTCTATCTACCCCGGGGTCTCACAACTATATACTCCTGGTCGCTGAGTCCATCTCCGTTATACCTGTGTTTCCATATGTATATATATAGAGAGACTTAGATAATACATGCCATATTATGATGTAGCGAATATTGTGACTGTACGAAGACCAATATGATCGATGAAATGCCTTGTGGTTATGGAACCCTAAGAACCACTGGTGTGAGAATACGGCACCAAGCCTCCCGCAGAGCTTGTGCAGTGGTGTCAGCTACTCTCGAAGTCTGCCGCAGTCCTGTGCAGAGGTCTCAGCAGCTCCAATATTTGACGATCCTAATACCCAAATCTCGTAGCATCCTGAAAGTCACCTCTATCGCTGCAAGTGCTTTCAGGAGCACGTGAGAATGCTCTTGCAGAGTCTGAAAGCTCTTTGCAAAGCTCCAGGGGGTGCTTGCAGCATCAGGAAGTACTTAGAAGTACTGGCAAGGGCGACCAGAGTGTCTGGGAGGTTTGTGTATGGCTTCTGGACCGAATTACATTTTGCTGTTGACAGTGGCAGTGTGGGCCAAGCATCCACCATGTCTTGACTCCGCATGGCGAGTATAGAAAGCTCAATTGTGAGCCGTATATCGTATACCTCAGCCCTTGCAACTTATATATTGACAGTGATTTATTACTTTCATAATGTGTGCATGCATATGGACTTGGGGAGATGGTAAAGAATATGTATTTCAGGTATGGAACATGGTAAGGACTTCACTGGATGTGTATGTTTCATCAGGAGTAGGACTTGGACTTGCATTTAGTCTCCAGAGAGTGTTTCTTTACTGCATTTTAGGGTTCAGGTCTTTCCCTATCTTTCAATCCATGCTGTCTTCTTCTCTTTTGTCAACAGACTGTTAGAGAGTTGGAGGATTCAGGGCCTTCGTTTATGATCTCTTCTCTTTCACCCATTCTAATTGGTTTGTTCATTTTGCTTGAAATGCCTTGGGTATTGTTAGCAACAAGTCCGGGTAACCTGCCAGCTGTTTGAATTTGCATGGCACAAATGGATCTGTTCAATTCCAGATCTGTCCAAAAACCAGACCCATGACCTCTTGCTGGGCCAAACCTGTACCTGTATCCGTCAACATGTGGGTATTGCTGGGTTTGGCTTGACCCATCAGTTCCAATCTCCAGTGTTGGTTTTCAGGTTTGCTATTTATAGTTGCATTCAAATATCCTACTATTAATCGCAATATATTGACTTTGGTATGTCATGGTCTTTTTTTAATGTATTGGCTGCCTTTATATTGAAAAAAAAGAAAGACATGCTTTTTGCCCCATTCTGGAAATGAGAGTCAATAGAGCATCAATGATTACTGGTCTTGCAGTGTGGATAATCTAGGTGGGGAGTGGTTGCAGACATTTGTAAATGAGGTATAGGCTGCCTTTATAGGCAAAGGGGAAAGGTACATGCTCTGCCCCATTCTGAAAATGAGATTCAACAGAGTGTCAACAATTTCTGGTCTTGTAAGTCAGGTAATTAATCAGAGACTTGGTTGTTGGGATGTATACTGAAAGTGTTGGCCTCCTTTATGGGGAAGAACGTATGCAACCATTTTGCTACTATCATGTTACGGCATGGCTGCGCATGACATGTTCAGGGCTGGGTAACACTCACAATATATAGTCGGCTCACAATGAGCATTAGACCTTTAGGGATAATTTTAGCTTAACTTACCTTGGTACTACTCTACACTATTAACAGCCATGTTTGCAATCATATCTACTAATATACCTTCCCATGAATAGTGTTAGCAATGGGTCCAGGTAACCCGCCCGCGGTCCGGGGTTGGACTGCAAAAACGAGTCGGTTCGGTTCCAGAACCGTCCAACAACCCGACCCGCAGACTCTTGGGGGGCCAAACCCGGACCTGTACCCGTCAACCCACGGGTTTCGCCGGGTTTGGCTAGACCTGTCGGTTCCACTCTACGGTTCTGGGTTTCAGGTTTCACATTTATGGTCGCATTCAGATATGCTACTGTTAATGGTGAAATATTGACCTTGGTACGTCACAGTTCATTTTCGACATATTAGCTGCCTTGATGTGCAAAACAAGAATACTCACGCGCCCAACCACATCCTGAAAATGAGCGTCAACAGAGCGTCAACAATATTTGGTCTTGCATCTTCGGTGATATGAGTGGTGCCTGATCACAAACATCCATGAAGAAGGATATGACAGCGTTTATAGGCAGATCTGTACGGGATATTCTAGCCACATCCTCCCGGACAGTAACAACTTATTTCATTTACAGAGCTACCACTAAGTATTCTTGAGCCTTTTAAAGTATAATAACAGTCAAAACGATATATATAGACAATAACCACCACCTCGCCCTGTAATTAACCATGATGGAAGGCCAACAATCATTGACACTCTGTTGACGCTCATTTCGAAGATGGGGCAGGAAGCGTTTCACTTTCACTTTTGCCTATAAAGGCAGTCAATAATCAGTTTATGACAATGTGCAACCTGGTGCCACCCAGATTACCCATAATACATGACCAACAATCGTTGACGCTCCGTTGATGGTCATTTTCATGATGGGGCATGGAGGGTATTACAATCTGTTTTGGCGATAAAGGCAGCCAGAAATTCCTATATGACTGAATACACCCTATCGGAGGTGTCATTTCCCAGGACACATGACCAAAAATCGTTGATACTCCGTTGACGCTCATTTTCATGATGGGGCAGGGAGGGTATTGCTGTTTGTTTTGCCTATAAAGGCAGCCAAAATTTCATTTATGACTGACTACAACCTATCGCAGGAGTGATTTCCCAGGACACATAATCAAAAATCGTTGACACTCCGTTGATGCTCATTTTCATGATTGGGCAGGAAGGGTATTGCTGTCTGTTTTGCCTTTAAAGGCGGCCAAAAATTCCGTTGTGACTGACTACAACCTATGGGAGGTGTAATTGCCCAGGACGCATGACCATAAATCAGTGACGCTCTGTTGATGCTCATTTTCATGATGGGGCAGGCAGGGTATTGCTATCTGTTTTGCCTATAAAGGCGGCCAAGAATTCCTTTGTGACTGACTACAACCTATCAGAGGTGTGATTTCCCAGGACGCATGACCAAAAATCGTTGACGCTCCGTCTATGCTCATTTTGCCATAGCTGTATCCACAATATGCAATCATTTATTTTAGCACAGTCCATCATTTACATTGTTTTGGCTGCCTTTCTTGCGTTTTTATTTACTTTCTTCTTGATCACTACGTTGTTCTTTAATAATACATAGATATATATAATAATAATCTCCAAAATCCCGTGTCTTTTGGTCAATGCTCGTCATCAGTTGCAGGATTGCTCAATCCGCTGCTTTTGTCTTCAAAATGAAAGTTAGCCGCATTACCACACAACAGATAGTGTACTAACCATCATCAGTCAGCATATCTGGATCGAAATCAGTATTGTGCTCGGTATCCTCATCATCTTCGAGAAATTCCACACAGGGAAGAGCTGTATGCGAATACATATATCCGGCCGGCAAATTGACGATTTCAGATGGTTGAGCTCCGGAAGTGTTAACGGTTGGGGCGGGTGGCGTAACGGGCGGAGGTGGAGTCGGCTCTGGAGTCCGCACTCTGTGTCGGGCTGGGGGAGGTGCACCTGCTCCTTTGCGTCTCCAGCGTGTCTGCGGATTATTTCCGCTGCCATTGTGGCAAGGAGGGCAGCCGGACGTTTGGTTATGATGAAGCATTGCCGGGTGTCCTTGTATCCCAGCCTTCACCCTTTTATGCGCATGAAACTCAACACTCCGCTTCATCTCTTCTTGGAGCTCGGCGCATGGTTTCTTAATGAGATATTTTGTTTCCTCCAATGCAGCAAGCGAAAAGCCGTCTTTGGCCATTTTGGCCATATTCAACGCCAGGCACATGTCGGACTGTTGCAGCCATACCCAACCTCCTTGCCTTGCCATAGTTGCAGATATGTTGAAAACCTACAAGACATTAGTTGATGCTTCTAACAATGAAATTTGGCTGTTACCTCTACCATATACGCTTCTGTAGCCTCCTCTAAGGTGATTAATGCCTGTTTCGTCCACTCACGGGGACGCTTATCAGGAAATTCATCTGTGAAAATCCCAGAGCTCACAACATCATGATGTTCGATTTCGCGGACAGTGCGGACAAATACCTTTGTCGACCGTGGAGGTTTCCAGTTACGGGAAGCGATGAATTCAGTACGTAGCTCTCTACGGACACCCGCTGTAGGTTATCCAGCTAATTGACCACCATTTGTCTCAATAAGGATATACTCACATCCACCTGCATGCTGCTTCTTGTTTTTGCTGCTGCCAGTCTTGCAGACGATCTTTAAATGTGCATACTGGGTCATATGTTTGGTGGCTACATTGGCAGCATCGCGGTGAACTAACTTGTGTCTGCACTCTTGTTGTGTGCGAAGAAGTTCCGTATTTGGTGTAGCGCCCATCAATCTGCCGGTATTTGACCTGCTCTCACCTGGCGGAGGTGGTTGTGTATACATAATGTGCTGGTGTGGAATAGGAGAGGAAGATGATAATGAGAGGAAGTGGGAAGCCCTGAGGACTAAATAGTTAGCTTCATGTCAGAATGGAATATATAGCAGCCAACATAATCATTATGCTCAAGATGAATCCTACTGAGTATGGCTGCAAGTTGCCGGGGTTTCCCACCGCCCAGCAAGTTGATATCAGTCGGTCTGATGATGTCTGTTTGATAACGGGGATCATTTGCGGTGTACTACCGCCGAAATGGCCCAATTGCTGGATATTAATAGGATGTAGTTCGAGCGAAAGGACATCTGCTGATGATTGTCTCAAATAATTCCTGGGATATTACACGAAACTGACGCTAATAATCATGTTATGTTGTACGGTTAGCGTCATTATTCCTGATGTATTGACAGTCACGAGAGCAATTTTGCTCAGTTCAAGATGAGTAAACGTACTAACCTTTACATAAAAGATGCAGCTTACCTCCATATTGTCCATAACTTGCAACATCCAACATCTCGCCCAACAACAAAGTCCATGAAAACTACAATGGTCAATGCTCGGAAAAAGAACCCTTTCGCCACTTCCGGCGGGCATATACGGCAAATCGACAAAGCAGTCAACCCAACGACGTCATCAAGCGAATGAAGGCAAGATCGACTTTGAGGCAGAGAGAATCTGAGCCCTTGGGGCATTGTGCAGCTTGAGATCCAAAAAGAAGCTTGCGGCGGAGAAGCAACGAGAAACGCACTTCTTAAGCAATGAAGAGAAAGAGAAGTGGATTGAGGATTATATGGAGAGAGAAACCGTTGGGGCACGAAAGCGAGTTGAAGATGCAGAGGCCACGGTTCAACAAGTGCAGGACGATATGACGCATGCTGAAATAGAGGGATTGTCGTCCAGAGAGCCCGAAAAGACGTTTGAGGACATGCTGGTTCCTATCGGAGACAGTCTGAGTGATCTTGCAAGTTCCGACGATGGGGAGGATGGGGAAGACGAAGATGATGAAGAGACTGAGCAGGGCAATTTGAGCAAAGATGACGAACCCGGCTGGGTGATGGGCACAATCACCAAAACGGTCCAGCAGCGCATGGAGAGGTTTCGGCAGAAACAGATGAAGCTTGACGAATTGACTCAACCGGGATGGGATGATCCAGCCGAATACTTCCATGAACGAGATGAGAAGTCCGGCACCACCGAATTGAGGGTTCCGGCTGTCGTCCAGGCGCAAACAAATGATGACGCTCTGGCACCTCCACCAGCAAAATTTGCTGAGCTGATGCAGAGTCAAGACATTGTCCTCTGATTATCGCCAAGGCCGCAAGGGACATCTCGGCCATGAAGTAGGCATATTAGGCTACATTCGGTGAAGCCGCAGTCTAAATCGAGTATACCTAGTCATGAGCCAGCTGCAGAGCCCGATTCGTCAACGTTGCTGAAAGCGAAGCCAGTTGAACAAGTAAGCTTTTACCCCTGCATATAGCCTCCATCTAATTACCATGTATATATTGGATTCTGACGAAGAGATGGTGATGGCTACTGCATCTGTGGAAGATTAGAGGTGCAAACTGTACTTTTTGATGTCTGATCGCGGTGAAAAGCAAGTTGTTTACCAATTTTGCTACCTGTCAGCTTTTGCATGGTTTCAGTGACCAAATTGTGAGACATGATAATTCATCTGTGCATGTGCAAGGGTCGAACGCACCATGTGAAAGTTCTGAAATCCAAATCGGGCTGTAAGACAGCCATCACGTTCCATTTTATTCTGCAAGTGACTGTTAAGTGACAAAGCAAAAGCAATATTAGTGAAGAAATGTGCTAACAAAATTTAAGTGAGTGATGATATACGTGTCATAGGAAGAGCGGTCATTGTGCATGACGAATCGATCTGAACGACAACCATCATTCTGTATTCACCCTTGTATCCAACTGAATAACTCTCCGCACAGACTGGGTGCACATGGTTGAGATAATTGAAATTGCTTGTGGTACGTCATGGAAATGGAGGAAAAGAAGCTGGATAAGGAATGGGGAGGAAGTCGAGCTATATTTGCCAAAAACTAGTGAAATGATCTACATGCTGTCAATTTCCGGCCGAAAGCGCAGGGATGTGATAGGGCCACATCATTTCTCACTTAGATAGCTTAGATAGCAGTTGATCAAAAATTGAGAGGTAACAAAACTCCTGGATGCAAACGATAATCCATACAAACGCAATAATGGATGTCATAACTGTGTATTTGATTGGTTGCATACAATTATTGAGTGTGCAAAGGCTATTTTGATGTCATCAATGTGAGCGTCAACGGAGAGTCAACGATTTCTGGCATTGCGTCATGAACCATCCAGTGGGCTGTGCAGTAGCAGTAAGTCATAATCAAACTATCGGCCGCCTTTCTATTGAACAATGGGCACGGCAACATTTCTATTCTGTCATAAAAATGAGCGTCAATAGAGTGTTAAAAATTTTGGCCTAGCATCTTGGAAAATGCATCGGGTGTGCAGCGACATTACCCCATAATGGCGCTATCGGCCGCCTTTCTAGGCAAAAACTCTTGCAACAACATCGCTACTCTGTCCTAAAAATGAACGTCAACGGAGCTTCAACGACTTTTGGCCTTGTATCATGGACAATCCTAGGGCTTTGTGGCGGCATGAAGCCATAATCACATTATTGGCTGCCTTTTTAGGCAAAAATGGTTACGACTACATCACTACTATGTCCTAAAAATGAGCGTCAACGGAGTGTCAATGACTTTTGGCCATGCATCTCGGACAATCCGAGGGCAGTGTGGCGATATCAACACATAATAGAACTATCGGCCGCCTTTCTAGGCAAAAATGCTATTGACGACATCGTCACTATGCCTTAAAATTGAGCGTCAACGGAGCGTCAATGATTTGAGGCCTTCCATCTTGAAAAATCATGACGCTATGCATCTCCAATAATCTATAATCGTACTACCAGCCGCCTTTCTTGGCAAATATGCTTCCAACAAGATCGTAACCATGTTCCAAAATGAGCGTCAACGGAGCGTCAACGATTGTTGCGCTGGCATCTTGGATGATATAACCGGAATGGAACGCAGATAAATCACAATGAACATATCGGCAGCCTGTATTGGCAAAAATGCAAGTGTCGATATCACGTCTGCCTTCTACAATTGTGCGCCCACGGTGGATCAAGGATCTGAACGCTACACAGCAACAAACTGCAGTATGCTCTTCCTAAATGGAGGTTTACGCGGTCAGTTGTTGCAATCTGTCCGTGTATTTAACATCACAAATATGCATGCAATTTCTGACTGATCTGATTGTTCTCCTTGTAGCTGTAGAGTCAATATTTAAGAACCCGCAATCTGCTTTACTGTATTGTTATTTTCGGCAGTCTCTTGAGTCGGATTACCCAGCTTTCCAATTTGTACCGCCATGTCGGATACACAATCTTTGAACACCTCATTGCTCGAAGTTATGATCTCTTCCAAAAATGAACGTGTCTTTATTCGTGATTTGAGTGACCGTACTTTGCAAATCATCTTCGATGCTTGGTGGGCTTCAATGAATGCCGGCTCGAAGCGGCCTATTGCTTGGAAGAATTCTAGACATGCGCCTTCGTGGCAAATTCTATTTGCACTGTGGAATTGAGGAGACCGGCAGCCCTGGCATTATATGTATCGTCTGTCATCAAGTTCTTCGCCATCCATCAGAACATGGGACCAGCTCTATGGGGAAACACTTGCTGGCAAAAGCTCACGTCGCAAAGTTAAACGAATTAACAGAATCAGAGGTCACTGAATTGACTAGTTTGACAGTGGATGAAACAGCTTTGGCTATCCTGAAGAGGGAAGGAAGTCGTGGAATCACAATAGTAAGTTTGCAGAGGAAAACCATATTTGATATCCAGTTTAATACATATTGACCAAAATGACAGAGAAAACATTCGAAACTGGCAGATAAGGGCTTTGAAACTTCAGAATTTCACCAAGACACATGGAATCACTACCTCATGTTAGGATTTGTTTCGGCACATATTCCATGGAACGCTATATCAAATCTTGAGCTACAATGGTCATATAGGGCATTCCACGATGACCTAGTTCTTCCGTCTGCTACCACCCTTAGTAACATTTGCCAGAGGGAATATGCACTGACTGTGGATGCAATTAAGAAGCAATTGCCAATACGAAATAAAGTTAGTTTAGCTTTGGACAGATGGACATCAACAAACAAACTTACCATACCATCAGTCATTATTTACTATATGGATCAAAATTGGGCATTGCGTGAAGTTCAACTCGCTTTCGATGAGGTTGATCGCCTGTTCTGTTCCCGTTTCGAAAGCTAATTAAAAAGGATAGGTCAATGGCCTACATACTGGAACAAGGCTAGCCGTACATTTGAAGGATATGCTTGATCGTTTTGAGCTTACAGACGGCCGTTTGCTTGGTATTACGACTGATAATGGTTCCTCAAACTACTTGATGACCCGCAAAATGCAATCAACACTTGAGGCCACTGGAATCGAGTGGCCTGAATTGAGGAACCATATACCGTGTATGGCGCATATCATACAGCTAACTTTAGGTGCATTCATGAGCAGTCCCGGTGTAAAAGGCCACGCCCAGTCTTGGAAAGCCCATGAGCGCGATCAGCAATTTGGCGAGAATGAAAGAATAGACATTGCAAAGAGTCAAAGACTTCGAAAAGAGGGCAATGCTAGAATCAATAAGGTGTCGGCCATGAGACCAGGTTCAGCAAAGATACTTCAGAAAGTATGTATTTCATGATATTTTGAAAGTCCTGATGCTGACCTTCATAAAGCAGAGAATGCTTGCTGTATTAATTACGCTAACACCTGGTTGCCGAAAAGAAATTATTGACTGTCAAAAAGCCAAAGTCGGCATTGCAGTACTTCCGATTATGGATGTGAAGACACGTTGAAACTCTACTCGGCAGTTGCTCGAGCGCACCTACCGCTTATGGGAATTCACCTGCGAGTGGCTTCAGAACCTAAAATACACTGAATATCGGCCACTATTCATAACTCAGGATGTATGGAAGATTGTCAAGTATGTCATGGAAGTATTGAGGCCATTTCGATATTGGACCCTTTGGATGTCAAAGAGGCATACAGTCACATTGCATCATGTTATTACAGTGTACAATGACATGTTCCATCACATGGATGGCGTGATGCGAGCTTTGGCCACGAAGAAAACTCCATGAAAGGAAGACTTGTTCTTCGCTGAGAAGTTAGCTCGACAGAAGCTCGCCAAATACTACGCCGAAGTGACTCCAACGACGGGCATTCTTCTGATTTCCGCGCACATCCTTGATCCTTTCAGGAAGTTGCCATAGTTTAGAAAGTGGGACAAGGGAATGGATATTAATCCTGAGGACGAGACATCCTACACTACACAATACTAAGAGGCCTTTCTGACGTATGTGGAAAATGAATACTGCGCCAAACATCGACGTGTGCCGGTCAATAAACTCGAAACGGTACCGGGTAGCAATCTCGTCCCCTCTTCAACGGCTTCAGGGTCATATCAATCATCCTTTGATCCATATGATTTGTCCAGCGATGATGAGGAATACTTAACGCCTAACAATGTGGCTGGGACGACACCCGGACGAAGTGATCGCGCAGCCCGCTTATTGACCGCCGCCAGGCTATATTTGAATTCGCCTCCTGAATCACCAAAGAACTGTGGGCAAATAAATCCAAATCTCAATGATTACCACTCCGACAAAATGGAGATTAGCAGTACATTTTGGATACCGGACATAACCGACTGGTGGCGACAACAGGATGAAGCGCACTCAAAGTACGCTGATCTTTCCAATGTGGCGCGCGACATAATCTCTATCATACCACATGGTGTCGGAGTGGAGGCGAGTTTTTCCCTTGGCCAAGATGGCATCGGCTGGAGGCAGTCAAAAACCACAGGCGAGACTCTTCGCGAAAAAGTTGTTGAAAGGCAGTTTGCTCGAGCCAGTAACGGAATTTTTGCAGGTACTGACCGCGAATTGGATACCATCAACACAGAAAATGACTCGGAAATGAAGAAAGAGGCAGAGGAAAGGAAATTGCACAGAATGGCCAAGGTTCACGACTTTTTGGAGATGTGGCAGCACAGCCAAAACCTACATGCTACACAGAAGGAATCCCGCATTGAAAACAAGCAGATGATCGACGTAGGATACATTTCGGACACGGAAGAGATTGTCAAAGCATCCTGGTTACTCTTCCAACATCATGGTGCGGCTGCATATAAATTGTCAGAAAACTCACCTTTGCCACCAGCTTTGTCTGCAAAGGACCTCCCAGGAGGATGAACTCAAATATTGAATGTCCACCGTATTCGGAGAATCAACCGTCATTCAGTCGAAAGCGATGAGGATAGCGAACCTGAAAGCATTTCGGATACTGAACATTGGCTAAACTGGAATGGCGACTTGGATAATCCAAATGGCAGCGAAGAGGATTGCGCTGCGGACGATGACTCCTATATAGAGCACAACAATTGCATCAAGGATCCAGAATGCCCAGAGCAGCAGGTTGTAAGTGCCACGCCAAATGTGCCCAGATTGGTTTGGCCGACACGGAAGTCAAAGAGACAGGCTGAAAATGTTTTAGTGGCGGTCAATGCAGCTGAAATGCGGAGAAACAAATAAGGGAAGAAAAAGTAGGACAGAATGCGTCAATGGTTCACCAACTTTATGTAGCTTGACCGAGAGTTTCAGTTAGAGATATATTATGGGTGAATGGTAAGTAGCTTGTGAATATCTGTTCATAAATAGATGTATAGCAGGTGCAATGAATCTTTTGGCATGATACATCATTTTTAGTCGTCTGAGAGTGAACAGTGCAAGAGAATGACGCTGCTCGGCTTTCCCACAGGGTTGAGTTTCAATCAAGCAAAAAGCCAACCGGTATAGTCAAATTAGAATGAAAACAAATATGGACGGCAGCAGATGTTGAATGGACAATACATTGAAATGAGCGTCAACAGAGCGTCAACGATTTGTAGTCTTGTAAGTACGGTAATTCACTAGTGACTTGGTCGTTGTTATGCAGAACGGACGTATTGGCAGCTTTTATTGGCAAAAGAGATAGCAACATGGTCACTGCCCCATTCTTAGCATGAGCATCAATGGAGCGTCAACCATTTGTGGTCTTGAAAGTACAGTAATTCACCAGTGACTTGGTCATTGTTATGCATAACGGATATATTGGCAGCATTTATTGTGAAAAGAGATAGCAACACGGTCACCGCCCCATTCTTAGCATGAGCGTCAACGAAGCGTGAATGATTTGTGGTCTTGTAAGTACGGTAATTCACCAGTGACTTGGTTGTTGTTATGCATAACGGACGTATTGGCAGCTTCTATTCGCAAAAGAAATAGAAACACAGTCACTGCCCCATTCTTAACATGAGCGTCAACTGAGTGTCAACGATTTTTACCTTTGGATTTTGAGTAAGTTATATTCCGACTGGTTGCGGACATCCGTTTATGCAATATTGGTAGCCTTTACTGGCAAAAACAATAGCGAAATCCTCCATCCAGCATCCTGAAAATCAGCGTCAACGGAGCGCCAACAGTTTTAGGACTTGCATATTTCGTAATCAAGTTATCGCGCGGATTTTCGCGTGCATAACTGTATCATTGACCGCCTTGCTAGGCAAAAATACCATATATTGAAGGTGAAACACAGATACCAAAATAATCGATATTGCAAACTGCTCAACAAGCAAAACCACATGAATGGTTGCTGAAAACGCGATTTTGATAAGATACTATTAACACACTGCAAATATAAGATCCTTATATGAATCTATAGATGGAGCCGCTGGGTGACCTGCTGACAACCTGCCCAATTCAGACGGGTTGGGAGTTTACCATGTAACCGTACCCGAGTGGGCAGTTCGGATATATTGACGACCCAGACCGCCAATTTCCAAACGGTTCGGTTTGGACCCGGAACTGTTGTTAACACTACCTATGAGGCAATACAGGGGTGTATGTCTTTACCCAATTATCACTTTTTAAAATGAGATATGTTTTGCATACTGGATTTCAGGAATTACCCTGTTCCGACCCGCCATGATACTCAATCTTCGCATACGATATAATATAGCATTGGCAGCACTGATTGCATCAAGGAAGCATCTTCATATGTCTATTGAATGGAGGTTAATGTCAACAGAGGCGATTTGTTGTCATTTCCAGAGGCCAATTGGCCAGAAACTCATTACGACACCAAAGAACACGCAATCGTCCTCATTTGAAAGCGAGAGATTGCAAAATCAAAGTGTCATGACAAGTCCTCCCAATTGCGGTTAACGATTGCAGAGACAATTCAGAGTGGATTCCAAAGGCCAATGAGCAAGGTGATCTGTCAGCGACCAAGTCGGAGAAAGTCAATTACAACCAATTCATACAAGAACAGGAAAGCTATCAATCACGAGATCAATGTGATTGGATTAGCTACCTTCCAATTAAGTCAATTGATGAGCAGAGTGACGATTCCATAGCTTATATGCCACCAAGAGTCACGTCACCGGCATAGGCGAAGCGGGTTCCATTTTATGGATGCTGCGAAGAGTTCAAGGAGCAGCTGTGTAATGCTATAACTATGATTACCAATATCAGTTGTCTATAGATGGACAGAGTTCAAGATATTCAGCAGAGATTACAGATCGAGTGCCTGCTCTGAAAGGGAAGTATACTAACCCCAAAAGTTCTAAAGTGGCTAGGAGTTATAAATTCCAATTATGATTGTCAATTTTGAAAATCAGCACCAGACTGGATGATCGAATTGAATCATTGTGAGCAGAGAGATCCATCTGTGCCAAATGTATTCTATTTCGTCAAACAAGTCAACGAAAGCTGGTCGCCAACTAGCAAATACCAAAATGAGCCTATACAATGCCATACCAGAACGGTTTTTAAGAACACAATGGAGATTGTTATTGGTAGCTGGAATTCTATGGATCCACAGGGCAACTGGAGGAGGAACCGTCTGGTCACTCTGAGGAGACCCGCGGATTAAGAATGTATATGAAGTGTGCAGAGATTCAATTAATGTGTCGTATCCCCACATGGGAATGGACAATATTTGGTTTTCAGAGAATCCCAATATGGCGTGACAAATATGCGATTTGCTCAGTGAGAATATTTGTACAATTGGTGGTAGCCACGGTGGACACACTGTATGTGCTGGAGAATTAGCGTCGACTTGCAAAGCATTCAACTGTTGTCACTGCAACTCCAGGGTGGATGGAAGTGGTGGCTGAGGACTGGGCAGGCAATCAGGTATGCTCCTGGAATGTACCTGGATCATTGATATGGAGAAGGCGTGTTCCAAAGGAGGCAGCAGTATTGCGGATATTCAATTACTTGCAGTCAATGCCTTTGACAATCTACTGGCCGGTGAAGAGGTCATTTGGATATTCTTCCAAAGAGTGAAAGATTGTACAGGGCTGCTGGAAGTGACTGTGGAAAGCATCTCTAGTGGTGAAATAGGCACCAGGTACTGGACGGGCGAGCAGAGAGTAGCGGCAGCAGCCAAAACAAAGAGTCAGCCAAGTGTATATTCATGTAAACGTTGTCCGCTCACCAAGCTATGAAGAGAGTACTAGACTGGGCTTGGCCCAATTGAGGTGCACCATTTTAAATCTGTAACACCGGGAGATCCATCCTAAGTCATAATCAATAAAACCCCCTAATGACTTCCGGACTGATAAAGGGAAGAATGATAAAGCTTCACTCAGGATGTGTTTAAGGATTACCACCCAAGGAAACCAGGTAACTGTTCCGTTCTCTGTCCCCGAAAGATAGTATCAACTTAAGAGTATTATCTTCGGCTCTCAATATACTGGAGCATGCAATCGAAGAGTATCCTACTCAGAAGATTCTCTGAACTAACACTGTATCTTGCCAGTCCTCAGACTCCCTTCGGACTCAACAGTATCGGCCCAGCAACTGGCACGTATACCTGACGACCGCCTGTCCTCAAGTGCGACGACACCAAGTATCGACTTTTCTCATCAGAAACCGCAAAGTAGTTTTGCCTCAGCAGAAGGCGTAGTACCAACTCAGGAGTATACTAGAAGAAGTATCGTGTAAACCACCATGTTATCAGGCTGGTTTCTCGGACTTCCTTTGGACTCTAAAGTACTGTCAGGCTCTCTTCCCGATCAACGACTTGCTTTGACGAAGATACTAACAATCACCAAGTATAAAGAGTGATGGGTTTATCTGTGATATAGAACTGAACATGAACGTACAACTCAGGGCTTCAATAGAGAAGCATCCTTGTTGACTTCGATTCAGAACCAATAGATAATACACGGAAATAAAGTTAAGGCTAAACCTGCAAGTTGAGAAAGTCTATATGTATCCGTAGATAAATCTGAATGTAGATTGGTTGATAGAATGTTATCGATGCCCTTCCTCCATGTTGGTATCGCTGATATATATCAGATGATCCACACCTTTAACAATCCTGCGACTGTCAAACCCTGTTTTGGAGTTCACATATGTAACTTCCTCATCATCCTTGCCTTCTACCATCAATGGTCAAGTTCTAACTCCCATGAGTATTAACTACGTCATCAAGGTAATGAGCTCGTATTGCGACATTATTGCTATTGGCGATACCTAGTACAGATAAGAGCTTATCTGAAGCCAATTATCAACATATTGGTTTGTGTCACCAAGAGCCAGTGAGAGTGCCCTCTCATATACCCACGAGGTACGTAACGGTTTAATGATTTCAGCAACCGAAAGAACCCGTAATATGACTATGCTTTATTGGAGTCAAATATACAGTATTTCACAACTGAGCTGGTTTGCCATATATTGAACGAAGAGTATCCCGTGCCACTCAGGACATATGAATCCAAGATCCCATTTGCCAAGACCAAGAAAGTGTGGTCAAACTAAGAGTTGATTCGAATGAGTCCATTCGGTCGACTGAACTCCGATATATCGATTATTGGCAATCGACTTATTTCTTATATAAACTCTGCAAATCTCGAGATGCCATAATGCTCCGACGTTGAGGACACCTCACCTCCCTAGGAATAAACCATTGGAGCATGAGTAAATAGTCATTTGTTCTGCAACTAGGAAAAAGGTTTCCTGCCGATAAGGAATGACCATTGACAATAGACATCGTACGATCAATACTAGACTAAAGATAGTACATTTCTCATCTGCATTCGGCTCGATCGCCGTCATTGATCAATTGCTACCAAGGTAGGGTAATGGAGATATTACCAATAGGTGAACAAATCCGGAAGGTTGATCCAATTAGGACTCCGAGTGACAATTCATGATTTCAGATTGAGTATCCATATTTGGATTGTCGAGTGATCCTGTATGTTCCCGGAAGTATACCTGTAACACCAAAGGCGTAACCAAATCTGTGCTTCTGGATATTCATTCATACCGCTCCATATCTAGTACAAATTGGATTGTCGAGTGATCCTGTATGTTCCCGGAAGTATACCTGTAACAACAAAGGCGTAACAAAATCTGTGCTTCTGGATATTCATTCATACCGCTCCATATCTAGTACAAATTGGGAACTATCATTTGCAGATGGAGCCGGCACAACGATAAAGATGATGCCTACAGATGGTGGAGGACTTTTCCCTGGATTATACGGAGATTGCGTGGAGGGTTTCAGCAAAGTCAAGGCAGAGTTATTCGTGCCACATCGGTCAATTGACCATGCAATCCACTTGGAACCCGGCTACAAATTGCCATATAGGCGGATTACACTTCTGTTGAGTGGAGTGGTGCAGTATTCCTGCAATGGCGTGGAATAAGATCACGTGCTCAAGAGCCAGATCTTGGATTTGTATTTGGACTTAAAGATCCCATGCCATATGGACGGATCAATGAATGGGTATTTTCTTAGGATGGACAATATGTCACTGGATGGATTATGGGACTGTGATGAAGAGTCAGTGGAAGACGGACATTATGGAGGTCAGTAACGACAATCTTTAGAGACCTTACAGAGATACAGGAGAAGTCACGGAATGCTGCCGATACGAGTAGAATTATGCACAGGGTGGAAACGAATGACTGGAAACACCTGGGTCACAGTAGGAGATGGATTGTAGCCGGAGATGGATCATGGCCAGAGAGGGTTTGCAGCCGGAGATGGATGACAACATCAGCAAAATACATTTTGGTTACTGGGACCCTCCAGGAGTGTCTGAGAGGATGTCAAGTGTAAACTTAAAAGCGTCAATGTCAGGAGAGTATCAGACCATAGGAGGGCATTCCGGCTGGCCTTCGGAGTAACTGGGATCACTGATGACTGTTACAAGTGTACTGTGGAAGTGTTTGTGATAAGTTTGGGAACACATCTGAGTGCCGTCGTGAACTGAGGGCGCACCTGGGAGTGTTGCCGAACCAACGCCAGAATCAGAAACAAACTGTCAGAGATGACTGGGTGCTTATGGCAATTCATTCGGAGGACTGCAGGCTATCGGAGACTCTCCGGATGTACATGAGCAATCGATTTCCCTGAAAACCGAACATGAAGCAAGGATTATTGTTCACTATCACTTCTGAACCTTACCAGCTATCATCATCTTCGACGTTCTATCTTTTGCCTTGCTACCTTAAGGAACCAAAGAAAAAGGCCAGTGATTCAAACATAAGCCCAGGTACACCGAAACAATAACCCAACTGAGTGATCAAATGATATCAAATGAACATGGTGTCGATGTCATCCGCTACTCCTCCCTGTCTATCAGAGCTGACGAAAGCAGGAACACACAATTCATCAAAGGCGCGAAGAAGCTGCAGGCGCTCCTTGTATTTGCTGATGATTCATACATGGTGAGTGGATCAAATAGAATTCCAATGTCGTTTGGGTCAATTTGTGATATCTAACAAAGGTATAATGAGATGTTTGCTAGCTGCAAAGCTAAATGGGAATTTGAAAGGCAATATGTCGATGAAAAAAGGGGAGCAACCACCGGGAAAAGAGGAGTGCCAGATGGGGAGTGCTGTGAGGAAAAGAAGAGTACATAGATGATATTGGAGGAGCGCAGAATGAAAAAGAGCGCCATATGTCGGCTGAGGAGCGCCGACGGGGATTGAGGAGCGCCCAAACTAGCGGAGGGGCGCCGCAATGGGGGGGTAAGGAGTGCGGAATGAAATAGAGGAGTGCCAATCCAGGCCGAGGAGCGCCGATGGGGATCGAGGAATGCTTTCCCAGCTGAAGAGCACCGCACATGGGGTGGGGGGTACGGTGTGCGGAATACAATATAGGAGCGACAATCTAGATTGAGGTGTGCCGGTGGCAATTGCGGCACTCCTATCCCAGGCTGTGGAGCACGGAAAGCAGGGAGGGGGTGTACAGAGCTCTGATTGGAATTGAGGAGCCCCAATCTAGATAGAGGGGATTAAGCAGTGCCTATCCCAGCGGAGGAGCGCTAAAAGAGGAGGAATTGACTGAGGAATGAAATAGAAGAGCATCAATCTAGACTGAGGAGCGCAGATGGGGATTGGGGAGTGCTTATCCTTCGCAGAGTTGCGCTGCAGTGCGAGGGGGTATGAAGCGGCCCACAAATGTGTGATTGATATGTGCAGTGACTTCCGGAGAAAAAATTATCAGAGCAACTTTTGGGAACTACAGCACCTAGTGTTTATATCAGTTGAGCCAGGGAGTAGTTCTTAATTTGAATATTCGGGGAGCTGGCAGTTAATTTATTGTTTAATGCATACAGAGGGAGCTGGGGAATCTACTAACGTCAGGAAAGAGAAAACTATGCTACTGTGTAGTGATTATGGAGCGAACTACTGAAGATTTCGTCGAGGTTTTGGTTCATCGCGGGCTTATTCTCCATCAGCTTCGCTTCCTCTTTTCTATCGTCACTACGGTTCGAATTCTTCAGTAATAGATGGTAGCTTAGGTGGGTGCTATAAACAAGGATCGAAACCCCAGGTTGGTGCAGTAAACACATGCAAGATGTAGTTACACCACCAGGGGTATAGTCAGAATCATACTGATCCGGGTATGATAGCTGAAGCCCTGGCGCGATTACGCGTATACATGGTTTTGTGATCCTAGCCCATCAAAAACAATTAAGTACTGCAGGTTTTAAAGCTTGGTGTTTATTGCACCCGAGCGTTCGTAACGCCATTACATTCTAGCTGATCCAGGAACTGTTTCTTGTTTACCTGGTGGCCACAAGGGATCGTGATCCTGTCATTAACCTCGCATATTACCTAGTGCAGATCAGTGGCAGGGGTGATTTGGACGCAAGCGTTCTCATCACAAGCCCCAGACTGGTACAACACTGCAACGGCAAGACGGGCTTTGGCAACAGTATTACATGTAGTATTCGTGTAGCAATATCGGAATCACCGAACCAGCAGCAAGAAGCGACATCCCAGCCCCCCCCCCCGAGAGAGCACGTTTCAAAGAAACCCTAGGATATAGGTTTGAATCCTGCCGAGCGAAACTTGTGCTTTACACAACCAGGTTGGAGATCAGTGATTGGTAAATCTGCTCGACCCCGGCTACTAGAGAAAAAGTACTCAAACCAGTTTTGTCTGTGTATAGTGTGGCCGGAAGCTACTAGCACAGCGGCAAAAAGAGTGACCACCGCAGGTTTTGAGTCGGCGAGCTTTGTGATTAGTGCAACTTGGCGTTTGTAGCACCAGCTGGGCTAGGTAGTGATATTTTGCTAATTCAATGAGCTGAAGAGGATTGACTTGCTGATCCCACTGATTCTCCGATTCCACCTCAAGGTCTGGGATGGAACCCGGGTATATATAAACCCCGGTCGTGGTGTTGAAACCGGGGATGCTCACTATTTTCGTTCCCCTTGGCCCCGGTGCAGCATGGTGGGATCAGCGTATGTATGGTGCAAGAGCTGATCACTTGGTTTGTCTGGTGCTATAAACATCGGCCGTTGTACACGCCGGGTTCGAATCAGCATCAATGCAGCGAGTTCATGGTATTAACACTAGGGGTTAAAACGCCACGCGGGTCAAGGATTGGAATCTGCAGTGTTCACGCTTTTGCTCTTTTGAGAGATTGGTTCCACTCCGAAGAATTGAGTCTTTAGTGTTTTTGAATAGTGTTACGAATGTAAAGCGGACGAAGTCTATTCTACTATCTAATGAGAAACTCTGTCTTTATATACATGAGAGCCTGGAACACCATGGAGGTCCATGGAAGCTCATGATTGCAAATACCAGTAGCGGTGGCGGTGGCGAGTGAAGACTCGTGGATGAGTCTACGACTGTGAGTCCGTAGCCTGTGAGTCAATTCGGCGATCTCAGCACAGGTGACTTCCTTACAGATCATATAGTAATAAATAGTGTTACTTTGGATGGTTCGGTGACTTGTTGATTGGCTTCTCTATCTCGAGGGCCAGAGGCCTGTATATGTACAATCTCCCATATGCGTACGCGTATGCTCTATCTGACATGAGACGCATCACCCTGGTCCTGATGCATATCCTCATACAGCCACCATCTTCATACAAGACATCAGACGGTGCTGAGACTCACGATCCAAGTACACATGCAACAAATAGTGTTGAAATACTGATTGCTAGAAGCTTAATTGTACTTTCTAAGAGGGCCACAAGGCAATATATATATGGTACGAACACGTACGTACTCATCTAAATGTAGAGACGGCTGAGCTCCGTCAGCCCGTATCAGAGCCAGCCCAGTCAGCCCGTATGAGAGCTGAGATCTATTTATGCAACAAATAGGGCAATGCTGCGAACGAGTGATGCAGGGTGAATAACTGGTCACGGATAAGTTGTGTACTGGTCTTTGTGGTTAGTATGTCAGCATTCAGAAGGTAGTAAATCGTTTATATTGCATATTGGTTGCATATTGACCATTCGGGGATCGGACAAAACTGTCAACACAAAATGTGTGTAACTTTGGAGCGCGACAGTGATGTTCCTTCAACCCCACCAGCTACTGCCAGCTCTTATCCCTTATGCCTCCTTACACTGTATCCATCCGACGCGTTAGATTGATCCACACTACTGGGCCCCTAAAGCCCGCCAACCAACACCCCTCCCCCAGAACCGCCGGCCAAATATGTGTTCGAACTCTGCATTGCCTATATTATAACCAAGTAGATCGATACCCCAACGCCGACAGCCATCCTTCATGGCCCGCTCTCTGTCGTCAAACTCTTGCATCTGACAAAGTTTCTCGCGCTCCACCAAAATCCTGCGCTGTTCTTCCAGCAATAGCTCCACTTCCTTTCCACCCGACCATTCCACTAACTGTGGTAATGTAGTGTAAGGTGTGTACGTTGTCGGGGGTGATGAAGGGATATCTGTTGAGCGCGACGGATTCTTCGCTCCACCGTCGAGTTCCGGGATCAACTTCCACGGCCTAAGCTGAGCTCCGTTAGTTATGGAGGGAGCAGGACGGCCAATACTTGGAGCCCCTTCGAGTCCAGTTCACCAGGCACGGTTCTACGAGGTCCTCCGCCTCCGGGGTGTCGTACTGCTGCTAGCGCGGCTATCGAGCGTCAGAGGTCACTACCTAGCGTTATGTGTAGACAGCTCACCGCGACGTTTTTTTAAAATGTATATAAGCAAAGCTACTCCGCCAACTACGAAACAAACGAAAGGAATTGCGATAATAAGTCCTGTGGAAACTTTGGAACCCATTTCCTGCGACGCCGACTGGGTTCGGGGCAGTATAGAGGGGCTCGGGATTAGGGTAGACTTTTTTCTGCTAAGTGGTTTCCGCAAGAAACATACGATCGCGATCGATTGGGATGCGATAAACTGAGGGATGAAGCTGGGATCGATTTTTGAGCGGTATTTCAGGTTAGATATAACTTCGTAATAACGGATTTGTGTTTGGCTGCAGAAAAACTGATTCGTGTTAGTGTCCGGAAAGTATCATCGAAGTTTAAGCTGGCCACGGTGGGGCAACGGCCTAGGGTTTAGGGTGTTGTCGCAAACCGTGCTGCGTGTTCTAGATCTACTGTTGGTTTCCACTAAAAATCTTGTCTCGTGCTTGGACTTTGACGCTCGCTCCGCTTAGGAAGGGGATGGTTTACGAGATCACTGCTTGGGTTAACTAAGTTATAAAGTGACAAAATGGAAACTTTGAAACTTGGTAAATGTTTAATCAGTAGTTCTTTGTTTTTTCGTTATGTTCTTTCTAGGAATTTAATACTTCTAGTTCTCTGACCATCAGATGTCCTAGCGAAGAGCGAACTCCAGAGTTTCTAAGCGGTCCTACAGTTTGCAGCTGCGACGGCGACAGATGGCGGGCTTGGTCACTTTGTACTAACAAGTAAAGGTATCGTGGGAATCACATAAAGTCCAGGAGGACTGACTAACTGTGCTGCGATCACGAATGTCCAAACTATTTGGCACTTTGCAAACAGGTCAACGCAGTTACAAAGCGGGCTCTTAGCCAACAGACAGCCCGCTTGGTAAGTAAGCCTGCTTCTTGACAAAGTAATCTACCTAACAACGGGGTCAGAACCCATCTCTCTGCCTTTTGGAAGTGAAAGTGATCTATATTTTGAACTAGCAACTAGTACTCAAACGAAAGTTGTCTATAGATCAGTGCTAACTACAATATACAATAAATAAAAAGGAACTAGATAGGTATTTCCCTCTAGTATATCTTCTGACTCTTGTGGGCTCAAAATTCGGCAGACCAGGTCATGGCTCGCTCGCGGCTGCCGGCTTCTTCGCCTTAACGCTTTTCCACTCCAATCCGAACCCTGCCACAAGCGCCACACAAAAGACGCCCAAAGCTACATGCTACAACAGTCAGCAACCTTCCACTCCCATCACGTGATACCATACTTACAAAGGTACCAGTCAACGCGTGATTATACGCCTTCAACACCCCATGAATCTCAGAGTGGGAAACCAACTTTCGAACACCCGCCGTTGCTCCAGCTTTGATAATCTTATGCGAATCGACAGTCGGTGCATACGCCTTCAGAGAGGAAACCAGGAGATTTATAAACGCGGTCTGGCCAAGAGCAACCATGAGGGATCCGCCGAAGAATTGGCTAAAGATCACGAGCGCGGTACCGACCGGGATTTGCGCGGGTGGGAGAACGGTTTGTACGGCGATGATCGGCTGGGATATGGTTAGCTATGCATGTGGGTGGTTTCGGGGGGGTTGAACCATTTGCATCAGCATCCCGCGCCCGCAACCGGCGATTATTTGATACCCGATCCATTTTCCGGCAGTGGTGCTGACGGTGAACGTGCACATGAGCCCTGTACCGATGACGGTGGTGGCGGCGCCGGCAATGACCCAGGGGGTGAAGTATCCTAATTTCGTGACTGGGATTCGTTGTTAATGGGGCTTTCTCCTAAAATGGTCGGATACTTACGCAGAACTCCACAAATGATTGACATCAAGAGCTGCGCCAAAATCGTCGGAAGTATCATAACACCACTAGCGCTCGGGCTTGCGCCTTTAACAACCTGGAACCATATCGGGAGGTAGTACGTCATCAGCAGCGAACCGCCCATCTGGAAGAACATCGTGATACAGCTTGCTGCGAAGGTTCGCTGCTTGAACATTCGGAGCGGGATCATTGCTTCGGTACCCTTGTGGTGTTCCCAGGCAAGGAAGACACCGAACAACGGCACGCAGCCGCAGAGGAGTCCGATTACCTCCCGGGATTTCCAGGGGTAGTTGTTTCCGCCCCATTGAATCCCGAGGAGAAGCATAATGCATGGAGGCACGAAGAATAAACAGCCAATTAAGTCAAGTTTTTGGAGTTTGTAGAAGGTCGTTGAGGTGGCCAGCTTGTTCTCTTTGGGCTGGAATACGGTTACGAGGAGGAGGGCGGTTATGGCGCCGCAGGGTAGGTTGATGTAGAAGCACCAGCGCCACGAGGCATGTTGCGTCAGTACTCCTCCGAGCAAGGGGCCTATGACGGTTGCGATTCCGAACATTGACGACAAGCCGCCTATGAATGCTGCGCTTGGTTAGGTGGGTTTAATAGTCAGGCATGGCAAGCTTACCAGCCCGTTTTTGCAGCGACATGGCTACGGCCATGATATTAAGGGCCCCAGAAAAGAGCCCGGAGGATCCCAGACCTGCAATGGCCCGGCCAACAATCAAAGATTTGGAGTTTGGTGCCGAGCCACAGATCAAAGACCCGAACTCGAAGAAGAACAGAAAGACGAGAAATGCCCACTATTATGGTCAGAATTGGGTTCGACGCGTGGCACGGAGAGACGAGCTTTCATGGAGTATTGCGAATATATCTTGCCAGTCAATGGCTGAAATGAACATGTGGCCAACAGATAAACACTACCGTACCAGCCAACATCGCCGATTGAGTTGAACTCAGCTGTGATGGTGGGAATTGCCTAGATTGTTGTTAGATTCGGATCTAAAAATTGGGCTGTAGAATCGCTTACTGTTGAGATTATTGCGTTGTCTAAAGCTACCAAAAAAACCGCGAGGGAGAGACCTAGAAGAATCATGTACAGCTTAAATCCGTAGAGGTATCCATCATCCACTAGTGGAGTCGCGACCACATCTTGGTTCCCGGCTATGTTCGGCACCTTCTCCCAGACTGCGTCTAACGTCGTATCTGAAATCGGGTTGGACAGTACTGAGGATGCATCATCCTGGCCTGGCATTGGATTTCCTGATTTGAAGAAATGTACGGTAAATGAAAATCCAGTGCCAGCGTCGATGAATTGGTGGAATTCGCTTATAATGATGGTAATGACAGGATCTCACATAGAGCTTCTAAACTATACCGCAACGAAATCATTGGCTATTTATTGCGGTTATAGATCACGTGTTCGGGCGGACGCGGAGTTTTCGCACATCCGGGTTTGCGCTAATACTGCGTTAACCTCCGTCTCCGTATGACTCTTACAAAGTTCGGAATTTGAGTTATCGTACCTCACTACACGCCATAGAAGAAGGCAATTGGTTCATCTAAACCGAAGTTGGTCAATCGCAACGCGGGCGCCGATTCCGTAGGATTTCGGAGAATTGATTTCGCTATATGCGGGTGGTGGCACCATCCATGCTTCCCAAGCAGAAGCAATGTGTGACAGGGGTGGAACGGACCGCTTCCTCCCAACTGCAGTGGTTCGTCGCCAGTACGACGAGTTCGAAACGCTAGAATGTGACGGAACGGAGCCGGAACCTTGGACTGCACGCAGCATGGTGGCTCTATCAAGTCCGCTGCCGACGCTGGCGGCGCAGTTGTGTTTGTATGGGAGGCCGTTGCAAATGAGTGCGATAGTTTAAACTCTCCCTGGTTGTATGAAACGTCAGGCGTGAGAAGGCTACAGGACTCAGATTATATATTAAAAACCTTTGCGTAGTATCTATTAGAACGTCTGCCTTCTCCATTCGAATTATTCTTATGCGTCTAGCTGGAATTTGAACGCAAATGCGAATAGCAATTTCGGAGATCTCTGAGTACGGGTTAGAGCGGACCAAACGAGAAAATTGAATGTCTGTTCTGCGGAAGATTTGCTGAGCGAATCGAAGAGACTAGAGGGTTGTCGGCGGCCAGCTATGAGGCTCAGAGGAAGCTCTCAAAGTTGTTGCCAGCAGGGAATCGAACCGTGATCTCCCGTGTTGTGCGGTGTGTGTAGCGAACTTAGGGTTAGTTGTTTAGGGCTAGCAGGAGTAGTCTTTCAGTACTTTCTGGCGATGTTCAACCTAGGCCTTTACAATTCACAGTTTTCACTCACTCTTCGCTGCGCGATTGCAACGTATCTGCACACACGTGAGATTACGCCCTACATCCCGTAGACATGCGGAAATGCTAGCCACTACACTAGTGGCGAGCTTGACATCTATACTGGCCAAAGCAAGTATTCAACAAACGCTTATGCCACTAGGCTTGCCACCTCTCATTTCTGAATCTCCCTTCAGAAAGCAATCGGAAACATCTGCCGCATATAAACTCATTCAAATGTACCTGAATGGTTACATACCTTCAACGGCCGCCCGCTCTGCTCGGAAACGATTTCTGGAACAAATCCCATGAGCAAGAAGATTAGCTCTATGGACCCTACTGGCCTGGAGAAGATTAGGATCGCTGGCGTAGAGGATCGACGCTTGGCCTACAGTCGTGACCTTCGATCTTTCACAGGCACCGACAGACGATTTCGCTCTACAATCTACTAGCCGGGCTACCGCCCCGCTTCGTTTGACAATCCGCTTTGAATGTTATCGTGACTCGACCGGCGAAACTCACACGACAAACCGCACATCGCAATCTTCGGCAAGCCTCCTGCACGCGCGCGCCCAACCATCTTCCACCACAGCTCCAGAACTCGATTATGCTTTGACTCTTACTAGAGTCTAATATGGCTCACTGTTACGGGCAGCTGCACCGGTCTTATTCGGCGCCAACCCTAGGATACCTTCAGGGAGACGTCAGCAATAATGTTCTTACTAGCTCTCACTCGCCAAAAGCAGCCTAATTGTAAAATACAACTTAAACCTGTATCTATTTTCGCTAAGCAAGAAAATGTTTTTGACTTTCTCGGAGTGTACAAAGACGCGAGTCTTACGCGGGCCGCCGATCCACTTGCTTATGAAATCGTGCTAAGGCTAAGGGAGGCTGGACATACGAAGAAGTGGGGTTGGACGACGATAAAGAGGCGGCTTGTAAAAGAGATGCTGAAGACCTCATCCCGGAGCTGTACCAAGGTCTGGAAGCCGGAATCTTAGCTCCTAGTTAGAAACCAATTCCTCCCAACACCGGCACAATTTGGTGCTGATGTGTGAATGTAGGCGTCTAGTGCCGCGAAGATCGGATGCCTTCCAGTAAGTTTGTCCGGTCTTCGCGGTAGCGTTTCTTTTATCTTAGATCCATTAATATAGTCTTTCCTAACGATTTATACATTACTTTCTATAGAAGTTTTAAGTACCACCTCGACAGCTGTTTACTCAAGGAGGGTTTTGAAGACGGACAGAAAGTGTTGCTGAATCTGGCGAGGGCATTCAATCGCCAAGTGCTCAATTACCCACGGGCTACTAGCCGAATACTGGAGGCCGCCAAATTCTATCCGCCCGGAGGACTTACCAGTATCTGACATGGGTCTCGAAGAGTACATCCAGGGTGTTGAACAGTTTAGTATGGGACACCGTTTGCACCTTGTTGTTCCAGGATTGGCCGAATTTCTCTGGCTAAACGCAACGATAACCGAGCTAAAGGCGACCTCCGTAGGGAGATGAGGCTAGGTATCAGCACGCTAAAGAAAGACCATCAGGACATGCGACATATTTGCATGGTGGTGTGTATAACGCAATTGTGCTTACCGGAGACGGCCAGATTGTAAATAGAGTTGCGCGATGAATGTCATCAAAGCTGTCGACCCTAGGGCCAGCGATATTAGGAAGCACTGGAATGGAAGAGGATAATACGTAGGAAATAGCTAACTCGATTGAATAGCTGGAGCAGTAGGCAGAATTGTACCGCGGAGTGACTCCCTCAGCCCACGAACGAGCATGTAAAATTAGCGAATCAAATTGACCGGTGATGAGGTACGTTCGTATCTTAATGCCCACTACAGTATTAGTTGTGGAAAACTCCACACGGGAGATGTTTTTAGCGGGAATTTGCAAAGCAAGATCGTCAGGACAGATATTGGCAAGCTTTGCCGCAGCTTGGTCGGATACTAGCTGCTCATAGTTGGAGGGCTTTATGTTGTATCGAGAGAAGTGGGGAGAAAAGATGTGAATTCTCCTCCGAGTCTGGCCTCTATCCGTGAATTTCGGTACTCGCTCTGCCAACAGATCATACGCTATCTGATCTAATCCACCTCTCATCAAGCAGTACTTTTCCATGAATCGATCTCTATCTCTCTAGTCGTATGACACTTCAGATGTGCGAAAGCTGAAGGAACCGGATTATCACTTCCTGTAGGATAGGTCCTAGATGCTTGTTCGAATTGCTTTTATTCTTCTCATTGGAATGCGAAAAGCAAGTGCGAAATGCAATTTCGGAGTTTTCCGAGGACGGTTAGAACGGGAAAAATAGAACAATCTGTTCTGAAGGAAGATCTGCCGGGTAAAGAGTTGGCGGCGGCTGGCCGAAAGCTCAAAGAACCGTTGGGGGAAGCTTTTAAGGTCGCTAATATGATGCCGCCGAACGAAGAGGGAAGGGAAAGGTGAATATCGCCAAACAAGCACCATTGTACTTTTATGATGCGAAAAAAACCGAACCCACACTGAATTAATACCGCTGCAACGGCACAGCAAAAATACGGAGAGTCCTAACATTACACAAATCTGGGAAAATAATGCTCAGGATAGTTCGAACTCGCTTTTGGCTCATTTGGGTGTAGTCTGGAACTTTAAACTTTCGCGTCCGTTCCGTCGTCCGTTTGTAGGGATTTATGTCAGAAGTTAACTCTTGTGTCTAGACTAGTGCTTGGTAGGGGTCCCACGTGCCCGGAGCCGCACGTTAAAGTCACCAACTCGTCGCCAACATACCTCCTACATGAATTCACGAATGCTCTCTGTTTCCGGTCTTTTGGTGGATCCAGCCTTTTTGCGAACCACTTGGGATCTGCGAATCATCTTCCACTCCGGGATAAGCTGAATGGGCTGAATGCGAGGCTGTATGTACGAATTGTTTGCTTCTGGCGAACCCCCTTACGCAATTACATCCACATCATACTTTCAACAAAGCGGCGATAGTGAACTGGAAAACAAGGTAGCTAGAATTGAATACAACGCAGGGATGTACACAGTACAACTGCATGTGTACTTTTGATGTATGTTGGAAGTAACAATCACCAGAGGATACCTGATCTTTGGCCCCTGTATTGCTATTCCAAACCCTTGTACTGAGTACTGGTACGGTGCTAATCATGGTCACCGGAGCCAATGCAGAGAAAAGGGCTGCAATGGTGTCACTGGAATTGATGATCCTAAAAGTTACTGGGAATATGTGGTGCTGCCATGCCTGAAAGTGTTGACTAAGGGATTTAGCCCACAGGGCATTGGGTCTAAGATATGCACGAGACTTAACGGGCTTGGTATGGAGGCTATTTCCCTGCCAGCCTCGGGCTTGGTACGGAGGCTATTTTCCCGCCAGCCTCGGGATTGGTACTGAGACTATTTCTCTGCCATCTTCAGGCTCGGTGCGGAAGCTATTTCTCAGCCATTCTCGGGCTTGGTGCAGAAGCTATTTCCCCACGAGCCTCGGGTTCTGATTAGTACTTTCTGATTAGTGCTTTCTCTGAGTGTTTTCTCTTGTTGATTCCCTCTTAGTGATTGAGATGATTTCTTTCTCTATATATGTCTATCTTCTTCTCTCTCTGTATGATAGACAGTTTAATTAATCATCATCTCTCTCACCCTCATTTGATTGTGTCATTACATTATGAGCCCGGACTTCAAGTTCTTTGATATCTCATGCATACTTTTACGAAAGATAGTAATCTGTTCTTTGTTGTGCAGTGACTGCTGTATCTGAATCTCCACTGCCTTGTGGATAGACATCTATTAGTAGAGATTTTATCATTCCTCCTCTTCCACTTTGAGACTGGAATTGACAACTACTGGTAGAATTTTCAATGTTCAATCCTGATCCTCCATCATGTCAATCTCGACCTCCATATCCAAACTCAATGAGCACAACTACTGAACATGGGCGATAGAAGGTAAAGATCTTCTGAAGCATCTTGACGTCTGGCGAGTGGTTGACGGCTCAGAAATTATCCCTCGCTCTCCTGCTGCACCGGCAGCATCAGGAGCAACTACTACTCCTACCACTCCAGACCCTCTCGATACTTGTTATGACTTTCAACTTCAATCAACAGATTTTTTGTATCTGACATGTTTTGATAACCTTCTCCGAGGCTGTAGAGCATACTGCAACAATTAAGAAAAGGTCCATGGCACCTTTTGTACGCTCCTGGAGCCGTCCAGACACAGCCGATATAAAGACGATAAGTATAATGATTTAAAGATACTGTGGGAAGCCATTCAGTCAAACTTTGAAAAGGTCATCAAGCTTCATGATCGATTTGACGTGTCAAAGCTAACCAACAGTAAACTTGAACTATACCCATCCATCTCTGAATGGATCACAGTGCAGGAGAAAATTATCAATGACCTTGCGATCTGCGATATCACCATTGACGATGGATAGCTGATGTTCTATATCCTTTGAAACCTCCCAAATAATAACAAATGGTGAAACTTTGTCGTGACACTTACACTCACAGAGATGGCTGATACGGTTGGGAACCGTATCTTGCACCTTGTATCATTAGACGCCACTCTCCGCAGAGCAAAAGGCCTCTCCCCAGAAGGCGCATTCTTTTTTACGAAAAAGGGCTGTGGCCGTACTTCAAAGGGAGACGGTACAAACGGTCAAAGTCTGGGTAAGAAGAGTGAGGGCATCCTGTGCCATGGATGTGGAAAGACGGGACATATTAAGCCGAAATGTCGAAACAAGGATAAATTGGCCTCATATGTTGCAGAGAAGAAGTCAAAAGTTGATGCAAATTTGGCTTCCACTGAATTGACTCCTGCTGCTAATACTAAGTCATTTCTCTTCTCGATCATACAAGAGGACATGGTGATCACGGTTAATGTGGCCACAGAGAAACAATCTGCCGACTAGTGTTAGCAACGGGTCCGGGTAACCCGCCAGCAGTCCGAGTTTGGACAGGAAAATACAGTTGGTTCGGATCCAGACCCGTCCAACAACCCGACCAGCGGACCCTTGGTGGGTCAACCCGGACCAGTACCTGTCAACCCGCAGGATTCGCCTAGTTTGGCCTGACTCGAAAGTTTGAATCTCCGGTTCCGCGTTTTGGGTTTCACATTTCTTGATGCATTCAGATATGTTATTGTTGATCGTAAAATATTTACATCAGTACGTCACAGTCCATTTTCAAATTGTTGTCCGCCTCAATGATCAGAATAAATAGATACAAGCGCCCTACCACATCCTAACAATGAGTGTCAACAGAGCGTCAATGATTTCGGGTCTTGCATCTTCGGTAATATGAATGGTGCTTAATCACAAGCATCCATAAACCATGTAATAGCAGCCTTTATGGGCAAATATGTACGGAATATTCCTGCCACATCCTCCAGGACAGTAACATTTCATTTCATTTACAGAGCTACCGCTAAGTATCCGTGAGCCTTTTAGCGTACCAAAACACTCAAAACCATGTATATAGGCAATAACGACCACATTGCGCTGTAATTAACAATAATGGAAGGCCAACAATCGTTGACACTCCATTGACTCTCATGATCATGATTGGGCAGGGAGCATTTCACTTTCCCTTTGGCCTATAAAGGCAGCCAATAGTTCGTTTATGACTATGTGCAACCTATCGCCTACAAGATTACCCAGAATATGTGACCAAGAATCATTGATGCTCCGTTGACACTTATTATCATCATGGGGCAGGGAGCGAATTATTATCACTTTTGCCTATTTAAGCAGCCAATACTGCGGTTATGACTATGTGCAATCTATCACCCCGCAGATTATCCAAGATACATGACCATCAATCATTGATGCTCCGTTGACGCTCATTTTCAGGATGGGGCAGGGAGCACTTTACTATCTATTTTGCCAATGAACGCAGCCAACACTTCGTTTATGACAATTTGCAACTTATCGCACTACAGATTACCAAAAATATATTACCAAGAAACGTTGACACTCCGTTGACTCTAGTGTTAGCAACGGTTCTGGACCGTCACTTTGGGTCCGAGTTCGGGTCCAAACCGAACCGTTGCCAAATTGGCGGTCCAGGTCGTCGATAATCCTGAACTGCCCACTCGGGTACAGTTCCATGGTAAACTCCCAACCCGTCTGAATTGGGCAGGTTGTCAGCGGGTCACCCAGCGGGTCCATCTAAAGATTAATATAAGGCTCTTGTATTTGCAGTGTGTTAATAGTATCTTATCAAAATCGCGTTTTCAGCAATCATTAATGAGCTTTTGCTTGTTGAGCAGTTTACAATATCGATTAATTTGGTATCTGTGTTTCACCTATGATATATGGTATTTTTGCCTAGCAAGGCGGTCAATAATACAGTGATGCACACAAAAATCCGCGCGATGCCTTGATTACGAAATATGCAAGTCCTAAAACTGTTGACGCTCCGTTGATGCTCATTTTTAGGATGCTGCAGGGACGATTTCGCTGTTGTTTTTGCCAGTAAAGGCTGTCAATATCTCATAAATGGATGTCTGCAACCAATCGGAACATAACTTAATCAAGATGCAAAGCTAAAAATTGTTGACGCTCAATTGACACTCATGCTAAGAATGGGGCGGTGACTGTGCTGCTATCTCTTTTGCCAATACAAGCTGCCAATACGTCCGTTATGCATAACAACGACCACGTCACTGGTGAATTACCGCACTTACAAGACCACCAATCGTTGACGCTCCGGTGACGCTCATGCTAAGACTGGGGCGGTCATGATATTGCTATTTCTTTTGCCAAAGAAAGCTGCCAACACATCCGTTATGCATAATAACGACCAAGTCACTGGTGAATTACCCTACTTACAAGACCACAAATCGTTGACGCTCCATTGACGCTCATGCTAAGAATGGGGTTGTGACCATGTTGCTATCTCTTTTGCCAATAAAAGCTGCCAATACGTCCATTATGCATAAAAACTACCAAGTCACTGGTGAATTACCGTACTTAAAAGACTACAAATTGTTGACACTCCGTTGACGCTCAGTTTAATGTATTGTCCATTCAATATCTGCTGCCGTCAATAATTGTTTTCAGCCTGATTTGACTGTACTAGTTGGCTTGCTGCTCGATTGAGACTCAACCCGGTGGCAAAGCCGAGCCGCGTTAAAGTTTCACCGTTCACTCTCACACGACAAAAAATGATGTATCATGCCAAAAGATTCATTGCGCCTGCTATACATCTAATTATGAACAGATATTCACAAGCTACTTACCATTCGTGTATAATATATCTCTAACTGAAACTCTCGGTTAAGCTACATAAAGCTGGTGAACCATTGACGCATTGTGTTCTACTTTTTCTTCCCTCCTTCATTTCCCCGCGTTTCAACTGCATTGGCCGTCATGAACACCTTTTCAGAATGTCTCTTTGACTTCTGTGTTGGCCGAAGCAATCCGGGCACATTTGGCGCAGCGCTCACATCCTTGTGCTCTGGGCATTGCAGATCCTCAATGCAATTGGGGTGCTCTATATCGGAGTCATCGTCCGCTGCGCAATGCTCTTTGCTGTCATTTGGATTATCCAAGTCGCCAGTCCAGTTTAGCCAATCTTCAGTGTCCGAAATGCTTTTTGGGGCACTATCCTCGTCAATTTCGACTGGATGATGCTTGATTCTCGAAATACCGTGGACATTCAAGATTTGAGTTTGTCCTCCAGGGAGGTTCTTTGCAGACAAAGCTGGTGGGACAGGTGATCTTTCTGACAATTTAAATTCTGCCGCACCTTCATGTTGGAAGAGTGACCAGGATGCTTTGACGATCTCTTCGGTGTCAGAAATGTATCCTAGGGCGGTCATCTGCTTGTTTTGAGCCCGGGATTCGTTCTGTGTAGTACCTAGGGTTTGGCTGCCCTGCCGCATCTCCAAAAATTCGTGAACCTTCGCCATTCTGTGCAATTTCCTTTCCTCCACCTCTTTCTTCATTTCCGAGTCATTTTCTGTGTTCGTGGTATCCAATTAGGGGTAAGTGCCCGCCGAAATCCCGTTATTGGCTCGAATAAACTGCATAACGACGACTTTTTCGCGAAGGGTGTCCCCTGTGATTTTTGACTTCCTCTAGCCGATATCATCTTGGCTAAGGGATAAACTGGCCTCCACTCCGACACCATGTGGTGTGATAGAGAACATGTCCCGCGCCACATTGGAGAGATCGGTGTACTTTGAGTGCGTTTCCTTCTGTTGTCGCCACCAGTCGGTTATGTCCGGCGCCCAAAATGTACTGCTATTCTCTGTTGGGTTGGAGTGGTAATCATTGAGATTTGTATTAATTTGCCCCCAGTTCTTTGGTGCTTCAGGAGGCGAATTCAAATAGAGCCTGGTGGCGGTCAATAAGCGGGTTGCGCGATCACTATGTCCAGGTGTCATCTCAGCCAGATTGTTAGGCGTTAAGTATTCCTCATCATCACTGGAAAAATCATATGGATCCAAGGATGATTGATAAGACCCTGAACCTGTTGCAGAGAGGACGAGATTGCTGCTCGGTACCGTTTCGAGTTAATCGACTGGCACATGTCGATGTTTGGCACAGTATTCATTCTCCACATACTTCAGAAAGGCCTCTTGGTATTGTGTAGTATAGGATGTCTCGTTCTCAGGATTAATATACATTCCCTTGTCCCACTTTCTACACGATCGCAACTTCCTGAAAGGATCAAGGATGTGCGCTGAAATCAGAAGTATTTCCGTCATTGGACTCACTTCGGTGTAATATTTGGAGAGCATCTGTCGAGCTAACTTCACCACGAAGAACAAGTCTTCCTTCCATGGAGTATTCTTCTTGGCCAAAGATCGCATCACACCATCCATGTGATCGAACATGTCATTGTACACTGTGATAACATGATGCAATGTGACTGTATGCCTCTTCGACATCCAAAGGGTCCAATATCGAAATGGCGTCAATACTTCCATGACATACTTGAGAATCGTCCATTCATCCTGAGTTGTGAATAGTGGCCGATATTCAGTGTATTTTGGGTTCTGAAGCCACTCCCAGGTGAATTCCCGTAAGCGGTAGACACGCTCGAGCAACTCCAGAGTAGAGTTCTATTGTGTCTTCACATCCATAATCGGAAGTAATGCAATGCGGACTTTGGCATTTTGAAAGTCAATAAACTCGTTTCGGCGACCAGGCGATCAACCTCATCGAAATCGAGTTTAACTTCATGCATTACCCAATTTCGATCCATATAGTAAGCAATGACTGACGTTATGGCTAGTTTGTTCGTTGATGTCCATCCGTCCAAAGTTAAACTAACTTCATTTCGTATTGGTAATTGCTTGTTAATTGCATCCACAGTCAGTGCATATTTCCTCCGGCAAATGCTACAAAGGGTCATAGCGGATGGCAGAGCTATGTCATCGCGTAATGCCTTATATGATCGTCGTAGCTCGAGATTTGATAAAGCATTCCATGGAATATGTGACGAAACAAATCCTAACATCAGGTAGCGATTCCACGTGTCTTGGTGAAATTTGGAAGTTTCAAAGTTCTTATCTGCCAGTTTGGAACGTTTTGTCTGTCATTTTGGTCAATATGGATTAAACTGGATATCAAATATGATTTTCCTCTGCAAACTTACTATTGTGATTCCACGACTTCCTTCCCTCTTCAGGATGGCCAAAGCTGTTTCATCCACCGTCGAACTAGTCAATTCAGTGACCTCTGACTCTATTAATTCGTTTAACTTTGCGATGTGAGCTTTTGCCAGCATGTGTTTCCCCATTGTGCTGGTTCCATCTTCTGATGGATGGCGAAGAACTTAATGACATACGATACATATGATGCCAGGGCTGCCGGTGTGCTCAATTCGACAGTGCAAATAGAATCGCCAGGAAAGGGCATGTCTAGAATTATTTCAAGCAATACGCCGCTTTGAGCCTACATTCATTGAAGCTCACCAAGCATCGAAGATGATTTGCAAAGTAAGCTCGCTCAAATCACGAATAAAGACACGTTCATTTTTGGAAGAGATCATGACCTCTAGCAATGAGGTGTTCAAGGATTGTGTATCCAACATGGCGGTAGAAATTTGAAAGCTGGGTAATCCGACTCGAGAGACTGCCGAAAATAACCATACAGTAAAGCAGATTGTGGATTCTTCAGTATTGACTCTACAGCTAGAAGGAAAATAATCAGATCAGTCAGACATTGCATGCATATTTGTGATGTTGATTACAAGGACAGATTGCAATGAATGACCGCGTAAACCGGAATTTAGGAACAGCATATTGCAGTTTATTGCTGTATAGCGATTAGAGCGTTGACGTACCGTGTGCGTACAATTGTAGGATGCGGACGTGATATCAACACTTGCATTTTTGCCAATAAAGGCTGCCGATTGGTTTATTGTGGATTTTCAGTGTTCCATTCGGGTTATATTATCCAAGATGCCAGCGCAAAAATCGTTGACGCTCCGTTGACGCTCATTTTGGGACATGATTACGAGCTTGTCAGAAGCATATTTTCCAAGAAACGCGGCTGGTAGTACGATTATAGATCATTGTTGATGCATCGCCTCATGAATTTCCAAGATGGAAGGCCTCAAATCGTTGACGCTCCGTTGACGCTCATTTTTGGGGCATAGTAACGATGTCGTCGAAAGCATTTTTGCCTAGAAAGACGGCCGATAGTTTCATGATGTGTTGATATTGCCACACTTGCGTCGGATTGTCCGAGATGCATGGCCAAAAGTCATTGACGCTCCGTTGACGCTCATTTTTAGCACACAGTAGCGATGTAGTCGTAACTGTTTTTCCTTAGAAAGGCAGCCGATAATGTGATTATAGCTTCATGTCGATGCACAGCACTAGGATTTTCCATGATAAAAGGCCAATCGTCATTGACGCTCGGTTGACGCTCATTTTGAGGACATAGTAGCTATGTAGTCGCAATCGTTTTTGCCTCGAAAGGCAGTGGATAATGCGATTATGCCTTCATGTCACCTCACTGCCCTAGGATTGTCCATGATACAAGGCCAAAAGTTGTTGACACTCCATTGACGCTCATTTTTAGGACATTGTAGCGATGTTGTTGGAAGTGTTTTTGCCTAGAAAGGCGGCCGATAGCGCAATTATGGGGTAATGTCCCCACACAGCCCATGCATTTTCGAAGATGCAAGGCCAAAAGTTGTTGATGATCTGTTGACGCTCATTTTTAGGACATAGTAGAAATGTTGCCACCACCATTGTTTCATAGAAAGGCGGCCGATAGTTTGATTATGACTTAGTGTTCTCGCACAGCCTAGTGTATGATTGATGACGCAATGCCAAAAATCGTTGATGCTCCGTTGACCCTCCGTTGACGTTCACATTAATCACATTGAAACAGCCTTTGTACACTCAATAATTGTGTACAACGAATCAAATACACAGTCTTGACATCCATTATTGAGTTTGTATGTATTATCGTTTGCATCCAGGAGTTTTGTTAGCTCTCAATTTTTGATCAACCGCTATCTACGCTCTCTGAGTGAGAAATGACGTGTCCCTATTACATTCCTGCGCTTTCGGCCCGCAATTGACGGCATGTAGATCATTTCACTAGTTTTTGTCAAGTATAGCTTGACTTTCTCACCATTCCTTATCCAGCTCCTTCTCCTCAATTTCGATGACGTACCACAAGCAATTTCAAATATCTCAATCACGTGCACCAGGTCTGTGCGGAGAGTTATGCAGTTGGATACATGGATGAATATGGCATGACAGTTGTCGTTCAGATCAATTTGTCATGCGCACTGACCGCTCTTCCTATGAGACGTATGACATTACTCACTTAAATTTTGTTAGCACATTTCGTTACTAATATTACTTTTTCTTTGTTACTTAACAGTCACTTGCAGAAAAAACTGGAATGTGATGGCCGTCTTACAGCCGGATTTGGATTCTAGAACTTTCACATGGTGCGTTTGACCCTTGCACATGCACAGACAAATTATCATGTCTCACAATTTGGTCACTGAAATCAAGCAAAAGCTGACATGTAGCAAAATTGGCAAACAACTTGCTTTTCACTGCGATCAGAGGTCAAAAATTACAGTCTGCGCATCTATTTTTCCACAGACGCAGGAGCCGTCACAATCACTTCGTTGGAATCCGATATCGATATGGTACTTAGCTGGAGGCTAGATGCAGGGGTAGAAGCTTACTGGGTCAACTGGCTTTGCTTTCAGCAACGTTGACGAATCGGGCTCTGCAGCTGGCTCACCACTAGGTATGCTCCATTTAGGCTGCGGCTTCACAGGACCTAGTCTAATATGACTACTTCCTGGTCGAGAAGTCCCTTGCGGCCTTTGCGATATTCCGGGGACAATGTCAAGACTCTCCATCAGCTGTCCAAATGTTGCTGGTGGATGTGCCGGTGTGTCATTATTTGTTTCCGGCTGAATGACAGCTGGAACCCTCAATTTAGTGGTGCCGTACGTCTTATCTTCTTCACTGAAGTAGTTGGCTGCATCTTCCCATCCTGGTTGACTCAATTCGTCGAGCTTCATCTCCGTCTGACGAAACCTCTCTAAGCGCTGCAGAACCGTTTTGGTTATTGTGCCCATCACGCAGCCGGGTTCGTCATCTTCGCTCAAATTGCCCTGCTCAGTCTTTTCTTCATCTTCATCTTCCCCATCCTCCACATCGTCGGAACTTGCAAGATCACTCAGACTGTCTCCGATAGCAACCAGCATCTCCTCAAACGTCTTTTCAGACTCTCTAGACATCAATCCCACTATTTCAGCATGCGTCATATCGTCCTGCTGTTGTTGAACTGCTGCCTCTGCGTCTTCAACTCGCTTCCTTGCCCTAGCGGTTTCTCTGTCAACATAATCCTCAATCCAGTTCTCTTTCTCTTCATTGCTTAAGAAGTGCATTTCTCGTCGTTTCTCCGCCGCAAGCTTCTTTTTGGATCTCAAGCTGCGCAATGCCCCAAGGGCTCGGATTCGATCTGCCTCCAAGCTGCTCTTGCCTTCATTCGCTTGATGAAATCTTTGGGTTGACCGAATTGTGGATTTGCCATATATGCCCACCGGAAGTGGTAAAAAGTACTTTTTCGGAGCATTGACCATTGTAGTTTTCATGGACTTTGTTGTTGGGCGAGATGTTGGATGTTGCAAGTTATGGACAATATGGACATAAGCTACGTCTTTTATGTCAAGGTTAGTACGTTTACTCATCTTGAACAAAGCAAAATCGCTCTCTTGACTGTCAATCAATCAGGATTAATCACGCTAACCGTACAACATGACATCATTGTTAGTGTCAGTTTCAAGTAATATCCCGGGGATTATTTGAGACATACATCAGCAGACGTCAATTCGCTCGAACTACATCGTATGAATATCCAGCAATTAGGCGATTTTGGCGGATGTACACCGCAATTGATCCCTATTATCACACAGACAACATCATACCGACTGATTGGAAATTGCGGGGCGGTGGGAAACCCCTGCAACTTGCAGCCATACTCAGTAAGATTCATCTTGAGCATAACAATCATGTTGGCTGCTACTTATTCCATTCTGTCATGAAGCTAACTATTTAGTCCTCAGGGCTTCCCACTTCCTCTCGTTATCATCTTCCTCTCCTATTCCACACCAGCACATTATGGATACACAACCATCTCCGCCAGGTGAGAGCGGATCAAATACTGGCAGGATGGCGGGTGCTACATCAAATACGGAAATTCTTGGCACACAACAAGAGCGCCGACACAAGTTAGTTCACCGCGAAGCTGCCAATGTAGCCACCAAACATATAACCCAGGATACATATTTAAAGATCCTCCGCAAGACTGGAAGCAGCAAAAATAAGACGCAGCACTCAGTTGGATGTGAGTATATCCTTATCGAGGGAAATGGTGGTCAATTAACTGTACAATCTACAGACTGTGTCTGTACCGAGCTACGTAACGAATTCATCGCTGCCCGTAACGGGAAACCTCCATCGTCGACAAAAGCATTTGTCCGCACAGTCCGCGAAATCGATCATCATGATGTTGTGAGCTCTGAGATTTTCGCAGATGAATTTCCTGATAAGTGTCCCCGTGAGTGGACGAAACAGACTTTAATCACCCTAGAGGAGGCTACAGAAGCGTATATGGTAGAGGTAACAGCCAAATTTCATTGTTAGAAGCAGCAACTAGAGTCTTGTAGGTTTTCAACATGTCTGCAACTATGGCAAGGCAAGGAGGTTGGGTACAGCTGGAACAGTCCGAAATGCGCCTGGGGTTGAATATGGCCAAAATGGTGAAAGCAGGCTTTTCGCGCGCCGCAATTGATCATGTGAAATATCTCATTAAGAAAATACACGCCGAGGTCTGAGATGAGAAGAAGCGGGGTGTTGAGTTTCCTGTGCACAAAAAGGTGAAGACTGCGATACAAAGACACCCGGCAATGCTTCGTCATAACCAAACGTCCGGCTGCCTTCCTTGCCAAAATGGCACCGGGGAGAATCTGCAGACACGCTGCAGACCCAAAGGAACAGATGCACCTCCCCCCGCCCGACGCAGAGTGCGGACTCCAGAGCCGACTCCACCTCCGCACGGCACGCCACCCGCACCATCTGGTAACACTTCCCGAGCTCAACCCTCAGAAATGGTCAATTTGCCGGCCGGATATACATATTCGCATACAGGTCTTGCCAGTGCAGAATTTTTCAAAGCTGATGAGGATACTGAGCACGATACTGATTTTGATCCAGATATGCTGACTGAAGGTGGTTGGAACACTATCTGTTGTGTGGTAATGCAGCTAACATTCATTTTGAAGATAAAAGTAGCGAATTGAGCGATCCTGCAACTGATGACAAGCAGTGACCGAAACACACGGGATTTTGGAGATTATTATTATATATATCGATGGATTATGAAAGAATACTGTTAGCAACGGTTCCGGACCGTCACTTCGAGTCCGGGTCCGGGTCCAAACCAAACCGTTGCCAAATTGGCGGTCTGGGTCGTCAATAAACCCGAACTGCCCACTCAGGTACGGTTCCATGGTAAACTCCCAACCCGTCTGAATTGGGCTGGTTGTCAGCGGGTCGCCCAGCGGCTCTATCAATAGATTCATACAAGGCTCTTAAATTTTCAAGTTGTTGATAATATCTTAGCAAAGTCACGTTTACAGCAACCAACAATGTGATTTTGCTTGATCAGCAGCATGCAATATCGATTAATTTGGTATTTGTGTTTCACCTTCAATATATGGTATTTTTGCCTAGCAAGGCGGTCAATAATACGGTTATGCACGCGAAGTTCCGCGCCATGACTTGATTACGAATCATGCAAGTCCTAACACTGTTGACGCTCCATTGACGCTCATCTTCAGGATGCCGAAGGGAGCATGTCGCTGTTGTTTTTGCCAGTAAAGGCTGCCAATATCTCATAAATGGATGTCTGACACCAATCGGAACATAACTTACTCAAGATGCAAAGCTAAAAATCATTGACGCGCCTTTGACGCTCATGCTAAGAATGGGGCGGTGACAGAGTTGCTATCTCTTTTGCCAATAAAAGCGGCCACTACGTCCGTTATGCATAACAACGCCCAAGTCACTAGTGAATTACTGGTCTTACAAGACCAGAAATCGTTGACGCTTCGTTGACGGTCATGCTAAGAATGGGGCGGTGACCGTGTTGCTATCTCTTTTCACAATAAAAGCTGCCAATAAGACTGTTATGCATAACAATGGCCAAGTCACTGGTGAATTACCATATTTACATGACCACAAATCTTTGGTGCTCCATTGACACTCATTTTAATGTATTGTCCATTAAACATTTGCTGCCGTCCATAAGTGTTTTCATCCTGATTTGACTTTATCGGTAGTCTTTCTGCTTGATTGTGACTCGGCCCAGTGGCAAAGCCGAGCGGCGTACTCATGTTGTACTGTTCACTCTCACACGACTAAAAATGATGTATCATGCCAAAAGATTCATTGCATCTGCTATACATCTATTTATGAACCGATAATCACAAGCTACTTCTTACCATTCGCCCATAATACATCTCGAACTGAAACTCTCGGTCAAGCTACATAAAGCTGGTGAACCATTGACGCATTCTGTCCTACTTCGTCTTCCCTCCTTTATTTCTCCGCGTTTCAATTGCATTGACCGTCGTTCACACCTTTTCAGCCTGTCTCTTTGTCTTCCATATTGGCGAAACCAATCCGGGCACATTTGGCGCAGCGCCCACAACCCGCTGCTCTGGGCATTCCTGATCTTCGATGCCATTGCTGTGCTCCATATCGGATTCATTAGTCGCTGCACAATCCTCTCCACTGTAATTTGGATTATCGAAGTCGCCATTCGAGTTAAGCCAATTTTCAGTGTCTGAAATGCTTTGAGGTGCGGTATCCTTGTCGCTTTCCACTGGATGACTGTTGATTCTCCAGATTCGGCGTACATTTAAGATTTCAGTTGTTCCTCCAGGGAGGTCTTTTGCAGACAAAGCTGGTGGCAAAGGTGATCTTTCTGACAATTTAAATGCAGCTGCACCATCATGTTGAAAAAGTGACCAGGATGCTTTGACGATATCTTCAGTGTCCAAAATGTATCCTACGGCGGTCATCTGCTCGTTTTGAGCGCATGATTCCTTTTAAGTATTACGTTGGTTTTGGCTGCCCTGCCACATCTCTAAAAAGTTGTGAACCTTGGCCATTCTGTGTAATTTCCTTTCCTCCGCCTCTTTCTTCATTTCCGAGTCGTTTCCTGTGTTTGTGGTATCCAATTCTGGGTCAGTCCCTGCCAAAATCCAGTTATTGGCTCGAGCAAACTGCCTTACAACGACTTTTTCGCGAAGAGTCTCGCCTGTGGTCTTTGACTGCCTCCAGACAATTACATCTCGGTCAAGGGAACAACTGGCCTCCACTCCGACACCATGAGGTATGATAGAGAATATGTCGCGCACCACATTGGAGAGATTGACCTACTTTAGGTGGGATTCCTCCAGTTGTCACCATCAATCAGTTTTGTCCAGTATCCACAATGTACTGCTAATCTCCATTGGGTCGGAGTGGTCATCATTGGGATTTGGATTAATTTGTCCCCAGTTCATTGGTGCTCCAGGTGGCGAATTCAAATAGAGCCTGGCAGCAGTCAATAGCAGGGCTGCGCAATCGCTAGGTCCTGGTGTCGTCTCAGCCACATTGTTAGGCGTTAAGTATTCCTCATCATCACTGGACGAATCATATGGATCAAAGGATGATTGATAGGAACCTGAAGGGGACCAAATTGCTGCTCTGTACGGTTTCGAATTTATTGACCAGCACACGTCGTTGTTTGGCACAGTATTCATTCTCCACATACTTCAGAAAGGTCACTTGGTATTGTGTAGTGTAGGATGTCTCGTCCTTGGGATTGGTATCCATTCCCTTGTCCCACTTTTTAAACGATCTCAACTTCCTGAAAGGATCGAGGATTTGTGCGGAAATCAGAAGCATGCCCGTCATTGGATTGACTTCGGGGTAGTATTTGGAAAGCTTCTGTCGAGCTAACTTCACAGAGAAGAACAAGTTTTCCTTCCATTGAGTCTTCTTCCTGGCCAAAGCTCGCATCACACCATTCATGTGATCTAACATGTCCTTGTACACTGTGATGACGTGATGCAATGTGACTGTATGCGTCTTCGACATCCAAAGGGTCCAATATCAAAATGGCCTCAATACATCCATGACATACTTGACAAGCGTGCATTCGTCCTGAGTTGTGAATGGCGGCCGGTATTCGCTGTATTTTGGGGATTGAAGTCACTTATGTGTGAATTCCTGTAAGCGGTAGGCGTGCGAGTTCCAACGTGTCTTCACATCCATAATCGGACGTACTGCCATGCAGACTGTGGCTTTTTGACGGTCAACGAACTCGTTTCGGCAACCAGGTGTTAGCGTAATTAATATAGCAAGTATTCTCTGCTAGATGAAGGTCAGCATCAGGACTTTCAAAATATCATGAAATATGTACTTTCTCAATTATCTTTGCTAAACCTGGTTTCATGGCTGACACCTTGTTGATTCTGGCATTGCCCTCTTTTCGAAGTCTTTGACTCTTCCCAATGTCTATGCTTTCATTCTCTCCAAATTGCTGATCGCGCTCATGGGCTTCCCAAGACTTGGTGCGGCCTTTTACACCAACACTGCTCCTGAATACACCTAAAGCGAGCTGTATGACGTACCCCATGCATGGTATGTGGTTCCTCAATGCCGGCCACTCGATTCCAGAGGCCTCAAGTGTTGATTGTAGCTCGCATGTCATCGAGTAATTTGAGGAAGCATTATCCGTTGTAATAACAAGCAAACGGCCATCGGTAAGCTCAAAACGATCAAGCACGTCCTTCAAATGTAAGGCTAGCATTGCTCCAGTATGTTGGCCCTTGACCTGTCATCCTTAATTAGCTTTCGAAATGGGAACAGAACAGGCGATCAACTTCATGGAAAGTGAGTGGAACTTTACGCAATGCCCAATTTCAATCCATATAATCAGCAATGACTGACGTTATGGCCAATTTGTTTGTAGATGTCCATCCGTCCAAAGCTAAACTAACTTTATTTCGTATTGGCAATTGCTTCTTAATTGAAGCCACAGTCAGTGCATATTCTCTCCGGCAAATGTTACTATGGGTCGTAGCGGACGGTAGCACTAGGTCATCCTATAATGCCTTATATGACTGTCGTAGCTCAAGATGTGATATCGCGTTCCATGGAATATGTGCCGAAACAAACCCTAACATCAGGTAGTGATTCCACATATCTTGGTGAAATTCGGAAGTTTCAAAGTCCTTAGCTGCCAGTTTGGAACGTTTGGTCTGTCATTCTGGTCAATATGGAACTACCTGGATGTCGAATATGATTTCCGTCAGCGAACTTACTATTGTAATTCCTCGACTTCCTTGCCTCTTCCGGATGGCCAAACGTGTTTCATTCACCCTCCAACTAGTCAATTCAGTAACCTCTGACTCTGTCAATTCGTTTAACTTTGCGATGTGAGCTTTTGCCAGCAAGTGTTTCCCCATTGAGCTGGTCCCATGTTCTGATGGATGGCGAAGAACTTGATGACACTTGATACATTTGATGCCAGGGATGCCGTTCTCGTCCATTCCACAGTGTAAATAGAATCACCACGAAGGCGCATGTCTAGAATTATTCCAGGCAATTGGCCGCTTCGAGCCTCCATTCAGTAAAGCCCACCATGCATCCAAGATGATTTGCAAAGGAAGGTCGCTCAAATCACGAATAAAAACACGTTCGTTTTTGGTAGAGGTCATAACCTCGAGCAAAGAGGTGTTCAAAGATTTTGAATTCGACATGGCGGAGAAATTTAGAATGCTGGGCAATCCGACTCGAAAGGCTGCCAAAAGTAATATTATTGTATAGTTGACTGCGGGTTCTTAAATACTGATTACAGCTACAAGCAAAAAAAACAGATCTGTGAGACATTGCATGCATATTTGTAAAGTTGTATACAAGGACAGATTGCAAAGACTGACCGGGTAAAACTTAATTTAGGAACAGCAGAGTGCAGTATATTGCTGTATAGCGTTTTGAGCCTCTACAAAAATTGTTGATGGTCTGTGGGTGCTCAATTGTAGGAGTCGGATGCGATATCATCACTAGCATTTTTGCCATTATAGGCTGCCGATAAGCTCATTGTGGGTATTCTGCGTTCTATTGCCGTTAGATTATCCAAGATGCAAGATTCAAAATTGTTCACGCTCCGTTGACGCTCATTCTGGTACATGTTTACGATCTTATCGCAAGCTGTTTTGACTAATAACACAGCCGATATTTCGATTATTAATCAATTAAGTTCCACCGCACGTTGATTTTCCAAGATGCAAGGCCTAAAATCGTTTACACTCTGTTGACGCTCATTTGGAGAGAATTGTGAAGATGTTGAAAGCATTTTTGCCTAGAAAGGTGGTCACTAGTTCAATTATGGCTCAAACTCACTGTACAGGCTGTGAATTTTCCAAGATGCAAGGCCAAAAGTCGTTGACGCTCCGTTGACGCTCATTTTTAGGACATAGTAGCGATGTTGTCTCAACGATTTTCGCCTAGAAAGGCGGCCGATAGTTTGATTATGGCATAATGTCGCAGCGAAGCCCTTGCATCTGCTATGATGCAAAGCCAAAAATCGTTGATGCTCCGTTGACGCTCATTTTCAGAACCTAGTAGCAATGTTGTCGCAACAATTTTCACCAAGAGAGACAGCTGATAGTGTGGTTTTGGCTTAATGTCGCCGCTCAGCCAATTGATTTTCCAACATGCATGGCCAAAGGTTGTTGACGCTCCGTTGACGCTTATTTTCAGGACTTAGAAGCAATGTTGTCGCAACTTGTTTCGCCCAGAAATGTGGCCGACAGTGTGATTATGGATTCACATTGCCGCAAAGCCCTTGCATTTTCCATGATGCAAGGACAAGAGTCATTGACGCTCCGTTGACGCTCATTTATAGGACATAGAAGCAATGTTGCCATGACACATTTTGCCTAGAAAGACGGCCGATAGTGCGATTAAGGATTCACTTTGCCGCACAGCACTTGCATTTTCTATGATGCAAGGCCAAAAGTCGTTGACACTCCATTGATGCTCATTGTTAGAAGCAATGTTGTCGCAACACGTTTTGCCTAGAAACCCGGCCGATAGTGCGATTATAGATTCACGTTGCCGCACAACCCTTGCATTTTCTATCGTGCAGGGACAAAAGTCGTTGACGTTCCGTTGATGCTCATTTTTAGGCCATAGAATCGATGTTGTCGCAATACATTTTGCCTAGAAAGGCGGCCGATAATGCGATTATGGATTCACTTTGTCGCACAGCCCTTCCATTTTCTATGATGCAACGCCAAAAGTCGTTGATGCTCCGTTGACGCTCATTTTTAGAACATAGAAGCAATGTTGGCGCGACGCGTTTTGCCTAGAAAGGCGGCTGACAGTGCAATTATGGCTTAATGTCATCGCGCAGCCCTCTGGATTTTCCATGATGCAATGCCAAAAATTGTTGATGCTCCATTGACGTTGCGTTGATGTTCATTGTTAGGATGTGGCAACGAGCATTACATTTGCCTCTTCTGCTCTGACGCCGACCAATACGTTCACTTTGGAAGGATGTGACAATGCCGCCAATTGATTGCCGAATGTGGAAGACTGTAAATCGTTGACACACTATTGACGCTCACTTTAATCACATCGAAACAGCATTTGTGCACCCAATACTTGTATGCAAAGATTCATATACACATTGTTGACATCCAATATTGCGTTTGTATGTATTATCGTTTGCATCCAGGAGTTTCATTACCTCTCAATTTCTGATCAGTGGCTATCCACACTATGTGATTGAGAGATGACGTGGCACTATCACATTCCCGCGCTTTCGGCCGGCAATTGACGGCATGTAGAACAACTCACTAGTTGTTGGTAAATATGGCTCGACTTCCTCACCATTCCTTATCCAGCTCTTTCTCCTCGATTTCCATGACGTACCATACGCAATTTCAAATATCTCAACCATGTGCACGAGGTCTGTGCGGGGAGTTATGCAGTTGGATACCTGGATGAATGTGGAATGACGGTTGTCGTTCATACTGATTTGTATTTAGTAGTGACCGCTCTTTGTATGACACGTATGACATCACTCACTTAAATTTTGTTAGTATATTGTGTCACTAATATAGCTTTTACTTTGTCGCCTAACAGTCACTTGCTAATGTAAATCGAACGTGTCAGCAGTTCTTTCGCCAGATTTGGATTGTAGAACATTCACATGGTGTGTTCGACCCTTGCACAAGCACAGACGAATTATCAAGTCGCACAATTTGGTCATTGAAACCAAGAAAAAGCTGACATGTAGCAAAATTGGTAAACAAATTGCTTTTCACAAACAGATGACATCAAAAATCACACTTTGCCTATCTATTCCTCCGCTGACGCAGGAGGCGTCACCATGTCTTTGTCCAAATCCGAAATCTATATGGTGATTGGCTGGAGGCTATATGCAAGGGTATATGCTTACAGGCTCAACAGGCTTCGCATTCAGCAAAGGTGACATATTGGGCTCTGCGGCTGGCTCAAGACCGGATACGCTCGTGTTCGACTGCTGTTTCACCGAACCTAGCCGAATATGACCACTTCGTAGTCGAGAAGTCCCTTGCAGCATTTGGGATATTCCAGGGACAATGTCAGGCCTCTCCATAAGCTCTCCAAATGTTGTTAGTGGAGGTGCTGAAGCGTCATCATCTGTTTGAGGTTGAACAACGACCTGAACCCTTGATTCGGCTGTGCCGTACTTCTGATCTCGTTGACGGAAGTAGTTGGCTGCATCCTCCGATCCCTGTTGTCTCAATTCATCAAGCTTCATCTGCTTCTGCCGAAAGCTCTCCATTCTCTGCTATACCGTTTTGGAGATTGTGCCCATCACCCAGCTGGGTTGATCATCTTCGCTCAGCTTGCCCTGCTCTGTCTCTTCATCCTCATCTTCCCCATCCTCCCCATTGTTGGAACTTGCAAGATCACTCAGACTGTCTCCGATAGCAGCCATCATCTCCTCAAAAGTCTTTTCAGGCTCTCTGAACATCACGCCCGCGATTTCAGCATGTGCCATATGGTCCTGCTGTTGCTGAACCGCTGCCTCTGCATCTTCAACTCGCTTTCTTGCCCCAGTGGTCTCTCTCTGAACATAATCCTCAATCCATTTCTCTTTTTCTTCATTGCTTATGAAGTGTGTTTCGTGTTGTTTCTCTGCCGCAAGCTTGTTTTTGAATCTCAAGCTGCGCAATGCCCCCGGGGCTCGGATTCTTTCTGCCTCCAAGCCACTGTTGCCTTCATTCGCTTGATGATGTCGTTGGATTGAATGCTTTGTCGATTTGCCATATCAGTGTGCCAGAAGTGGCGAAAATTTCTTTTTTGGAGCATTAACCATTGTAGTTTGCATTGACTTTGTTAGGCGAAATGTTGGATGTTGCAAGATATGGACAATATTGTGGCAAGCTGCGTCTTTTATGTCAAGGTTAGTACGTTTACTCATCTTGCACAAAACAAAACGACTCTTTTGACCGTCAATCAATCGGGAATGGTTAGGCTAATCATACGACATGACTTGATTGTTAGTGTCAGTTTCATGTATTATCCCGGGGATTGTTTGTGACAAACATCAGCAGACGTCTTTTTCCTCGGACAATGTGCTATTCATAGTTAACAATCATGTGATTTCGGCGGCTGTACAGCGTAATTTATTCCTGTTAACAAACAAACAACATTGGACCAACATATTCCACATCTTGGGGCTGTGGGAAACCCCAGCAACTTGCCGCTATACACAGCAGGATTCATCTTGAGTATAACGATCATGTTGGCAGCCTAATATTGCATTGTGATATGCAGCTAACTATATAATCCTCAGGGCTTCCCACATCTTTTCGTTATCAACATCCTCTCCGATTCCACACCAGCAAATCATGGATACACAACCACCTCAGCCAGGTCCGAGCAGATCTCAATCCGGCACATTGGCAGGCGCCTCGTCGAATAGGTCACTAATCGGCACACATCAAGAAACCAGGCACTAGTTAGTCCACCCCGAGGCTACAGATGCAGCCACCAAACACATGACCAAGGATGCACATTTAAAAATCGTCCGTAAAACTGGAAGCAGTACGAATAAGAAGCAGCATGCAGTTGGATGTGAGTATCTCCATACCGCGGTCAACGGCCGTCAATTAACCGTATAACAAATAGCTGGTATACGCCGAGAGGTAAGTGACCAATTTATTGCTGCGCGTAACGGGAAATATCCATGGTCGACCAAGCCATTCGTCCGCACAGTCCGCCAAATCGAACATCATGAAGTTGTAAGCTCTTGCATTATCGCGTATGAATTTCCAGAGAAACATCCTTGAGAGTGGACGAAACAGGATTTAATCACCTTAGAGGAGGCTACGGAAGCGTATATGGTCGAGGTCATAGCTGCATCTCAGTGTTCGAAGCAGCGACTCATTCCTTGTAGGTATTCAACATGTCTGCAACTATGGCAAGGCAAGGAGGTCGTGTACAGCTCGAACAGTCCGACATGCACCTGGCATTGAACATGGCCAAAATGGCCAAAGGCGGGTTTTCACGCGCCGCAGTAGAGGAAATGTAATATCTGATGAAGAAACCACGTGCCGAGGTCCGAGAAGAGAAGAAGCGGTGTGTTGAGTTTCCTGGGTATAACAAGTTGAAGGCTGCGATAGCAAGACACCCGGCTATGCTTCGTCAAAACCAGACTCCCGGATGCCTTTCTTGCCAGAATGGCACCGCAAAGAATCTGCAGACACGCTGGAGACGCAAAGGAACAGGTGCACCTCCGCCCAATCGACGCAGACAGCAGAATCCAGAGCCGACTCCGGAGCCGACGCCATCTCTGCCCGGAACACCACTCGCCTCAACCGGTAACAGTTCCGGTGATCAATGTCTCGAAATTATCAATATGCTGGCCGGTTTTACTTATTTGCAGAATTCCCTTCCATGTGCTGAATCCTCTGCTCTCGATGCATCTGCCCAGGAAAGCGAGCACGAGATAGATTTTGATCCAGATATGCTGCCTGATGACGGAACATCCACTGGTTTATACACTATCTGCTGTTTGGTAATGCAGCTAACATTCATTTTGAAGACGAAAGCAGCCTATTGAGCACATCTGGCAGTGATGATTAGCATTAATCGAATGGCACGGCATTTTGGTAATTAATATTATCCTGAATTCGCAGATACTGTAAAGTATATTTTAAAGGATATATTTATATGTATTATTAAACGACAATGCAGTGATTAAGATGAAAGTAACTGAAAACGCTTAAAAGGTGGCCAACTCAACTTGAATGATGGACTATGCCAAATCAAATGATTGTATATTGTGGATACACCCGTGGCAAAATGAGCGTCAACGGAGCGTGAACGATTCTTGGTCGTGTGTCTTGGGTAATCTTAGGGGCGATTGGTTGCAAATAGTCATAAACGTAGTTTTCGCTGCCTTTATAGGCAAATGAGACAGTGAAACGCTCCCTGCCCCATCATGAAAATGAGCGTCAATGGAGTGTCAATGATTCTTGGTCATGTATCTTAGGTTTTCTGTGAGGCGATAGGTTGCAAATAGTCATAAATGAAGTATTGGATTCCTTTATAGGCAAAACAGACAGTGAAACGCTCCCTGCCCCATCATGAAAATGAGCGTCAACGGAGCGTCAATGATTCTTGGTCATGTATCTTAGGTAATCTGCGGGGTGAGAGGTTGCAAATAGTCATAAATGAAGTATTGGCTTCCTTTATAGGCAAAACAGACAGTGAAAAGCTCCCTGCCCCATCATGAAAATGAGCGTCAACGGAGCGTCAACGATTCTTGGTCATGTATCTTGAGTAATCTGCGGTGCGAGAGGTTGCATATAGTCATAAGCAAAGCACTGGCTTCCTTTATAGGCAAAAGAGAATATGAAATGCTCCCTGCCCCATCTTGAAAATGAGCGTCACTAGAGTGTCAATGATTGTTGGCCTTCCATTATGGTTAATTACCACACGATGTGGCCATTATAGTCTATATACGAGGTATTGACTGTTTTGGGACGCTAAAAGGCCAACAAATACTTAGTAGTAGCTGTGTAAATAATATGTGTTGTTACTGTCCCGGAAGATGTGGCGGGAATATTCCCCATAGATCTGCCCATAAAGGCTGCCATATCCTTGTTTATAGATACTTTTGATCAAGTGCCACTCATATTACCGATGATGCAAGACCCAAAATCGTTGACGCTCTGTTGAGGCTCATTTTTATTATGGAGTAGGGATCGTTTCGTTTGCTTTTTTGGCAACATAGGCGGCCAATATTTTGTTTATGAATATATTTGACCCTTCCCACCCCCAGATTACCCATGATACACAACCAACAATCGTTGACACTCCATTGACACTCATTTTCAGGATGTGGTAGGGCGCGTATGTCTAGACATTTTGATTATTATGGCGGCCAATACATTCTAAATGGACAGCAACGTACCTATGGCGCAATGTTACAATCAACAGTAGCAGATCTGAATGCGACCATAAATGTGAAACCCAAAATGCGGAACCGGAAATTGGAACTGACGGGGGTAGCCAAACCTGTCGAAACCCACGGGTTGACGGGTACGGGTCCGGGTTTAGCCAGCCAAGAATCAGCAGGCTGGGTTGTTGGACAGGTCTGGAACCGAACTGACCCGTTTTTGCGATCCAAACCCGGACCGCTGGCGGGTTACCCGGACCCGTTGCTAACACTATCAAAGAACAATGTAGTGATCAAGAAGAAACTAAACGAAAACGCAAGAAAGGCAGCCAACACAATGTGAATGATTGACTGTGCCAAATTGAATGATTGCAGATTGTGGATACAGCCATGCCAAAATGATCGTCAGCGGAGCGTCAACGATTTTTGGTGATGCGTCCTGGGAAATGACACCTCTGATAGGTTATAGTCAGTTATAATGGAATTTTTCACCGCCTTTATAGGCAAAACAGACAGCAATACCCTCCTTGCCCCAACATGAAAATGAGCGTCAACGGAGCCTCAACGATTTTTGGTCATGCGTCCTGGGAAATCACACCTCTGATAGGTTGTAGTCAGTCACAACGGAATTTTTGACCACCTTTATTGGCAAAACAGACAGCAATACCCTCCCTGCCCCATAATGAAAATGAGCGTCAACGGAGCGTCAATGATTTTTGGTTATGTGTCCTGGGAAATCACTCCTCCGATAGGTTGTAGTCAGTCATAAAAGAATCTTTGGCTGCCTTTATAGGCAAAACAGAGTGCAATACCCTCCCTGCCCCATCATGAAAATGAGCATCAACGGAGCGTCAACCATTTTTGGTCATGCGTCCTGGGAAATGACACCTCTGATAGGGTGTAGTCAGTTATAAAGGAATTTTTGGCTGCCTGAATAGGCAAAACAGATTGCAATACCCTCCATGCCCCATCATGGAAATGAGCGTCAACGGAGCGTCAACGATTGTTGATCATGTATCCTGGGTAATCTGGGGGGCGACAGCTTGCACATTGTCGAAAACTGATTATGGACTGCCTTTATATGCAATAGTGAAAGTGAAACGCTTCCTGCCCCATCTTCAAAATGAGTGTCAACAGAGTGTCAACAATTGTTGGCCTTCCATCATCGTTAATCACAGCGCGATGTGGCGGTTATTGTCTATATACATCGTTTTGAATGTTATTATACTCTAAAAGGCTCAAGAATACTTAGTGGTAGCTCTGTGAATGAAATAAGTTGTTACTGTCCCGGAGGATGTGGCTAGTATATCCCGTACATATCTCCCTATTAAGGCTGCCATCTCCTTCCCTATGGTTGTTTGTGATTATGCACCACTCATATTACCGAAGATGCAAGATTAAATATTGTTGACGCTCTGTTGACACTCATTTTCAGGATGTGGTAGGGCGCGTATGTCTATACATTTTGATTATTAAGGCGGCCAATACATTCTAAATGACTAGTAACGTACCTATGGCCCTATTTTACAATCAACAGTAGTATATCTGAATGCGACCATAAATGTGAAACCTGAAACACAGAACAGGAGATTGGAACTGACAGGTCTAGTCAAACCCGGTGAAACCCGTTGGTTGACGGGTACGGGTCCATGTTTGGCCGGCCAAGAGTCTGCAGAACTGGTTTTCGGATGAGTCTGGAACCGAACCGACCAGTTTTTGCGGTCCAAACCTGTAACGCTGGCGGGTTATCCTGACCAGTTGCAAACACTTGTTGACACTTATCTCGCCATGGATGTATCCACATCATGCAATCATTTTATTTGGCGTAGTCAATCATTCACGTTGATTTGGCAGCCTTTCTAATGTTTAAATTTACTTTTTCTTGATCACTACATTATTCTGTAATAATACATATAAAGATATCCTTTAAGATATACTTTACAGTATCCGCAAAATCAGAATAATAATAATCTCCAAAATGCCGTGCCATTCGATCAATAATAGTCATCACTGCCAGTTTCACTGAATCGGCTGCTCTGGTCTTTAAAATGAATGTTAGCTGCATTACCACACTGCAGATAGTGTACTAACCAGTGGATGTTCCTTCATCAGGCAGCATATCTGAATCATAATCTGGATCTTGCTCGCTATCCTGGGCAGATCTATCGAGGGTAGATGATTCAGCACATGGACGCGATGCATGTAAATATGCATATTGAGCTGGCAAGTTGACGATTTCGAAAGATTGACCTCTGGAAGTGTTATCGGTTGAGGCAGGTGGTGTTCCTGGCAGAGATGGCATCGGCTGTGGAGTCTGCTTTCTGCGTCGGTTGGGTGGAAGTGGATCTGTTTCTTCGTGTCTCCGGCGTGTCGGGCGATTTTTTGCGGTGCCATTGTGGGAAGCAAGTCACCTGGGCGTTTGGTTGTGACGAAGCATTGCCAGGTGGCTTTCTATTGCAGCCTTCACCTTGTTATGCCAAGGAAACTCAACACCCCGCTTCTTCCCTTCTTGGACTGCAGGGCGAGGTTTCTTGATTAGGTATTGTGTTTCTTTCATTGCCACACTCGAAAACGCTCCTTTGGCCATTTTGGCCATGTTCAAGGCCAGGCACATGTCGGACTGTTCCAGCTGTACACGACCTCCTTGCCTTGCCATTATAGCAGACATGTTGAATACCTATAAGAAATTTGTCTTCGAAAATCCCAGAGCTGACGACATCATTTTGTTTGATCTCGCGTACTGCTCAGACAAATGCCTTGGTCGACCATAGAGATTGCCCTTTATAGGCAGCGACAAAGTAATCCCGTAGCTCTCGGCGTACACCCGCTACATGCTATATGGTTAAATGACGGCCATTGACCACGGTCTGGATATACTCACATCCAACTGCATGCTGTTTCTTATTTGTGCTACTTGCAATCTTACAGACGATTTTTAAATGTGTATCCGGGGTCATATTTTTGGTGGCTGCATTGGTAGCATCCTGGTGGACTAACTGGTGTCTGCATTCTTGCTGTGTGACGCTAAGTGACATATTTGATCAAGCACCTGGCAATCGGCTGAATTCATATCCGCTTGGACCTTGGTAAGGTGGTTGTGTATCCATGATTAGCTGGTGTGGAATAGGAGAGGAATATGATAACGAAAGGAAGTGGGAAGTCCTGAGGATTATATCATTAGCTTCATGTCAGAATCGAATAATTAGCAGCCAACATGTGCGTTACACTCAAGATCAATCCTGCTGCACATAGCTGCAAGTTGCAGGGGTTTTCCACAGCCCCGAGATGTGCAATATGTCGGTCTATTGTTGTTTGTTTGTTTGCAGGGATAGATTGCGGTGTACCACAGCTGAAATCGCATGATTGTCAGCTATAAATTGGCCATTGTTTGAGGGTTAATACGTTGGCTGATGATTGTCTCAAAGAATCCCTGGGATAATACTGAAACTGACGCTAACAATCTAGTCATGTTGTACGGTTAGACTAACTATTTCCGTTTCATTGACCGTCAAAAGTGACGTTTTGCTGTGTTTTAGATGAGTAAATGTATTAACCTTGACATAGAAGACGCAGCTTGCCTCCATATTGTCGATATCTTGCAACATCCAACATCTCACCCAATGACAAAGTCAACGCAAACAACAATGGTCAGTACTCCGAAAAAGAACTTTTCGCCGCTTCCGGCTGGCAGATATGGCAAATCGACAAATGGGGTCTACCCAACGACGTCATCAAGCGAATGATGGCAAGCGCGGCTTGGAGGATGAAAGAGTCTGAGCCCTTGGATCATTGCACAGCTTGAGATCCAAAAAGAAGCTTGCGGCGGAGAAACGATGAGAAACACACTTCGTAAGCACTGAAGGCAAAGAGCAATGGATTGAGGATCATGTTGAGAGAGAAACCACTGTAGCAAGAAAGGGAGTTGAAGATGCAGAGGCAGCGGTTCAGCAAGAGCAGGAAGATATGAAGCATGCTGAAATTGCGGGATTGACGAACAGAGAAGCCAACAAGACTTTTGATCAGATGATAGTTGCTATCGGAGACATTCGAAGCGATCTTGCAAGTTCCAACAAGGGGGCGGATGCAGAAGATGAGGATGATGAAGAGACAGAGCAGGGCAAGCTGAGCGAAGATGACGAACCTGGCTGGGTAATTGGCACAATCACTAACACAGTACAGCAGCGCATGGAGAGGTTTCGGCAGAACCAGATGAAGCTTGACGAATTGACACAACCGGGATAGGAGGATGCAGCCGACTACTCCCGTGAAAGAGATAAGAAGTATGTCACATCTGAATTGATGTTTCCAGCCGTTGTTCAACCGCAGACGGATGATGTCACTTCGGCGCCTACACCAACATCATTTGGAGAGTGTATGAAGTGTCATGAAAGTTTCCCTGGAATATCACCAATGGCGCAAGGGACTTCTCGACCAGGAAGTAGTCAGATGAGGCTAGGTTCGATGAAGCCAAAGTCGAACATGAGCATATCCGGTCTTGAGGTCGCCACAGAGCGCAATATGTCACATTTGCTGAAAGTGAAGCCTGATGAACCAGTAAGCCTTTACCCCTGCATATAGCCTCCTGCTAATCATCATATAGATTTCGGATTCAGACGAAGACATGGTGACGGCTCCTGCCTCTGGGCAGGAATACATAAGCAAACTGTCATTTTTGACGTCATATCTTGGAGAAAAGCAATTTGTGTACCAATTTTGCTACGTGTCAGCTTTTTCTTGATTTCTGTGACCAAATTGTGAGACATGATAATTCGTCAGTGCATGTGCAAGGGTCAAATGCACCATGTGAAAGTTCCAGAATCCAAATCATGCGGAAAAATGGCCAAAACATTCAGTTTCTATTTGCAGGTGACTGGTAAGCGACAAAGCAAAAGCTAAATTAGTGATGGAATATACTTACAAAATTTAAGTAAGTGATGTCATACGTGTCATAGAAATAGCGGTCACTGCTAAAGACGAATCTATGTCAATGACGACCCTCATACCATATTCATTGATGTATCCAACAGCATAACTCTCTGCACAGTCCTTGTGCACATGTTGGGATAATTGAAACTGGTTATGGTAGGTCATGGAAATCGAGCAGAAGGAGCTGGATAAGGAAAGGTGAGAAAGTCGAGCGATATTTACCAAAAACTAGTGAAATGATCTACATGTCGCAAATTGCCGGCCAAAATCACAGAAATGTAATAGGTCCATGTCATCACTCACTCAGATAGCGTGGATCGCAGTTGATCAGTAATTGAGAGGTAACGAAAATTCTGGATGCAAACTATAATACATACAAACGCAATATTGGATGTGAATAATGCATATATCAGTAGTTGCATACAATTATTGACTGTACATAGGCTGTTTCGATGTAATTAATTTCAGTGTTAACAGAGTGTCAACAATTTTTAGTCTTACACATTTGGCAATCAAAGGGATACAATGTCACATCCTTCCAAAGTGAATGTACTGGTCGGCGTAATATCAAAAAAGACATAAAACCCGCTTGTTACCATATACTAAAATTGACCATCGATGCAATATCACAGGTGTGTCCACGATTTCTGGCGTTGCATTATACAAAATGCGAAGGCTGTGCGGCAACGTTGATTCATAATGGAACTCTTGGTCACCTTTCTAGGCGAAAAGAGTTACGACAACATCGCTACAATGTCTTAAAAATGAGCGTCCACGGAGCGTCAACGATTTTGGCCTTCCATCTTGGAAAATGCAAGGGCTGTGTGGTAGCATTTAGCCATAATGGAACTATCGGCTGCCTTTGTAGGCGAAAAGAGCTGCGACAACATCGCTACTATGTCCTAAAAATGAGTGTCAACAGAGCGTCAACAACTTTTGGCCTTGCATCATGGAAGATGGAACGGCTGTGCAACAACATTGATTCATAATCGAACTATCGGCCTCCTTTCTAGGCGAAAGAAGTTGGGACAACATCGCTGCTATGTCCTAAAAATCAGCGTCAATGAACTGTCAATGACTTTTGCCCTTGCATCGTGGAAAATGCAAGGGATGTGCAGCGACATTAAATCATAATCGAACTATTGCCCACCTTTGTAGGGAAAACCGCTTTCAATGACATAGTCACTATGCTTCAAAAATGAGCGTCAACAGAGCATCAATGAATTGTGATCTTGTATCTTCCATAATCCATTGGCAATAAAACGCAGATAACCCACAATAAACCTATCGGCAGCATTCAGTTGCTTAAATGCTAGTGACGATATTGCATCCGCCTCCTACAATTGAGCGCCCACGGAGCGTCAACAATTTTTGTGGAGGCTCGGAATGCTACACAGCAATGAACTGCATTGTACTGTTTCCAAATCGAGCTTTACACCGTCAGTCTTTGCAATCTGTCCGTGTATACAACTTCACAAATATGCATGCAATGTCTTACAGATCTGATTTATTTGCTTGGAGTTGGAGAGTCAATATTTAAGAACCCGCTGTCTGCGCTACTGTAACATTACTTTCGTCAGTCTTCCGAGTTGAATTACCTAGGTGTCTAATTATTACCCCCATGTCAGATTGCGAATCTTTGAACACCTCTTTGCTCGAGGTTATGATCTCTTCCAAAAACGAACGAGTCTTTATTCGTTATTTGAGCAATCTTACATCGCAAATCATATTCGATGCATGGTGGGATTCAATGAATGTAGGCTGAAAGCAGCCAATTACCTGGAATAATTCTCAACATGCCCCTTCATGGCGATTCTATTGACACTTTGGAATTGAGGAGACCGGCAGCCCTGGCATCATATGTATCGTTTGACATCAAGTTCTTCGCCATTCATCAGAACATGGGACCAGCCCAATGGGGAAATACTTGCTGGCAGATACTCACATCACACAGTAAAACCAATTAACACAGTCGGAGGTTACTGAATTGACCAGTTCGACGGTCGATGAAACGGTGTTGGCCATCCTCAAGAGGCAAGGAAGTTGAGGAATCACAATAGTATGTTAGCAGTGTCAAATGATATTTGATGTACAGTGTATTCCATATTGACCGAAATGACAGACAAAACGTTCCAAACTGGCAGCTTAGGACTTTGAAATCTCCGAATTTCACCAAGACATATGGAATCGCTACCTCATGTTAGGATTTGTTTCGCCTCATATTCCATGGAACGCTATATCGAATCTGGAGCTACAACAGTCATATAAAGTATTACGTGATGACCTACTGCTGCCATCTGCTACGGCCCGTAGCAACATTTGCTGGAGGGAATATGCACTGACCGTGGGTGCAATTAAGCAGCAGTTGCTGTCACAAAATAAAGTTAGTTTAGCGTTAGACGGATGGACATCAACGAACAAATCAATCTTAACGTCGGTAATTGCTTACCATATTGATCGACATTGGGCATTATGTGAAGTTCAACTCGCTTTCGGTGAGGTTGATCATCAATTGTCTTCCACTTTCGAAAGGTAAGTAAAAATGACAGCTCAATGGCCAACATACTGGAGCAAGGCTAGCCGTACATTTGAAGAATGTGCTTGATTGTTTTGAGCTTACCGACGGCTGTTTCCTTGGTATTACAACTGATAATGCTTCCTCAAATTACTTGATGTCAGGCGAGCTGCAATCAACACTTGAGGCCTCTGGGTTCGAGTGGACTGCATTGAGGAACCATATACCATGCATGGCGAACTTCATACAGATGGCTTTAGGTGCCGTCATGAGCAGTTTCGGTGTAAAAAGCTGCACCAAATTGTGTGAAGTCCATCAGCGCGATCAGCAATGTGGAGAAAATGACAGCATAGACATCGGGAAGAGTCAAAGACTTCGAAACGAGGCCAATGCCACAATCACTCAGCTGTTGGCCATGCAACCAGGTTTATTGAAGATAATTGAGAAAGTATGTATTTCATTCTATTTGAAAGTACTGAAACTGACGTTTATATAGTAGAGAATGCTTGCGGTAATAAATATGCTAACACCCGGTCGCCGAAACAAGTTCATTGACTGTCAAAAGGCCAAAGTACGCATTACAGTACTTCCGATTATGGATGTGAAAACACATTGCAACTCGACACTGGAGTTTCTCCAATGCGCCTTCCGTTTATGGGATTTCACACGCCAGTTCCTTCATAATCCAAAATACACTGATTACCGGCCACTTTTTACAACTCAAGATGAATGGACGATTGTTAAGTATGTCATGGGAGAATTGAGGCCATTTTGATATTGGACCCGGTGGATGTTGATGAGGCATACAGTCACATTGCATCACGTCATCACAGTATACAATGACAGGTTCGATCACATGGATGGTGTAATGCAAGCGGTAGCCAAGAAGAAGACTTCATGGAAGAAAGACTTGTTCTTCTCTGCGAAGTTAGCTCGACAGAAGCTGTCCAAATACCACGTCGAAGTTACTCCATCAATGGGCATGCTTCTCAGTTCTGCACATATTCTTGATCCTTTCTGGAAGTTCCAATCATTTAGAAAGTGGGACAAGGGACTGGATATTCATCCTGAGGACAAGACATTCTATACTACCCAATACCAAGAGGCATTTCTGAAGTATGTGGAGAATGAATACTCTGCTAAAAATCGACGTGTGCGAGTTAATAAACTAGAAAACTTACCGAGCAGCAATATCGTCCGCTCTGCAACAGCTTCCGGATCATGTAAATCATGCTTTGATCGAGATGATTCGTACAGCAATGATGAACAATTCGTAATACCTAACCATGAGGCCGAGACGACACCCGGACGAAGCGATTGCGCAGCACGATTATTGACCACCGCCAGGCTCCATTTGAATTCGCTGCCTGAAGTACCAAAGAACTAGGGGCAAATTAGTCCAAATCTCAACGATTACAACTCAGACCCAATGGCGATTAGCAGTACATTTTGGATACCGGACATGTTGGAAATGGTAGCGGGCACTGTGAGAAAGTCCAAAAGCGATAGCGTTCTCTCTACTCTAGCGGTCTCTCTATATACAGAATGATGAGGCCACATTGGCCGCTCCGCCATCGGGAGGACTCGGGCCCGGGGTTGAGCGGATTTCCAATACTTCCACTCCGTGAATACCCCGCCCATACAAAAGTTAAAGATAGAGAGAGCAAAAGTAGGAGAACAAATGAAAGTAAGAAAGAAAGACTAAGTACAAAAGTAAGACTAAGTACAAGTCAAAACAGACGGACTCGGCATCCAGCTGGATGCTACCAAAGAAAAAAAAAAACTGACAGCTTCGGGTTCGTGCAATGACCCCTGCAATCCTAACCCAGCTCAACATCACTTCAGTAACAACCGCCCGTGGTCAACAGCCATCAACGAGCACAATCAACCACAACTCAACAAACAAACAAGACAAAGAAACACAGTTGCAGCTGAAACTAATAGATGCCCATACTGGCGCGGTGCTGCACAAATTTCTCCCTAGGCAGAGCCTTTGTAAGACAGTCTGCTACCATAACTCCAGTGGAAGTATACTCCAGAGATACTTCTCCTCCATCAACCTTTTCCCTAATGAAGTGATGCTGAATATCAATATGCTTAGTGAGAGCATGGTACTCCGGATTGTGTGCAAGTGCAATGCATCCTTGGTTGTCTGCAAAGATGGTGATAGATGGGAGCTTCTTGTACTAGCGATCCAGAATCTAACTGAGGAGGAAGCGAAGTCAAATTGCTTCCTTAGTAGCCTGAGTGAGTGCCATATACTCAGCTTCTTTGGAGGACAAGGCCACGGTGGCCTGTTTCTTGCTTCACCAGGAGACTGGCGATTGACCAGCCAGAAAGATGTAAGCACGAGTGCTATGGCGCGAATCTAGACAACCAGCCCAGTCACTGTCACTTTAGCCAGTGATCTCTAAATCCCATAGGATCTTTGGATAGTGGGGATGGGTGGACGTTGAGGAGCTGGCCTTGGCAATGACTTTGAACGCAGAACACCTCATTAGGTCCAGTTGCAGGTGTGCAGATCCTCGAATGTACCTGATGAAGTGATGGAGGGCTGCAAGATGATCGACGCTGGGAGCGCTGGAAAACTGAGAGACTGCTCCCACTGCATATGATAGGTCTGGCCTGGTAGCTAGCATCAGGTACATGATCGAACCAACGATGCTTTGATAGAGAGTAGCATCATGTTGGGAGAGAGGAGCTTCAGATTCCTGTCTGAGCTTTGTACCTGGACTGAGAGAAGTACTTCAAAGGTGGCAGGAGGAGAACTGAAACCGTCGAAGAATCTCCTCAGCATACTGCCCCTGTGAGAGATGAAGTCCATTCTCATCTCGAGTAACTGCAATTCCTAGAAAGTAGGAGAGGGGGCCAAGATATGACATCTCAAAACGAATATTCAACTTCTTCTTCATTGACTGGACACTTTCCAAATCACCAATCAACACAAGGTTATCCACATAGACCATAAGGTAGAGAGTTCGAGAGGCATTGAAGTATACACAGTGATCTGCTTCCCATCGCTGCAGACCATGCAGTGTAAAGAATCCATTCAATGCCTTGTTGAGAACATGCGATTACTGTTGTAAGCCATACAAAGTCTTCTGAAGTTGGAGGACCACTTCCTCCTGAGGCCCCCTCGAAATGCCTGGAGGCAACTCCATGCATATTGACTGCTCGTTGCCGCTCAGATCCTGCCCAAGGAATGCGGTCTTAATATCCATCTGGTGGATTCAAAGTCTTTTGATACTGCAAGAACAAGTAGAAGGCGGAGTGTCTGAAACTTGACCACTGCCGAAAATGTTTCCAGATAATCGATGCCATATGGCTGTGTATATCCCATTTCTACCAGTCGTGCCTTGTACCGCTGGACCTCTCCTTTTGGTCCATACTTGATCTAAATGACCCATCTGCATCCGATTATATTTCGATGCTCTGTTTGGTTTCGATGCACTTCAGTCCAGACTTTATTCTTCAAAATCGATGCCAGTTCCTCTTGGCATGCCTGCTCCCACTGACTTTGTTGTGGGGAATCCATAGCCTCTTCCCAAGTTCGAGGCTCTTCAATGGATATAGTTGCCTGTGCTACTGCAGCGTGTCCCTTGTTGCTGCCGGTCTGCTGAGTGCTTTGTGACTGTTCCTCGTGGAATAGTGGGGTACTGAATATGCCAGCATTCTTTGGTGAGCTCTATCTTCTCGATGGACCTACAATGTCTCTGGTTGCTTCATCAGCGACTGCTGTCCTAGGAGCAGGAGCTTTGACTATAATCGAATCAAGTGGTTCCACATTGTGCTGACTTCGATTGGTGTCGTCTGCTGGTGGTGGTGGTGTACCTGCCTGCAAGTCTGCCTTCGATGGCTTCGAAGCAACTTCTGAGTCCTCCTCTTCATCTTCATTGATGATATCCACAGGTGGATATAGCGCTGCCGCTGGCACTGGAGGTACAAAATCAACATCCCTGGTGATGATTATCGAATGGTTGCAGTACACCCTATACTGATTTCTGCCTTCATAGCCTAAAAGATGTCCTTTAATGGCATTGGACTCCCACTTTCTTCGAAGGTCTTTGGTAACATGATGCCATATCACGCATCCAAAGGGCTGTAGATGGACTAGCGAGTGGGCAGGCTTCCCAGTCCATAACTCATAAGGGGTCTTCGTTTGAGACCTGGTGGGAGTTCGATTCATAATATAAACAGCAGTCCTCGCTGCTTCAGCCCACAGAAAGAGAGGAAGTTGAGCCCCATACAGCGTTGCCTTTGCTCGCCCAACAATCGTCCTATTGACCCTCTCTGCAACTCCATTCTGCTCCTGGGAATAGGCAGCAGAAAGCTCATGCTTGCATCCAGAGGAGGCCAGAAATTCCTCGAAAGCATGGGATGTGAACTCCCCACCATTATCAGAGCGAAATGCCTTAATCTTCACTCCATGCATGGCCTCACATAGTGCATAGTACTTCTTGATGCTGCCAAAAGCATCACTTTTCTACTTGATGGGTTCCAATTCCGTCCAAGAAGTTGCATCATCCCTGAAACAGATATAATACTTTGCTCCTCCCAAAGATTGAGGAGTCATTGGTCCACAAAGATCAGAGTGAACCCTATCGAGAGTACTCAAGGCCCATTGAGCAGGCTTGGATGATGGATGTCTGGTCTGCTTCCCCTGCAGACCTGCAGCACATGCCTCGATGGCTGTGGAGGTTAATTTGATACCAGACTCTGGGTCCTTGGCCAGCTGTTTGATACCTTCGAATCCAATATGCCCAAGGCGTAAATGCCATTGGAACAGCGAATCTGCAGATTTCCTCGAGGGATGCTGGATGGGAGATGATCCAATGGGCAACGAGGCTGTGGCAAGAGCAGCATGGACAACCGGATTCCTCTTGGTGTGAAGCACATATGAGTGTCCAATCAGTGTCGCAGTTGCTATGATATCAGGATCATTCAAAATGTGCATGACATGATCAGCTCCCTTGAAATCTCCATTCGGTGGTCCTGAACCTGGCTGGTTGAATACAATCTGACACCCTGACTGGTGGATCAGGCGAAGAGAGAGAAGCGAGCGGAATCCAAGTAATGGAATATGGAGCACATCTTTGAGTGTAATATCACCAGAGGGTAAGAGCAGCACCACATCTCCCCTACCTGTGGCCTTCACAATGCTGTTGTTGGCCAGAGTGACTGTGGTTCAGTCAGGATAGTAGGTGATAAAGTAATCCTGCTGGGAGGTCATATGGTGTGAGGCTCCGCTATCAACAATCCATCGATCCAGAGTTGGAGGGGGAGAATAGTATGCATTAACCTGTGCATGGACCTGGGCCATCCAAGCAACAGCCTCCCTCGCATTGGCAGACCACTGGCCCCTCTTCTTGCAGTCCTTCCCCCAGTGTCCCTTGAAGTGGCAGTAGCTGCAAGTGTCCTTGGAGCGGTTCCCACGCCGCTGATTGTGTACCACCTTCGAAAGCTTCCCATTCTCCGCATAGAAAGCAACTCCGCTTCTGGGAGCTGCCTTCTGCCCAGCGAGCTTCTCATGTTCCAGGATCAGCCTGGATGATACCTCCTCGAAGGTCAGAGACTCAGCTTTGGTGATGCTTGTTCTGAAAGGGTGGTACTCCATCGGTAGAGTGTTGAGCAGGAGGAAGATCTTGTCATCGTCCTCATAGGCTGTGCACCCAGCACTGAGGAGCTGGTTGAGGAGCTTCTGCAATTTCGAGATAGAATCCGACATATCCTCCCCCTGGTACTCTACCTTAGACAGCTCACTCCTGAGAAACCAGATTCGTTGCTTGTCCTTCCCCTGGTATCGCGCCTTCAGCATCTTCCACACAGTCGCTGGATCACGCTCAGTAGAGTACATCTCTCGGTGGTTGGCATCAAGCATTCGTCCTAGAAGGCTGCGGACTTTAGTGGCTTTCGTATCCCATGCCTGCAGACTTTCATCCAGCTTCGTATCGATGGAGGCACCAGAGAAGGTGGAGGTGGAGCCAGATAGAGTAGTGGAAGTTGGTGGCGATCCAGTGTCGTCCTTGGCGGCAGCAGGTCGAGGTTCCTCGCCTTCGATCAGTGCAATCCAATCCTTCTCTGCAAAGATGTTGGTGGCAGCAAGTAGCCACTTGCGAAAATCTGAATGCGAGCTGAGGGGATTGATAAAGCCAATTGAAGCGAGAGCAGAGAGATCAGAAGTCATCTTGAGATATATGTGATGGAGGGATATGATACTAAAGTGAAGGGGAGATAGAAGAAGCAATGTGGAATGGGAATAAGCGACAATGAGTTGGATATGATGAATTGGATGTGGAATGAAGGTGGAGGCAGAAGAAGGTCCTTATATACAGAATCCTTTGGTGAAAGGACAGATCTAAATTTGTTCGAATGGCGTACCAAGCACCAATTCATCAGAATACCAGTTGATTGGAATACCTATGTGGGGAGTGAGAAGAAATTTTCTTTGTGAGGTATTTCTGTGCCGGAAGTCACCGTAGCATGGTAGGTGACCAGGGGTGATCCAAGTGGCGGCACCACTATCACCACTAGCAATGCAGCTAGCAACTAAAGTAGAAGTTCAGAGAACAGAGGAGAAATGCCCCAAGAACATCTAAGTCGGAGATGGAAATTTGAGACCTCCGATCATGTAGGGGTCGGAGAGAAGGAGATTGAAACATTCTCAGAACAGAAGATCTCGAGTGCACCTTAGAAAATAAACCGGAAGTCCACATGAATGAGTGACTTAGATGTAGCATTCCCGACCTGGTGGGAAGCTCAGAACAGAAGGTCTGGAGTTGACCTTCGAAAACAAATCGGAAGCTCACTTGGAGTAGTAACTTGGATGAATAGCATTCCCCGGTGGAAAGCTCAGAACGGAAGGTCTACTGGTGAGGTAGCCTTATAAAAGAAAGGGGCTGAAAGTCTTAGACTAACTCAAGCGCTGTGCTGTCCGGGCTCATAACCCATTGGAAATGGTAGCGGGCACTGTGAGCAAGTTCAAAAGCGATATCGTTCTCTCTACTCTAGCGGTCTCTCTATATACAGAATGACAAGGCCACATTGGCTGCTCCGCCATCGGGTGGACTCGGGCCCGGGGTTGAGCGGATTTTCAATAGGACATAACTGACTGGTGGCATTAAAAGGAGGAAACACACTCAAAGTACGCCGATCTCTGCAATGTGGGATGCGACATATTCTCTATCACACCACATGGTGTACAAGTGGAGGCCAGTTGTTCCCTTGGGTGAGATGTTAGTGGCTGGAGGCAGTGAAAAACCACAGGCGAGACACTTTGCGAAATGGTCGTTGTAGGGCAGTGAGCTCGACCCAATAACAGGATTTTGGCAGGCGATAACCCAGTGTCAGATACGTCGAACAATGAAAACGACTCGGAAATGATGAAAGAGGCGGTGGAATGGACATTGCACCAAATGGCTAAGGTCCACGACTTTTTGGAGATGTGGCAGAGGAGCCAGAACCTATGTGTTACACAGAAGGAGTCTCGTGTTCAAAACAAGCAGATGACAGCAGTTGGTTACATTTCTGACACGGAAGAGATCGTCAAAGCCTCCTGGTCACTCTTTCAACATGATGGTGCGGCTGGATTCAAATTGTCAGAAAGATCACCTTTGCCACCAGCTTTGAGTACAAAGGACCTCCCTGGAGGAATGACTCAAATCTTAAATGTCCGCCAAATCCGAAGAATCAACCCTCATCCAACTCAAAGCAACGAGGATAGCGCACTTCGAAGGATTTCGGACACCGATGATTGGCTGAACTGGAATGGCAACTTAGATAATCCAGATGACAGCAAAGAAGATTGCGCAGCGGACGATGAATCCAATATAGAGCCCAACAATGGCATTGAGAGTCCGGAATGGCGAGAGCGGCAGGATGTGAGTGCTGCACCACATGTGTCCGGATTGGTTCGGCCAACACGGAAGTCAATGAGCCAGGGAGAAAAGGTGTTGGTGACAGTCAATGCAGTAGAAACGTAGAGAAATAAAGGAGGGAAGAAAAAGTATGACAGAATGCGTCAATGGTTTACCAGCTGTATGTAGCTTGACGGAGAGTTTCAGTTAGAGATATATTCTCGGCGAATGGTAAGCAGTAGCTTGTGAATATTGGTTCATGAATAGATGTATAGTAGGCGCAATTAATCTTTTGACATGATGCATCATTTTTAGTCGTTTGAGAGTGAACAGTTCAAGATTATTACGACGCTCGGCTTTGCCACAGGGCCGAGTCTCAATCAGGCAGAAAGGCAACCGATAAAGTCAAATCAGGATGAAAACAATTATCGACGGATGCAGATCTTAACTGGACAATACATTAAAATGAGCGTCAACAGAGCGTCAATGCTTTGTGGTCCTGTAAGTACGGTAATTCACCAGTGACTTGGTCATTGTCATGCATAACGGACGTATTGGCAGCGTTTATTGGCCAAAGAGATAGCAACACGGTCACTGCCCTATTCTTAGCATGAGCGTCAACGGAGAGTCAACAATTTTTAGCTTGGCATCTTGGGTAAGTTACGTTCCAATTGGTTGCAGACATCTATTTATGAAATATTGGCTGCCTTTACTGGCAAAAACAACAGCGACATACTCCCTGCGGCATCCTGAAAATGAGCATCAACGGAGCGTCAACAGTTTTAGATCTTGCATATTTTGTAATCAAGGCATCGCGCAGATCTTCGTGTGCATCACTGTATTATTGACCGCCTTCACAGGCAAAAATACCATATATCGAAGGTGAAACACAGATACCAAATTAATCGATATTGCAAACTGCTCAACAAGCAAAAGTGCATTATTGGTTGCTGAAAATGCGATTTTGATAAGATACTATTAACACACTGCAAATACAAGAGCCTTATATGAATCTATAGATGGACCAGCTGGGCGACCTGCTGACAACCCGCCCAATTCAGACGGGTTGGGAGTTTATCATGGAACCATACCAGAGTGGGCTGTTCAGGTTTATTAACGACCCAGACCGCCAATTTGGCAACAGTTCGGTTTTGCCCCGGACCTGGACTCGAAGTGATGGTCTGGAACTGTTGCTAACACTACTGCCGACTACTGGATCCTTGACACCGGTGCAACAAATCACGTCACCGGAAATTGTCACCTCTTCCAGTCCTTTCATCCCATGGCAAAAGAAGAGCATCAGGTCAAGACTGCAAACAATAACTTCGCCGATGCCGGAGGATCTGGAATGATCTCATTGTTCATTGACAGTCCAAGTGCAAAGCCAGCAATGATCGTGCTCGAACACGTACTCTATGTGCCTGGTTGTGGCACCAATAATGTTCTCAGTATCACCCAGTTGATGCGCAAAGGAGTGAACTTCGAGTTCAATTTGGACGGAGTAATTGCAAGTCTCGGATCAGTACTTTTCTACCAAGTGCCATTGAGCAACAGTCTATTCATTCTCAGTAGCTCTGCTTCCACCTCATCAACTTTGATGAATTTTGATAAACTGAATCAGGTCGAAAAGACTGAGATATACTCTGGGATTCGGTTGAAAGTTGACTAGAAAGATATCCTTGTCTGGCATGCTCGTCTTGGTCATCTCTCTCTGCCAGCAATTAAGCGGCTCCCCAATACTGTATAATGGGAAAGATGTTCGGGAGACCTTTTCAGCCCTTGACTTCGGAGGATAAAGCCAAGACTCGACTTCTTGAGCTTATTAACTGTGATGTGATTAGGCCAATGCAGACTCAGACGACCCAAGGTTATCACTATATTATTATATTCACTGATGATTACTTGAAATATACTGAAGTTTACTTCATGAAGCTGAAGTCAGAGGCCCCTGCGAAGTTCAAGGAGTATGTTGCAAGGGTAGAGAAACAACATTCGAAGTCGAAGGTATGCAGGATCAGAGTTGATGGTGGAGGAGAGTATGGCAGGAGAGAGTAGTTTCTCGATTATCTGGCACAGGAGGGCATCACTAGGGAAGTATCAGCACCATACTCACAGCAGCAGAATGGGATATCGGAGAGATGCAATTGCACAGTACTGGACCCGGCGCGGTCCATGCTCAAGCATGCTGGGATGCCAAATCAGCTCTGGGCTGAGGCCGTTGCCACAGCAGTCTACATCAAAAACCGACTTTGATTGTCTCATCAGAAAGATATCAATATGAAACCGTAATGTTTTGACAGCCTGTGGGGCATTTTGAAACCGCACTCGCCTGCGCACAGCAGCATCGCCTCATTGCTACAGTTTTCTATCTGGGTACTCCTCGGCCCCCTTGCTCATCACTAGAAAGCCTGTGCATATCAAATTCGCGAGGAAGGACGGCCCATACAGGACGCCTCGAACGCCCTGAGTCATATGCGAATTAATTGACCGAATCTGGCCCGTAAACGTTTTTTATATATATAGTACATCTTCTCCGTCCATCTTGCACTATTTAGCATTGGTTGAGAGATGGTTGAGAGATAGAGTACTGCAGTCGCAGAACTAAGCAACCCCATCAACATAGTTAGTTCTAAGGCGGCTGACTTGACAACTATCAGCTGGCTGAGAGATCAAGTCATCCGTCTGGCATCACCACAGCTCATGGTTAGTTGTCTCAGGCCAGACGCCTCTCGGCTCGGGTTCCCACGTTGCATCCTTCTTGCTTTTGTCGGGCAGTGTGAAGCTGTCTTGATCAATAGTCGACGTAACTATTTCATCTAAAAATATCGAGGCTGATCTGTGATCATGATAACCTCTAGCGTCATGTTAAAATTAAACAATCCATTCAGGTTGCCTCGTTAATTTGCTGTAGGTTAGAATGCGCTTATTTTGCGTGGCGATAGTTTTTAAGTTTCGTGTTCGAGGTTCTCGCAAGTATGCACGTAGCTAACTCTAATTATTGTACGATGAGCTAATAGAAACTAGTATTTATGAGTTTAGCTTCGTTGATATTTCCCAAACTGATACAGCACTCGATGCAGGGGGAAAATACAGCAACGTAGGCACCACCGCCATAGTAGAGAAAGTACTACTTGAAAAAATGGGGCGTTTTTTTTTGACTGAGTATCTCGTTTATCCTATGGAATGGTTGTCAAAATTGTTTGAGAAGTATTGGAAAATTTGAGGAACGGTTGGGGAACGGTTTCTTGATAGCTAGTAACTTCAAGCCGCTGCAATCTGCTTTATAAAATACCCCATTTTTCACGTAGTATCTCTTCAGTGCTTGAGCTCCAGGTTTCACCTCGCTCGCGTTCGCGTTCTCCCGAAGCGGAAAGAACGTCGGTGGTTAAGTAAATGAAAGTATCTCTGTAGGCTGTGGTAGCTAGGATATACTTCGAAAATGTTTAGTACCTTGCCATAATTGAGTACTCGCCGACCTACACTATGTTATATATCTTGATCAGAAATTAGCTACGGCTGAGCACGTGGGCGCACTGATAATAATATAGAATGGGAAGCTCGCACGAGGATACTTAGTACTTAAGTAGGTACTTAAGTAGGTGGTCGATCATCCTTCTTCATCACCAGTTCACTACACTTCGAGCCTACCATCGTCACTACATCAACAGACAAGCCTTAGAAATATCCATTATCGATGAAATACAGCAGTATTGTGAGTTTGCAGCTATTCCCTACCTTGAGCAACGTGCCTAATGATTATTTCTACTCTTCAGATACCGTTGTTCGACGCTATCCTACTTGCAACTTTCGTATCTGCTTCTGCTTCACCATGGCAAGCGGATTTCACCAGTTGTAAAGCGGACTTCGAGCGCAATCTTACAGGTAATGGTACCATGTGTCTTGACGCCAAAGAGCTCCTGTGGCCCGAGAAACGAACTCTCACTCACTTCCGCGGCAATTATGCCACCAACTTTTGCGACGGGAATGACACAGACGGAAATCACACCAAACGCCTCATTGCGGTTACAGTATCCGGCTGCAAGGCCAAATGCGGCAACGGCCCGGACCTCAACGACGTCAATCAAGCATTTCAAATCTTTGCTACTTGGGTACTGCCAGTTATTGCACTAATTGCGCAACTCCCTTATGAGTCCTTAAGCGAGCGCAAGCGAAAGAACATGTGGGCCCTTGCAGCATGGCTTGGTTCTCCCGCAGCTACTCTTACAGCTACTCTGTGGAACATTCATATCATCAAGTGCTGTGCAAAGGCATCTTCGAGAGCCCCGCGAGATGGACCCGACTATAAGGACGTCTATTATGTTTTAAGTTGTCTTAACCAGTACGAATATCCGTTGAATAGCCACCAGGATCCGAATGCCGAAGAAGCACCAGATCCGAACGTCGAAACCCCTCCGGAAAATATGAAATATACGGTAGAGAGGATGCGAGATCGTGATCAGGCGCTATTCTACGGTCTCTGCAGACCGCTACGGGCCGACCTACCGATGGACGATCGGACTCGAGCAGAATCACTATGGATGATTCACGAACTTGCATTTCAGCTAAGAATGAGAAGACGCAGAGCAGTATGGCCATTGTCACTTTCAATTATTTGGTTTTATGTTGCATTTGTTATCTCGGTTGTGGTAGCTTTTAAGGACCTCGGGGACAATACAACAGCTCATAGTCTTGCACTTGGGTTGTTTCTATCATGGTTGCCATCAGTTTTAATTGTGACTATCGTCGATAGAAACCCGGTTGTTGGCACTCGCTGTAAGATTCTTATCGAGAGGTGGCTTCACAATTGTCATCGCCTCAGAACCCAGCCTGTAACTGAACAGCCTGAACGCTGGACTTCGGGAGGGACCGATTTCACAATTGGCGAGTTTGTTGGTCAAGGGAGATATCCGGGATACCGAGGCGTTGTTGCAGCTATTACAGACATGATGAAAAACGAACGAATTCACTGCGGCAATCGCGAAAATGGCCCCATGGACACACTCGATAATGACAGGTACAAAATATTCAGTACTAAATGTGTCACCAAACCTGGGGCTTGGGTGAGGCGGTGGATATGTGGATTGGTTGTCCAATCCATCGCAGTTTGGATGGCTTTCACGGTGGCATTCAATACACCAACAGTCGGTCTTGGATGTCGTTCATTAATGTATCTGATATACTTCTGTCTGTCGTTCATTCCCTGGCTATTGGCCGGTATTCCTCAAGACACTCTCCGGTCGCTCTCCAGATACCTGTTGCAATTCACTCGCACCTTGAATGTTTTAGCAGTTCTTCTACTGTTCCTCATCATGATCTTTCAAGTTTTCGGTGTGCTCAACAGTTGCTTTTGCAATGCCACATTTGGATCCAAGCCGTACGGAAGCTATGTCATGTTTGAAAACGCGCAGTACTATAAAGAGAACTTTGATGTGCAGGTGTATTGGGGTTTAGCTACCGCTGTGGGATTGCTGTCGAGTTTGGTAATGTTGTTCTGGGCCGTGTTAAGGTGGCTCCGCTGCAAGGAATTGTGGAAGCAGGGAGAGGATCATGAGGTGGAACTGCCGGCTGGAGCTGAAGCTGGGTTTTCGTGGCATTGGTTGAGATAATTATATCCGACAACAGCTATGCAGATTACTTCGTTAAATCTTGAGAGTTGGGAGAGAATACTGTTGCATCGATCTGCTAGTTTAGTAGTTTTAAAGGCACTGGATTTCTGAAGTTATGTTTGCATTCGAATACCGCAGATTCAGTGCTGGTCGAGTAGCCAAGGTCCGAATTCATTTGTCATTTCATAGGTGTTGATTGACAGTCTCTGTAGCCAAAATTGGATGCTGTTGGTATAATGGTATCGCCCAGGTGGTAGTAAAGAGTCAAATTCAGTGTCGACGACCTTCAAAATTTGGAATAGAAGATATCATAGAACCGTAGTTAAAAACCATCACATTGGGAAACGTCCGAAATACCGCGCTCGCTATAGCACGCCCACACCGTCAGGGCCAATTACGGTAGGTCTGAAATACAAGAGACTAGGCTGTAACTTATTCCTACGTCCTGGTCAGATCACTGGCGGCTGATCCGTAGACCGGTCAGATGTGATTTATGAAAGCCGCATTTGGCACAGACCCGCCCTGGGCATAGACCCGCCCGGCTGTTGCCATATCTGACTGGACTGACTGGTTAGGAACACTGCTCGCCCTTCTATTGGGGTTTTTGTCGCCAGACCATATACTCTTTACCTCTGTATCGCTTCAATGCACCTAGAAAGCTTCCTAGTGACACGCTTAAGCAGTGAACAATTAAACCAAGGGAGAGATACCTTTTGGGTTCATGCAACATTTCTCCAGATATGTAAGGCCTGTGTATAATGCTGGTCACATGATCGTTTATGTTGAGGCGAATCGGGAGGGCCAGCATATGGGCTCCTTATTTGAGCCCATGGTGCTCATCCAGCCAGTGCTAGAGACCCCGAAGGCCATCATTTATGCACAGGAACCTCTGCCACGTCATCAACACAGTCGAATCCTTCCACCGCGAATCAGTGTTAGACGCCCTATGCTGCCGTTCGGTCCCGCTTTTTGACGGCTTCCCAGTCGCACGTGGCCGTGTTAGCATCATACCTGCCATGGATTTAGCTAGAGATCGACAACCGCTTTATTTCAAACCGGTAGCCAAGCGGTTTCACACTCCGCAAATGAAGGAAGGATGGGATTTAGGCCCGCAAGGCTCGGGCCTTGCCCATAACATACCTGGGCCTAAGGCAGTTCGTTGACGGCTTGCACTGCCCTTCTACGATAGCATTCGACAAGTACTTGGCGAGGAGCAACCAAGCTTATCAGAGAGGCCCCTCAGTAGCTGGAAGGAGTGCGTGGGAGATGGGGGAAGCACTACCTGCGGACCCCGAAAGTCAATGTTTGTCAAATTTTAAACCTAACCTCTAGTGTCTTCACTTTCAGAGTTAGTGGAAACCTCACCACCAGCAACATACAGCCCCACAGCCGTACACAACCGCCACTATCCAACATAGCTATCTTTACCTATAATAACAACCGATCTACCTTAGCTCTGTTGTATAGGGTTGGGGGGTTCGCTTTTGGACCTATCAGTTCACCGCCCTCGCTCCGGTTTGAGAGTACGTAGCACACTTTAGTTTGGAAGTTAAAGCCTCTGTAAAAATCACATGCACAAACAGTGGATTTTCATACCTGGCAATCTGAGGTTTGACCTTCATTCTCTGAGAAGATACAGCTCAGCCTTGCCCTTTGTTGATAACTGCTGAACAAACTGAAACAGGAAGGATTTCTTGCTTCTCGGCTAAAATATAGCCAATAGAGACCCCCCTCAGACTTGGGAACCTATATGTGCATGATAATAGCACATAACCCACCACACCTCGTTCTCTGATGACAACTTCAGCTGCCCAACAGCAAGCTACACAGATGTAGTATTCTGTGAGTAGATAAGCTAGAGTCGAACTTGCCACAGACCAACTACCTAAACATTGGGAATTTCGGCAATTATTACCGTTTGGCTTCAGCAAGAGCCAAAGATATTTATTTTTCTGCACCACCCTATCTTCAGACAGCGCTCATTGGATACCTATGACGCCTCACTGCAACATGTTGTACTCGTTAGCGTTCAGCCGCACGTGCGCCCGCACGCAATGATTCGTATTTGCTTCTCCGCTTGACGGTTGTACCAAGAAGTAGGTCAAAATTAAACTTACTTTTTATTGACCCTGCTTCATGGATTTCATTTAAGCGCGATGCCGGACAATGGATGGAGCTCCAAAGAAGTCGAGGCTGTATTCTCTCCTTCCTCAAAGTTCGGTCCCAACAAAGATGGTAGTAGCAATGTCAATTCCGACAAGGCAATTACTTTAACATCCCCAAAAATCGCCGGGGTATCAGTGGGTGGGGTTCTGTTTCTGGCAATGGTTGTGGGGCTATTTTTTGTTCTACGTCACCGCAAGAATAGATCTCGCCGAGCGATGGAGATACCACCCGTAGCGCCATACGGAGAATTGCCGGCTTTCGGTGGGTTACTTCTAGATAAGGCGGAGTTGCCGGCAGCATTGGTGCACGAATTGCCCAATTCTGTACCCGTTCCTCCCCAACGCGGTTAAAATGAAGCGTCATGAATGATTCGACATGGGATTGGTGGCTGGTGATTACCAGAGTAAATGCTGTGGTGAAGGAGAGATCCAATACAATGTATTCTACATGGCAGGTTAAGATAGTCAGAAGTCTCGTCCTGATCCGGTAGTATGACATCTTGCTACAAACCATAGTTCACCATGTGGACGCTTCAGGATACTAATTGTGCATAGTCTGGTGCCGGGGATAGCCCGCAATATACCCAAGTCACTGGCTTAACGGTGTGGAATATGCGCGGTCAGTAGCCGATGAAATTGTAAATTTCCTGCTTGTATCCGTACATGCAACCCCACAACTATAAGATTGCATAAATTAAACGTGTAGCCGGTGAAAGGAAACTGTACTAAATTATCAGAACTACTTAGCTACGTAGCTACTTGACGTTGTTTGATTGAAAACAAATCGATAACACTTCAGAACATAGAACAGACAGCCAGTGTAGCACCCGACCTTCCCTAGATCAAACCAATAGCTAGTTTAGAGTTCACTACCTCCGCGCTCGCTAAGCGGGATACCCACGATGCCAGCCTGTTCCGCCCGCCGAAAGCCCTAGGAAACAGCACGACAGATCGTCCTACACAATCTACCACTCAAACTCGCCCTCCTTCCAGGGATTTGTGTCCTCGGGAAATTGTGCACAGACCAGGTTAGTGTAAAAGCCGGATTTGTTGTATAGAAGGTTTGAGACGAGTAAAGGATTAACCAACGGGATGAGGTTTCGTTCTGCCCAGTCACCTCGGATATTTGCAATGCACTGGTAAAAGTTCTTCTCCAACTTATCTCTTTGGTAAGAGAGAAAGGCCTGTTGCAGAGCGTTACGCAGAAACGTGTACTGAGCATCCGACAAAAAAAAACCCAATTTCCGATCGACCTCAGTCTTGATTTCCTGGACACGCATATACTCCTGGTCGATGAGACGGCAAATGTTGTCCGGAAGCCTATCCGACTCGTGTCGGTATTTCGCCCATTGGCCAACCAGGTGAACAAAAGCATCAAGAAACAGGGAGCGTGAGTGTATCTTCGCCGCCATCGAAATGATCATAAGCAGCTCATCCTCTATCCTTCCGCCCAATCTCACCCAGTCCGCCATCAGACTTTTAATTTGCCCAGCAACAGCGTGAGTGGCGCAGTACAGTTCAGCTAACTCAATGATATCATTTACGTTGACTATTCCCAATGCCTTGTCAGAAGGAATATCGATGGGCGTGTGGTAAAACATGCGGAACATGCAGTTATAGTTGTATCTCAACCATTCTGGTGAAGTCTTATCAAACAGGTCCCCAGGTGTAGCAGACTTTCGATCGGAATTGTCGGAGTGGTCTCTGTCGTAATCATTCGATTCTCCGGTAATACCCTTCGACCCCTCCGATGCGTCTCTTCCGCTACCGCTGCTCGGGACCGCCAGATTTCGGGCAACAGGTTCGAGAATAGACATCGCGGGCTCCTTATCATCGTGCGAGAGCTTGTAGCGGTATTTGATGCCGTCAGGTCCCAAATGGGTGTTTTCTTCCTTCCACCATGTGCTGGATAAGCTCTTGTCGAAAAACACCGAACAATGACGTAGTATCAAGCTATCGAGGTGATAGATATCCCCCATGACATCAACCTCTACGTCAGGCGCGACTGAGGACTTCGAAAACTTCATTGGTTGCCTTGATTTCCCGTATGAACGTTGTCGTTTCCCCGCCGTGGATTCGGGTGATGTTGGGGCCTTTCTTTTCGGTTGCATATTCGTAGTTGATTTGGATTGGTCGTATGCGGCTGGGTGGGATGTGGGATGAGGGATGAAAGCTTTTGTAAAGCGGAGGGGCTGACGACGTGATGGGAGCAGGGTTGATGTGATGGGAGCGGGGTTGATGTGGGGCTGATGTTTTAGGATAGGATGTATACGTTTAGTCGCGCCAAATTAAGGCGCTAAGTCAACGCGCTACCTGCTGCCATCGCAACACTCGGAATGTTCCCATGCTGATTGCTACCATTAGCTTGCAGAGCGAGAGCTAAAGTTTGTTTCAACGACAGAACTCTTCAGACCACTCCTAGTGCATCACATAAATTGAATATTCCTCAGATTATTCACTCGTAGTCACCCGAAGATCTACATATTTGTGGAGGTTACCGATATTAGAGTGCTAGAGAAATGATTGTACCGACAAATCATAGCTATAGTGGTCTCAATGTTGCCCAAATTTACTTGTACTAGTACATGCCCCCCTGTCATGTTGCTATTTGTGACTGAGACTTTACCATCGAGGCACTGGAAGGACAACCTGGAAACACCTAGTTCACATATTTAATAGCACCGTCGCAACATGCTTCGCCCAGCCATGGAGATATTATTGAATTTGATCGCACAGCCCCTTGGAAACCAGGTCAATGCGACTTTGTTGGGGTGATTTTTATGATTACTGAATGCTTATTACCCCCACGACATTGCGACTTTAACTACATCATAATCATGGCTGAGATTTTTGGAGCTTTATCTGCTGCCGCACAAATAACAGCAATTGCTATTAAATCTACGTTTGTTCTTATTAAACTCATCAACACTCCAAAATTGGTCGACGATCTGAGAGGCCCGATGGAAACCCTTATTGTTTTGGTCGCGGTTTACGACATTTTTTTACTCTCCAATCGTAATAAGAAGACTGCGGGCCCCAAAAACTCAAAGTTGCGTCAAAGTTTGAAGCTACTCCAGCGCGAACCCAGCGATAGCAATGGTAGGAAGGTCTTGATGCGAATACGGGCTTTAATCAAGGAATCGCTCAACAATACGGTCAAAAAGCTAAAAAAGCTAAAAAAATATTAATAATAGCATTAGGCACGACAGTTAGTACATTAGTACTTGTCTCCCTCTGTACACCTCCGACATCACACCACACCACCTTTTAGTTTTGCCAAGACCGATTTTATCCAATCAATTTTGACATTGCGAGAAAATTTTTGCTTCGGTTTTCAGTTGAACGAACTTCAACTGCTTAGAAGCAACAAAAGATGAGTCTGTTTGGAGCAGCAAGAAAAACCTTGACCTTCCAGAGGGCCAAGGAAAGAATGGAGAAGGCAGAGGCCGAGTTTGGAACAGCACCAGACACCTCAGTCGATGATATTGTTTCTAGCAGAATAGGAGCCCAGATGATTATCGCACGAGACCTGAAGACGCGGGACCGGGACAGTACAGACACTACTTCCGAGATCAACAGGGAGGGAAGAGAAGAGGAGGGAGAGCACCAGAGGCCGGCTTTGGTACTGCCAAAAGATTTGTTTAACGGAGCGGCGAGGATGCAAAATTAGGAAATGAGGGAGTGCGGATATCCGAGGCTGATAGTATCAACAGTTCACGGTGGATCCAGCTTGGACAAGGAAAGAAAATCTAGTGTACAAGCAACCGCGAGTCTACACAATTTTGAGCGACACGGAGTCCCCGTTGTCGTCTCCACCAGCTACAAGTTACGGGGAAATTTCGATTTCCTTCTCACAGCAGACTCCACAACAGTCAATGCAGTATGGGGGCAGCCTTTTGGCTCTACCCCCGAGCGCCATCCCTCCGGATCCTTTTGCGACTCCAAGTGCGAGCGCTAGCATTATCGCAAGGAGGTATATTCAGTCGGAGGAAAATATCAGTCGACACGTGGAAACAGAGGGGGGAATGGAGGAGACCTGGAACATCTACACACCCATTCCCAGAAAATTCGAATTGAGCGACAGTAGTGAGGACGACAACATGACGGAGATGGAATGGAGGGATGAGGAACCCTACATGACGCCAACGAAGAAAGGAAAGAAGCAAAATAAGAGCAAGGGAGTTAAGAGGTCACAAACACCCAAACGACCAATCCCTAATATGCCGCAGGCACAGAGCAGGAGGAGATTAAAGGCTGATTGGGCCAAGCCTGCAGAGAAGGTGACGAATGAGGGAGAACCAGCTAATGGGGAGGCGCTTATTGGTGAGTATCTGCGGAACACTAATGGGCTGAGGGATTTTGTAGTTGGGCAAGAAGATCGTGATGTGAAATTTGAGAAGTGGTGTGGCAAATAGGCGGAACACGTCGCAGACAGACAGAATCATACTGAAGCAGTTTAAAGTGTGCGAAAAATTAGTATGGAAATTAAAAAGGATGTGGAGCTAAGTTGAGATTGCGACGAAGCTAGAGCGGAAAAGCTTGTTGAGAGATTGAGCAAGATTGAGAAAAAATTGGCCAAGATCGCACCGGTGAATATGGGTAAGATGATTGAAAATGCAAGGACAGCTTGCATGGAAAAGATGGTGAACCGATTGACCGATAGAGTGGTTGAGAGGTTTGAGGACACGGCTGAGGAAAGCCGAAGGAAGGATGAAATCCGAAGGGGGAAACAGGTAGAAGCCACCCTGGAAGACGAAGTGATGGAAGGAATTAGTTTTGAGCCTGGAGTGACCTTTTCAGCAGAGGAAAATAAGACGGTAGACAGGATATTGAGAGAGATGGAGGTGGAGGAACTGAATCTGGAGCAATCCAGACATGTGCCAACAATTCCGCCTGGAGAGAAGAAGAAAGAATATCCGCGCCTGGCGGTTGATGCAGTGAGCATTTTGAAGAAGAAACCAGTGCCCCCAGCAGTGCCACAACAAATGAAGAAGGAGGTGAAAAAAATGGAGGGAAAAGAAGTACCAACGGGACCAAAGGCCGGGGTTAAACAGCCGGAGGTAAAGAAACCGACAGAGAAGAAGCCGGAACGGAGAAAGTCGGAAGAAAAGAACAAGGAGACGTGGGTGTAGTGAGTGGCAGCACCAGCGCCACCAAAGAAGCAACCCGAGCAAAGACAACAGCAGCAACAACAGTCAGGTAATAAGAAGAAGGGGGAAGGCTTTACGGAGGTAAACAGGCATTAGTAGTGTTAGCAATGGGTCCAAATTCCCGGTTCGGTTCCGGGTCCGGTTCCGACCCGGAACTGGACCATTGCAACGGGTTACCACACAAAACCCGCTCCTGAAAAGTCAACATTTCTTGCTGCAATTATGTATTGGAGTTCCCATCGTATCGCGACATAATCAATACGTGAAATATGCAGTTTGATGCCCTCTTTCATCTCCCAGTCTCCGATTTGCAATCGGACCAAGTGTCATGAGGTCACAATGGAAACCCGGTCATTTTGGTGTGATTTTCTGCTTAATTTCACTGAGACTGAATGAATATTGATCCGATCGCAAATCTAAGAATGGGAGATGAAATAGGGCTTCAATCTGCACATTGCACGTATAGATCATATTGCAATACGATCAGAATTCAAATACTTAATTGGAGCTAAAGTTGTAGCAACCGTAACATGGAACCGCGGTCCAGTTTGAACATGTCCCCGAATGTGGTGGATACCCCTGTTTTGCCGGTAACAACCGGGACTGGACCATCCGCTCCGGTTCCAAACCCGGACCGCAGCCGGGTAACCAAGAACCATTGCTAACACTAGGCATTAGAAGAAGGAGGAAATACAGCCAGTCCCCCCAGGACAGAATTCGATGGAGAAAGCAGAGTCACTTGTAAGAGAGATAATGGACTCCCTGTTTCTCAGAAGAACAATTTGGACATGTCATCGGAAGTGAATAGAGCACTTTTCGAGCCAAAGGTCCCACATTTTGTGCGCATCCAAGTGGTCACGAAGAACAACCAAGAATGCTTATCAACGATTACGACCCCTGGAGCAACTGCTGAGATGCTGATTAAGTTTAGGGACATCATGATCAAGGGGGCAGGGAAGGTGGAGACAGGGATTGTGGATATCGAGACGAAAGAACTTTGGGGGAAAGTTGAAATGCACGGCATCAATTTTGATAGGTACTTGGGGAAGAAGACGGGAGATGGCTTGTAGAAATTGAGGCAGAAATACCAGGATGGGAACGAGGGGATTGTGTTGCCCCTCGCAATCAGCTGGCTCAGAGGAGCAAAGGATGTGCAAAAGAAGAAGAGCGATAAAAAGAAAGCATCATGGGTTGAGTTTGCGGTCAAGGGAAGTAAAATGGCCACAAAAGTTTTGAAAGGACAGTTGAGAGTGGCAGGGGTAAGATATCAGGTGGAAAGGTTTATGACCGCCGAACCCAATCCCTTTTGTGGAGTCTGCAGCAGATTGGGACATGTTGAGGCGAGATGTGGAGTTCTGAAGATGCCGGCTTGCATCGTATGTGCAGGAAGACATTTGACGAACCACCATAAGTGCAACGTGGTTGGTTGCAAGGCGATGTAGGATAAAACTGCCCCCATAATGTTGACAAGTGTGTTTACTGCAAGGGAAACCATATCGTGAAGGCCAATGTTTGTGTCAAGAACCAAGAAGCCATCAAGACTGCGATGGAAGAAAGGTGAAGCTGGAAAGAGAGAGAAGGGGAACACCGTAATGTAACAACTGACCGACAAAAGAAACTGGAACAAGTTGAGGATGGGGGGACCTTCCACAGCAGAAACCGATAAGAAAGCTGAGAGTGGTGATGAAGAGATTGACCAGCCAGAGGTCCAAGATGTTTCGACACTGACGACAGCCGAGTCAAGCTCTAGTGCAGGGATCCCAGAAACCCCAGTGAGGCAATGGTGAAATGCATAATGCATAATTGTGGCAGGGGTTATGATGCAACAATGATAGCGTTGCAAAACGGAATTGTTTGGGGGACTGATGTTGTTATGATGCAAGAGCCGGTGGTGGAAAAGGAGGGATTCAATATCAGTCACCCAGGTTATAGGTTGGTTAGGGGAGAAGCACAATGACCGCAATATGAAGAGATACCCACCTGGAGTTTTTGGAAGTGGATATGGGGTGAGAAGGAGATGTACAGGTGTTAGATATAAAATATCCCTCGGGGAGAGAAATGAGATTGGTGAATGTGTACAATCAGCTGAGGCAGGAGGGGGGATTGAGAAGCCAAGACAGACCGGCAGAGACAGCAAGATGGGGAGAAATTATAGCCCAGAACAAGAGCCTGTTAGGAGGAGATTGGAATGCTCATAGCAATAGATGGGACCCGAAGTGCCCACCAAAAAGAGATGAGGCCTTTCCAACGAATCTGATGGATACGTACGATATGACGTATGTTACGGATGGGGAAGCAACCCCTACGAGTAAAAGCAATTGCGAAATTTTGAGATTGCCAATAGATTTCTTTATAACGAAAGCCAGGATGGCTGGCAATTTGGTGACAGCTACAGATTTGGCAACTACTTCGGATCACGCAATTGTGTGTGCCCACCTAGTATGGGATGAAGTGGAAGTAGTCAAAGTATCGAAAAAGGTTACGGGATGGGATATGGACGGGCTCAAGTCAGAGGAGGAAAAAGAAATTTTTGAAAAAGCTAAATAATATTGAAAGGACAAGAGCTTAGAGAGATCTATTTTGACCGAAGAAAGCAGCAGAGCAGAATTCCAGAAGCAAGCTGAGTGGATACAGCGGAACTTTGTTAATCATCTCAATACATCAGCAAAATGTAAAATGGTTCGGAACTCATAATTCAACGACTCAGCTAGTCCGAACAGCCACACTGATCATTCCAGAAGCTCCCAGACGCTCCCGAACAGGCTGAATGTAAAACGATGTTCTTCTGAGGTACTCTGAGAGTATTTCAGATGTGCCTCAACGCTCCTGAAGTAGCGGAACAGAATACAAGAATATTCTAAAGAGTATGAAGTTGTCTTCAGAATGCTATAAAATCATGCCTTTAAGTTGGCAAAATTTCGGAGCTGCTAGGACTACGACACTTGTCTCCAAGACGATTCCGGTGCACCTGAGAATTCCGGTGCACCTGGAGCCAGAGTCTCCGGGAGTGATAAATATAGAATGACTATATCGAATAGTAAAATTCGAGAATCTATCTCACAGCTATACACCTGAATCAGGCATTCTAATCTAAATTAATATACCGTCCAGTAGGTATCTAAATCAACATGATTATTTACAAGCCATATGCTATCCATGCTGCCCAATTCAGCATTCTCCCGGACCAAATGCACCGGCCCCACTAATGCTCCAACGGGGACAATATGCATGTTATTTGTTTCTTTGACAACCCGGATGAACCCGTCAACACAATCAGCCCAACCATGAAGATCTTTGTACTTTGTTGTAATCACCACTGCGTATTCTTGAGGTTGAGGACGTAATACCCATTGCTGAGTGATCTTGCACCTCTTAGAAAAGGTCAATATTGCTTTCCCAGCTGGCAGGTGCTTCTGAAATTGGAGGATCTCATTCGGTGGAGTCCAGCTGAAGTATAATACCGGAAATCAAGGAATTCGACCTTGGACGGTGTTATCGATGTCATTCTCTTCACTTTGTGTATACTGGACCCAGATGGTATGTGCTTCAGGCATGATCTCTTGGTTGGTATTGATATATTCTACCTTACAATTAAGTCCCAGACACTCAACAGAAGTCGGGTTGTGAAATGGTTGACGGTAATACAACCGCCTATTCTGGTGTTTAATAAATATACTGTCTATGAGTACATTCTGATCATATCCGAGCACGAGTCCACTAACTTCGTGTCCCCAGTCCTCATCAATTTGCGCGCGGAATAGCTGTCCAAAGTTGGGAATTCCGAAATCTTCTGATGAAACTCTCAGTGAGGTTAATTTGATACTTCTGCACACTCCGGGGACATGCGATTCTCTCAAATGATACACCTGCTGTGATACAGGGCGGATAATGGGCTCGTCCTGGATTGTTTGGAGACGTAAGAGATGGGCTCTGCGTGTAGTTCGCCGTTTATCGGTACTGAATAGTAGGTTGAAAACTTTTGCATAGTCAATATTGTACCAGCCTTCGAGTGCAAGATATGACAGTATCTCCTTCACATAGTCAAGACCGGTACACCGGTCATTGTGCTGGAGCATCTGTCGAATGTAATTGACTTTGTTGCTAGATCGATATGCCTCTTTCACATTGGCGATATGAAGCCGCTCAGAAATATCAGTTGTAAAATTGTCACCGGAACTCATTCAGCAAATTGACTCTGATATATGGCTCACAAGACGCATCATTGGATATCCGAAATGTATCATCCGCGGTTCAATGGTTTTCCAGAGCGTCTGAATGCCAATTGTATCCCATCAAGCTTCAAACTCGATCATGCGGATGGAGAACTCTGTCTTGAACTGCTTCTGTTCATTCTAGGTAATGCCATAAATCACTCTCTCCAGCTGGTTAGTGACACGCTGTATATCAGCCAAGCTCCAGGTGGTGGCTTCTGTCTCAGCATCCGATAGACGGATCTGAAATTGCAGTCGCTTTTCGGTGGTCATGTTTGCCGCCCCGTAGGCCTCGTCTTCGGCGGCAATTGTCTTCAAGGCAAGTTCTTTGGAGAATTTGCTTCTGGGACCGGTTGCCTTGGTCCCAACTTCCTGCAATAGTTGTCGCTCATCACATTGGAATAATTTATCGAAAAGCTTGCGTTTAGCAGGTGTCACTTGATGAATTTCGCGCTCCAATCGCTCAATTGCCTTCTGACGATCAGCATCGGACCAAGTGGTTGCCGCTTGTCAGGCTCTATTCAGGCGCACCTGAAATAACCTACGTTTTGTTGTGGAAACCTTTTCAGCTCCATACACAAGGGCCTCCATTGCAGCACGAATCTTAAGAATCTTTTGTTCACGTAACTGATGGAAATCCGTTGCCAACAGGTCACCCACTTTGGCCTTCTCAGACTTTGACATTTTCTGTTCTCGAAAAATACCTTTCTTCTGGTAAAATCGCTTTAGCGCATCATCAAGTTCTTTGAGGGATATATCAGAGTGATTTTGTTGCCTAACAAGGAGAGAGAATTCACATAATGCCGGCACTGCTGCCATTACCATTTCATCGGAGACGTGTTCCGCCGCAGTTTTCCCGTCATCTTTGAAGCTGTCACGGATTGGAGCGCAATTCATTGCCAGTGTTCTGATCATTCCACGGATCTCTTCACCTTGCCAGGAGCCGCATTTCAATGAATCGAATGGTTCAGAGAAGTGCTGTAGACCGGAATATCATGGCACCGATGTGAATCGATTGTCATATTGATCCTTGACATCTCTAGCTTTCAGGCATTTGAGCAGCCAGCGCAATAAGTCTTTAACTAAACCCAGGAGCAGCTGATGCAATTCATCAGGCTGCCAAAGCCGATAGACATTGCAGAGAGGGTATTGCCAGAACTGGTTGCGGATTGGGTGGACACCTACAGTGTGCAGAGCATGATTATTATTGTCCTGCAGCAACTCCGAGTAAATATGCTGGTCTCTTAAGTTATCGAGTGGTCGAAAAGTTGAATGCCCCATCGGGGCAGCTTTGAGAATTTCACACATCGGGCATGAGCCATATAAGACTTGATCAATCATGACTTGTTCCGGAAAATCCCCGACCCAGGCAGCCAACAGAGGGTAAGATTGTCACTGGAATCTATCGGCACAATCCCATTTCAAGCCAGGGCCAGTGATGTCAAGATGCCTAAGTTGAGACAGCACAGTTCCAACCGCGGAATGCCAGGCTTCGTCAATGTTGTTGGCACCCTGCGGGGGACACTGGGTCAGCCAGAGAAGAATCCAGGCACGCGTTTTAAGTGTGCGGCGGATATCTTTTCGAATATTACCGATTGTGAGATACAGCTGCCGGGCATGCTGATCGACTGAAAAAATTGGTCAAGTGAGTCCTGTCGGATATATATATGACTGACACAATCGTCGCTCCAGTAGGAAGTTGATCCTGTGTATCCCACCACCAATCGCCCGTGTTCATCTCAGTGTAGATTCGTCAACCCGCAGAGTCAGCGAGGCACACCGGTTCAACATGGAGGTGCGCCTGAAATGGGTGATGTGCCAAAAGGAACTGGATACATTTGAAAATATCCCTGTAGTATAATATTCCGAACGTATGTAAGTCATCTTCAATTCAACTACCATCGCCGAGGCCAAAATCGAGTTCAGAGAGGAGCTTTCGTAGGGCATCTGCTGAATGCAATGATTCGATTTGGAAGTTGTCCAGTCCACGCCTAAGATGTTGATTAATCCAGGTTTTCGTTTGCTGGCTAAACGACTGAGCGTGCTGATAGTCATCTGCGGACCGAAATGGATGCCATGGATTCCATTGTACTGAGTACTGTCCATGCTTGTTGTACAATCCAGTTGCTTTGCCATACGCTTTCCCCCCCGCATTTTCCACTCCAACTACCTGCCTACGAGCCTTTGTCTTGGTTGGATCAGGGGTACAGGTGAGATCAGGCTGCTGAGAGTCGATAGCTTCTTCGTTGGGAGTATCTTCCAGTGGTGGTGCACCCGGTATGTTGTCTAAGAGTAGATCATTAATTGACAGCTTGTCGATGGCCATTCAGGTGCACCTACTGTAGTCAAACCATGATGGCTCAGGGTGATCCCAGCCGGCAGGTGGTAGAATCCCATTGGGTAATAGCCCATTATTCATCGATATTGGGTGATATTGTTGATAGTGAGCTTCCAGTCGGTTCTGGTTGCATAATTTCTTTTTTCAGATCAAGCATTTAACATGTTTCCGGCAAGTGTTGACCATGTTTGAGAAATGATCAGTGTTCTGATGAATCTCGAGGATGCTTTAAGTGGTATGGTTTGTTGCTGGATTTGAGCCTCAGGTATATTTGTTTGAAAGCGAGCTAACTCAGGTTAGTGTATCACTTTCAAAGCCGCATCACGCCCCACCAAATGTAGAGGAGGGGTAAAACAAAGTCACCTCATGATCAGTTTTCTTCACAAACTAGGATAATATCTACTGAAAATCGTTCAAAGAGAAAGTTTCTATTGTCATCACTGTGATCAAATTTTAATACACTTCATCAGGTACTACTAAGATCGGCCTTATCGTATGCTACGTCATTGTGGCTTTGTGCAGATTATGTGTACGCTCAAGCCTCAAGCAGCGGATAACATCAGCTCAATACAACGAATGAATAGGTAAGTTGCCTCGCTAGCTGTATACCCGCTCGATGATCATCGAGAACTGATAGGCTGATAGGAAGTTTTCGTAAGTAACGATCCTTGACTGGTGGGTGGATCCTGAGGAGACAACGAAGTTTGCACAAAGAGCTTAAAAGGAAGCAATCACTGTTGCTGCTCGACTAACAGGCCTGAAATTGAATGAAGTAGTAGTTCATACACATACAGTTTGAGTGTAAGATCCCTAGTCATGCTAACCTTCCAACCGGATATAGTTCTTCTTGGTTTCCTGGAGATATCATGTTGAATCCCTTCTATGACCTTTACAAGTCATGAACCGAACAAAGGTGAGCTTCTATCCAAGTTCCTAGTATACGAATTCGAGCATACAACAAAAAAAGGCAGGGTGTATGTGATTATGATTTCTTTTTCTCAGCCCGATTTCATGGATCAAAGGTGCAGTGAAACACCTCAGTTCAAGACAAATAAGATGGATATGAGAGGCCTTCTTTCCACCAAAGGTCACTACTACCTTGAATATTATCAACTTTACTCCGCTTTGTTCGAAATCACGAATTGAATTGATAATTTGTTTACCACCATCTTTTGTTCACATACGATGTCGACGAACGGATCTCCACTGAAGACAAGCAATATGGCTCCATCGGGTGGGCTGTTTGGCTCACAACAACGCCCAGAGGAAAATGTGGGAGCATCTGACAATAATGCTGGAAATACACCGAGCAAAGACACTCAATTCGGGCAACCCCCAAATCAAATTCATTCTCCACTGGGGTATAGTTACCCGCCTTCGCAGCCTGCATTTCCAGGCACTCCCCAGTTTTACCACCCAGCCCCATTCAACATGACACCAAGCTCACAACCAAGCTCTGGTGGTGCAACCCAAGGATATCGGAGTTATGGGCCATCGTGGCAAGGATACCACTTCCCCCAAGGTGGCTATAGTGGACATCAAATGTTCCCCCCTCAGCAATTCGCCGGACAGGGGCCATCATCTCCAGACTGACCTCGGGTGCCTCCAGCACCAGCTGTAACCAATCCAGTCAATTAGCCGACATCGTCCTCCCCTACTCCATACGGACAAATTCCGGGCGCAGCTGGGAGACCTCCCATTAGCCTCCCAATGAAACGATTTCAGCCGGCAGCGGAACCGCTCAGGACAGATGTGGCAGGGATTGCGGATTTGCCCCCAGTATCAGAGATTTCTTATGACGAACTCGTTGCAGATGCTGAGAGCTATGATTCGTCGGACTTGGGCGGGGCTGAAGGCAAAGCCCCAATTTGCTTGAAGCAAACGGAATTCTCCTTGAAGCAATTTGCCAAAAGAATGGGGCAGCCCAACTGTAGTTCATTCAACAAGTGGAAGAAAGTATGGGTGGCTGGGTTTCTCGAGAAGAAGCATCGGTCTATTATCCCTGGACAGAATCGTTTGACACAGTTGTGAGATGGTCCCCTGCGGTGGTAGAGGGCGGTGGCAGATTTTTTGGAGACTTTCAAGACCTGGCTGCCTTTGGAAAACCTCGATAATGCCAAACGGATTCGGCGACAATGGGTGGAGATAATTCTGAAGACATGTGCAAGTGAGGTTCGGGAGGCGAGGAAGAAGGGAAGGCGAGGCAACAAGCGACTGGCGAAGGATTTGGGTGAGCATGCAGGCAACAAAGTGAGAGGTAACGTCCCAGAGTTGCCAGATACAACTTTCATGGTTGTAATTCGTCGAGTGCTGAACGGCAACAATGACCCAACATCCAGAATTCAATCCCAAGCTTCGTACACCGATGTGAGGCAATGGGAGGAGCTGACTGATTTGATTGAAAAAAATTGTAGCCCGAAAGAACCATACTGTCTGACTGCGTTATACAAATGCAACTTGACGCAGGAAGAATTTGACAAAGAGTATATGGGAGTATACGCACCGGGGCAAATGATGAATGACCCTCTATATGATCAGATATCATACAACAGTTCCCTTTCTGTTGACTAGGGATTTGGCCCGGCGGCTTGCGGCCCCCATTGGCCTCGCCTGCCCCCCCGGTCTCGTCTGCCCCCACCAGCCTCGCTTGCCCCCATCGGCCTCGCTTGCCCCTGTCGGCCTCGCTTGCCCCTGTCGGCCTCGCCTGCCCCGATGGCGAGGAGGACGGCTCGGCACTGGTACTCGGCATTGGGCTCCGGCTTTGGCAGTCGGCATTGGGTTTTCCTTCTCTCTCTTTCATATATAAGTCCATAGTTTTCCTTCTCTTTGGATAGACAGACAATTCATCTTCTTCTCCATCCTCTTCTCGTGTCAACACTTTCAAATACCTTCAAGTTCAAACTGGGACACAATGTGAACCTATTTTTGGTAGAACTGAAGGCAGTGACAGGGAAGGATATTGCGGAGTATGTAATGAGACCGGCAAAGGTAATTTACGCTAGCCTTTTTCCAGTTAGTGATGCCCACTGCTAATCAGTATTCTTAGACTTTGGAGGGATCTGATGAAAATGAACGAGTGGTGGATGAGGAGGCAGGCGGGAAAGAGATTGATAGTATTAATGTAAGTTCAGATTGAGTGAATAGAATTGATTATATTCCACATATTATTGGGTCCAAATGCTTGTCTGTGAAATACCTAACATCGCGATGAGTTTCAGGAGCGCCGGAATAGGAGCCCATCTGCCCAACATACCTCAGAGCAACTGAAAGAGATCATTGGGGACAAAAAGAAAATCGACCAAGGTGCAAGGGAGGTTCAGAAACAAGTGGAGGATGGTGAGGAGGTCCTCGATCCAGAAAATACCAGTTCAGTATTGAGCACTCTTCTGAACACAATCAACAACGAATTTGAACATGAGTGTCTTCATGAGGCGGTCAGGCTGCTGAATGCCCATCCTATTTGCCAATCAGCAGATGACCGTGTTCCAGGCCACAAGTATTCAATTCCAGGCCTGCCTGGAACTAAGTTTCTAGCGTACCAGGTTTGGGCCATCTGGTTCATCGTGAGGAGATGGGGGTGGGATGCTGATATGCCAGGAGCACTGGTGGCAGATGAAATGGGTCTTGGAAAGACTTTCACCTCGGTTGCTGCGGCAATGATTTGCAAACTGCTGACTGGGAAATTCGTAATGCGTTTGCCACTGCCTATTTTATGGGGGAATACCCTTGAAGAGGGGGTGATTTTGGCGGACAACGACTTTCCCGGCATTGTCGGTGAAGAACGGGAGTGGTATCCGCTCCAGAGATTGAATTCTGTGCCCCACCGCCTATTGGAGATCCAGACAACACCGCCTCACGGACATCTAGCACATATATCGGCCCCTGAACCAATCTTGGTGGTAACAATGCCTGGTGTTGCAGAGACAGTCATGACTGTCATCGACGAGATGACACATGGAACTAATTTCAAACTCGTCAACTTGTTGCTCGCCGAAAATGCAAATCTCACTCACGAGGATCTGAACAGCAGTATTGAGGAGCCAGAAAACCGATGGAATATCCACCTTGTGTCGTTTGATACCTGAACATCCAGAGCGAAACCATCAAGCAATGGCCGACTCTCACACTGTTCCTGGAGTTTTGGGATTTTTGATGAGTCTCATCGATACAGGACGAAAAACATTGTGGGCTGGCGAATTGCGATGAATTCGAGAATTGGATTCAAACTTCAAGTCACTGCAACACCGGGATTCCATTCACTCTATGACTTGTGTTATCAGGCAATGTGGCTGTTTTCAGGTGCGCCTGAAGATCCAGAGGAAGAGACAGTGATGGAAATGCACGGTGCCGATGCACTGTATTCCGCAGTGAAGAGTTTGATGCATGTCATCCGGACTGAAGACCAGGATGCTCAACAGGATGCGGCACACCGGATGATCTAAATAGCAAAGCCCTGGAATATCAGGAGGTGGTCAGACTCGAAAGTCGCGAATGGGAAACCACTTGTTCGTATACCGAAGCAGAATGCACACCTTGTTGATCTCAAATGGACTGAGGACGAGCAAGCTAAACTAAAGACGCTTTTGGAGAGATTCACTTCACAGGGTACTTCCGGAGCGTGGAGGGTTCATACATGGCGCCTCACATGTTTGTCATTGGTATTGGGAAACACCGAGGATCAGAATGACGTTTTAGGGCAATTGTACGATAAATGGCCACTCAACCCTTGGGTGGATTCTACAATTTTCCGATGGCTGAGAGACACATTTCTACAAATGCTTGTCAACGAATCTGCGGAGTATCCCGAGCCTGACGAGGACGAAGTATCAAATGAGGCGCTCCTGCACGAACCCGAAAGTCATAAAAGCACCTTGCCATGTGCACCTCCTCCTCCTCAAAACGCGGTGCTATTTTGTCCTCTTCCAGGCCAAGTTCATCATCTGAAGTGGTGGCTCACCCAGTTTTTTGTGGACAATTTGAATATATTCTACATGTTAGCAGAAATGGGCAACGATGAGCGGACAGAAATGCAGCTCAAATTCCAACATTCCCCAAATCCCTCTGTGTTTGTAACTACACCCAAAGTGGGTGGGACAGGCCTCAATCTCACAGCAGCAAACCATGCGGTAATAACTCACAAATTCTGGGTATTAAATGAGCAGTGCCAAGCATTTGCACGGGTTGTCCGACTGGTGCAAAACACAGTTCCACACACATGGCTATTGAACACTGGACCCAATGGTTATGATAATAGAGCGAGTTATCTCCACCAGCTCTCTGGAGTGGCTCAAATGAGAGTCCTGCATGGTCTGACGAACCGACAGAACATCACGACGACGATGATATACCGGATTCTGGAGTGTCCTCAGGACCATACGAAGCGGCTTACAGAGCATGGAGACTTCGTGTCGTCAGATGATTAAGATGAACAATAATTATCTGGGCAGTGTAATCAAGGTACGCCTCTTTAAACATTCATCCAACACAATCTCAACAACTGATGCAAAATAGGCAAATGAACTGGAGAATAAGGCGCAATTGAGGTGTCCAGGAGTATTGGTTAGAGTTCGACTGCATTTCGTGTGAGATGATTATAGTGATGAATATGAGATGATGGCAATGGTAAACTGATATCTGGTAAACTGAATCATAGCCTCATTTGGATAATCCAATATGTGATGAAAACCAGGTGCGGAAGTTTACTGGTGGACCAAGTGAAATTCCGCGCTACTGTATATTTCTCTGTGTGAGAATCTGTCGAGCTGCAGTCACTGCTCATCTTCATGATATATTGTCCGTGGAATTGTGATTCTGAAATCTTCAAATGAGATCTGTGTTTTCAGGTGCACCTGAACTTCCAAGATTGATTTCAATTCCTTGTTGCATGTCTATTTCAGGCGCACCGGATACTAGAGTCACGAAAGAATTTGAGATATTCACTCAATCATCAATGTTGAATAATTTACAGTCGATTGCACAAGGGAATCGCTCTCAACGTCTCGACTCCCCTGAGACAGATCCAGTACAGTATATCTCGAATCATCCAGGGATAGACATATAGTCTACGCAATATTGAGTTGATGTATCGTATCCTGAGACACGGCTCGCGTATTCCAGGCTTATCCGAAGCATACAGCCGAATATTTCCTCGCTCAGGAATAAAGTTCAGGCACACCTCAAATTCACTCACCTGTCGCAGTTCATGGTCTCGGATTTGACACCGCACACATATTCCATTCACCGGCCAATTTTGACCAGCAGCCACTAAATATTTACATATGATCCCACTCCAGGCACGCCTGTGAACTCTGTATACCCACTTCGCATTGCCCTTGAATGATTCATTTTGCTTCATTCCAAGCATATTTTCTCCTTCCTGAATGCTTTGAATCTGTGGCTGCCAGCACACACAGAGTGTCATCTTTCAGACACTAAACTGTTAGGTTTAGAGGCCGCTCATCCCGCTCGATCTAAGCTAATATCTGAATCTCTGCTTCATCGGTATGTGAAGGCCGCCGCTTAATTGCCATAACCGTCGTCCTCCGTGTCAACCTATCCGTTGGAGGAAGGTGTCCACCACACGCTTCCCGTAGATGCACAGCCCTGGGCGATATGTAATGACACCTCGCTGGATATTGACTGAGATGTATGTTCGGACCTTCCATTTCCAAGTTCCGAAAATAGCTTCTGTCATTCGGGCTCCATAATCGAGCTGCAGCTTGAGAGAGTGAACCTCAATTGACAGCTTCTGCTCATCGATTCTGCAGATGACGGGCAAATCTCGCTCACATGTATACCACACTTCCTCGAATAGGCTTAAATTCACAATGCTTCTAATGCAGACGTAACTATATTGTTACCAACTTGTATGTTTGGGCCGCCAGAAACACGGATGTTAATATAGATTATGAACCGATTTCCATCAAGAGAGGTCGAAGAGATATAATCTGAATGCCAGTCTCAGCTCACCGGCTCAATCGGTGACCGGCAAGCTCCCGCCCACCACATATTTTGAACGCCTGAAGTTCGTCACAAATCATATACAGACAATACCTGATTTCCGCCAACGTCCAATCCCAACAGCGCATGAAGTACAAATCACGATGAAAGCTCGAGTTTAGAAAAGGCAGTTTCTGAGACTACAAGTAATTGTCAGCATCAGGCGAGCCAGCAATCCCAGCCATTACATTTGATTGAATCTTGCATGCAGATTCAATGCTCGCTGCACCTCAATTGGCCGGAACTCCATGCTGTTATTTGTCTTTCCGCTATCAGGTTAAGCTTCATGACGCATTCATCACGTTCTTACAAGATATTATGCGCAGCATCTTAATGTGAGTGACAATTAATGGCCCATTCGCTAGCAATCTTGGCATTGACGACAACTGGAATCGATTAGATTACGCATGAATCTTCATCGTACCTTTACTATTCTTTCTCCTCTATGTTGAGTCTCGCCTTTGTAATCCCAAATCCTCCGTCTTTACTTACACTTACTGCATACATATTGTGATTCAGCAGACTCGGACCGCTGAAAGTGAAGTTCTGCACACGACATTGCCTAATCGACCACTAACTTTCCTGCAGAATCGTAAAACAACAGAATATCATGACAATGGGGTGTCCTTCCGACTGGTATACCGCATTCGGAGATTCATATTTATCCACTATCAGCAACAAACTCAGTTTGAACACATGTAACTTCAACTGTTGCCACTCACGATGGTCCCAACTCTATCCTCCGTCCAAGTCCTGCAAGATTTTTTAACACACCGACAATTCTGTGCCACGCACTCACCTCACATATGCTTGAACTACAGGTGAAATGAACTACTTTTGGCGGAGTTATATGCAAGGGTGATTACGATCAACCCATTTCTCAGTATTCCATTTGCCCGGCCCTGGGAGTTAGTTAGTGATACAACCATGTCAATGTCTGGAGTTCTTCAGGTGTGTCTTGCTCAATTCTAGGCATGTTGGCTTAAAGCAACCTCCAATTCTTGCATCAATAGCGGACTTGGATATGAGTCCTAACCTTTGGAAATTGTGGGCATGAAGAATTCCTGTAATCCAGTGAACCTGCCGCTTCAGAAATCACAACAAAGAACGAGCATCAAGAATATAAGTACGAACCGCTGACATGTTTTCCGGACTCTTTCCAGGCACGCCTCAAATTGCATGCTCCTCGCCGAGCGTTACTTTTTCCATGCACATCTCGAATTGCATCCTGCTCAACTGCGTGTTACTTTGTTGCACTGTTTTCCCATTATTCTATTAAACTTCGTACTATATTTACCCTTATACACTTCCCTCTACATTCCCAACTTCACTTCATCAAACATGGAACCTACGGCCAGCCACGTGAGGAATCACTATTCACAGAAGAACCAAGAAGAACACCTTGAAAGAGCACTTGCACGTGCATTGCAGAAGACAGCCGATCTTCATTGCCAATCAAATATTTGAACCTCCAACCCAGCCTTCGAGTATAATGTTGGAGATAGCTAATGTCCGGGCTATAATGCTGAGGAAGCAGGATGATGACGATACCGATCGGGAGATCAGCAATGACGAAAGTGAAGACCCTGGACAGTCTACCTTGTCATCCGATATCGAAGAAGACGATTTGGACATCCGGCAAGAGGTTCTCCATCTGGACCAGGCGCGCCGTGACAAGACAATAAGAACTACAAGGGTGCCACCGCCGAAGAAACGGAGCCGTGCAGATACTGTCATTGCCCGCGCTCCACTTCCAAATCTGCGACATCCGGCCGGGGCGATAGCACCACCATTGCTCAAACCCCAAAAGTCAGTCATTAACATATCATGCGAGTCTGACGTTGTACAGGCACTCCCGCTTCCCAAGGCCGGTGGACACCAGAATGTTCCTCAACCAAAGACCGGTGGAGATCACAAGGTTCCTCAACACCAAAAGGCTACTTTTGAGGTAGCCAAAAGGTTCATGGAGGTAATCATATTCACAAAGACCCCCTGCCCATTCATTTCCGACAAGAAGTACTTGATGGTTGACGAAGCTTGGAAACTAGCCATTGAAGCCCAGGATCGTCAGCGGGTATTAGCAGGTGATTCTGTAGGTACTCCATCTGTGTGTCAATTGCCCGGTGGTCCATCTTTTAAAATCGATCCGCAAACCAGAGAAGCTGAAAGTGTATATTCTGTTTTCTGCTCCTCGATTGGACTTATGATGATACTAAACCTCAAAACATACATAGTTAAAACTAAAGATTAGTACCATTTGAGGGTGCTTAGCAGATGGAGCTCGTCAAACTATTTTCCGCAGTTACCGGTTTGATTTAGCATCAGAGACTGAGCTTCAAATCCAAATTAAGGAGATCTTGTTTGACGATGCTTATCTCTCGAAGGTCGTCGATGACAAGAAGTCTTGGTTCACATGGATGGAAGTGCTTGACTTAATCTACCACCAATTTTTCTTCACTGCCAATAGCTTGGGGCGAAAACCTACCACATCTCAGTTCTTTCAACCTCTAACACCGTAGACATTAGTGCTTGTAGCCACAGCTATTCATTGTGCGCTGTCTGAGTATTCCACTGGAAAGAAGGTTACAGTTGTGTTTTCTCAAGATGAATATCGAGGTAAATTTTGCCCTTCCACGGGGACAGATTGCCTTTCTGCCGAAGCCATTGCACTCATCAAATTCAAATTGCACATGGTGGGGCTGCTTCATACCTCCCCCGCCCCCCAATGGTGCTCGTCCGCTATAATAGGCGCACCTCAATCCCTGTCAGCGCACCTCAATCCCCGTCGGCGCACCTCAATCCCCTTCGGCGCACCTCAATACCCGTCGTAGGTTCTCAGTTCCCGTCGGCGCACCTCAATCCCCGTCGGCGCACCTCAATCCCCCTCGGTGCACCTCAATACCCTTCGTAGCTTCTCAGTTCCCGTCGGCGCACCTCAATTCCCGTCGGCGCACCTCAATCCCTGTCGGCACTCCTCAATCCCTGTCGGCGCTCCTCAATCCCCTTTGGCGATCCTCAATCCCCATCGGCACTCCTCAATCCCCGTGGCTGCTCCTCAATCCCCGTCGGCGCTCCTTACTCCCCTTGGCCCTCTTCAGTCTGGGTTGGTGCTTCGATATTTCATTCAGCGCTCCATATTGCCTCTTCTGTCCGCACTCCTCTTCTAGGATGGGCGCTCGTCAATCCCCTCCTCAACCTCGATTAGGAGTGCCTCTATTTCATTCCAGACTCTTTAGCTCCCTCCCCGTTCCATGCAGCTCAGCATGGATGGGCTGCTCCGCTGCATAGGCGCTCCTCAATCCCCGTCGGTGCTCCTTGGCCTTGATTTGCGCCCTTTAATTTCATTCTGCATCACCATCAGCACTCCCGTTGACCACCTCACACGACATCAGGCACTCCTCCTCTCCTGGTGGCACACTGCTTTTTCCCCCCAATTCATCATATTGCCTTTGAAACTCCATTTTGATTCACCACACGCTAAGCTCAATTCCAACCGTTTTAGATATCACAAATCAAGCCAAATGACATTGGAATTCAATTTCACCCACTCGCCAGGCCCGAATCATTTGGAAATATAAGGAGCGCCTCCGGCTTCTTTGCGCCGTTGATGAATTGTGTGTTCCTGCGTTTGTCAGCCCTGATGAGATGGCAGATTTGATGGATGAGATTGAGACGATGTTTGATTGATATCATTCTGATCGCTTTGTCGGGTGATTGTTTCGGTTTTACCTACTTTCATTTTTGAATCACTCCTCATTTTCTTTGGTTCTTCCTTAATGTAGCGACGCAAACAATAGAATGTTGATGAGATGCTGGGTACTATAGTATGATTCAGAGGTTGATAATGAACAATAATCTATGCATCATACATGGAGGGTATTCTTATTGCTCGTGTACATCCAGAGAATCTCAGATAACGCCTGCAGTCCTTCGAATGAATATCCATCAGAACCCAGCCTCTCTCAGAGTTAGTTTGGGATTCCCGCATTGGTTGGGCAACAGTCCCAGGTGCTTCGAAACTTTTCACAACCGCTCCCATGGTGCTCCCGTACCAGTCATCAGAGATCCCAGTTACTCTGAAGGCCAGCCGGAATGCCCTCCTAGGGTCTGATACTCTCCTGAAATTGACGCTTCTAAATTTACACTCCACATCCTCTCAGACACTCCTGGAGGCTCCCAGCGACTAAAATACATTTTGCTGATGTAGGTGCTGCAAAAATGTTAGAGTTTGGGCGAGATCAAAGAGGTGGTGGAATGAGGAGATCGCAGAAAATGGAAAGATGTTGGGGTCTTTAAAGAGAGCCAGAAAAAGGGGGGAAGCAATGCAGCAACAGCTTAAGAAGCAGCGAAGTAATGTCCGAAGGATAATACGTCAATTGAAAATGAAGATGTGGCAGGAGTTTTCGTCTTCAGCTACGAAGGATCAGGTATGGCAGGGGTTGAGATATACGAAACCGGGGGGCCAGCCAACGACGAAAGTATTGAATTCCTGGAATTGAGTGGTTGGGGAATCCTGGGAAGACAAAGTGTAATTAATTAAAGAAGAAGCATTCCCGAAGCCATTGAAGGGTGTGGAACGAATGGCCCAACAAGAGGAAGGTGGAATGTGGAAAAAGATTACTGATGAGGACATCCGATTGGCTCTGTTCAATCAATCAGTGAAAAAGGCAGCTGGTCCGGACAGACTAGGGTTGAAGGCAATATGGTTATTGTGAGAGTGGGATGCTCCGAGCATAATTGCAAATATCAAAGTGTTGTTTAGGTTAGGAATACATCTACAAGCTTGGAAGGAAGCAAAGGGAGTGGTTATGCCGAAACCAAATGAATCAGATTATAGAGTTGCCAAAGCATATAGAGTGATTACGTTGTTGAAGTGTCTGGGAAAAGTGGTCCAGAAGGTGGCAGCGAATGCAATAGCAGATAAGTGTGAGCAGAGGCAGCTACTTCACGATGGATAGTTTGGATGCAGAAAGGGAAGGTCAGCAATAGACGAAGTTGGGAGGTTGATGAAGAGAGTAGAAGAGGCGTGGAAAAGGGGGAATACCGTGGCAGTGTTGTTGATGGATGTCAAGGGGGCCTTTCCACATGTGGCAAAGGGAAATTTGATAAAAAGAAACAAAGAAATGGGATTTGAAGCCGATCTGGTGAGATGGGTAGAGAGTTTGATGGAGAAAAGAAAAGTGATTATGTCGATAGATGGTAAGGAAGGAGTCCGTCTGGATGTGGAGACGGGAGATCCACAGGAGGCGCCAGTGTCACTGGTACTTTTCGTTTTATACCTCTCAGTGTTGTTTGGCAGAGTGGAAGAAACACAAAAATAATGCGGAAGTGAGGGTATATTTTGTATCGATGATGTGGCATGGGTGGTAGAGGGGGAGGATGTGGGGGAATGCACACAACGACTGGAAGGATACGCCAAAGAAGCACAGATTTGGGGGAAGGAAAATGCCTGTCAGTTTGATATTGAAAAAACTGAAGTGATTTTGTTGACTCAAAAGAGAAGCAATAAGGAACCGAAGACAAACGCCAAGATAAGGGTTGGGAATCATGAGACTCAATACAACAAAGAAGAGACAAGATGGTTAGGAGTATGGCTGGATAGTATGCTAACTCTGAATGGTCATACGAAAAGGATTCTTGTGAATGCAAGAAGAGCTCAGAATAGGGTGTGATCTTTGATAATAACAAAAGGATTGAACTCAAAAGGATGTCAACACATTCAAATTGTCGCAGTACAGACCGTGGCGTTATACGGAACTGAATTGTGGTAGAAGGGACAAAAGAGCAAAGCACAGGAGATACACAAGATTGTAAACGAACAAGGCAGAAGGGTATCCGGACCGTTAAGGACGACACCTCAAGAAGCTTTGATGAATGATACTGAACTTAGACCAGCAAATGCGATTCCTAATAACCGGGTTAAGAGGTATAAGATGTGGGAAATGATGATACCCTATGCAACAGGTGGAGGGAGAATGATAGCAAGGGAAGAAAATGTGTTTCGAAGGGTGGAGGGGATTGATGAGTTGATCCGGGAGGATTATCCCCTTGAGAGGAGAAGAAAAAAGGGGACTACATTACCAACCATAAAGAAAAGCCTAAAATGCAATGTGATTATTCAGAAAGAAGAACAGGCTTTGGAAGAGGCGAGAAAGAAAAGGGAAGGCTTGGTTCTTTGGACTGATGGATGGAGAAAGGAGGATGAGTGGGTAGTGTGTGCAGTGGTATGGAAGGAAGAAAGATGGAATAAGAGGAGGGTACACCTGGGCCGACAGAAGGAAGTGTTTGACGCAGAAATGTATGCAATCTCGGAAGCAATGAAAGTTGGGGATGAGTTTTGCATTGCGAAAGAAGTGAGGAGAGTGATGGTTTTTATGGACTCCCAAGCGACTTTACAAAGAATACCATTGGACGAACCAGGGCCAGGAGAGGCTCTAGCACTACGTACGATGAATTGGGAAAGCAAGTTGACTAATAAGAACATCCAGGTAGAGTACGGGTGGGTACCTGCGCATAAGGGTGTAGAAGGCAACAAAGAAGCAGACCTTCAAGCAACAAATGCGGCGTATAAACATTGCGGGAGTTATACCGAAACGCAAAATCCACTACCATGTTTGAATTACGTTGTGGTGGGAAAAGGGCTCCCACCACTACAAAGCCACGCATTTGAGTGGGTACGTGACTGGGTTAGGGTTATCGTGGCTCTGCATCACGCCATCGACAAGGTTGAAAAACCTTCGCTGGATGGCATCCAGGACCACGATTCAGAGAGATCTCACCAATCACGTACCAATCATCATCTCATCTCTTTCCTTCTTCTCTCTTTTGTTTCTTAGTTCTAGCCAATCAACTATCTCGCTGCGGCTACTCCCTCCCTAAGCTCCTCGAAACGAAACCTCCAATTTCATAGCTTCATACGGAAGCTACCGTGTGCGATCTCCTGATTCCGCGATTTCCGCCACAAATGGTGCTCTGACTGGGAGGTCGTTTCGGAAAGCAGAGCACGGGAAAGTAAGCTGGCAGCGAGAGACAGACGACAGCGCAACGACACGGACGTGGATGGAATAGACGCGACGGGACTGGAACGACGTGTCACGGAAAACTGGGCTGCGAGCAGAGACTACACCACAGCGACAATTGAACACGAATCAAGCATGAAGGACGACTAGGCAGCGACAGATCGACTCATAGAAAGCGGGCGAATCGAAGACAAGGATACAGGCATCGCAAGCAGAGACGCGTCGATTTGACTCCTATCGGAGCCACCATCAGCATCGCGAGAACCACCCCTACGAGCAACATCACCAGAACCCTACGCCAACGTACACGACAAGCGGGCTTGGAAGCATGGAGATTTCACGGCAACTCGTTGACGCCATCTCGGCTGCCAGCACACAGCGGAATCAGATGCCACTTCCGTATAGACCAGGCGCACCTAGCTTTCGTGGCTCTGACTTGACAACGTTCCTCCACAAGTACGAGAGCCTCGCTGCCTTCGCTATTACTGATCCCTCTAGCTCCGATGCCGTTACGATGTTCCCGTACTACTGTGTGGAAGGCTCTGATGTACGAGACACGGTTGTCATGATGCGCGGATACGTGGAACGAGACTGGGCTGCACTCAAGAAGGAGATGCTGGATGCGTTTCGGTATACCGATAGCCGGCCCGATTCCCTTGTCTACACACGTCAATATT